>Ga0136617_10004126_pt1 | contig 12988 bp, 11 predicted proteins | sample AntDrymUQ3222106_2_FD_129672 | JGI IMG/M metagenome (GOLD analysis project Ga0136617, IMG submission 129672) | Polar desert sand microbial communities from Dry Valleys, Antarctica - metaG UQ322 (21.06) | ecosystem: Environmental > Terrestrial > Soil > Desert | place: Antarctica: Dry Valley...
CACACTGTGATTGAAAAAAGGTCGGGAGAGTGGCACAAGATTAGTCGGAGGTGATGCATCATATTTCCAGAGGCGCGGGCCGCAGGTCGCTTAACGACATCAAGCGTGAACAGGGGGCCGTCATCAGCGGGGAGGGGCTATTGAGAGTTTTCACTCAGATGAATGACCTTAGACGATGGCTGGTCGGGCGGATGGAACGGTAAGCCACAACACATAACACGTGTTCTTTAACTGCTCTGTTTTAGCATTGCCGTGAGAGCGCTACCAGCGCACTCGGGGCGGCGACGCCGTGCTCGACCCGCCTGCGCCGCGGCAGTCAAACTTCATGGATAAGCACGAGCCTCGATGTACCAGAGGGCAACGGGCCCGGTTACGGTCAACTGCGAAGAGCCGGTACGGTGCGCGAGCCGGAAGGGGCGCACAAAGACATGCCTAATGGGCTGGCTCAGAAGACGAACTTGAGGGCCAGTTGCACGATGCGCGGCTCGCCGACGCCTTGGCGCAGGTAGCCGTCGAAGTTGAAAAGCGATGACGCGATGGTCGGATCGATGCTGTTCACCGTGTTGAAGGTATTGAACATCTCGATGATGGGGATGAGCGCGAGCCGCTCGCCGAAGCGGAACGGCCGCTGCAAGCGCCAGTCGAACGAGAAGAACTCGTTGTTCTTGCGTAGCGTGTTGCGGTCGGCGCAACGGAAGGCGCAGTTGGGTGATTTGGGCTGCGCGCTGCGCGCCTGGACGCGCGCGTTAGCCTCGAAGCCGCCGGGCAACTCCGCGTTCGTGTAGAAATTGAAGCGGTGGCGGATGTCACGGTCGGAGAGCGCGTAGTCGAGCTGGAGGTTGTTGAAGTCGAAGGAGCGGTCGGTGAACGGGTCGCGCTCGTTCGAATCGTCGTCGATGTCTTTCGACAGCGCGTAGTTCAACTCGAACTGGTAGCCGCGGCTGAAGCGCTTCCTCATCCCGACGGTGAAGCTGCGGTAGAGCGACTTGCCGACGGCGCTCGCCACCATCGTCTCGCCGATGAACGGGGCGAAGTTGCCCGTCCGCGCGTAGTCGAGGAAGCGGGTCAGGTGGACGCCCTTCGCGTGGGTGAAGTCGAAGTACATCGAGATGTCGCGGGCCAACTCCTGCTCGAAGGCGACGTTGGTGGTGTAGATGCGCGGGTTAGCGTAGTCGCGGCTGAAGACGCGCACGCCCGAGAAGCATGGGAACGGGTTAGTGCGCACACCGTCGGAACACGACCCGGTGCTCGGCGTCACGATCCCCGGCCACGTGGGGCCGGGCACGCCCGACGAGATGATGGGCGTGTTCAGGAAGATAGTCTGCTGCTGGACGCCGTTCGCGGTGATGGAGCCGACCTGCGAGAGCATGTTCTGCCGCGCGCTGTAGATGCCGTAATTGCCGCGCAGCACCGACTTACCGTTGCGCGCGATGTCCCACGCGAAGCCGACGCGCGGCTGGAACATCTTCTTCGGGCTGGGGAGCCGTCCGTTGGAGGGGAAGCGCGGGTCGTTCAGAAACAGCCCGTAGGCCGTCTCTGCGGGCGGCACGACCGGCTCGGGGAAGATTTGCGCCTCCCAGCGCAGCCCGTAGTTGAGGGTGAAGTTCGGCCAGACCTGCCACTTGTCTTGCACAAATAGCGCGATGTCTTCGTTGTCGATCTCGGAGAAGCCAGCGGCGTCTGTCGCCGGACCCGTCCGGCCAGCGCCCTGTAGGTAGAGCAGGAGCGGGCCGCCCGAGGCGGTCGTCCCGGCGGGGCAGGTCGCGGGGGCCGTCACGTAGGTGACGGCTCCGGCACTGTTGGCGCAGCCGACTGTGCTGGGGCCGAAGCCGCCGGCCGCGGGCGCGGAGGCGTAGCGCAGGAACCCGTTGACGCTGTCGAAGATGTAACGCCCCTGGAAGAAGCCGCGGAAGATTTGCGAGTTGAGGCTATGCACCCACTCGCCGCCGAACTTAACGGTGTGGCCGCCGGCGACGATGGAGAGATTGTCCTTCACCTGCGTGCGCCAGAAGGTCTCGTCCACGTTCGGTGCAAGGAAGAAGGGGTTGCCGAAGCGGAACGTGGTGGCGAAGCCCATCGCCGTGTCGGCTGGGACGTTCGAATCGACTGCCGAGCGCGGCCGCTCCTCGCGCGCGTAGGTGAAGTGGAACTCATTGACCTTCGTCGGCGAGAGGGTCGAGAAGAGGTTGACGTTGAAGACGTTGATCTTCGACGGCCCCTCGTTGCCGTTGGCCGAGTTGCCGTAGGTCGCCACGTCGAATGTCTGGTTCTCGTTCTTCGAGTAGTCGAAGTTGTGCGAGAGTGTGAGGTGATTGTTGGTGGTCAGTACCCAGTCTACCTTGCCGAGGATGGCGGAGTTACGGATGGGCCGCTTGACGGGCAACCCCTCCTCCTGTTGGCGCGTGGTGCGGAAGAAGTTGAGGAGCGCGAGCCGCTGGCAGTCAGCGTTCGCGTTGATGAGCCCCTCGTTAGCGACGACCGTGGGGGCGGCGGCGGAGCACGGCGTGTCGCCGATCTGCTCGGAGAGGTTGGCGCGCGTCAGGTTCTCGAAAATCTGCTCGTAGGCGACGAAGAAGAAAGCTCTATCGCGGCGTATGGGGCCGCCGACGTTCGCGCCGAACTGCTCGCGGTGGAAGTCCGTCAGCGACTTGCCGTCGGACGTGTTCGCGGTGAGCGCTTCGAGGCGCTGGAAGTGGAAGGCGGAGCCGTGGAACTCGTTCGTGCCTGACTTGGTGATGACGTTGACGACGCCGCCCGCGGTGCGCCCGAACTCGGCGGTCGCGCCCGTGGCGACGACCTGAAACTCTTTAACGGCGTCGAGCGGGATGTCGATGGCGGCGCGCTGGCCGCCCGCCTGCTCGCCGAAGAAGCCGTTGTTGTAGTCGCCGCCGTCGAGGCTGATGTTGTTGAAGACGCCGCGCTGCCCAGCGAAGGTGATCTCGTCGCCGTCCGGCCCCTGCACGATGGAGACGTTCGGCGTCAGCGTCAGCAAGTCTTCAAACTTGCGACCCAGTACGGGGAGATTCCCAATAGAGTTTTCGTTAATGGTCGTGCTGGTCTGGGAGCTTGCGATGTCAACGGTCTGGACGGCGGAGACGTTGATCGTCTCCTGAATGCCGGAGACATTCATCTTGAGGTCTAGGTTCGCGGTGCCCGACGTTGAGCGTGAACTCCTCCTGCTTGAGCGTCGTGAAGCCCTGCTTCGAGGCCGTCAGCGTGTAGCGGCCCGGCGGCAGTTGGAGGAAAACGAAGCGACCGTCATCGTCCGTCGTCAGAGTCTTCGTCAGGTTCGTGTCAACGTTTTTCACCTCGACGGTCGAGCCGGGCACGAACGCGCCCGCCTCGTCCTGAACGTTGCCCTGTATGACGCCAGTGGTGATCTGCGTCTGCGCGTAGGCGGAGGCGGCGAACGCGACGACGAGAAGACAACCGAGCGCGAGTTTTGCGAGAAGACGGGACAGCTTCAGATGGAATGGGGAACGCATATTTTCTCCTGTTCTTCAGTTGGCTGTAGACTGCGCTTTACGTCTGAACAAATCCCGCGCGCGGAGGACGGAGCGGCGGGCGACCCGGTCGGCTCGGTGAACTCAACGGCCTGAAGCGCGAGGTAGAATGAAAACGGACGGCACTTAAGCGCGATGGAAATTCCCGAATGGGTCGGCAGATGTTAATGAGCCGCAGGCTCGACTGTCAACGAAAATAGTCTTCTGGGGCTGGCTGTTCAGGCGGACTTCAGAACCGGGCTTTCAGAAATTGCTCTTGCCGCAGGGCAGCGCGTCGAAGCGCTCAAGCACGCGGTGGAAGAGCGGGTCGCACAGCTCAGGCATCACAGGCCCGACCCATTCTGGCACGCCCGCACCGCCCTCGTAGTAGGCGGGCAGTCGCGCGAGCAGTTCGCCCGCACCGCCCAATGGGTCGAGCGCGCCAAAGACTACGCGCCCGACGCCGTGTAGGAGCATCGCGCCCGCGCACATCACGCACGGCTCAAGCGTCGTGTAGACGGTCATCTCGCGGCCGCGCGGCCAGAGGTTCGCGGGTACGCGGCTGAGCGCCTCCGTCTCGGCGTGTCGCCCGGGATGATAAGCGGGCACCAGCACTGCGTTGCCGGCCTCTGCGATCACCTCACCGTCAAGCATGACGACGGCGCCAACGGGGAGGTCACCCCGTCCCTCGGCTTCGAGCGCGAGGTGGATCGCGCGGTGCGTGTGACGGAAGTCGATTTCGTCGAGCGGCGGGTGCGTGTTCGTCATGCTTTTTTACGCGCCTCGAAGATGATCGAGCGTGGGATGCGGTAGCTGTCCGGCGGCCAGCCTCTGCGCCTGCGGCTTAGGACGGGCTCGACAAAGGCGCGCAGCTCGAAGCAGTTCGAGAGGAGCGCGTCGAAGTAGTCGCCAAGCGGGTGGTAGTAGTTCCAGACCGTCACGTCGCAGCCTTGCAGGTGAATCCAGACCTTTTGTCTGCGCGAGAAGTCGAAGCCTGGGACCTTCTGGAAGAACCGCACCGGGTGGTAGATGGAAAAGATGAGCCTGCCGCTCGGCCTCAGCCACGCCCGGAAATTCTTGAAGACTGGCTTGAGGTTGGGCGAGTACATCAGGCACAGACTCGCGTTAATGAGGTCGAAGGAGGCGCGCCGGAAGCTGACGCGCTCAAAGTCCGCGCGGAAGAAGCGTCCGCGACCCCCGCAGTAATCCTTGGCCGCGCTCACCATCTCCTCGCTGATGTCGATGCCTGTCACGCGCGCGCCGCGGTCGAGGAGGGCGCGCGCATGCCTGCCGGGGCCGCACCCCACGTCCAGCACGTCCTTACGCCCGACGGCGCCCGAGAGCGCGAGCATCGTCGGCAGCTCTGTGTAGTCGCTGATGGCGACCGACTTGTTCTCGCTATATCTCCGGCCGATCTCGTCGTAGAGCTTTTCGACTGATTTCGATTTCATCTGTCGCCCCGCCGGCTTCACACCATCACAGACCTGACTCCGAGGAAGGTAGTCCACAACTTCTCATCGCCCGTGACTGCAACCCGGCGCTCCGCTTCCCCCTCGCGGAGCGCGTTGAAGAAGAGGCGCCATGCTGTCTCCGCGTCAAGTCCGACGCGGGCTGTGGCTTCGGTCGCTTCCCCTTCGCGCAACTCCCATCCGGATCCCCCCTTGGAGATGTGCCAAACGCCTCCGGCTTCGCCTTCGATTGTGACGCTCAGGGCACTCCCCTGAGGTACCTCGACGTGGCGGAATGCGTGCGGCAGCGCATGCATCGCCAACTCGAGGACAGGTGCCAGCCACCGCCGGCCAGTCAGCAGCGGCGCCCCGACCGCGTCCCTGATCTGCTCTTGGTGATGCCACTTCTCGGTGTACTCGCGTCCGACGTCCATCCAGTTTGCGGAGCGCTCCTCGCCCGCCCAGGCGACCGGGTAGAGCGCCGGATCGTCCGACGGAAGCGACGCGAAGAAGCGCGCCACCTGTGGGCCGCTCCACTCCAGCAAATCGACGAGCACGCGCGGACTGAGGCGCTCGGCCGCCCCCACCCACGATGCGTTCAGGCGGTTGAGAAAGGCGACAAGGTCGGGATAGCCGCAGATGTCTTCGGCCGGCGGAGGCGGCGTGTAACCGTCGCGTTGGGCGGACAGCCTACGCAGGTCTGTGTCGAGCAGGTGCGCGACGACGTCTTTAACCACCCATTGCCTGGCTAAAGTCGGTCGTGACCAATCCTGTTCGTCGAGTCCGCGTAGGAGGGAGACCAACTCGTTGTGCAACGGGAGAAATAGGTCGGAAGTCTGGATCCGTCTCATCCCACGGATGCTAACATGACCCACCGGATACGTCTTGCATTTTTGGAAGGCGGGATGCGCGCGGGGATTATCAAATCGTGCGGAAGACCCGACAGGTCGAGGTTTCGCGGCGCGTGCAGCAGGGCAGTGATGAACGGAGCTTAGGACGAAGAGTGCCGTTTGACCGAAATGAAGATAGAATTAAGCAGATGAGACCGAGAGTGAAAATCTGTTGCATCAGCAGCCATGCTGAAGCGGCCCTGGCCGTAAGCTACGGCGCACACGCGCTCGGGCTCGTATCCGAGATGCCATCAGGCCCGGGCGTTATCTCCGACGAACTCGCGCGCGAGATCGCGGCGAGAGTGCCGCCTGCAGTCGCGTCGTTCCTACTGACCAGCAGGCAGAGTGCGGAGGCTATTGTCGAGCAGCAGCGATACGTCCGCTCTAATACGCTCCAAATCGTTGACCGCCTGACGCACGGTACGTATCAGGATTTACGCGACGCGTTACCGGGCATCGCGCTTGTCCAGGTCATTCATGTTCTGGATGAAGAGTCGCTTGAAGAAGCGTTGAGAGTCGCGCCTGATGTCGACGCTCTTCTGCTTGATTCCGGTAATCAGCGCCTCGCGGTCAAGATGCTCGGCGGGACGGGGCGCACGCACGATTGGGCCATTAGCCGCCGCATCGTCAAGCAAGTCACCAAGCCCGTGTTCCTCGCTGGAGGATTGAACTCGGAGAACGTGCGTGAGGCGGTCGAGCAGGTCAGACCATTCGGGCTGGATGTATGCAGCGGCGTTCGTACCGACGAGAAGCTTGATGAGAGAAAGCTCGCCACGTTCTTCGAGCTGGTCAACAGAATTCAAGGGCAGGTTTAACTGAAAAGTAGCTGAGTACCCTAAACATGTTCAGTGCAGGAGATAGTTTGGTCGGCCCTACCGCGACTCGAAAGAGCGCGACGCACGTTTAAGTCACCGTTAGCGATTCCTTTCGGGGAGAGACATAACCCGTTGCCGTTCAAATCTTCAGTCGCTCGTCATTGTTTTTGGCTGTTTGCTTGTCAGATCATGCCAAGTTAGCGGGGCGCTTCCGTCATCAACGCGCACCATCGAGATGCAGCCGGGCGAAGGGCACACGAGGTAGCACAAATTGCAGCCGACGCACTCTTGCTCATCAACAATGGGAAAACGCTCGCCCTTGATCTCCGTAAAGGGAATGCACTGGTGCGCGCCATCTTCGCAGGCGATGTGACACAGGTTGCATTGAATGCAAAGGCTGTGATCGATGCGCGCAACGGTTTTATATTTGAGATCGAGATTGCCCCAATCCGTCATACGCTCGACGCTGCGACCGATGATTTCTCGGACGCTCAAAAATCCCTTCTCGTCCAAGTAGTTTGAGAGTCCGTCGATCATATCTTCAACTACTCGGTATCCGAAATGCATGACGGCAGTGCAGACCTGCACGGTGGTCGCGCCGAGCAGTAGAAACTCCGTCGCATCGCGCCACGTCCCGATGCCGCCGATCCCGCTGATTGGCACGTTCACTTCCGCGTCGCGCGCTAGTTCCGATACCATGTTGAGCGCGATAGGTTTCACCGCTGGCCCGCAATAGCCGCCATGCGCCGCCATTCCGTTCACGTTCGGATACGGAATCATTGTGTCGAGGTCAACGCCCATCACGGAATTTATCGTGTTGATTAAAGAGAGCGCGTCTGCTCCACCACGCACCGCCGCGCGTGCCGGAGGCGTGATACTTGTGACGTTCGGTGTGAGTTTGACGATCACGGGAAGGCGCGTCGCCTCTTTCACCCACTCTGTGACCATGCGCGTATATTCCGGAACCTGACCCATCGCTGAACCCATGCCGCGTTCGCTCATCCCGTGCGGGCAACCGAAGTTTAATTCAACTCCGTCCGCGCCTGTGTCTTCAACTTGCTTGGCAATCTCGTGCCAAGCTTCGCGTTTGGATTCGACCATCAGCGAAACGATAAGCGCGTTCTTCGGATACCTTCTTTTGCATTCGCGGATTTCGCGCAGGTTCACATCAAGCGGGCGATCCGTAATCAACTCGATGTTGTTCAAACCGATCATGCGATTCGCGCCATGGTCAATCGAAGCGAGACGCGAACAGACGTTGATAATCGGCTCGCCGAGAGTCTTCCACACCGCGCCGCCCCACCCCGCATCAAACGCGCGCTCCACCATCGAACCCATGTTCGTCGGCGGCGCGGACGCCAACCAGAACGGGTTCGGCGATTCAATCCCTGCGAAATTAACTCTTAAATCTGCCATAACATTACTCCAAGTTATTGCTCAAACTGTTCTGATTCATCTGGCGTCCACTTGAATTCTAGGTTTTGCAGTTCGGAGAATTTCTCAAATAATAATCCTAGGCGATTAATTGCTGCGGCATCTGCAACAATCGAGAATCGGCAAACGCCTTCATATGGTTCAACGGTGTTCTGGTTGATTACGAATTGAATAGCACAATGTCCGACCGAATCTGTAGTGTATGCTCTTAATAAGAAATACCTATAGCATCGCTCTTTCGGATTTTCTGAACCGTATTCATAGCGGTATTCATCACCAACTTTGGCAGGAAAATATCTGAGTGCTTTACCTATTTCTGATAAATCATCAACACTGCAATAAATATCAGTACTCCCGCTAAAGTTGCCGTTTGAAACTACAAACTCTAACTGGGTATGATGAGGCTCCTCATACAGGTATCGTCTAACAACTAATAACGATTTCATTCTCTTTAGGTTGCTCGCGTTCCAGCAATGTTAACGCTCAGGTCCGCCATATGATTTCACTCCTAAATTTTGTGCCGGTGTCGCCGGACTGTCTTAGGCAACAGGGTTTGCGTGCGGCATCTCGCCGTGAATTTTCTCGATGAAGGGAACGCGTGCACCGGCGAATTCAACCCGCTCGCCCGTCAACGCTTGATGAATGCCTTGCGCGGCCAGCTTGCCCGCTTGCGATGCGTCAACGGCTTCACGTCCGCCGTTGACACAATCGCCGCCCGCGAAGAATTTCGGATTCGTTGTCTGCATGGTTTCCGCGTTGACGACGATGCGCCCCGCCGGATCGAGTTCGATGCCGGGAACGGTTTTCAGAAACGAGCGCATCTTTTGTTGTCCGAGAGCTTTGATGACCATGTCGCACGGAATATCAAACTCCGAACTGGGGACGGGCTGCACCGCACGGAGTCCGGCAGCGTCCGGCTCGCCCAGTTCCATGCGAACGCAGCGTAGCGCAGCGACGCCCGAACCGTCCGGCTTCGCAATAATCTCAATTGGCGCGGTCTGCCACCAAAACTCGATGGCATCTTTCTTCGCCAATTCGTACTCATATTGATACGCGGGCATCTCGCGCGCGGAGCGGCGATAAATCATCAGCACGCGCTCGGCGCCGAGACGCTTCGCCTGCGTGACCGCATCTACACCAGTGTTGCCCGCGCCGATCACGGCGACTATGCGACCGAGCGGGACGCTTTTCCAATCGCGGGTCTTGACGCGCGCGATGAAATCAAGCGCATCGTACACGCCCGGAAGAGTCTCGCCGGGAACCTCCAAGCGAGCCGTCGCGCCTAAGCCGATACCGAGAAAGATCGCATCGTGTGCGGATTGAAGTTCATCAATCGAGACCTCGCGCCCGATTTCCGTGTTCATCCTGAACGTGACGCCGAGACGCTCGACCATCTGTGCTTCACTCACTGAAGCCTGCTGCGACATCTTATATTCTGCCATGCCGTAGGTGTCGAGTCCGCCCGGAAGCACGCGGCGATCATAGATGGTGACGGCATAACCGAGGCGCGCGAGATATGTTGCACATGAGAGCCCGGCAGGACCTGAGCCGATGATGCCGGCGGATTTACCGTTCAGTGCACGGGGCCGAAAAAGCTCACGCCCCGTGCTCATCGCATAATCGGTCGCGTAGCGTTGCAGCCTCCCGATCTCGATAGGTTTATCCATCAACGTCTTTTCAACGCACGCGCCTTCGCACAGAATGTCAACGGGGCAGACGCGCGCGCACGTCGCGCCAATCGGGTTGGCATCGAAGATCACGCGCGCCGAGCCTGTCATATTGCCGCTCGCAATCTTTTTGATGAATGCGGGCACGTCAATGTGCGTCGGACAGGCGTGCGTACACGGCGCGTCATAGCAATAAACGCATCGATTCGATTCAAGAATCGCTTCCGCAGCGTTGAGCGGCGGCGCAATCTCGCGGAAGTTGCGTTCTATTTGCTCGATATTAATCGGCGAATCGTGTGTTAAGGACATGGTTTTGATCAAAATTCGGCATCGGCTTCAATCTCAATCAGCATGTTCGGATCAATCAACTTCGAGATTTCAATCATACTCGTCGCGGGCATAACGTCGCGGAAAAATTCACCGTGCGCTCCGCCGTATTCTTCCCAACGCGAAATGTCTGTGACAAACATTCTGGTGCGGACGACGTGTTTAAGTTCCGCATTCAACGCATGCAAAGCCCGTTCGATGTTCTTGATCGATTGAACTGTTTGCGTGTAAGCATCACCGATGCCGACGATATTGCCGCTTTCGTCGGTCGCAGTCGTACCCGTCACGTAAATGCGATTGCCGACTCGCACGGCGCGTGAGTAGCCGACGATTGATTCCCACTTCATTCCCGATGAATATCTTTGTCGTTCCTGCATCGCTCGTTTCCTCAATCCGCGACGAGCGAATCGTAAGTGTCTGGTCTCCGGTCGCGGAAGAACTGCCATGTGTTGCGCACCTGCCGGATCAAATCCAAATCGAGGTCGGCGACGACAAGCGCGTCCACATCGCGCGGGGCTTCGGCGACGAACTGCCCACGCGGGTCACAAAAATAGCTTTGTCCATAAAACTCGCCGATGTCCCAAGGCTGTTCGTGACCGACGCGGTTGATCGCGCCGATGAAATAACCGTTGGCGACGGCGTGTGCGGGCTGCTCTAAACGCCACAAGTACTCTGAAAGTCCCGCGACGGTCGCGGAAGGATTGAAGACGACCTCCGCTCCGTTTAATCCGAGTGCCCGCGCGCCTTCAGGGAAATGCCGGTCGTAGCAAATATAGACGCCGATGCGCGCATAACCCGTCTCAAATGTCGGATAGCCGAGATTGCCCGGCTTAAAATAAAACTTCTCCCAGAAGCCGGGCGCGACGTGCGGAATGTGGTTCTTGCGATACTTGCCCAGATATTTTCCGTCGGCATCAATCACCGCCGCCGTGTTGTAGTAAACTCCCGTCATCTCTTCTTCATAAATCGGAACGATCATCACCATGTTGTGTTTTTTGGCGACCTCTTGCATCAAACGCACGGTCGGCCCATCAGGAATTTTCTCCACCGCTTCGTACCAACGTGTTTGCTGCTCGGCGCAAAAGTAAGGCGTCGTGAAAACCTCCTGCATACAGAGAATCTGCACGCTCCGGCGCCCCGCATCCTCAATCATGCCGAGATGCTTTTCGATGTTGGCGCGTTTAATCTCTTCAATCGGCGCGTCGGTCGGCGCGGCGTTCGTCGCTTGAATCAATCCGCATTTAACAGTTCGTGCCATAGAATGTTTCCTCATCCATCACGTCTTAAAGGATTGCTTTTAAGCCGTCGAAGACGGCGACAGCATAAAGCCCCGTGCGTAAGCACGGGGTTAGAGCGATGATAAAACAACCAAGCCCGCACAAGCGGGCGGCAGCTTCACGTCAACAGATATTTCTCGTCAAATTCAACTTCATTCGCCTTCAACAACGCAACAAACTCTTCGCGGAAAGAACGCTTCGCATGATGCAACTCTTGATTAGCGATGTATGCGCGCACCTTCTCGATTTGCGATGGGCTGACGGTAAACGCGCCGTAACCGTTTTGCCAAGAGAAATCTTTCAATTCAGGAAACACTTCGTGCATCCAGCCGGAAGCATTTGCTTTCAAATCGCGCAAGACATCAGACACAGCTTTGTCGGGACGCAGTTTCGCTAAAAGATGAACGTGGTCAGCCATCCCGTTAATTGCGAGAGCGATGCCACCTTGTTTGCGAATCGTGCCGCCGACGTAGTCGTACAATCTTGATTTCACAGCATCAACAATCAACGGTTCGCGGTTTTTCGTTGAGAATACGATGTGATAAATCAAATTAGAGTAGGATTGCGGCATCTGATTTCCTTCAAGGGGCTGCCGCCCGTTTCACGGGCTTAAACGTGATTGGCGCGTCGTTGCCCAGCCCTGACGGGCTGGGCTTTATGCTGTCGCCTACTTCGTAGGCTTAAGACTCTTGTGGCGGCGCGAGATTCGTCAAAGCTAAGTGCACGACAGCGGAAGCGCCGAAGCCGACAAACCATGCGTAGTCATACACGTGTCTGAGAGCGGGCACGACCAATCCGATCCACGCCAGCGCGCAACCGATTAATGTTGCCACTACCGCGCGCCAGTTCCAGCCGCGCGCGTAAGTGTAAACGCCTTGCGTGCGATAGAGATCGCCGAGGTCGAGTCGCTTGTGACGCACGAGCCAGTAGTCCGCAATCAATACTCCGGCAATCGAACCCAAGCCGCCCGAATATCCGAGCAGCCAACTGAATATGTAACCGGAAGGGTCAGCGAGCAGACGCCAGGGCTGCATCAAGATTCCGATGATGCCCGTAATGAGTCCGCCGGTGCGAAAAGAAATCCAGCGCGGAAAAGCGTTGGCGAAATCGTTGGCGGGCGAGACGACGTTCGCCGCAATGTTGACCGAGAGTGTGGCGACGACGACCGTGAACATCGAAACGCCCACCACCCATGCTTGATCGAATTGTCCAATCAACTTCACCGGGTCCCACAGTTCGTTGATGCTCATCTGCGGGTAAATGACGATGGCGGCGGATGTGATGAGAATGCCCATCGCGGCAAAGACCGTCATCGTGGTCGGAAGCGCGACCACCTGCCCGATGGCTTGCTCGCGCTGGCTGCGACCGAAGCGCGTGAAGTCCGGCATGTTCAAAGAGAGCGTCGCCCAGAATCCGATCATCGCCGTTAGCGACGGAATGAATATCGATCTAAACTCTGACCAAGTGCGAAAGCGTCCCGGTTCAGCCAATAAAAATCCGACTCCGCCCGCACGCCACAACGCCCACGCGACGAGTAACGCGGTCATCACCAACACAAACGGAGCCGCCCAGTTCTCGACATGTCGGAGCAAATCCATTCCGCGATAGACGATATAAATATTGAGCGCCCAGAAGAGCAGGAAAGAAA
>Ga0136617_10004127_pt1 | contig 12986 bp, 13 predicted proteins | sample AntDrymUQ3222106_2_FD_129672 | JGI IMG/M metagenome (GOLD analysis project Ga0136617, IMG submission 129672) | Polar desert sand microbial communities from Dry Valleys, Antarctica - metaG UQ322 (21.06) | ecosystem: Environmental > Terrestrial > Soil > Desert | place: Antarctica: Dry Valley...
CCAAAAAACAGAGCGATGCGTGCGCTACGTCAACTGTTAGGTCCGTGGCGCAAGAGTGAGCAGATCGTTCCAACAACCTTCCGTCAGCCGGAAGCCCCGGACGTTCGCACCTTGATAATTAATGCGCCTGCTGACCAGAGCGCTGAAGTTAGATTGGCTACCCGCAGCGTTTCACGCTCCGATCGGGATTTTTCCACGGCAGTCGTCATGGCAATAATCGCTCGCAAGCGCTGGGAGACGCTGTCGCCAGAGCTAACCCGCAGACCTGTGTTCGTCCGAAACGAGCCGCACGTTCTTCCCGGCATATTTGTAATGGGCGCTGCCGTTGACAGCCTGTTGGTTGGGAAGACGCTCAAGACCGCGCACGATGTGCTCCAATCCCTGGTGAGCGGCCTCGTACCCGCCGCGGAGTTGGAACAAGCTAAAAACGAAGCTAGTGCTCAATTCACCAAAGAACTAGAAAGACCAGAGGGAACTGCGCGGGCATGGCTCGATATCGACACATTTGGTCTGCCGTCGATTAGCCAACAGATGGGAGCAATCAGCGCGGTCTCAGCCGCTGACCTGCAGCGTGTCGCTTCCTCTCTTTTCGAGAACACTCGAATTGCCTCAGTCGTTATTGGAAACTCACAACAGCTAAAGGCCATGCTTGAGCCAAACGTGAAGGTGGAATTGATGGGAGAACTCGAGAAGCCGCAGCCTGACAAAGCTGAAGTGAAACCAGCAACCACAATCCCGGTCAAGAAGCCTGACTAATCGCAAATCATTCGCAATCTGCTTGCAACCACACCTCCATCTGATTTCGCTTAACTGTGTCTGACAACCGACGAGCAAGCGACGAACATGCTAATCGCGTCCGCGAGATGTTCGCGGCGATCGCCGGTCGATATGATCTTTTAAATCATCTGCTGTCTGGACACATTGATAAGAGATGGCGACGACTGGTGGCGCGCAAGCTTCGGGAATGCATCGGCTCCACTGGCTCCATTCTCGATGTTGCCTGCGGCACCGGGGACCTTTCACTCACACTGTCTGAAACGACCGGAGCACGAGTTGTCGGTACAGATTTTTGTCGCCCAATGCTGGAAATTGCGGCTCGGAAGCTTGCGAACCGCGAACCTGATATCACGTTAATCGAGGGTGACGCCTTGCGTCTTCCGTTTCGGGATTGCTCGTTCGAGGCTGTAACGATTGCCTTCGGATTAAGAAATCTCTCGAACGTCGAACGTGGGTTAACGGAACTTCTGAGGGTGCTGAAACCCGGGGGCTATCTAGCTGTACTTGAGTTCTCAAAACCCGTCGTACCGGGGTTTCGCCTCTTATTCAATTTCTACTTCACCCGGGTGCTGCCGTTTTTGGGCGGGCTGATCAGCGGATCGAAGAGCGCCTATCAGTATTTGCCTGATTCGGTTACGCGGTTTCCGGATCAAAAAGAACTTAGTTCGCTGATGCGCAAGGTCGGACTTGAATTGGTTGAGTACGACAATTTAACTGGAGGAATCGCGGCGCTGCATACAGGTAAGCGCCCAAAGATAAAGTTCTAAAGATTGGTTGCAACTCACCAGCGGAATTGCAGCCAGTAAAGGACGCAGTCCGAAGAAACCTTTTGAGCGTGCGGTTGTCGGGGCCATGCGACTCATTACGGGTTTTTATTGCGGGCTGCGTTCTATTTTGTAGTTGCTCCCCCAATCCCCCGCGACTTACACGACCCCTCTGCCGTAGTGTCTATGCTATTATCCCCCGGAATACCCATCTCCGACTGCGCAGTTCGAGACTCGCCAGAGTGCGTTTACTTTCTAAGCATAAGGTTCTTGGATCGCTCAGGCGTATCGCCATCCTTCTGCTCGTCGTCTGGACCGTCGTCTCCCTCGTCACCATACTAATCGAACTCGTTCCCGGCGATCCCGCCGTGGCGGTGCTGGGCGAACAGGCCACTCCGGAACAGTTCGAACAGTTTCGTCAAAGGCACGGTCTGGATCGTCCGCCGTTTTTCTTCTCCCTTCCCCGCGATTCTCAGGGAAAGAGGCATTTTAAATGGCACGGGGCTGACAATCGATACACCGATTACTGGAAGAGTATCCTGCAGGGAGACATGGGTCAGTCTTTCCGGACTGGGAGACCGGTCGTGGAACTAATACTCCAGCGTTATCCTGCCACTATCGAACTCGCAGTTGTCGCTCTTTTGATTGCCGTCAGCATCGCGATTCCACTCGGTGTCCTGGCCGGGAAAAACAAAGGCACATGGATAGATAACGCCGCGTCGGTGATCGCTTTGATTGGTATCAGCCTGCCCAGCTTCGTCATTGGACCGATGCTGGTTTATGTCTTTGCCGTGAAGCTCGGCTGGCTGGCGCCCTCCGGCCGTTTCGATTGGGCCGATATTATTCTGCCGGCGTTCACTCTCGGCGCCGCCCTTTCAGCCATCTTGACGCGCATGGTCCGTTCTTCCGTAATTGAAGAACTCGGCGAAGACTATGTCCGCACGGCCCGGGCAAAGGGCTTGAGCGAGACGCAGGTTGTTTACAAGCATGTGCTTAAAAATGGCTTGATTCCTGTGGTCACGATTCTTGGACTCCAGCTTGGGATTCTGCTTGCCGGCGCGATCATCACGGAGAAAATCTTTGGTTGGCCTGGACTCGGTTTGCTTCTCGTGGAAGACGGCATCGGCAAACGCGACTACCGCGTGGTCCAGGGGTGTGTGCTCGTCATTAGCCTCACCTACATTGTCGCAAACTCACTAACAGATGTGATTTATCGATGGTTGGATCCTAGGATTAGAGTCTCGTGAACTGCTTTGTGCTTGGTGCTTGGTACTTTAATCTTGGTTTTTCAGTACTAGCTGTTACTGCGTTCTCGGAGGTAGCGAGTTTAACTAGCGAACAAAGATCAAAGTACTAAGAACTAAGTACTAATTGATATGAATCGACTGGCTATCGTTGGCTTAATCTTCATTGTGATTCTAATCATCGTAGCGATCTTCGCTCCGTGGATTGCAACGCACGATGTGGGCGCGACGAATCTGTCCATCCGTTACCTCCCTCCTTCAGCGGATCATATATTTGGCACCGACGCCACCGGCCGCGACATATTTTCCCGCGTCGTCTTTGGCGCGCGGATCTCGCTCCAGGTCGGCTTGATCGTAGTTTCGGTCTCCGCTTTTGTAGGCACGCTGCTGGGCGCCTTCGCCGGTTACTATGGCGGCTGGATCGATCGGATCATTTCAGGTTACGTATTCAATGTGTTTCTGGCGTTCCCAGGGCTCTTGCTGGCAATCGCCATGGTGGCGTTTCTCGGGGCGGGATTAAATAAACTCATCCTCGCACTCTGCATCATCGGTTGGGTCGGGTATGCGCGTTTGATTCGCGGGCAGGTTTTGAAGGTTCGAGAATATGACTTTGTTCAGGCTGCGCGGGCTCTGGGTGCGAGCGATGCCCGCATATTGCTGGCCCACATTCTGCCGAACGCAGTTCAACCGCTGATCGTACAGGCTAGCCTGGGCATGGCCGGCGCAGTCCTGGCTGAAGCATCACTCTCTTTTCTGGGACTCGGTGTCCCGCCACCGGCTCCTTCGTGGGGAGTGATGATCGAAGAAGCGCGCGATCTGTCTACTCTTCAGGCAGCGCCTCACGCCCTGATCTTTCCCGGACTAGTAATCGCGCTGACCGTTTTAGCCTTTAACTTCATCGGCGACGGTCTGCGCGAGTATCTCGACCCACGCCAGCGGGCGCGCTGATTGCCCCGCGTTGGGAAGTGACTAATCGCTGATGTCTTTCTAAGAATGCAACCAAGTGCCCCACTGAACTCCGACCGTGACTCAGTACTTGCTTCGAACGCTCCCATTGCCCTGGGCAGCGGCGAACGGACCCTCTCTATCAGTCACCTCTCAAAGACCTATCCGGTTCCTTTTGCGCGTTCAAAAGCAATCCTACGGCGCAGGACAAAAGCCCCGGTAGAAGCTCTTCGCGATGTCTCGTTCGACGTGTACCGGGGCGAGATATTCGGACTGATCGGGCGGAACGGTGCCGGAAAAACCACGCTCACGAAGATCGTCGCGACCCTGGTGCAACCAACGCGGGGAACAGTCACGGTCAACGGTTTCGACAGCGTGCACGACGACGAGAGAGTCCGGATGCAAGTTGGTCTCTCCGGCGCCGAAGAAAGAAGCTTCTACTGGCGCCTCACTTCGTAACAGAATCTCGTCTTCTTCGCCCGCCTCTACGGCCTTGGTGATCGAGTGGCGAAGCAACGGATTGCGGCATTATTTACTCAGCTCGAACTTGAAGAAGTTGTGCGTAAACGTTTCGGTGAACTCTCAACGGGCAACAAACAGCGATTGGCGGTGGCGCGGGCGTTGCTCCCGAACCCACCCGTGTTGTTGCTTGACGAACCCACGCGTTCGCTGGACCCTCTGGCGGCGTTGCGGATGCGGGAATTAATTAAGGCGTTAGCACAGCAGGATCCACCGGCAACGATTCTCTTCACTTCGCATAATCTCGCCGAAGTTGAGACGCTTTGCAGCCGCGTGGCCATCATCAACGCCGGCGAGATCAGGGCAGTTGGTTCGCCGACTACCTTGCGGTCGATTAATTCCGACGCAGAGGTCATACGTCTTACAGTATCGGGCCTGTTACGCGAGCAGGCTGAAGCCGTCCTGAACTCGCAGTTCGAGCATCTTCAGTTTGCACATGGCGAGCAGGTGGAACTTATTTCTTTCACGCGTCGCAGTGCTGATGATCGACTCGATGAAGCGCTCCGGAAGGTTCATCAAGCGGGAGGAACAATCCTAAACGTCGAATCAGAGCGACCAACATTGCTCGACGTGCTCGAAAGTTATGAGGCTCAGAAGTGACCGAGTTTCAAATTCAAAGTACAAATCAATGCACTCTCTAAAACTCCTTCCACGCCGCATCTACGCTTTCGTCGTCCGCGACTTCCGCCTATTTGTGAGCTACCGGATGCTGTTCTTCATACGCGTGGTTTCGATCCTGGGCGTGGTCACCACCCTTTTCTTTATTTCCAAGATCTTTGTGGGATTCACTGATGCGCGGTTCTCACAGTGGCGCGATCCGCTCGCGGCCTGGCTCACGGGTCTGGCCGTCCTAAACTATTTCATGACCGGTTTCTCGAGTCTGGCAAGCGCCATCCGGCAAGAGCAGGTGCAAGGCACACTCGAAAGCGTACTCTTAACGCCCATCAATCTCCCCACGATCATTGTGGCCACCTCCGCGTGGGACTTTGTGCAAGCCACGCTGTTCTCTTTTCTATATCTCTTCTTCGGCTGGTTCTTCTTCAACGTCCACTACGCGGGAAGTTTTCTGTTGGCGCTAGTGTTTCTCATCCTAACGACGCTGGTACTCGCCTGCCTCGGCATCCTCTCCGCGAGTTTCGCGATGGTCTTCAAGCGTGGTGACCCGTTCGGCGTTTTTCTCGGCACCGGTTCTGCATTGTTCTCAGGCGTTTTCTTCCCCACTCAGCTTTTAACAGAGTACGCTGGGTCAGGCCTAAGCAGTGTCTCTAGAGTTCTCCCGGCGACGTACGGTCTCGACGGAATTCGAAGAGTCTTACTTGAAGGAAGAGGTTTCGCTGAAGTTACCGAACCGTTCGTCACCTTACTCATCATGCTTGGCCTGCTGCTTCCCTTCTCCCTTTGGGTGTTCAGCCGCGCCGTCCGCCGCGCCAAACGGGAAGGCAGCTTGATTCAGTATTGAATACACTTCCGGGGAAGTGAAACTTTTTCTATGTCGGCGGAATCTCACGCCAAACACTAATTATCCCAGGCGACGATGGTTAATGCTGCGTGGATGAACTATAATTTCGTCACTGTGAAAAAGACGCCAGCGACGACACCGCTTGATGCTTCGAAACTCCCGGCCAACGCAGCGCCAGAGCAGGTCGGGGCCGAAAATGAAAGTCAGTACCTCGTACTGGTGGTTGATGATTTTATTGATAATTTGACGATGATTAGTCTTGATCTTCAACAGAACGGCTATCGTGTGGCAACGGCTACAGATGGAGAACAAGCCGTGAAGGTAGCAGCCATGGTGCAAGACCTTATCCTCATGGACCTGGCAATGCCGGGAGTAGATGGATTGGAATCAACTAGGCAGATTCGGCAGAGTGAAGATCTCAAAGATATTCCGGTGATTGCACTGAGCGCGTTCAGTACTGACGGGTTTCGACGTGCCGCTCATCAAACAGGCTTTGACGGTTATTTAACCAAGCCCATCGATTTTACTCGACTTCATGACTTGATCGGGAGATTGATAGGTCTGGCCAGAAGCTCGCATAGGGGTCAGAGGTCCTCATGAGTCATTCGCGGATTTTGGGCAAACCTTCGGTTTGACACTATGCCACCAGCGGGCTAGCATCCCTCGCTGTTTTACCAGTAATCCCGGAAACCTTTGTTACCCACGTTTAAGATTCACTATCTACATTACGATTCATCAATTACGACCTATGGGCTTCGCAACAATAGCAATACATTCGGGACAGGAACCCGATTCGGCCACCGGCTCGGTGTCCGTTCCAATCTACCAGACTTCAACTTACGCCCAGGATGGGCTGGGCAAGCACAAAGGCTACGAGTATGCGCGCACCCAGAACCCTACGCGCGCCGCGCTGGAGCGAAACATCGCTGCGCTCGAGGGCGCGCGATTTGGCTTTGCTTTTGCCTCGGGCATGGCAGCCATCGATGCCACCCTTCGTCTGGTGAAAGCCGGTGAGCACGTAGTGGTTTCCGACAACACCTACGGCGGAACCTTCCGTCTGTTCACCCGCGTGCTGGCAAATTACAACATCGAGTTCGATTTTGTTGACACCTCAGACGCTCTCAACGTCGAAGCGGCGATCAAGCCAAACACAAGGATGGCTTTCATCGAGACGCCCACTAACCCGGTGATGATCGTTACAGACATGCGCGAGGTTTGCGAGATCGCACACCGGGCGGGCGCTCGAGTGGTTTGCGACAACACATTCATGTCCCCGTACCTGCAGCGTCCACTTGATTTCGGGGTTGATATCGTGGTCCATTCGACGACGAAGTACTTGAACGGGCACTCAGACGGAATTGGGGGCATAGTCGTGCTTAATAACGAAGACGACGCTGCATGGATCGGCTTCATCCAGAACAGCGCCGGAGCGATTCTGTCGCCGTTCGATTCCTGGCTGGTGATGCGAGGCACGAAAACACTGGCGCTCCGGATGGAACAGCATGACAAGACGGGCCGCGCCGTGGCCGCTTTCCTGGGAGAGCACCCGAAAGTAAAAAAAGTATACTATCCAGGCTCTGCTTCTCATCCCCAACATGCCTTGGCGAGACGCCAGCAAAAGGGTTTTGGCGGCATGGTGGCGTTCGAGGTAGGGTCACTCGATGCGGCGCGGAAGGTGCTGGAATCAGTTCACCTTTGTACGCTTGCCGAAAGTCTCGGTGGAGTCGAAACTTTGATCTCGCATCCTGCCACCATGACTCACGCCTCGGTGAATGCTGAAAAACGAGAGCGGCTCGGGATCACAGATGGTCTGGTGCGTATTTCGGTTGGTCTTGAAGACACGGATGACATAATCGCGGATCTCGATCAAGCGTTGAAACAAATATAGGTTAAGGCAAGTGACAGCTAAGCTGCGAAGGGTTAAAATCCAGGCTTGTAGAGACCATCCTTTACTCCCCTATGATCATAAAGCTTCACGCAAAATCAGACGTCGGCCGCGTCCGCCGGGGAAATGAAGACAATTTCCTGGTGCTGGATCTATCTAGCCAGAAAACCTGGACCGGATCGGACGGTTCGGAGCCGCCCCAGGAGCTCAAGAAACTTCACCTCGGCGAACAGGGTTTGGTGCTAGTCGTTTCGGACGGCATGGGCGGTGCGCTTGCCGGCGACGTGGCCAGCCGGATGGCAGTTGATTCTGTGCGGGACATGCTGATGGGGAGCGACTCTGAAAACGGTTGTGATCCCGAGATCCCGCTGGTCGATTGCCTTAAGAACGCTACGGTCTACGCCAATTTGGCGATTCACCTCCGAAGTCAGGAAGACTCACGCTGCGCAGGCATGGGAGCAACCTTCACCGGAGCCGCCGTGAAGGGTGACATGTTAGATCTGGTCCAGGTTGGCGATAGCCGCGGTTATATGATCCGCAAGGAGCAGATTCGCCTGGCAACCAAGGATCAATCCTTGGTACAGCAGCTGGTGGACGTCGGGCAGATCAGCGAAGCTGAAGCTGAAACGCACATGTTTCGCAACGTAATCCTGCAAGCGCTGGGTGCTCAGAGCGACGTCACTCCGGTCACCGGCAAGATTCGACTGCGGCGCGGAGATACCTTGTTGCTATGTAGCGATGGTTTGTCCGGAAAACTGCGGTCGGAAGACATTCAGAACATACTTGCCAGCAACCCCGAACTCGATTCTGCGTGCGACGAGTTGATTGCGGAAGCGAATAACCGTGGCGGAGAGGACAACATCACGGTCGTGCTGGCGCGTTTTCTCGGCGACGACCTGGAAGAACCCGCCAATGATCGCGTTACCATCGAACTTCCGCCATTGGAAGAAGACAAGACCCTCCACGACACCTACGAAGCGGATACTGAGCCGCATTAGTTGAACTTATCGACTACTCGGTCAGTGACTTTTGCCGCCAGTCTGAACCCCCATCAATGCGCCGCACGTAGATCGATGCTCCCTCGATGCTCTCGATGCAAACCCGTTCACCAGCTTCAAGTGGTGATTCACCATCGGCAGGATAAGCGGTCCACGTAGAACCTAGAACCTTAACGGCGCCCTCGTTTAGCGCTCCCCTGCTCGATGAAACCACCGTGCCAATTTTTCCCGGCAATGCCTCTACTCCCATTCGCAGCTCATCGCCGGGCTTTTGACGAGTAAAGTAATTTACAAAGATGGTGCGTGAGGCGACGGTCAGACCGGTTGACACGGTCGCGAAAATCAGAAACTGCACTGCCACACTCTCGATCCCAATCAAGCCCGCGAAAGCGGCCGCAAGCGCGCCAATGCCAAACCAAAGCAGCACAAATCCGGTGGTGAAGACCTCGGTCACAATGAGAGCCAGACCGAGCACGCACCATAGGATCCAGATCCAATCGCTCATCTCTTCTTGCGCTCCAGGAGTTCGGTAGTATTCTCTGTCACACTCGCCACCCTGACGAATCGCGATGTATCTGCTGCCGGCAATGCCGAAATCTCACGAGGCGAATCACTCAGCGCATTAAGATGATCATCACAGTCAGACGGGCTTCGGGAGTTGAACCGCCGATCCACTTGCTACACTCGCGGCAGTATACTTTGGAGTGTTGCTCGTCTGCTCCACATTGCGTTCAGTACATCGTGCCTCTCGCCTCAACCTTTAAATAGATTCTTCAGCACGAACCAGATGTTAGCCGGACGTTCAGCCAGACGTCTCATGAAGTAAGGATACCAGTGTTTTCCATAGGGCACATAGACCCTCATGTTGTAACCATCATCGGCAAGCTGGTGCTGAAGATCGCGACGGACGCCGTAGAGCATTTGAAACTCAAACGCTTCTTTGCCGATTCCTTCACGTTGGGCAAACTCAATCGTAGCGTCAATCATCTTCGGATCGTGAGTGGCAATTCCGTGATAGACGCCGGTTGAAAGCAATAGTTGCATCACGCGGATGTAGTTTTCATCCGTGTCTTTCTTGTCCGGGAAAGCCACTTCCGGGGGTTCGTTGTAAGCACCTTTGCAGATCCGGATCCGAGCGGGAATCTTCAGTAACTCCTGCGCATCCGCGTAGGTGCGTCGCAGATAAGACTGCAAAACGATACCGACGTCATTCAAACCAAACTCACTTCGCAGGCGTTTGAAAATAACCATGGTCATTTGGGTAACCCCTGAGCTTTCCATGTCGACCCTGACAAAATTGCCGCGCCGTGCAGCGTCCGCAACCACCGTGCGCGCGGTCTTGTAGGCCCGCTCCGGATCTAGTTCGAGGCCAAACTGGGTGAGCTTGATGGAAACGTTTGAGTTAATGCCCGTGTTGTCAATCTGATCAAGAATGCGCAGATACTCTTCTACCTCTTTCTCCGCTTCTTCGGCATTCGCCACGGATTCGTTAAGGTGGTCGAAGGAGGCGCTGCACCCCGCGGCATTGAGCTCGCGAATGGCCGCGACTGCTTCTTCAATAGTCTCGCCCGCCACGAAGCGGGTGGTCATTTTCTGAAAGGGCTTAAAGTGGGCCGCAAACTCTTTGAGTCCTTCGTGACGCGAAAGATAATTTAGGGCGCTTCTGGTTAGCATCTCACGCGGGACCATTAATCCTTTACCGAATATTAGTTAGAAAATCCTGGATTTGCTTGCCCAACCTGGCTTGTAGCGTATGGTATTCTTGGCGATGCACGAGGGAGTCGTGGGAGTACTACTTCAAACAAGCCAAAGTCTTTCACAGCCAAAACGCCAAGGGATCAGAGGGTATGCGCCTGAAGCTGGTACTGAGTGCCTCGTTCGTCTCGGCCATTGTAGGTTCGGGCGCTTCAATCGCTATTATCCTGGGGAAGTTTTCCTCGCTCAAAGGGCTTTCGGCGCCTGACCTCTTGGTTGCTTCGACTTTCATTCTGCCGGTAGCCGCTGTCGTGCTGGGCACCATTTTCGTGTATCGACACACCGCTCGCCGGCGCAAGACCCAAGCACTATTGACAGGCATTCTCTCCGCCTTCCTTAGCCTGGCAATTTTTATCCTGGCCTCGGTCTTGACCTCTCGCGCGACGCCAACGCAACCACCGCAGCCGGTAGTGCCTCGTAACGTCGGGGTGAGCGCTCTGCGATAAGCTCTCACGACGTGCCAGCCGGATTGAGTCCAATCGCCCTTTGCACCGGCCGCAGGGCATCTATAACAAAGCGAATGTGATCTTCCAGGGCCACACCCAACTCCTCCACACCGAGCCGGATATCATCTCGATTAACTGAACGTGCAAAGGCTTTGTCCTTCAGTTTCTTTTTCACGGAAGAAACTTCCAGATCGTCGAGACTCTTATTCGGTCGCACAAGTGCGCAAGCCACCAGAAATCCACAGAGTTCATCTGTGGCGAAGAGCGTGCGAGCCAGGTCAGTGTCGCGCGGCACGCCGGTATAGGTTGCGTGGCCCATGATCGCACGTATCATCCGATCAGAATAACCGCGACCGCAGAGTATATTGGCGCCGGTAAATGGGTGCTGATCCGGACTGGGAAACATTTCATAATCAAAATCGTGCAGCAGTCCCACTAGTCCCCACTCATCGACATCAGCGTCAGCCTCGCCGTAACGTTTAGCTGCCGCGCGCATTGCCGCCTCCACTGCCAGCGCATGCTTACGCAGGCTGTCACCCTTCGTGTATTCGCACAGCAATTCCCAGGCGTCGTCTCGATTAGGCATTGTCCTGAAAGCCGCCGCTTTTTGGAAAGCGCTAGCACAGATTCTCTAAGATGTTTTCGTGGTGAACAAAACTAACATGGCTGAGTGAGGCGGACAAGAGAAGAGTCGCGACGGCCATGTTACTGCAATACCTGTTTAGGATGTTCTTTCTCAACCACCGCTCGGCGCACGATAACCAGGCGAGCCCGGATGGCTATATTCTTACGAGTGCTGTTGACCTTGATCTTTCGATATCCCTCATCGCGGGCTTTATTGGTAGGGTAATAGCCGATTGAATACTGCGTTCGCAGCTCGGCGGCGATGTTTGTGAAGACGTCAGGAAGCGATCCCAGAGTATCGGCGCGCAACAAACGCCCCCCGGATTTATCGGCAAGAGCTTTAAGGTAACTGTCTGCCGTGAAGTATAAGCGGTCGAGCAGCATGCCGATTGAATCCTGGCCACGTCTTGAAGTGCTACCCGGTGTCGCGTCCGGTTCATTTCTACGATCGGGCCAGGAGTCACGGTTATCCGTGCCGCTCGGTCGGCGATCGGCTGTGGGAGGCAGCCGATCAGAAGGCAAGCGGTCCCGATCGCGATCCCGGTCACGTTCGCGCTCGCCCTCGCGGCGCCTGCGCATGATCTCGTCCGGCAGCGGTAGGCCAAAAGGTCCCGTCTTGTTGCGCGGGCCGGAAGTGGGAATCGGGCTGGGATCGTCGCTGGGGAACGTCGGGACGGTGGTCCCGGCTGGAGGTGTTCTAATGACGGCGACCGTCGGTAACTGCGGAATTTGACCCGACTGTTGCCGAGCTATACGTTCGGTGTCTTCACGGGTGTTGTACCGAATCGGGTAAACCAACACTCCTTCTTCATCCAGTCCTCGCAACGTCCCATCGAAACTCGCCAAGTCGCTATGGTAATCGACGCCGTCGGTGAAAAGCACAATCGCCTTCCGTCCTTGAATTCGGCCCAGGGAAGAAAGCGCTAGCGCAAATGCATCGTAGAGCTTGGTGCCTTGCCCCGAACGAGTGCGGTAGATTGCAGCTTTAAGGGCACCCCGATCGTTGGTAAAATCGTTAAGCTCACGAACCTGGTCATCAAACGAGATCACTTTTACTTGATCCCTGCTTTGCAACTGCTCGACGAAAGCAACTGCCGCCTGCTGGATCAATCCCAGCTTCTCCTGCGTGCTCGCACTTGTGTCGAGCATCAAGACGACGTGAAATGGCACTCTGATCGTGGCAAAGAAGGCTATTTCCTGCCGAACACCGTCTTCAGATATTGAAAAGTCGCTCTTTAGCAAATCGGGGATGTAAAGTCCGTTTCGGTCAGTGACGATGACGGGTACGGTCACGAGGTTCGTCTCAATTTTAAGAGTTTCCAACTCTTTTTGATCCTCGGGTGCAGGTGGTTCTGGCTTCTGTTGCGCGGGTTCTGGCCTTTGAGTCTTCTGGCTCTTACCTTGAACTTGACCTGAGCGGTCAGCCTGGGCGTTGCTGCTAACCGGAAATGAAATACAGAGCAATGCGAGCAGAAGGATACGCGCTATTACAGTTAGCATCAATTCTCTCCTCTGGATTTCAGTAAACACTTTGGTCGCGCTTTTCTGAGAGGCCACGTTGTGTGCTACC
>Ga0136617_10004128_pt1 | contig 12983 bp, 12 predicted proteins | sample AntDrymUQ3222106_2_FD_129672 | JGI IMG/M metagenome (GOLD analysis project Ga0136617, IMG submission 129672) | Polar desert sand microbial communities from Dry Valleys, Antarctica - metaG UQ322 (21.06) | ecosystem: Environmental > Terrestrial > Soil > Desert | place: Antarctica: Dry Valley...
GCGCATGACGGCGCTCGATGGCCCGCGTTACTGGCGGAGCCTGGAGGAATTATCTGAGGACGAAGACTTCCGCGAGTATCTGTTCGAAGAGTTTCCCCGACAGGCTGGCGGCATGGAAGAGGGAGTGGATCGCCGCTCCTTCATGAAACTCATGGGGGCGTCGTTCGCCCTGGCGGGACTGGCCGCATGCCGAGCGCCCGTCGAGCGCATCATTCCTTATGTGGAGAAACCGGAAGACATCATTCCGGGCAAGCCACTCTTTTTTGCCACGGCGATGCCGCTCAGTGGAGTACTGACCGGAATTCTCGTGGAGAGTCATGAGGGACGACCGACGAAGATCGAAGGCAACCCGCAGCATCCAGCCAGCCTTGGTGCCAGTGATGCGTACCAGCAGGCTTCGGTGCTCGGCCTGTACGATCCCGACCGTTCGGATTCGCTGCGTTATGTCGGAGAAATTTCGACATGGGGCAACTTTCTCACAGCACTGCGGCAAAGACTGGACGGCCTGCGGGCCAGAGGGCTGCAGAGCGGTCTGCGCATTCTGACTGAGACCATCACCTCGCCTTCGCTGGCGACGCAAATCCGCACCGTGCTCGCTCAATATCCGGGAGCGGTGTGGCATCAGTACGAGCCGGTAGGCTCCGGCTCAGGTCGTGCGGGATCCCGTCTCGCTTTCGGCCGCTACGCGGATAGCGTGTACCGATTCGATCGCGCCGATGTGATCGTTGCTCTGGACAGCGATTTTCTTTCTTTCGGGCCGGGACATCTCCGTTACGCTCGCGACTTCGCAGACCGGCGCCGGGTGAGTGGCGGGCAGACGACGATGAACCGGCTATACGTCGCCGAGTCCACCATGAGCAGCACCGGAGGTATAGCGGATCACAGGCTGTCCCTCGCTTCTTCTGAAATTGAAAGATTGGCAAGGGCGCTTGCCTCGACGCTCGGCGTTGGGGGGGCGGCCGCTGCCACTCCGGCAGCGCCGGAGCATGCGGCATGGCTTTCCGCTCTCGCTCGCGATCTGCAGGAGCATCGTGGGCGAAGTCTGATCGTCGTCGGCGAATCACAGCCGCCGGCAGTGCATGCGCTTGGACATGCCATCAACCAGCTCCTTGGGAATGTCGGTTCCACGATCGTGCACATCGGGCCCATCGAGCCTGTCCCGGTAGATCAGCTCGAGTCGCTTCGTCAACTGGTCACCGACATGAAGGGGGGTAGGGTCGCAGCTCTCCTTATCGTCAGCGGGAACCCTGTCTATACGGCCCCGGCCGATTTCGATTTCGCTACTGCGCTGTCGCGCGTTCCGTTCCGCGCGCATCTGAGTGCGTATTACGATGAGACTTCCGAGCGATGCGACTGGCATATCCCTGAGGCGCATTACCTCGAGAGCTGGGGAGACGGTCGTGCCTACGACGGAACGGTTTCGATTATCCAGCCTCTGATCGCTCCGCTCTACAACGGTAAGTCGGCCTGGGAGCTCGTTGGCGCAATGCTGAACGACACCCGCTCAGCCCATGATCTGATTCGCGATTACTGGCGCGCTCAGCTGGGGGGTGGAGAGTCGGATGAGGGCTGGCGAAGAATGCTGCACGACGGCTTCCTCGCTGGTTCTTCTCTTCCGCCGATCGCCGTCAGCGCCGCGGTTCCACCTGCCGACACGGGGACCTTACCGGCTACGGCCGGGCTCGAGGTCGTCTTCCATGCGGATGCGAATCTCTACGATGGACGATTCGCCAATAACGGATGGCTGCAGGAAGTACCGCGGCCGATGACCAAGCTCACCTGGGACAACGTAGCATTGGTCAGCCCGCGCACGGCAGCGGCATTGGGGATTGAGAACCAGGATGTGATCGAGCTTCGGCAGCAGGGGAGATCCCTGCGGCTTCCAGCCTGGGTCATGCCCGGTCAGGCAGACAAGACAGTCAGCGTACAGCTCGGATTCGGGCGAACGCGGGCTGGTCGCGTGGGCAGCAATGTAGGTGTAAATACGTTCGCTCTGCGCACTTCGAACACTCTTCACTTCGGCCGCGGTCTGGAAATCAGGAAGACCGGAGAGAACTATCCACTGGCATGCACGCAGGGTCACTTCTCGATGGAGGGACGCAATATCGTCCGCGCCGGCTCGCTGGCTCAGTACATCGCCAAGCCCGATTTTGCACTGACTGAGGCGGATCACGGTCAACATCCCGACCTTTATCCCGATTATCCGTACAACGATTACCGCTGGGCCATGGCTATCGACACCAGTGTCTGTGTCGGTTGCGGGGGTTGCATCGTGGCCTGTCAGGCAGAAAACAACATACCGGTGGTGGGGAAGAAGGAAGTGCTTCGGCAACGCGAGATGCATTGGCTCCGTGTCGATCGCTACTATGAAGGCGATCCAGCCAATCCGAAGGTGCTGAGCCAGCCTGTGCTCTGCATGCACTGCGAGAAAGCTCCCTGTGAGCCAGTCTGTCCCGTGGAGGCGACGTCACACAGCGACGACGGCCTGAACGAGATGACGTACAACCGCTGCGTCGGTACGCGTTACTGTTCCAACAACTGTCCCTACAAAGTTCGCCGCTTCAACTTTTTCGGCTATTCGGACTTCGATACGGAGAGCCTCAAGATGCAGCGCAATCCGCATGTCACCGTCCGCAGCCGCGGCGTGATGGAAAAGTGCACCTACTGCGTGCAACGCATCCGGGAAGGGAGAATAGAGGCGGAGAAAGGCGATCGCAGAGTACGGGATGGGGAGATCGTTACTGCGTGTCAGGCGTCATGCCCCACCCAGGCCATCGTGTTCGGCGACCTGAACGACGCGGCGAGCAGAGTCAGCAAGCTGAAAAAGACGCCCCTCAACTACGCAATGCTGGCCGAGCTGAATACACATCCCCGAACAACCTATCTGGCCACGGTGCGGAATCCCAACCCGGCGTTGAAAACGGACAAAGCCTGATGGACGAACCGAAAGAACCGCACTACGAGCTGGCGGCATCCGCGGAGGCAGCAGAAGCGAGCCGGTTTGACGAGGCGCCGATCATCGGGCCCGGGTACACGCTGGGCTCGGTCACGGAGAAGATCAGTCAGATCACTCTCACCCGCAGCACGCCTAGGTGGTGGTTTCTCGGATTCGGAATCTCGTTTCTGCTGCTGACCATCCTGCTGTACACAATCTCCCGGCTCATCCTCGTGGGTGTGGGTATCTGGGGAATCAACATTCCGGTGGGTTGGGGATTCGACATCATCAACTTCGTGTGGTGGATTGGTATCGGCCACGCGGGGACGCTCATCTCGGCGATTCTGCTGCTGCTTCGCCAGGACTGGCGGACCTCGATCAATCGTTTCGCCGAGGCCATGACGCTCTTCGCTGTAGCTGCGGCAGGTCTTTATCCGCTGCTGCACACCGGCAGGCCCTGGTTTGCGTACTGGATGTTTCCCTATCCCAACACGATGGGTTTGTGGCCTCAGTTCCGCAGCCCTCTGATCTGGGATGTGTTTGCCGTATCGACCTACGCAACGGTCTCGGCGCTCTTCTGGTTCATCGGTCTGATTCCCGACTTCGCCACCCTTCGGGACCGTGCCCGCAGCCGTTCATTCCGTTTTGTGTACGGGCTGCTGGCCATGGGGTGGAGGGGTTCTGCCAAACACTGGCATCGTTACGAGACGGCGTACCTTCTTCTGGCCGGTCTGGCCACGCCTCTTGTCCTGTCGGTTCATACCATCGTCAGCTTTGATTTCGCTACGTCGGTCATCCCCGGATGGCACGCCACATTCTTTCCGCCCTATTTTGTTGCCGGCGCCGTGTTCGCCGGGTTCGCCATGGTGCTCACGCTCTGTATCCCTCTGCGCAAGGCCTTCAACCTCGAAGATTTCATCACCATCAAGCATCTGGAGAACATGGGGAAGGTGCTTCTGGCCACCGGGATGATCGTCGCGTACGCCTATGGCATGGAAGCGTTCTTCGCCTGGTACAGCGGCAATGAATACGAGATGTTCATGATCAAGAATCGGATGAGTGGCCCTTATGCGCTGTTGTACTGGCTGCTCATCCTGTGCAACGTGGTCGCTGTTCAAGCCATGTGGTTCAAGAAGGTCAGGACCACGCCGGCACTGCTATTCATCGTGGCGATGTTTGTCAACGTGGGCATGTGGCTGGAACGTTTCGTCATCATTGTCACCAGCCTGCACCGCGACTTTCTTCCCTCGTCGTGGGGCATGTACCACGCCACGCGGTGGGACTGGGGGATGTTCGTCGGAACGATCGGGCTGTTCCTCACTCTCATCTTTCTCTTTGTCAGGTTCCTCCCTGTCATCTCCATATTCGAGATGCGTACGCTACTTCCCGAAGCGGATGTTCATGAGGAAAAGTCATGAGCAGAAAGCTGCCGATTCATGGCGTGATGGGCGAGTTCGAGGACGCCAGGGAGATTCTGGAAGCGGCCGAGAGCGCTTACGCGGCTGGTTATCGGAAGATGGATGCGTACTCACCATTTCCGGTGCACGGGCTGGATGAAGCGATCGGGTTTCAGCGTTCACGACTGCCGCTGATCGTTCTCATCGGAGGCTTGATCGGAGGACTGGGCGGTTTCGCGATGCAATACTTCGCATCGGTGATCGACTACCCCCTCAACATCGGAGGCAAGCCTCTGAACAGCTGGCCTGCCTTCATACCGGTCACCTTCGAGTGCGCGATTCTGGCGGCAGCGCTCGCGGCAATTCTCGGCATGCTCGGCTTAAACGGTTTGCCCGAGCCCTACCATCCCGTTTTTCATGTGCCGCGGTTCGAGTTAGCTTCCCGCAGTCATTTCTTTCTCTGTATCGAAGCGAGAGATCCGAAGTTCGATCTGGATGAAGCACGTCGTTTTCTGCAGAGTGTAGGTGCCCGCGAGGTGACTGATGTTCCCAGTTGATTCGCGGGCGTGGCGAGGCACGAGCACGCTGCTCGTTGTTTTCGTGGCGGTGACCGCGGCGGGATGCCGGCCCGAGCAGAAGATGGCGAAGCAACCGAGTTACAAGCCTTACAAAGAGAGTGCCTTTTTCGAGAACAGGATGTCGTCCCGCCTGCCCGTTGAGGGAACCGTAGCGCGCGGTTCCATTTCTTCCGATCTCCATCTGTCCACGGGAAAGATCAATGGTGCGCTGGTAGCGGATTTTCCTTTTCCCGTTTCCACTCAAGTGATGCAGCGAGGCCGCGAACGCTACGACATCTATTGTTCGATGTGTCATGGGCGGGACGGGTATGGCAACGGTATGGTCGTGCAACGCGGCTATTCCAAACCTCCTTCAATGCACATCGACCGGCTGCGTGCCGCTCCTGTTGGACACTACTTCGATGTGATCACGAACGGTTATGGAGCGATGCCGTCGTATCGAGCACTCGTGCCGGTGAACGATCGCTGGGCAATCACGGCGTATGTTCGTGCCCTGCAGTTCAGTCAGAACGGCACTATCAACGACGTGCCGCCCTCCGCACGTCTGCAAATGCAGCGAAGTGGGGCCACTCGATGAACCCTGAGGCGAACGGCTTGACGCGACTGCAGATGCCGATGCTCATCATCGGGTTGATGACTCTGGCCGGTGTGGCAATGGGAGCAGTTTTCTCTCATCAACAAGCGATCTTCTTCCGCGGGTATCTGGTGGGATTTCTTTTCTGCGCGGGTATCGCCATCGGAGCGCTGGCCGTTTTGATGATTCAGTATCTGACCGGAGGGGCATGGGGTGTGGTCATCCGCAGGCCTCTCGAGGCGGCGCGGCAGACCCTTCCGCTGGTGGCGCTGATGTTTGTTCCAATCGTGCTCGGGATCCATTACCTGTACATATGGTCCAACCCGGAAGAAGTCAGCGCCAATCACCTGCTGGAGCTGAAAACGCCCTATCTCAACCTCAGCTTCTTCGTTGTGAGAGCGCTTTTCTACTTTGCAGTCTGGGTGGGCGTGGCCACGGTGATGAGCAAGTGGGCCAGCCGATATGAGAGCGACAATTCGCCCCGCACACTGTTACGACTTCGACAACTCAGCGGCTTCGGGCTACTGGGACTCGCCCTTACGGTCACGTTCTCGGCAATCGACTGGGCGATGTCCCTCGACCCGACCTGGTATTCCACCATGTACGGCCTCTCGTTCATCGTCGGTCACATACTCTCAGCACTCGCCTTCTCCATTCTGGTCATCACGTCGCTCGCCCGCACACGACCGGTGAGCGAGGTCATGCTTCCGGCGGTCCTGCGTGACCTCGGCAATCTCCTCTTCGCTTTCATCATGCTATGGGCCTACCTTGCGTTTTCCCAGTTCCTGCTGATCTGGTACGCGAACCTGAGAGAAGAAGTCACCTGGTACCTGCCGCGAATGCATGGCGGATGGGGTTGGATCTCAGGCCTGCTGATCCTGTTTCATTTCTTCGTTCCGTTCTTCCTTCTGTTGAACCGCCGGGTCAAGGATCAGGCACCGACCCTCCGTCTTGTCGCCGGGCTGGTGATCGTCATGCATCTGGTCGACCTTTTCTGGACGGTCGTCCCATCAGCACCACGTGCAGGCGCACACGGTGGCGGTCATGGAGAAGCAGCGGTGAATGCGATTCATTGGATCGATCTGGTTACCGCTCTCGGTTTGATTACCCTATGGGCTGGCTTCTTCGTGTCCCGCCTCCGCACGCGCACGCTGGTGCCGATGAACGAGCCGTTCGTGCAGGAGGCACTCAATCATGGATGAGCGTCGGAAAGAAGGAGAACTGGTCAACCCCGACGTTCAACACGAGACGTCGGACGTAGCAGTACGGCCCATCCTCCTTTCGGCCGCAGCTTTTGTCGGGATGACTGCTCTGTCCTTCCTCGTTTTGTGGATCTTTTTCAGAATCCTCGATCGTCAGACGGAACGAGCGCAGCCCGCACCCGTTTCTCTCGTCAGACCGCAAAAGGGTTTCGTTCCCCCCGGTCCGCGCCTGCAGGTGAGAAACACGGCGCCGACATTGGAGATGCAGCGGATGCGGCAGCACGAGGAACGCATCCTCACTACTTATGGCATGGTGGATCGGCAACGGGGATCGGCACGCATACCTATCGAAGAGGCGATGCGGATGACCGTCCAGCGAGGACTCCCCGCGCGGGTTGTTCAGGGAGGTGTTGCTCCAGCAAAAGGGACGGTCGCTTCCGGCGCACCGACCGCGGCTGCCCCCTCGCAAGCAACGGCTCCTCGGATGGATACAGGCTACCGGCAGGATCAGTTTCCCACCTCCGATCGAAATGAAGCTGTGGAACCCAGAATGCCTGCGCCCCGCAAGGATCCGCAATGACCTCGATGCTCCGAAACGCAGCGTTTGCTGCCGCGGTCCTTGGGGGGTTGGCAGGGGACATGACCGGCAGTCCGGACGGGGCCTACTGGTCAGGCGATCAAGGTGCCACTACCGCTCGCTCCGCCACCGCTGAAAAGGTGGACGTCAAACAGAAGCTGGGCCAGCAGATTCCTCTCGATCTGGTGTTTCGCGACGAGCAGGGGCGTCCCGTTCAGTTGCGTCAGCTCTTCGGGACAAGGCCAGTCATTCTCACACCTGTCTATTACACCTGCCCCATGCTGTGCAACATGGTGCTCGACGGACTTGTCACGACGATGCGCGATCTTCGCTTCGATGCTGGCAAGGAATTCGATGTCATTACGTTCAGCTTCGATCCGAACGAGAAGACATCGGACGCGGTGGGGAAGAAGGATATTTTTGTTCGTCGATACGGGCGGCCGGGAGCGAACCAGGGATGGCGATACCTCACGGGCGACGCTGAGGCCATCCGGCGCCTCACCGAGTCACTTGGGTACCAGTACGCCTATGACCAGAAGATTCAGCAGTTCGCGCACGGTGCGATGATCGCTGTCCTGACGCCGGAGGGCAGAATCGCCAGCTATTTCTACGGGATCGAGTACAAGCCGAGGGACCTTCGACTCGCTTTGGTGGAAGCGTCGGGTCGCAAGGTGGGCAATGTCGTGGATCAGGTCCTGCTGCTCTGTTATCACTTTGACCCCGCGACCGGAAAGTACAGCGCCGTAGCGATGAACGTTGTGCGCGGCGGCGGGATCGCCACAGTCATCGGTCTGTCCGGATTCGTCTTCATGATGCTGCGGCGCGATCGAGTAGCCCGCGGCCGAGAGGGAACCTCTCACTAAGACCATGTTCAACGACTTTCCACTTTTCCCGGATGCAGCCTCGTCGATCGCGAACGATATCGACGCCTTCTACTTTTTCATGGTGGGAGTGTGCGGCCTCCTTGCCCTGGTCGTAGTCTGCCTGATCTTTTTTTTCGCCCTCAAGTATCGTCGCCGGCATCCGGACGAGATTCCCTCAGGAGAAGAGCCACCGCAGTGGGTTGAAGTAGTGTGGATCGTCGTGCCGTTTTTCATTCTGATGGGGATGTTTTTCTGGGGAGCCTGGCTTTATTTCCAGGTCTCCAGACCGCCTGACGACGCGCTGGACATTTATGTGACAGCGAAGCAGTGGATGTGGAAGTTCCAGCATGTGGGCGGGCAGAGTGAGATCAATGCCCTGCACGTCCCGGTAGGGCGGCCGGTGAGACTGATCATGGCCTCCGAGGACGTGATCCACTCCTTTTTCGTCCCCGCCTTTCGGGTGCACACAGACGTTCTTCCAAACCGGTACAGCTTCAACTGGTTCGAAGCGACCAAAGTGGGCAAGCACCATCTGTTCTGCTCTGAGTACTGCGGCACCGAGCACTCCGGAATGATCGGATCGGTGTTCGTCATGGAGCCTGCGGATTACGAGGTGTGGCTCTCAGGGGGAGCGCAGGGCTCACCGGCGGATGAAGGCAAGAAGCTGTTCGAGAAGCTGGCCTGCGACTCGTGTCACGCGACGTCGTCTACGGGCCGGGGACCGTCGCTGGTCGGATTGTTTGGGCAAATCCGTCCGATTCAGGGCGGGTCGGCAGTCAAGGCTGATGAAAACTACCTGCGCGAATCCATCTTGAATCCTCAGGCGAAGATCGCCGATGGTTACCAGCCCATCATGCCCACGTTCCGCGGCCAGGTGAATGAAGAACAACTCATGAGACTGATTGCCTACATAAAATCCCTTGGCGCGCGGACCCAGCAAGGCTCTACGCAACCCGTATCGAGTGGCGGCAATCAGATTCCGGGGAGCCCTGCTACGACCACTGGAAATGGAAGGGAATTGCCAACGCAGTCGGGGTCCAACGTCACCCAACCGTCACCCACTTCCACCAACAGCCCCATCCCGGCACAGGACACGCCATGACGACCGCTGTCATCGACCGCATCCCGATCGAAACCGAGGAGAATTACCTGAACGCCAGTTACGGCGTGAAGTCCTGGCTGCTGACGAAAGACCACAAGCGGATCGGGATCCTCTACCTGCTCGCTATTACGGTGATGTTTTTCGTCGGAGGCTTTTTCGCCACGATGATGCGCCTCGAGCTCCTCACGCCTCAGGGCGATCTGATGACTTCGGATACCTACAACAAGTTTTTCACCATGCATGGGATCATCATGATTTTCTTCTTCCTGATTCCGTCCATACCGGCCGTTCTGGGGAACTTCATCCTCCCCATCATGATCGGCGCGAAGGATCTGGCCTTTCCGAAGTTGAACCTCCTCAGCTGGTACATCTACATGATCGGAGCCATTGGCGGGACCTACGTGGTCATCGCGGGCGGCGTGGACACCGGATGGACCTTCTACACGCCGTTCTCGACGCAGTATTCGAACACGCACGTCATCGCCACGACACTCTCGGCGTTCATCACCGGCTTCTCGTCGATTCTGACGGGACTGAACTTCATCGTCACGATTCACCGCATGCGCGCGCCAGGACTGACCTGGTTTCGGCTCCCGCTGTTCGTCTGGTCCATGTACGCGACGAGCGTGATCATGATCCTGGCCACGCCGGTTCTGGCGATCACCCTTGTTCTTCTGATCGTGGAAAGAGCACTGCGGGTAGGCATTTTCGATCCTGCTCTCGGAGGGGATCCGCTGCTCTATCAGCATCTATTCTGGTTTTATTCGCATCCCGCTGTGTACATCATGGTTCTGCCGGCGATGGGAGTGGTCAGTGAGCTGGTGGCGGCTTTTTCGCGCAAGCGAATTTTCGGCTACAAATTCGTCGCGTTCGCCAGCCTGGCAATCGCCTTCCTCGGTTTTCTGGTCTGGGGTCATCACATGCTCGTAGCGGGAATCTCCGTCTATTCTGCGATGATCTTCTCCATTCTCAGTTTTCTAGTGGCCATCCCTTCGGCCATCAAGGTGTTCAACTGGACCGCCACGCTCTACAAGGGCTCGGTCTCCTATGACACTCCTATGCTGTACGCGCTCGGATTCATCGGCCTGTTCACCATCGGAGGACTGACCGGCCTTTTCCTGGCGGCACTTGGCCTCGACGTACACGTCCATGACACCTACTTCATCGTGGCGCACTTTCACTACATCATGGTCGGTGGGGCGGTCATGGCGTACTTTGGAGGCATCCATTACTGGTGGCCGAAGATCTCCGGTCGCATGTATCCGGAGTGGTGGGGAAGGCTCTCGGCGCTACTGGTATTTGTGGGATTCAACCTCACGTTCTTCCCGCAGTTCATTCTCGGGTATCTCGGCATGCCCCGGCGTTATCACGCCTATGTGCCGGAGTTCCAGGTGCTGAATGTCATGTCTACCGCGGGCGCTTCGATTCTCGCCATCGGCTATGCCGTACCGGCGATTTATATGATCTGGTCGCTGAAGTACGGGAAGATCGCGGGGAACAATCCGTGGGGTGCGGCAGGCCTGGAGTGGACCACGACCTCTCCGCCGCCTGCGCACAACTTCGACGAGACGCCCATCGTGACCTGGGATGCTTATGAGTACAGACCGCCTGAGGAGGCCGCCGTTGTCACAGTCGTCTGAGGTTGATCACCGGCATCATCCGGCACTGCAGCATCACTTCGATGACATGGGCCAGCAGTACGAGGCCTCGACGCTGGGAATGTGGGTCTTCCTGACGACGGAGATCCTATTTTTTGGGGGCATCTTTCTGGCCTACACGCTTTATAGGAATCAGTACTTCGAGGCGTTCAAAGAGGCCGCACATCATCAGGATCTCTGGTTGGGAACGATCAACACCGCGGTGCTGATCTGCAGCAGTCTGACGATGGCCATGGCGGTCTATTTTTCGCAGCTGGGAAAAAGGAAAGCCCTCGTGACAAGTCTTGTCCTTACTTTGATTCTCGGCGTAGTGTTTGTTGGGATCAAGGGCTACGAATACTACGAACACATCCATGAGGGGCTGTTTCCTGGAAGTCTCTTCCATTTTCAAAGCCCCATGGCAGACCAGATACAACTCTTCTTCGTTTTTTACTTTTCGATGACAGGGTTGCACGCGTTGCACATGATCATCGGCTTCGGAATTCTGATCTGGCTCATTCTGCGTGCGCGAAAAGGGGATTTCTCGCCGGAGTATTACGGGCCGGTGGAAGTGACGGGTCTGTACTGGCACTTCGTCGACATCGTCTGGATTTTTTTGTTTCCTCTCTTGTATCTGATTCACTGATCGGAGACGTTCGAGGATATGGACACTCTCGGCAACGCTGACCCGCAACACCACGTTCCGGCAAAGTCCACGTACTTTGTCATCTTCTTCCTGCTGCTGATCTTCACGGCGTTGACAGTCTCCGCCACGCTCGTAGATCTCGGAAGTTGGAACGCTCCGATCGCCATGACCATCGCCATCGCCAAGACGGTGCTGGTGGTCCTCTACTTCATGCATCTTCGGCATAGCACGCGGCTGACCTGGGTGGTCGTCGCTGCGGCCGTGCTCTGGCTGGCAGTCCTGTTCGCGTTGACCATCGCCGACTTCGCTACGCGCAAGTGGCTGGTGTACGGGGATGTGAATTAAGGGGGACATCGCAGCCGATGTCATCCCGGGGACTGTGAAGAAATCCCTTCACGTGCTGCTTGGTGAGCTATGTGGGACAGGCTTCAGCCTGTCGGCGTGATGGACAGGCTGAAGCCCCTCCTACATACACCAGTCCAGCAGCGGTCGGATCGATTTTTTCCCAACACCTGAGCGGAGCGACCCCGTCTGCATGTGCACGAATCGTGAAACACGGGGCGGGTCCTTCGCTTCGCTCAGGATGACGAACACGTTCTGTGCCCGAATCCGAACTTACTCTACAAGCCTCTCCGTCACGCGAATCTGCGACGTCAGCGTCTTCCTCACAGGACAACGACGTGCTATTTCGACGAGCTTCAGCCTCTGCTCGGGGGTGAGCGGTCCCTCCAGTCGCATGGTCATCTCGAACGTGTGCACGTAGCCTTCCTGAGTCAGGCAGTCGGCGCAGTCTTTTGCGTGGCTTCGTCCGTGAGTGACTCTCAAGTCCACCCCCTCCAGAGGGAGCTTTTCGCGCCTTGCATAGAACACCAGAGTCATGGAAGTACATGATCCAAGCGCTGCAGCGAGCAGATCATAAGGGTTTGGACCTTTGTTCGAGCCTCCTGCCGACACCGGCTCATCGGCAGTGAGCGTGTGTTCTCCCATCTGAATCTCTGTCAGAAACGATCCACGGGATCTGAGCACTACCTCGGACATGACTCGCTCCTTGTGTCGATATAATTCCCTGCCGTGCGGAGGAAGACGCTATGAAGTATTACCGCGGAACGCAGTTCGTACCGATGAAAGGCGACGCTTCCATGTACTACGAAACGGACGAAGAGGGAAGCGTGCGCCGCTTCATGACGGTGATTCCAGGAAGCGGCGAGATTGAACGCATGCCGAATCCGCCGATGAAACGCCTTTTCAAACCTGAGCTGCTCGACCAGGTTGATGCCGAGGAATTCGATACACACTGGAACTCGGAATAGTAGGACTGCTGTTTCCTTCCAGCGCGATTGAGGTGTAGAGGCACACAGCTGTGTGCCCGCAGCTCCGTGGTCGTGGATCCCGATCAAGGCTGCGGGCGGACAGCTGTCCGCCCCTACAGATTCACGAACGCGTTTGACGCGGTGTCGATTTCGGAACGCGCC
>Ga0136617_10004129_pt1 | contig 12982 bp, 10 predicted proteins | sample AntDrymUQ3222106_2_FD_129672 | JGI IMG/M metagenome (GOLD analysis project Ga0136617, IMG submission 129672) | Polar desert sand microbial communities from Dry Valleys, Antarctica - metaG UQ322 (21.06) | ecosystem: Environmental > Terrestrial > Soil > Desert | place: Antarctica: Dry Valley...
CCGCGCCAAAACCCGCGGCGCGAAACGCATCGCTCCACTGCTTCGGTGTCAGCCGCGACAGAAGCTCGGATGTCCACCGGACGTCGGCGGGGGTGATGCTTCGCTGCAGCTGCGGCTCAAGCCAGGCGCCGCTGTATCCGAAGTGAACGCGATTCCCCTCGACTCGCTCGATGAATGGCTCCTCCTCGAAGTCGGCGGGATTCGCTTTCGAGCCGCCAACCGGCCAGGCCGACCTTCCGAGTGATGCTCCCAGGTCCTTCACCATGTACTGCCGCCGCGGACCCGCGTGCTCGGCCTTGGCCTTGTACTCGTAAAGCGCATTCTGCTGCGACTTGATGTCCCAGTTGTTGACCATCACCATGAGGACGTACAGTCCGGCCATCTGCTGGGTGTGGAGAAAGGGATTCTTTCGCCACGACCACTCGTCCAGGTTTTTCGTATCGTCCAGCCGGAATCGCGCTCCAGGCTGCGGGATTCTTTTCCCATCTCTCACCAGCGTCCAGCGCGGCAGGTAGTACACGCTCGGCTGCCGGTAACCGATGGCCCACACCAGGCGCGACACCGCCACTTCGGGACGGGATTCCTCGCCGAGCTTGACGCTCCACTCCCGGCCCTTGGAGTCCTCGACATCGTATCCAGGCTGGGTGCCGACCGCTTTCTCGTCCTTGAACTTGTAGAGCTCGTTCGGATCCGGCGCGTTCTTTTCCCCGCCGGAGCCAAAGAAAAGATCGCGCTGCTCGAGGTCGGCTGGAGGCTCCCAGAACTGCGCCATTCTGCTCGGCTCGACGGTTGGCCGTTCATTGAGTGAGCACCCGGCTACGACAAATGAAAGCGAAATGATCAGCTCGCTCCGGATCATGGTGTCAGCCCTCCGAGACTCAGAAATACGCGCGTACCCTCGCCGCTGCCGAATCCGACATCGACCCTCGCCGCGGTTGCCCATCCTTTCATGACACTGAGGCTGAATCCCAAGTCGCGCCTGAGGTCGTTGAGGTCGAGATCGCTGCGCGCGGCCGTCACCTGTCCAGCGTCTGCGAAAAGAGTCGCATCGATCGGACCCCATATCGGCACGCGATACTCTGCCTGCAGCAGCAACAGGTTCCGATCCCTGAATCGAAGATCGCGGTAACCGCGAAGTGTCCCCTGCGTTCCATCGGAGCCGAGTCTGTCGTCGCTGACACTTCGCAGAGCGGTTATTCCGCCGAGGGTGTGCTGCAGATAGTAAGGAACTACCTGACCGGCATCCGTCATCGATGTTGACGCCCACCCGCTGAGGGTGAGCCGATGGTGGGCGCCGAAACCAGCGAGGGTCTGCTGCGCTTCGAGATCGAGTCGTCTGAAGTCATAGAGCTCGGCATCCTGATGATCGTAGATCGCGTACGTCAGTCGGGACTTCGTCCCCTGGTAGAAACCGTCGCCGGAGGCGGCCGGGAGGTGAACGTCGACTGATCCCTGATAACGGCCGAAGCGGCTGGCCCCAAAGAGCCCAGGTGCCTCCGCCGGGGTGAAGCGGCCTGTGATACTGGGCAAACGCTTTCCAGGTCCAGGCCTGGGCCACATCTCTTCGACCCGGGCGCCGAGAGCCAGCCATGAGGCAACGCGATACTTGCCGTGCGCGCCCACCACGGGATCCTTGAGCGAGAAAGTCGTGCGGTTGAACAAATTGCTGGCCGTGCCGGGCCCGAAGTAGTCGAGGCGGTTCATGTCCCGGTAACGTCCATACCCCTCGAATTCCGCGCGCCGGCCGTGATAGCCCAACACCGCCTCCGCCAGCTGATAATTCTTCAGGGTCCAGAGGCCTTTGGCGTTGAACTCCCACGGGCCGCGGCCGGGGGCAGTGTACCCGAGACCCGCTCCCCAACCACCTCCGGGGGCCACAGTGCCAATGACCGGATGCAGCGGACGGCCGAATATCGAGTGAATCCTGATCACCGCTCGCTCGATCTTGGCGAACAACTTGGTGTTCGGCGTTACTGGAAGGTCAGCGGGCGGCTCCTGGGCGCCAACCGGAGCCGCGGCGAGTGCCAGGATTGTCGCCAGTCGAACCGAATGCGCGAGCTTCAGCATTCGCGTGTCCTCACGGCAGTCTGATCCAGGATACGGTGACGCCGAACTGAACTCCGGTCGCGCCGCGAAACATTCGCTGCACCCCGATGTTAACGTCCAGACCGCGGAAACCCAGCTGCTGCAAGCCAATTCCGAACCCCATGAAGTAGCTCCGCTGCGGCTTGGTGTCGCCGGCCGAACAGTCCAGGTCCCACACTACGCCGGGCGTGAGGAAGGTGACAAGGTGCAGGCGTTCCAGCATCGCGATCGATAGCGGCAGGCCGACATCGAGCGTGCACGCGTTCTGGGCGTCGTTGACGTCAGGCGCGAAGCCGAATCCAAGCTCGGTTCCGAGAGTGCTGGTCGCGCCGTCATCCCCTAACACCCCGGCGATTGTCGGCCCGCCGGTAATGAGATTGAAACGCGCGCGCGCACCATACAGAGTGTGACCGCAATCGCCGTTGGTTGACTGACAGTTCTGCCGCCATTGATACCCGGCCGTCACGCCGAAGATGGATCCACCGCGTACCTGGTAGTCGACACCTGCGGCTACCGCGAGGAGATCCTCCAGTCCGCGCTCTCGCCGCTGTCCGACCTGAAGACGAGTCCCCCAGTAGTTATGATCGCGGCTCGCCGGCATGGGCAGCGCAACTGGCGGGAGCGCCCCGATGGGTGTCGCTTCAGCAGCGAGTACGGGGAGAGATGTCGGAGTCTGCCCGCGCGCGAGAGCGGGCGCATACAACGCGGCGGCGGCCACGAAGAAATGCAAAGCGCGCAACAGCTGGCGTTGTCGATCGAGGTAGAGCGGCCGCGCGCTCATCGCGGCTCCAGCCAACGGGAGTAGACGAGAGCGCCGGTGCTCCGTCCCGGGTATCGGAACACCCGGAGCAGAACGCCTTTCCCCTTCATGATGTCTAGTCGCATGAACCCGGCACTCCGGCCGCTCACGTAATAGCTCTCGCGCAGCCGGACCGCGCAGGAAACCTTCGCCGGCGCGCCCGCTCCGCTCACCAGCAGGTAGTCCACCTCGTCGCCCCCTCGCAGTACTTGCAAGCTGTGGTCATGCCCCGCGACGAATGCCAGTGGCGGCCGCCCCGCGAACGCACTGCGAAGAGAGTCGCGCATAGTGCGATTACCGGACGACATAATGTCCTGGCTCCGTCCACCGAATCGGCGAAACGGGCCGGTGACACCACAATAGCTTCCGTGCTCGCCGCCGGTGATGAGGGGATGATGTGCCGCGACTATCACAATCCGAGCATCTCCCGATGGACGGACCTGGGCTCGCAAGGCGTCCGTCACCGCCGCCATGGTATTCACCGGACAGTTTGAAACGGAGTCTCTGACGATGAAGCTGTGCAGCCACCATTGGGTGTCGAGCGAGACGAGCCTCAGCCGTCCAAAATCTGTCGAGACAGGTCCAGGGCAGCCGTTGCCCGGGAGCAGACGCACACCCCGGCCGCGCGCGAGCGACGCGATGAACTGTTCCTGCAGGCGGATGGCGTAAAGCCCGAACGGCCCCGAATTGGACCAGTCGTGATTGCCGGGGAGAAATATTCCCTGGGCGCCAGGTGGCACCGCTCTCACCTGTGCTTCCACTCTGCGTCTGGCGTCCGCCCATTCAGCGGCGCCTTCCGCGGGAATCCCAGCGGGATAGATGTTGTCGCCGAGGAAAACGATGACCGATCTCTCGGGGGCAGCAGCTGCCTGGGCCGTTAAAGAATCCAGTGGAGGACCGACCTGACGCGGATCGGGCTCGCCCGCGTCTCCGATGAGGAAAAGCGTCGTCTCGATTTCTTCCGGCGGAAGCTCCCAGAGCTTGATTTGCTGGCGGCATCCAGCGAAACCGCCCACCCCCAGCGCGCATAGCACGGCAACGGCAACCTTGAGCCGGGGGTTGCCTATCCAGTTTTCGAGTAAGGTCATTCTTTCCCGTCGATAGCCAGTCACGTTCGCCTTTTCAAATCTGCTCCGACGGGCACAGTCCGGGCCAGCCCGCGTACAAATGAGTACAAAGTGGGCTGTCCGCGATGCAACAACAGCAAGCAGGCGTGAGATTTAGCAGATTCTGTCAGGTATGTTGCAGGCGTCCAATTTGCATTGGAGCGGGCTATGCCCTTTTTTCGCCGTTTCGTGGACCTCTTCGCGCTGGGATCGGAGACTCCCATCCTGCGCCTGGTGGCCTATTACGCCGGCCTCGGTCTCGTCATTCTGACCCTTGCCTACTTCTTTCCCGAGTCCGAGCGACTGTTGCTGGGACGCGGCTCCGCAACGCCCGGACAGACGCCTTTGATCCTGGAGGACGGGCTCACGCCCGCCCCGACGCCGAGTACGCTGGCGGCCGGATCGCTGCTCGAATTGGCAGTCACCACGACGCTCGTTCTCATCGGCACGATCCTGCTAATGCTTCCGGTGACGTGGGTGTACATGTCGGCCCGCCACGTTCCTGGCCACAGCCAGGCGGTCGTCCAGACACTGATCATACTTCCGCTGGTGGTGGCTGGAATCGTTCTGATCGTGCGAGACAGTCTCGCGCTCGCCTTCAGCTTGGCGGGCGTGGTCGCGGCAGTGAGATTCCGCACCAATCTCCGGGATACGCGTGATGTCGTCTTCATTTTCCTCTCCATCGCGGTCGGGTTTGCGGCGGGGGTCCAGACGCTAGCGGTGGGAGCCATACTGACCATCACCTTCAACTTCGTGATGCTCCTAACCTGGCGCTACGACTTCGGACGGAACGTGCTGACGCCTACCGCCGCGTCGAAGTGGTCGGGGCCGCTCGCCAGTCTGGCGAATACGGGCGAATACGACGCCGTTCCGGATCGTGACCTCGTGCTCAGCCTCTCTCCGCAGAGCGCCGATTCCCTGGCTGAGCGCTTCGAGCGCGTCAGTGAGGTGCTGGGCAAGCGTAAGAAACCCAGATATACCTCGGTCCTGTCGATCAGAACCAATGACGTCAGCGACGCCCAGCCGCTGGTCGAGTACGTGCTCGACAAAATGGCCAGGCGCTGGAAGCTCGATGAGGTGGTGACGAACACCGGCAAGCCATCGGAGGTCTACTATATCGTCAAGCTGAAAAAATCGGTGACTCGAGACGAGTTCCTCACGGCGATACGCGACAACGCGGGCGAGAAGATCGAGCACGTCGATCTCGAGAGTCGCGACGCGGAAGAGGAAGAGGTCGGCATCTCAGCATGAAAATGTTCAGCGCGTGGGCGATAATGATCGCAGCAACACTGGTCGCATCGGCGTGCGACCGGCGGGGAAAGATCGGCGAGGAGGAGGCGGCGGAGCTCGAGAACCGGGCGAACCGACTTGCGGCCCGGCTCGCCGGCAACGAGGTGGACACCACTGAGAGTGGGATTCTGGCGCGATGGGTGCTTCCGGTGGAGCTCAAGGAAATATCGGGGTTAGCCGTCACCGCGAAAGGGAACCTGCTCGCGCACAACGACGAACAGGGCAGGGTGTTTGTCATCGACCCCAAGCGTGGGGTAGTGGTGAAGCAATTCATGCTCGGCAAGGGAGACCTGCGCGGTGACTTCGAAGCCATCGCCGTGAGCGGGCAGGAGATTTTCATGCTGGTGAGCAACGGCACGATCTACCGGTTCCGCGAAGGTGCCGACGGCGAGAGCGTGTCGTATACCACGATCGACACGAAACTCGGTCGCGAATGCGAGTTCGAGGGAATCGCCGTCGACGGCCCCAAGCAGCTCGTGCTGCTCCCTTGCAAGAATGTCTCGAAGAAAGGGCCGAAGGGTCAGCTCGTCATCTATCGCTGGAGCCTGAACGGAGGACCGTCGCAGCAGCCAACGATGCTTACCGTTCCGCTCACCCTGCTCATTGGCCCGAACGGCTGGAAGAGCCTCCATCCGTCCGACATGGCAATCGACCCGGTGACGAAGAATTACGTCCTCATCGCCGCGCAGGAGAAGGCGCTCATCGAGATAACCGCCGACGGAGGGGTGGTGAGCGCAGGCCCGCTACCGGAAGCAAGTGAGCAGGCCGAGGGACTCGCGATCACCAGCGACGGAATCCTGATCATCAGCGACGAGGGCAATCGGAAGCTGGCGACGATCACTTTGTACCGCTGGCCATTTCAGACCGCGGGGACGAGCATTTCGTCGACTGCTCCGGCGGACACGACGCGATGAGCGCGACGCGCCGCGTCCACCACGGCGCGCTCGGGATAGGGCTCGTTCTCGCGTCGCTCGCGTCAGTCGAGTTGAATTCCCAGGAGCGTTCAGCTGGCGCCTCCCTGCGTGACACCACTTTGGCCGCGAATACCCGCTTCGAGGCGGGACGCTTGCACCGCTTTTTCATGGGCGACAACTACCGCGATGAATGGTCGACGCTCATCACCGTTCCCTTTCTGGATCTGAGGTCGTTCGCCGGTGGACTTCGCGCCGTGAAAACCGGGGGCGGCAGACAGACGCTGAACCTTCGCTTCGAGACGAGCAACGGCACCGAGTACGTGTTTCGGCCGGTGAACAAGGGACTCATTCTTCCCGATGAATACCGCAATACGGTGATCTGGGATCTGATCGCCGACGCCCGCAGCGCCCTGCATCCGACGGCACCTCTGGTAGCCAGCCCGATCCTCGGCGCCGCGGGCGTCCTCCGCCCGACCCCGACTCTGTTCGTTATGCCTGACGACGCCTCGCTCGGCAAGTTCCGCGAGGAGTTCGCAGGTAAGCTGGGGACCATCGAGGAGGTGCCGGGCACTCCCGACAAGGCGCGCGGGTTCGCCGGGGCGGTCAAGATCATCGAAAGCGAGGAGCTGCTCAAACGGATCAACCGCGATCCTGCTGAACGCGTCGACGTCCGCGCGCTCCTCACCGCCCGGCTCGCGGACATGCTCGTAAACGACAACGACCGGCATCCCGGCCAGTGGGAGTGGGCACGCCTGAACTCGGCTGCCGACGCGCCGTGGGTTCCAATTGCGCGCGACCGGGACAAGGTCATCCACTCAGTGGAAGGGTTCCTGCCGAGGCTCGCACGCATCGCCAAACCGAGCATCATCACGTTCGATGCGAAGTATGCCAGCGTCAAGGCGCTTATTAGTGGAGCTCGCGACTTCGATCGCAGACTGCTGGTGGGGCTGGAAAAACCGGTATGGGACTCCGTCGCCGCGGCGCTGGTACGCAACATCAGCGATCCCGTGATCGAGCGGGCCGTCAACCGGCTGCCAAGGGAGTACGCGCCCTCGTTCGCCGAGATTTCGGGGAAGCTCAAGACGCGTCGCGACAGCCTTCCCAGCCTCGCGGCGCGGTACTACGACGTAATCGCCGCCGCCGCGGACATTCACGGCACGGATGGCGACGAATGGGCCACAGTGCTCCGCTCGGGGGACGGCTCCGTGGAGGTGGGCATTCAGTCCGGGAATCGCGCACCGCACTTTCGCCGCCGCTTCGACGCCGGGCAGACCAGGGAGATTCGCCTCTATCTGCACGGTGGAAACGACGTCGCGATCGTGCGCGGCAATGTCGCGCACAGTATTCCGGTACGAATCATCGGCGGCCCCGGCACCAATACCCTCCTCGATTCGTCTCGGGTCGGCGGACGAACAGCTCCGACCTACCTTTACGATGCGGGCACGGTGCGCAGTGCGAGGTACGATGGCGACAGCGCCGACAAGCGAGAGATCGATGTTGCGAACCTGCCCTTCGACCGGCGACCGTGGGCGCCGGCCTACGGCGAGCTGGCGCCAGCGCAAAAGGATTACGGAACACAGCTCCGACCCGTTGGGAACATCGGGACCGGTCACGGCCTCGGGCTGGTGACGCGAATCGGGATCGCGCGCTACACCTACGGATTCCGCCGGGTCCCGTATGCGACAATGACGATGGCGGACGTTGCCTACTCGACCGGCACCAGGGGTTTCGACATCGCACTCGGCTACGACCGGCGGCTGGAGAGCTCATCGTTCCATATTCCGGTGTCCGCTCGGATGACACAGCTCGAGGTCGTCGAGTTCCGGGGTCTGGGGAACGACGTTCCGGAAATCGAGGTAAGCTTCGACGATGTGAGACAGCGTCAGTGGAGCTTCCGGCCGGCGCTTGGTGTCTCGCCCAACAGCAGGAGCGACATTTCAGTCGGACCGCTCATCCGCTACACCAGCACGGACAGCACTGCTAATCGCTTCATCTCACAGCAGCGCCCGTATGGGTTCAGCAGTTTCGGCCAGGCAGGCCTTCAGCTCAAGGCGCACTATGACACTCGACGCGACGAGCTGCCGGATCTCGGGGGAGGCACCGAGCTCCTCAATCTTGAAAAGAACTATCCGGCCGTCTGGGGCAAGCTGGACTTGGCCGCGAGCGCTTACCCTGGCGCGCTCGACGTAGCGACGGCGTACCAGAAGATTAGCGGCGCCGTGTCCGCGTATCTGACCGCGCCCATACTCCCCCGGACGGTGCTTGCTTTGCGAGCGGGGGGCGAAAAGCTCTTCGGAGACTTTCCTTATTTCGACGCCGCGTTCATTGGCGGATCACGCTCACTGCGCACGGAGCACCGTCAGCGATTCGCCGGCGACGCGTCCCTCTACGGGACGTCGGAGCTGCGTGTGCCGATCGCCAATTTCCCGCTCATCCTGCCGCTCGATGTCGGAGCGATCGGCTTCGTGGATGTCGCGCGGGTATATGTAGATGGTGAATCCCCCGGCGGCTGGCACCAGGGCTCGGGTGCCGGTTTCTGGATCGGCCTGGTCAATCGGGACTTCGCGTTGACTGTCGTGCGCACGAACAACCCGGATCGCCGTACGCTGACGACCATCGGGTTCGCCTTCTAGAATCCGTGCTCCTGATCGCGCGCAGGGTTCCGCCATGTGCGCGAATGAGCCGGCGCCAAATTTCGCCGGCACTTCCAGCGCTGTTCTTCTGCCTGGGGTGCAACTCCCGCGATTTCGGTCTCGAGCGAACGGCGCCACCAGCTGACGCTCCAGCTGAGGAGGTGGCGATGGCCGGAGCAAAGTTCATGATCGGAGTCGGTGATATCGCCCAGTGCGACGACACCGGTGACGAAGCGACGGCGAGCCTTGTCGACAGCGTTCTCAGGGCGAACCAGGCGGCGGACGTAGAGACGGTCGTCTTCACTCTTGGCGATCATGCGTATCCTGAAGCGTCCATCCAGTATCTCACGCAGTGCTTTACGCCATCGTGGGGTGATCCGAAAAAAGGAATCATGAAGGTCATCCGCCCATCGGTCGGCAACCACGACTATCAGGCTGACCGCGCCGCTCCGACCTATCGTTATTTTGGCGACCGCATCGGACCGCGGGGCAAGGGGTACTACAGCTACGGTGCTGGCGACTGGCACGTGATCGTGCTGAACAGCGAGCTGGCCGTCGAAGGATCGGACGCCGAGAAACAGGCCCAGCTCGAGTGGCTTCGCCAGGACGTTGCCGATCACCGGCAGCTTTGCACGATGTCCTATTTTCACAAGCCGCTCTTCAGCTCATCGTACCGGCAGGGGATCCGGGAGATGCGCGCAATCTGGACGATACTTTACGATGCGGGCGTCGATCTTATTCTCAGCGGCCATGACCACCACTACGAGCGGTTCGGGGCACAGAATCCGGCCGGTGAGGCCGACTCGGTGAAGGGAATCGAGCAGATCCTCGTCGGGACCGGCGGCGCTACCCTGCGGGGTTTTCGATCGCGATTCGGATTGCGCGGCAGGCAGCGGGAGGGCAACTCGCTCGTTCAGATTCAGGGTCATTTCGGAGTTCTGCTCCTCACGCTCGGCGCGAGCGGGTATCGGAGCGCGTTCCTCGATATCGAGGGCCGCATCTGGGACCGAAGCGGACGGGAGTGTCATTGACGACGGGACGCCGCGCGATCGATGCGCTCATGAAGCGGCGGGCGCTCCTGACGCAGGAAATGGGTGAAGGAGCCTCGTTTCCTCGTGAGCAGTTATCCAGCCAGCACCTGATTCTGGCGCACGACTTCGAAAAGGCGGCGCGGGCGCTGGAGGTGCCCCGGCGGGACAACCTGACGACACAGGAGAAATGGCAGCACCGGGGCGACGTGACGGCGGCGGTAATGTCGGCGGCGGCCTATCTCGAGGATCTGATCAGCGAGCTATACGTCAACATGCGGAACCTGCCGCGGCCCAAGCTCGTAAAGAAGCTGCGCGCGTCGTCGAAGCCGGAGGTGTCGAAGGTACTCAACAAGTACCAGCTCGCCCTCTCGGTATCGGACGGCGACCCGTTCGATCAGAGCAGCTCACCGTACTTCGACGCCGAAAGCCTCTTCCGGCTTCGCGAGGCGCTCGTCAACTACCTCAACTTCCGTCCGGTCGGGCGTCGCGGTCTTCACAGTCGGCTGGACGGTAAATTTCCCCTGAATCCATACGCACCAGAAGACGGGCAGTGGTTTCCGGACCGCTGTCTCGGAGCCGGGTGCGCGAAATGGGCGGTGTCGACCGCCGAGGTATTCGGCGACGACTTCTGCCGCCGCATGGGAATACCGGCGCGGCCGCGCATCAACCGCGCCGGCTAGGACAGGAGCGACATGGCGAATGACGGGAGACTCGCTGTACTTCGATCTAGGCGTTGGCTGCTTGGGTACGCGGCACGCCCCATGCGCCAATACGCTCATTCTCACAAAGGGAGACCCCGATGGCCGACGACAGAGACCCGAATTCCCCGATCCTCGACCCCGACGACGAGGAGAACATCGTCATCGACACGACCTCCACGGAGCCGCTGAGGGAAGCGCAAATCAAGCCCACCGAGTCTGATTCGAGCGGCGACCTGGGCTCCGGCGATGCTGATCGCGGGATATTCACCTCGTTGCGATTTGGTTCCGCCGGGAGCGGTGGAGCCGAGCTCGAGCCTGGTCCCGACAGAGGGCGAGACATAGCCTGAGAACTCTCCCCGCGGGCGGGTCCGGAAGGTGACCGTAGCAACGTTTCGAGGCCCGAGCGGTATAACCATGGATGCGCGGATTCCATTGTAGCATTCACGCCTGGCGAGGTGGCATGAAGGCGCTGCTCCTCGCGCCGTTGCTGATCGCTCTCCCGGTGACCGTCGGGGCCCAGGCCCCGAAGCTCCAGGTCGAGCCGTCCCAACCCGCTCCAGGCGCTCTCGTGCGACTGACGCTGACCATAGACTCCGTCGCTGATTCCGTGGCCAGCGTTCGCGGCACGATGGCCGGCGAGCCGCTCCACTTCGTGGCTGCCGGCAGGGGCGTGTGGCGCGCGCTCGGAGCGGTTCCGGTAGATGGCGAGGATTCCCTCTGGGCGCGCGTCGTCATCCGGCGCGCGTCAGGAGCGCTGGAAGCCACGCGTACGGCGCTCGCGCTGGAGGCCCTGCCCGCTCCGAGCGTAACGACCTCGCCCCAACTCGCGGTGCCGGAGAGGTTCACGCGTCCCCTCGACGCGGCGACACAGGCCAGGATCGCCCGGGAAAACGCTCGCGCCCGGGCCGTTGGAAGTCGCGCGCACGAGTCGCCGCCGCGGTGGACGAGCGCTTTTCAGAAGCCCCGCACGTCGCGCGTGACCAGTCAGTTCGGCACGGGCCGCGCGTTCAACGGCGCGGTCGCAAGCCGGCACCTCGGGGTCGATTTCGCTGGAGCTGTGGGCGCGCCGATCAAGGCCGCGAACCGCGGCGTGGTCGCGCTCGTGGACACGTTCTTTCTGGCCGGGAGGGTCGTTTATATCGACCACGGCGGTGGGCTCGTCACCGGATACTTCCACATGAGCGAGCCTCTCGTGTCGAAGGGCGATACGGTGTCGCGCGGCCAGACCATCGGCAGAGTGGGAGCGACGGGGCGAGTGACGGGGCCGCACTTGCACTGGACGGCGCGTTATGGGACGCTCACGGTAGATCCGCTGGATCTCGTCGCGCTGGATCCCGACTGGTACCGCAAGTCTGACGGGATTTCATCGCCGGCTATGGGGCCGCCTCTGAGGGGATCCAAGTAGTGAGTTGACAGTATTTCAGTTCAAGTGTGCCAGTGGTCATGAGTGGTACTCAACACTGGAAACCACTGTACACTCGAACTGATCAACTGACCACTCAGTACTTGGATCCGCTCAGCCGTCGGGCCGGACTTGCGACACCCCAAATACACTGGACTCATCACCGCCATATCCGTACATTTAACTATGGCAACCACAACTCGTCCAACGAGTAAGCCCGCCCCTCCGGCGAAACCCGGAAGCGGGCTTTCGCGCATCAAGGGGGTAGAGAGCTCGGAAGAGCCGCGCGGCCGCGTGCGTGCCGACATCGTCCTGACCTTCGATGACGTCTTGCTTACCCCGCGCCATTCTCTCGTTCACCCCAGGGACGTCAGCACGACGTCGCTCTTCACCCGGGGGATTCCGCTCAACGTTCCTTTCGCTTCGGCGGCGATGGACACGGTGACGGAAGCGGAGATGGCGATGGCCATGGCGCGCGGGGGGGGCATCGGCGTGATCCACAAGAACATGTCGATCGACCGGCAGGCCACCGAGGTGGACCGCGTCAAGCGCTCCGAGAGCGGGATGATCCTCAACCCGATCACGCTCTCGCCCGACGGGACGCTGCGCGAAGCCGTCGCCCTCATGACGCGCTTCAAGATCTCGGGCGTCCCCATCGTCAACCGCGATGGGCAGCTGGTGGGAATCATTACCAACCGGGACCTGCAGTTCGAGCGCAATCTCGACCGGCCGCTGCGCGATGCCATGACCTCGAAGAACCTGGTCACCGCCCCGGTCGGAACGACGCTGGAAGAAGCGGAGGCCATCCTCGGCAAGCACCGCATCGAGAAGCTGCCGGTGATCGAGGAGGACGGTACGCTTCGCGGGCTGATCACGGTCAAGGACATCCACAAGCGGCGCGACTTTCCCAACGCCAACAAGGATCAGCACGGCCGCCTCAGAGTCGCGGCGGCGATCGGTGCCGTAAACTACCGTGACCGCGCCCGGGCCCTCGTGGAGGCTGGAGTGGATGTCATCGTCA
>Ga0136617_10004130_pt1 | contig 12980 bp, 9 predicted proteins | sample AntDrymUQ3222106_2_FD_129672 | JGI IMG/M metagenome (GOLD analysis project Ga0136617, IMG submission 129672) | Polar desert sand microbial communities from Dry Valleys, Antarctica - metaG UQ322 (21.06) | ecosystem: Environmental > Terrestrial > Soil > Desert | place: Antarctica: Dry Valley...
AGGCGCCGGCGGTTTGACGTCGCCAGGCCACGGGGTCGATCCGGTCGAGGGGGACTCCGTCGACCGCGATGGTGCCCGACGTCGGGTCGTACATCCGACACAGCAGCTTGACCAAGGTCGACTTGCCCGCGCCGTTCTCGCCGACGACGGCGACGACAGACCCGGCGGGCAGATGCAAGGTGACGTGCTGGAGTACGGGCGTGTTCGAGCCCGGATAGGCGAACGACACGTCGTCGAACACGATCCCGTCTTCGAGGCGTGCAGGCGCGTCGTGATCGGCGGTGACCGTTAACGCGGCCGCGTAGTCCTCGAGCCAGGCCAGCCGTCGCGATCCGTCCAGCCAGGCTCCGCGCAAGAAGCCCACCTCCGCGATCGCCCCGCTGACGTACGACGACAGCCGGGCGCCCGCAGCGAGCACAAGAAGGACCTCCGCCGTGGAGGCGTCGAGGCCCACGGCGACAAACACGACGGCGCCCGAGTAGCCGAGGCCGAACACCGCCCAGCCGAGGCTGTGCCACAGCGCGCTGCGCCACCGGGTTGTGCCGACGCCGGCGTACCACTCGCGCCAGGCGGCCGCCCGCCCGGCCACGAGCTGGTCACCGGTGCCGGTGACCCGCACGTCTTTGCCGGCCGCCGCGGTCGTGGTCGTGGCGAAGAAGTGCTCCGCTAGACGGGCCCGCTCAGCGCTGGCCTCTTCGGCGCGACGCTCGACCGCCGGACGCCACGTGGACGAGAGCACGGCGGGCACGGCAAAGACCGCCAGCCCGATCAGGGCCGGGTGGATCGACGCGAGCAGCGCGATGACGATGCCGAGCCGGATCGTCCACGCGGCGGTGGAGAACATCGACATGTACATGTGGTCGAGCACGAAGACCTGGTTGCGCAGCACCGCCAACCGGTCGAGGAACTCGCGCCGCTCCTGGTGCTCGATCGTCACGATGGATGCCTGAAGCTGCGCCACGTGCGCCTCGAGCGCGACGGTCACCTTGTCGCGGAAGCGCCTCGTCAGGCGCGACGACGCGAGCTGGAGCAGCCAGGTCAGCACTGCGGACCCGGCGATCCCCGCGACCGACGCCACCACCCGGGTGGCGTCCTGCTCGATCACGCCGGTGACGAGGAACGACAGCCACAGAGCGAACAACCCGTCGGGAACAGCGGAGAGCACCGTGAGGGCGAAGGCGCAGACGAGCAGCCACGGCTCGTGCGTGAAGCCGAGCCGAAGCAGCCGCCACATCGCCGTCAGCCCGGGTGGGATCGGTGGTGCCCGCCGGCTCGCCGTCTGCGCGGCCGACGGAACCTCAGTCGAGGACGTCATACGAGGCCCCCTCGTCGTCGGTGTCTGCCTCGAAACGACTCGCCTGCAGGTCGAACATCTGCCGATAGCGGCCACCGGCAGCGATCAGCTCGGCGTGGTCGCCGAGCTCGACCACCCGCCCGGCTTCGAGCACCGCGATTTGATCGGCATGTCGCACGGTCGAGAACCGGTGCGAGATGAGGATGGTGGTGACGCCCCGGGTGGCGGCCAGCAGCCGGTCGAAGATCGCCGCCTCCCCGCGTACATCGAGTTGGGCGGTCGGCTCGTCGAGCAGTACCAACCGGGCGCCACGGCGAACGGCGCACAGGGCGCGGGCCAGGGCGACCCGCTGCCACTGTCCCCCCGACAGGTCGCGGCCGCCGGCATAGCCAGTGGCGAGCACGGCGTCGAGGTCGGCGATGTCGTCGGCACCGGCGTCCCGGAGGGCGGCCAGGATGTCGGTGTCCGGAGCACCATCGGGGGCGACGTTCTCACGCAGGGTCAGATCGAACCGCAAGAAGTCCTGGAAGACGGCGGCGAGCTGGTGCCGCCAGCTCGCGACGTCGAGGTCACGCAGGTCGACGCCGTCGACCTCGATGCTCCCGCTGTCGGGGTCGTAGAAGCGGCATAGAAGCTTGGCCAGCGTTGTCTTGCCGGCACCGTTGACGCCGACGATGGCCAGCGACGATCCGGCGGGGACCGTGAGGTCGAGGCCACGGTAGATCGGCCTGGTCGTACGTGGGTAGGAGAACCGGAGGTCGCGGATCTCGATGGCCCGTGCCGGCGTCTCGGGGTCGGCGGCCCGGTCGCCGAGGTGGACGGCTCCAGCGGGCGCCATCGCGTCGCGCAAACGAAGCACCGCCGCCACCGGCGCGGACGCGCCGTCCAGGGCCCAGTTGAGACCACCAAAGGCGATCGCGCTGACTCCGACCGCGACAGAGGCGTAGACGACGAGGTCCGGCACCGACAGTCGGCCGTCGTAGGCCGCATCGGCGAGCGCCCAGAAGACCAAGCCGTTGGCGCTCACGACCACGGCCACCGAGACCAGCAACGACTGCTCGCGCAGTCTCGTCGCGGCGTACTGCAGCTCGAACAGCTGCCGTCGCCGAGACCGGAAGCGGTCGAGTACCCACGCCTGCAGCCCGAACAGCCGCAGCTCCTTGGCTGCCGGTGCGTCGACCGCGATCTGGTACGCGTAGTCGGCATGTCGCTGGGCCTGGCGTACGACGTCGGTGTTGCGGTCGTGCCAGATGGCGCTCTCGCGCAACAGCCAGTGGGTGCTCGACCAGGCGAGCGCGAGCACCAGCGCCGCCCACCACGCGAAGCCGACCAGTACCACCGCGGCCGCGGCACCGGCGACGAGCGCCGTGAGGCCCGACGCGATGAAGCCCATGGTGATGTACATGGGCGGGCCTGTCATCCCCCGGTCGAAGTCGCGAGCCGTGGTCAGGTCGGCCGCGAGCTCAGGATCCTCGAGGTGGCCGATGCCAGGTGGGGCGACGGCCGCCTGCGCGAGCTCGTCGTTGAGCCAGTCAGCGACCTTGGAGCCGAGGTTCTGGCTCATCGCGTCGTGGATCGGTGCGACGACCTGCATCGCGATGAACACGACACTCATCCAGGTCAAGGGAACGACCAGGCTCTCGGAGTCCTGCACTGCGGACACGACGGCACCCATCACGACCGCGAAGGCGGCCGGGAGCGCGCCCTGCAATACCAGCAACGCCCACCAGCCGTAGGCAAGCGCCTTGTCGACGCGTGGAAGCAGGGCGAAGAACTTCCACTCCGGCCGCGCCCGCAACCGAACGAGAGCGGACGTCATCGTGGACATAACGCAGAGACCGTGCACACCACCCGAGAGATCATGCCGTACCGCGCCGACGTTCCCGGCGAGCGAAAACCAGGAGACGGCGAGCCGACCTCTGCCTAGGCTCGGCCCCCATGTGCGCATGGTCGGTGGCCGCGGTTGACATCCACGACGATGCGGCGTTCCACGCCTGGTGGGACGCCCTGCGACGCGCTATCGGACACGCTCGCGACTACTCCACCTACTGGTCTCTGCGCGAGGCGCAAGGGGCGCTCCGGGCGGGCGGCAACTCCTTCGACCAGCACGCGTTCGCGGTCATGGTCGACGGCGAAACGGTCGCAGCTGCAGCCGTCACGTTGCCCAAACTCGACAACCTGCATGTGGCGTACGTCTCTGTGGGCGTCGTGCCCGAGCATCGCCGCCGCGGCCTGGGTGCCGCCCTGCTCGATCAGGTTCAGCGGCTGTGCGGCGAGCACGGCCGGCACACGATGCAGGCCGAGGTCGACGTACCGATCGATACCGACCACTCGCCGGGTTCGGCGTTCCTCACCGCGCACGGCTTCACCGTCGGCATCAGCGATCTGCACCGGGTGCTCGACCTGCCGGTGTCGGCCGACCGCTTGTCCGACCTCGCGCACGCAGCGGTGGCGCACCACACGGCGTACACGCTCGTCCCCTGGGAGGACGTGACGCCCGACAGGTACATGGCGGGCTTCTGCGCGCTGCAAGAGGCCTTCAATGAGGAGGCCCCGAGCGGAGACCTCGACGTCGAGCGCGAGGTGTGGGACGAGGAGCGGGTCCGCAGCCGCGAACGTCGCTCGCAGGCCCAGGGGCGGCACCAGCAGTGCACGGCGGCGGTCATGGCCGACGGGGCTGTGGTGGCGCTCACCGAGATGGTCACGAGCGAGGGCACACCCGAGCGCGCGTTGCAGGGCGGGACGCTCGTGATGCCTGGCCATCGCGGGCACCGGTTGGGGCTCGCGACCAAGGTGGCAAACCTCCAGCATTTCCAACGGCGGTTCCCGGACGTACAAGCGGTCCACTCGTGGAATGCCGCTGAGAACACTCACATGGTCGCCATCAACGACGCCCTGGGGTTCCGCCCGGTCGAGCAGCTCATCGAGATGCAGCGCCGGCTCTGACGGGGCAGGTCGTAGTACCAGTGTGCGATGGCAACGTGCCCTTGCGGCGGCTCACGATAAGGACGTCAACCGACACCGAGCCACACCGTCAAGGAGCCCCCATGAACCGCAAGTACCGAAGCTTCGCAGGAACCGGCATCGCCGCCGCCGTCGTGGCCGTGTCGGTCCTGACCGCTCCGACGGCGTCTGCCAACGACGACGACGTGATCCGCCGGGGCAACTGCTCCGGCGCCACCGACTGGAAGCTCAAGGCCAGCCCCGAGGACGGCCGGATCGAGGTCGAGGGCGAGGTCGACAGCTTCCGCAAGGGGCAGACGTGGCGCTGGCGCATCTTCCACGACGGCGACGTCTCCGCGCGCGGCACCGCGACGACGCGAGGTCCGAGCGGCTCGTTCGAAGTACGCCGAGTCGTGGTCAACTCCCGCGGCGTCGACACCATCGGCTGGAGGTCCGTGAACACCCGCTCCGGTGAGGTCTGCCGCGGCAGCCTGCGCTTCTGACCCGTCCTATCCTGAGAGCCCGACTCGAAGGCAGGGCGATGCAGTCGCCACCACCCGCGCTTGGTCTACGTCCCCCCGAGGCGACTGCCTCGGGGGGACGTTCGTGGGCGCGCGTACGTCGAGTGGTGGCCAACCCGGTCGTGCAGTTCTTCACGGCCGGCGCGTTGGCACTGCTGGTCCTCCTGGTGGGGTCAGGGTGGCTCAGCGAACGCGCGGCGACCCGGGAGGCGATCTGGGATGCCCGCACAACGACCGACCTGCTGGCCAGTTCCGTGGTGGAGCCCGCGCTGACCCGGGGCGTCGTGGCCGGCAACTCCGCGGCCGTGGACCGGTTCGACAAGATGATGCTGAGGCACGTGCTGAGTGACGACGTCCTACGGGTGAAGATCTGGAGTCGGGACGGGTCGATCGTCTACTCCGACCAGACGCGTCTCATCGGGGAGACGTTCTCGCTTGGCGCCGAGGAGACCGACATCCTGCGCGACGGGGGAAGCGACGCCGAGGTGTCCGATCTCGACGAGCCCGAGAACCGTTTCGAGCGTGGCCAAGGGCGGCTGCTCGAGGTCTACACACAGGTGCGCGCCCCCGGGGGCCAGCGGCTGCTGTTCGAGGCGTACTTCTCCTACGACGACGTGTCGCGCCGCAGTGGCCAGGTGCTGGACGCGTTCCGGCCGATCACGATCGCCGTCCTGCTGATCTTCCTGGCCGTCACCGGGCCGCTGGTCTGGGTGCTCGCTCGACGGCTGGACGCATCTGCCGCGGCCCGCGAGCGGCTCCTCGTCGCGGCGGTGGAGGCCTCGGACGTCGAACGACGGCGGATCGCCCGCGACCTGCACGACGGCGTGGTGCAGCAGTTGGCCGGTACGTCGTTCGCGTTGTCGGCCACGGCACGCGAATCCGCTTCGCGGCCCGACGACGCGCGACAACTGGAGGTCCTGGCCGGTGGCGTACGGCAGAGTTTGCGGGCGCTACGGTCGTTGCTGGTGGAGATCTACCCGCCCGAGCTCAAGACCGAGGGCCTGGCCGCGGCCTTGGACGACCTGGTGGCTCCGGTCGCCGCGAACGGCGTCCAGGTGGACGTCCACGTGGCCGATACCTCCGGCCTTCCCGACGAGACGGTGGCGCTGATGTGGCGGGTGGCGCAAGAAGCCGTACGCAACGCCTACCGGCATGCGCGCTGCCGACGGCTTGCGGTCATCGTCGACCGGGAGCCCGGCCGGGTGAAGCTGGAGGTCGTCGACGACGGGTCCGGTTTCGACCCGTCGGCACCACCGGCTCCAGGACACCTCGGTCTGCGGTCGCTGTTCGACCTCATCCATGACGCCGGCGGCGACCTGGCCGTGACCTCGAGTCCCGGTCAGGGCACCCGCGTGAAACTGGAGGCAGCTACCCCATGATCCGCATCGTGTTGGCCGACGACCACGCCCTGGTGCGCAGCGGGCTGCAGCAGCTGCTCGCGGCCGAGGACGACATGGCGGTCGTCGGTACGGCTGTCGACGGTGAGCAGGCGGTCCACCTCGCCCTCGAACACCGTCCCGACGTCATCTTGATGGACTTACAGATGCCGGGGGTCGACGGAGTCGCGGCGACCCGGCAGATCCTGGACGCCGACACCTCGATGCAGGTCGTGGTGTTGACGTCGTTCTCCGACACCGAGCGGATCGTCGCCGCCCTGGATGCCGGGGCGGTGGGGTATCTGCTGAAGGACACTGAGCCTGAGGACCTGCTGAACGGCGTCCGGGCCGCCGCGCGTGGAGAGTCACCGATCCATCCGCGGGCCGCGCGGCAACTGCTCACGGCTCGCAACAAGCCTGCTCATCCCACCGTCGAGCTGACGCCGCGCGAGTCCGAGGTGCTCGGGCTCGTCCGACAGGGCCTGGCCAACAAGCAGATCGCCCGGCGTCTGGGTATCAGCGAGCGCACGGTGAAGGCGCATCTGACGTCGACGTTCCAGCGCATCGGCGTCCTCGACCGCACCCAGGCGGCGCTGTGGGCCGAGCGCAACGGAGTTGGCTGAGGCTCGCCGTCTGCAGAGGTCAGAGAGTGCGGTAGTACTCGCCGTGGTAGCGCACGGGTACGAAGCCCATCGCCTCGTTGACGGCGATCATGTGGTCGTTCGACTCGGCATTCCACGTGTGCAGCGCGGTGCGAGTCGGGTGCTCCCGTTGCATCACGCCCAGATTACGGACCTTCGAGGCGAGTCCCAGTCGGTGCCCGCGGTGCTCGCGGCGGACCATGGTGTCCCAGTTGAAGACGTTAACCGGGTCGTGGGCCGACACCACCAGTTGGTTGTGCGCGACGGGCGTGCCCTGGGCGTCGTACGCCACCGACGTGTACATCGTCCGGCCCTGGGCGGCCAGCGAGTCCATCAGCTGGGCCAGCGATGCCGGCGTCGTACCGCCCTCGTCGTACGTCAACGCCCCTGAGGGCGCGTCGACGATGATCGTGTTGAGCAGCACGCAGTACTCATCCACGATGTCGCTGGGCACGAGCCCGACGTATTCGACGAAGGTGTAGTCGGCGTGGCGCTCCGAGGCGTGCGAGCGGAGTCCGTCCAGCAGGTCACCGTCGACCGGGAGCTGCAGGACGCGTTGTACGTTCGCCTGGGAGAAGCGGTAGCCGTGGTTCGTGGCGAACTTGCGGTCGGGATGGTCGTCGTCGGCGTCGAACGGGTAACCCACCTCGGCCATGAGCGTGATCCGGTCGTGCTGGCGGGCCAGCCCTTCGAGGTACGTCAGCATCGCGGTGCCGTGTCCGTGACCGCGCGCCGGCGAAGGGACCGACGTCTCCAGCCACGCCTTGTCGGTGTTGTCGAGCAACGGCAGCTCGATGAGCCCGCTGGCGACGAAGCCGTCGTCGACGCGGCCGAGGTAGGCCTCCACGACCTCGGTCGAGACCTGGTTGCGCAGCACCTCACGCTTCTCCTCGACCAGCAGCGGCGTGTAGTACGGGTCGTCGAAGCCCTGGGCCTCGTCGGTGATCCGCATGTACTCGGCGAGCGTTTCGGCATCGTCGGGGTCGACGCGGACGAACAGCACGGTCACGCCCGATGGGTCGACGGTTGCTCGTCCATGCGCTGAAACTCCGCCAGTAGCTCGATCGGCTCGAACCCCATGAGGACGTTGATGGCAACCATGTTGTCGTTGTCCTCGGAGTTGCAGGTGCGGATCTTGGTGCGGTCGGGGTGTGCTCGCTGCATGGCCCGCAGGTTACGGGCCTTGACGGCCAGCCCGAGCCGGTGGCCTCGATGGTCGCGGCGTACCAGGGTGCCCCACTGGAACGCCTTGCCGGGAATGTCGGCGGGGATGCAGATCGTGCTCTGCGCGACCGCCTGACCGTCGGCGTCGATCGCGAGGGTCTCGAAGACCGTCCGGCCTTGCTCCTTGATCTTCTGGCGCCGGATCACGTACGACTCCGGGGTCAGCGACTCGGCCTCGAAGTCGATGTCGCCGGTGGGGGCGTCGAGCGCGAGCTGGTTGAGCAGGTAGCAGTACGACGGCAACAACACCTCGGGGATGTCGTCCACGAACGTCTCGAACCGGTAGCCCTCGTGATGGGGCGCCGCCTGCTGCTCCCAGCCGTCGAGCTGCTCGTCGTCGACCGGCAGCGGCAGCTGACGGCGTACCTCGACGTTGGCCAGGCTGAAGCCGTGTTTGGCCGCGAACTGTACGTACGGATGGGTCTCGCGGTCGGTGCCGGGGACGTTGGACTCGGACAGGAACACGGTGCGGCCCTGGTTGCGGGCGTGGTCGACGAGGTAGGTCAGCATCGCGCCGCCGTACCCACGTCGGCGCACGTCGGGGGCGACGTCGACCCCGATGAACGCCTTGTCGGTGTTGTCGTTCAGGGTGAGGACCAGGCCGCCGATGGCCACCATCTGGCCGGTCCCGGCGTCGTCGGCGTACCCGGCGAAGCACTCGACGGACTCACCGGGCTCACCGCCGCGAAGGAATACCTGCGCCTCGCGCAGCGACCAGATGGCGGCATCCGGGCGTTGGTACAGCTCGGCGTCGCACAAGATCTCGTAGTACTGGGCGAATGCCACATCGTCGTCAACGTCAAGCGGTCGAATCTTCACAGGTTCGAGAGTAGGAAGCGCGACCCCTCGCGCGCACCTGCTTTTCCGCCGCCCTCCCCGTCGCGTTTGCTATGGAGAGAAGCCGTTTGCTTTCTCTCCATAGCAAACTTGCCTGGCCAGGAAGCGGTTTGCTTTCTCTCCATAGCAAACGCGACGAGGGCAGGGGGAGTCAACGGGTGGCGCTGGGTCACAGCTTGCGTAGGCGGACGTAGCGCACCGAGTGGTCGGCGTCCTTGCGCAGCACTAGGGTGGCGCGGCTGCGGGTCGGCAAGATGTTGCCGGTGAGGTTCGGCCCGTTGATCGAGTCCCAGATGCGCTCGGCCTCGGTGACGGCGTCGGCGTCGCTCAGGCGGGCGTAGCGGTGGAAGTACGACGCCGGGTCGCGGAAGGCGGTCTCCCGCAGGCGCTGGAACCGCTCGGTGTACCAGCGGCGGATGTCCGGCGTCGCCGCGTCGACGTACACCGAGAAGTCGAAGAAGTCCCGCACAGCCAGACTGATCCGGCCGTCGGCGGTACGACGGGCCTGCTGCAGCACGTTCAGCCCCTCGATCAACACGATGTCGGGCCGCTTCACGGTCAGCTGCTCGTCGGGCAGGACGTCGTACGCCAGGTGCGAGTAGATCGGCGCCGACACCTCGTCCTTGCCCGACTTGATGTCGATCACGAACTTCATCAGCGCCCGTCGGTCGTACGACTCGGGAAAGCCCTTGCGTTCGAGCAGCCCGCGACGCTCGAGCTCGACGTTCGGGTGGAGGAACCCGTCGGTCGTGACCAGCGCGACGTCGGGGTGCTCCGGCCAGTGGCCGAGCAGCTCCTTGAGCAGCCGCGCCGTCGTGGACTTGCCGACCGCCACCGACCCGGCGACGCCGATCACGAACGGCGTGCGCTCCGGTTGGCGGGCGCCGAGGAACTGCTCGGTTGCGTCGTGCAGCGCGCCGACGTGGCGGACGTACAGGCTGAGCAGCCGCGAGATCGGCAGGTAGACGTCGGAGACCTCGTCGAGGTCGAGCTCCTCCCCGAGTCCGCGCAGCCGCTCGACCTCTTCGGCCGACAACGGCAGCGGCATCGACTCGGCGAGCGCCGCCCACGCGGAGCGGTCGAGCTCGACGTACGGCGACCCGTCATCCGGCATGGGCGCCATTGTCGCGTGCAGGCCAGCCGTTCACTCCACGAGGGCCAGCTGGGCAGGCGCCCTGGCGGAAGGCGACAGACGCCGATGATGCCGTTGCTACGGCGAGCTCCGCCGGAAGATGATGACGAGCACGCGCAGCACCAGGACCACCGCGACGATGAGCAGGATGTAGCCGAGCAAGGTGAACAGTCCGAGCGAGTCGGTCACGCGTGGTCCGCTTCTGGAGCCCAGCAAGATGACCGCCATCAGCCCCGCAGCGGCCCCGAGGACCGTCAAGAGCGCCTGATGCAGCAGATCGGTCACCACCATGCGGTCGGATGGGTGGGCGAAGAGGCGAACGTTGACCGTGAGACGGCCGTGCTCGACGGCGTCTGCGATGCGATCGACCCGACGGGGCAGCCGACGCAGCACCGGGATCAGCGACGCCAGCTCATCCTCGACGGACTGCAGCAGGCGACCCGGCTGGACTGCCGCGCCGACCCGGTCACGGCCCGAGTCGCGCGCTTGCGCGAGGAGGTCGAAGTCAGGGTCGATGGTCGCGAGCGTGCCCTCGAGGGTGGCCAGTCCACGAAACACCCCAGCCACCTCCGGGGGAATGCCGAGCTGGTAGGTGGTGACGAGGCGAAACAAGGCAGCAAACGCCGCCGCCCCGGTAGCAGAGCCAACCGAGGCGTAACGCCCGATCAGGGCTCCCATGGCGCGCTCCAGGTTTCGCTCGTCGATCTCGTCCGGCCGATCGACGAGCTCGAGCAGCGCATCGCAGGCAGCCAGGGAGTCGGTCCGCTCCAACGCCGCCAGCAGCCTGCCGATCGCCATCCGAGTGGTGCTGTCCAACCGTCCCACCGATCCCAGGTCCAGCAGACCGATGACGCCGTCGTCCTGGATCAGCACGTTGCCGGGATGCAAGTCGACGTGGAAGACGCCGTGTACGAGGATCTGGTCGAGCACCGCGTCCAGCAGGACGGTCGCCACCTCCTGCCGGCGCGCACTTCCGAGTCGGCGCAGCACGGGCTCGGCGGCACCCAGTGGCGTACCGTGCAGCAGCTGCATGACCAACACGCGACGCGTGCACAGGTGTGTGTGGGGCGTCGGGACCTGGACGGCACCGGACAGGGACGGTTGGAGGGCGGTGGCGACGCTACGCATGTTGTCCCTCTCGACCGTGAAGTCCAGTTCCTCGCGCAGCGCCACCGCGAAACCCGAGGCCAGACTCCGCAAACCCACCGACCGCCCCCACGATGTCCTCGCCTCGAGCGTGCGAGCGAGCCGAGACAGGATGTCCAGGTCCCGCTCGACCGTCTCGGCGACTCCTGGGCGCTGGACCTTGACGACGACCTCCTCGCCCCCGGGCAGACGGGCCGCGTGGACTTGCGCCACGGACGCCGCCGCGAGTGGGTGCGAGTCGATCTCGGCGAACACCTCGCGGACCGGTCGACCCAGCTCACGCTCGATGAGTGCCTCCACAGGTTGCCACGGCAGTGGTGACACCTGGTCCTGCAGTCCGACCAGCTCGTCGGCGAACTCGGCCGGGAGCAAGTCGCGGCGCGTGGAGAGTTGCTGACCGAGCTTGACGAAGGTGACACCACCCTCGTCAAGCGCTCGGCACAGAGAACGCGCCAGCTCCCGGCGGGAGGTCGACGACTCGAGACCGCCGTGTCGCTGCCCTCGCAGGAAGCGACCGAGCCCATGGCGTAACACGATCCGCAGCACCTGCGCGTACCGCCGCGTCCGAGCCAGCCGGGATCGCCATCCGCGCCACAGCTCGACTGGACCGGGCAGCGACCCGGACGGGACGATCACCTCCGCGATCACCAAGACGATCATGGCGACCACGCTTGCGCCGCAGACCGCCAGCGCCCCGAACATCAACGCGGTGCCGACATCTGCCTCCGACCCGGCTGGCAACATCGCTTGGAGCAGCGGCTCGGCGACGAACAGAGCGAGCAGGCCCGCCAGCATCGTCCGGACGAAGCCCACGCGCACGCCCAACAGACGCCTGATGACGGCACCGAATGCCAGCACGGTCACCAGGGTTGCCACCACGAAGACAGCCAGCCTCACAACAGCGATCCTCCCAGCACGCGTCAACCCCGACGATCGAGCGGACAGCCGGTGCGCCGAGCCTCTTGAGGGTTGAGGGCTGAGTACTCTGAGGCCCATGTGCGGAATCGTGGGGTACGCCGGTGCGCAGCCTGCGCTGGGCGTCGTGATCGAAGGGCTGCGGCGCCTGGAGTACCGGGGCTACGACTCGGCCGGTGTGGCCTTGGTGACCGCCGACGGGATGTTCGCGGAGAAGCGGGCCGGCAAGCTGGCCAATCTCGACAAGGCGATCGGCGAGGCCGACCTGCCGCCCGCCACTACCGGCGTCGGCCACACCCGGTGGGCGACCCACGGCGCGCCCAACGACCGCAACGCCCACCCCCATCTGGGCCGGGAGGGGCGGGTGGCGCTCGTCCACAACGGCATCATCGAGAACTTCGCGTCTTTGCGGCGCGAGCTCGAGGCGGCCGGATACGAGATGCGCTCCGAGACCGACACCGAGGTCGCCGCCCAGCTGCTCGAGCGCGAGGTGCTGGCCGGCGCCGACCTCACGACCGCCATGCAGACGGTCTGCCGTCGGCTCCAGGGCGCGTTCACGTTGGTGGCCTGTGCGGTCGACGACCCCGGCACCGTGGTCGCCGCGCGTCGCAACTCACCGCTGGTCGTCGGTCTGGGCGACGGGGAGAACTTCCTGGCCTCCGACGTGGCGGCGTTCATCGAGCACACCCGGGAGGCGCTGGAGCTCGGCCAGGACCAGGTCGTCACCATCACTCGCGACACGGTCGCGATCACGGACCTGCACGGGAACCCCGCCGACGGCAAGCAGTTCCACGTCGACTGGGACATCCAGGCCGCCGAGAAGGGTGGCTTCGACTACTTCATGCTCAAGGAGATCGCCGAGCAGCCGCAAGCGGTCGCCGACACCTTGCTCGGCAGACTGACCGACGGACGCCTCGAGCTGGACGAGATGCGGCTGTCGGACGACGAACT
>Ga0136617_10004131_pt1 | contig 12978 bp, 12 predicted proteins | sample AntDrymUQ3222106_2_FD_129672 | JGI IMG/M metagenome (GOLD analysis project Ga0136617, IMG submission 129672) | Polar desert sand microbial communities from Dry Valleys, Antarctica - metaG UQ322 (21.06) | ecosystem: Environmental > Terrestrial > Soil > Desert | place: Antarctica: Dry Valley...
CGGGCCAAGGTGCAGCTCCCCGGTATTAGTCCTGACCCGACGATGGGCTGGGATGGATATGCTGCTGAAGGGCTGGAGATACACGAGGTTTCCGGCTTTCACGGAGCCATCATTGTGGAACCCCACGTTCGATTCCTGGTTGAAAAACTGAACGAATGTTTTGCCAGGGCGCGTGCAAGGGATGAGGGATGAGGGATGAAAGAAGGGCTGTCGACGATGTGTTGATGGTTTATTCTTTCATTCGCTTGAACAGTAACTTTCGGAGTGTGACGATTACCACAATAGCAGCAACTCCCTGGCTGGCTTCGTTCAAGCCAAATTCACGTGCGCGCGTGCGTCTGATCTGTTTCCCGTATGCCGGCGGCGGGGCGCATATTTATCGCGCGTGGCCTGACGGATTACCGGCGAGCATTGAGGTCTGTCCGATCCAACTTCCCGGACGCGGTGCCCGCATGATGGAAGCGCCTTTTACTCAAATGTCGTCGCTCGTCGAAGCCGCTGCCGAGGCCCTGCTGCCGTATTTGGACAAGCCGTTCGCTTGCTTCGGTCACAGCATGGGTGCGCTGGTGAGCTTTGAGTTTGCTCGTCGGCTTCGCAGCCAAAACGGCCCACAACCAAATCACATTTTCGTTTCCGGATGTTTCGCACCTGACATTCCTGATCCTGATCCGCTCCATACCTTACCGGATGCCAAATTGCTGGCAGAGGTGCGTCGCCTGAACGGGATACCCCAAGAGGCGCAAGAGAACGCTGAACTGATGCGATTGATGCTTCCCACCTTACGGGCAGATTGCACGGTTACCGAAACTTATACTCCCACGCAGGAACCCCCGCTTGATTGTCCCATCTCCGCGTTCGGTGGCTTGCAGGATCAGATGGTCAGCCGCGATGACCTTGAAGGCTGGCGTCAACAGACGACTGCTTCCTTTGCACTGCGGATGTTTCCCGGTGACCATTTTTTCTTGCAGACAGCCCAACCAGTCCTCCTTCAAATACTCGCTCGCGAATTACAGTAACTCGTCGCTACAATAGTGCCGGAAGTGGATAGGGCGTTGCTGATAATATGGGAACCACACGACGTGACGGGCGTGTAACGACGCGGGCTGCCATCCGCCGGGACGGTGTACAATATCGCCTCGGTTGACTCTCCCTCTGGGTCGTAGCCGGTTCGTGCACGCAATTTCGCAAAGAGACATTGAAAGAGTCCGACGCAGCCGATAATCAGAAGCCTGCCGTTGCTGATGAGCGCCATAATCTCCATCGATGAACTGCTGATGTCGGTCGCGGCGAACGCGGCGGACGCGCCGTCGGCACCGGCAATCGTTCCTGATGAGCATTCGGATCATCATCTGTTGGAGTTGACGCTCGCCGGCGACGAAGCGGCTTTCGCGGAATTGGTCAGACGCTACCGCCATCAGATTACGAACTACGTCTACCGCATCATCAACGATTACGAAACGGCGGTCGATCTGTCACAGGAAACCTTCCTGCGCGTCTACCGCGCGGCGGAGCGCTATCAATCGAGCTACGCTTTTTCGACATACATTTACCGCATCGCCACCAATCTGGCGATTAGCGAGTTGCGGCGGAGGAAGCGGCGGCGGCTGGTTTCGCTGACCGGCTTCTTTCAGCGCCACGACCAGTCGGGCGAGGCGCGCGAGTTTGATCCGCCGGACGCACAACCGTTGCCGGACGTGACCCTGGTTGCCGATGAACGCCGGATGGCGGTGGCGCGCGCGATTGCGACGCTGCCCGATAAATACCGCGCGCCGTTGGTACTACGTGATGTCGAAGGACGCAGCTACGAAGAGATCGCGCAGATTCTGGCGATGAGCGAGGGGACGGTGAAGTCGAGAATCAACCGGGCGCGCACCTTCCTGCGCGACAAGTTGCAAGCGTATTTGTAAGACGAGGAATTTAATGAGGTATATGAACTGCGAAACATTTCGGGCCGAGATTGACGAGGCCGGCCGGCGTTCGCGGCCGAGCGCGGGTGCGGCGGCCCACCTCGCGCGATGCTCAATGTGCGGCACCTTTTACCGTGAGCGGATGACGCTCCGCGGACTTGTGGGCGAATTGGAAATGGTGCTCGCACCAGCGGATTTCGAATTCCGGTTGCGTGCCCGGATGGCCTCCGAAAAAGATCGTCAGGGCGGGCGCGGCGGCGCACGTTGGGGCTTTGCGCCCGGCGCGCTGACAATCGCGCTGCCCGCCTGCTGCGTGCTGGTCATCGGTCTTGCGGTCAGTCAAAACTATCGCCGATCCCAACTCGCTGATGGCATCGCAAAGCCTCCGACAGAAACCGTCGCCGCAGTTTCTTTGCCGAACGTGAACCCCGTCAATCGCGAATCGACAACCAGTGCAGCGCCGATTGTGGAAACGATCTCGTCACAGACAGCGAGGCCGTCAACATCGCGGCGCATCAATCCAAGCGGACGCCGCCTGCAAGCTACGACGCGCACGCCCAGCCTGCGGGTCGCGCGCGTCGCGTCTGCGGGTGTGAACGAATTGGTTGAGTCGACTTCGCTGAGTCTGCGCGGGGCTGGCGTCGTCGAGGCCAGGCCGATGGTCGGCGTGCCGATGAGCGCGGCGGCTCAGACGGTGCTGGTGGCTGTGCGTAACGCCCGCGGCGTCGATCAAATTGTCTCCATCGCGCCGGTCAGCTTCGGCGCGCAGGAACTTGTCGAACGCGCGGACGCGACGGCGCGAGTTTCCGCGCCGGCGAAAGAAGTCGTGTGGTAAATAAGGAACGCAACAGTGAACAGTTTTAAGTTTTGAGCTGAAAACCGAAAACTCAAAACTGAAAACTGTCTGCCGGTTTCGATTCAATCCTTTGACGTAACAAGTTTTGTTCAGGTATTTAATGATGAAAGCGTCGCGCCACAAGATTGGTCATTTGCACAAGATATATCATCTGCTCGCGCGCAGAGCACGCCTCGTCGTCATACGCTGCGGTGTCCGCAACGCGCTCAGTTCCGTATTCTTTGTCATCACCGCCTTCATGACGCAGACACAAGCGGCGATGCCCGCGCCACTCACTTCAACTCCGTCGTCGCTGTCGCAGTCTGAGAAAAAGCAGGAAGAGGTCAAGCGAATAAGACGGACGGCACCTGTCGCGCCGCCGCGGTCGATTGATTCGCCGAACGGCGCGACCTCTGTCGCTCCCGCCGCAACGACGACCCCGGCGAAATCGTCTACACCGCCGGAGATGCCGCCGCCGCGCCGCGCATCGCCTGCGCCCACGCGGGCTGTCATCGCGCCACGCGCTGCCGTCACGACAAAATCTTCTTTGCCTCCCCGCGCGCCGCTGCCCCCCGCCGAAGTCGTGACCGTCATCCACCGTCTGAGCGGTTGGAAGTTGCTGGCGTGGTTCGCGTCGAGGCGCTCGCCGGTGATCGAGGTCGATGATCTGCCGCTGGATGCGGACGTGCATATCAACATCATCGCCGGGTTCGTCGCAGGTGACGGGCGCGCGGTGGTCGCGCATCTCGGACAGGCCGAGGCCGAAGCCGAAAACTTAGCGGCGCCGCCGAACCTCGTCATGGAACCTGTTGACGCTACAGGCCGGCCCAATCTGCTTGTCGTGCGGCGCGACGGGCGGCAGTTCAAGGCGCGCTTCATCGGACTCGACGCCGGCACCGGGCTGTCGCTCCTGGAAGTTCAGTCGCCGATTATTCAAACGTCGCTGCCCGCTGCCCCACACGCTCCTATCAACACCGGACAGCGCGTGCGTCTCTTCGCCCCTACGCCAGTCGTCCCCACACCACTCGCCCCGACGCCGGTGGCGCCGCCGAATGCGCCATCGAATGCCGCGGTGATCGCGTCAGTTGCGGCGGCCACGGCCACGGCGACAACCGTGGGCAATACCATCTTTTTTGACATGAGTGAAGTCGAGGGTCAATTGACAGCGGTTAAGCATTCGCTGGCCGGCCATGCCGTGCGGGCCGGGGTGCGTGCCGACGGATTGACGCCTTCGTGGACGGGGGCCGTTGTCACCGACGTGTCGGGCGCGCTGGTCGGCATCGTGGGGCGGGGCGCAGCCGGAGATGTAAGTCTGATTCCGGGGGACGCGGTGCGCGGTGCGATGGCGCGGCTGCTGGCCCGGCGCGCGAGCGTGTCGCAGCCGTGGTTCGGCGCGCGCGGTGATTCGGTCGCCACTGCCGACCCGGAACAACTGCTGCTCCGCGGGTGGTCCCAGGAACAAGCGAGGTCGCTCAAGCACAAGCCTCGCGGGGTGTTGCTGACGGCGGTCGCGCCGGGAACTCCGGCCTCGCTCGCCGGACTCCGCAGCGGTGATGTCATCGCGCGCGTCAGCGAGCACGAACTGAGCGGAGTCGATGATTTCACTTTTCTGTTGAAGGACGCGGGCGCCGGTTCGACGCTCGACCTGACGGTGCTGCGGGCACTGGTCACTGAACCGTTGAAGCTGTCCGTGACGCTCAGCGAATCCGAGAATCCGATCTTCGCCACCGAGCACGCCGAGGCCGAAAGCGTGCGGAGCTTACAGGCCATCCTCCGGGCGAGGGAACAGAGCCTGCGCCAAACGGAAACGGAACTCATCACACTCGTCGAAAAAGCGCAGCTTGAAGCAGATGCCGCGCGCCGCCACAAAGATCAATCTCGCTCCGCAGCATCGAGCCGGCAATTGCTTGACGCGCGGAAGAAGCTGGACGATACGCGCCGGGGGCTGCTCGACACGACGCGGCGCATGGCCGAGGCTGCGAACAAAACGGCGCTGGCCGAAAAGCGTGTGGCCGATTCGTCCCTTGCATCCGGTGTCCGGGTATTCAATAAGCCGCAACTCGTCGATGGGCTGCAAGCGGTTGCCATTTCGTCGAGGATGGCCGCGCGCTTCAAAGCGGCAAAGGGACTGCTCGTCATCGGGGTGCGCAAAGGCAGCGCGGCCTCCGCCAGCGGCCTGCGTTCCGGTGACGTCATCGAGACCATCAACGGTCAGCCGTTTTCCGACTTCGTGATACAGCTTAATCAAAACCATGCCATCGACAAGCATGCCGACCTTGATCTCGGCCTCGTCCGCGAAGGGAGAAAAATCTCCCTCAATCTTTCCCCACGTGGCGCAAACAAATAACGGCGAGCCGTCCACCCCACCTTTGTCGACCGCCGCACGGGAAGAGCATCAGCACACCCGACAGGCTACCGCTCGGTAAGCATAGATAATGCAAGACCCAAGACAAAAGACATGGGAATTAGCACAAGTTGATGCTGATGCGGCTTTACGTTTTGCGAGAAATATCGAATGGGATTGGTATCGCTGCCAATCTCTGGCGAGAGTCGCGTGGCACACTAAATCTAAAGCTAAATTTATGAAAATCGTAAATGAAGCTCTGGAAGCTGCCCGCGAAATGTCAGAGCCAAATAGAACTGTGTCTTGCTCGGCTTGGATTGTGCGTGCGATGGCACAGCGTGACGACATAGATATTTTGCCCGTCGTAAAAGAACTATTACAAATCATCGAGCGTGAGCCGAATCCTGTATGCCAAGCAGATGCTTTGCTTTTGCTCTTTGAGGCTATATCTCGTAAACGAGAGTTACGGGAAGTTGTACTGACACCGTTGCTGAAGGCTTGCGAAGCGATGAGAAGTTGGAAGAAGCCGAGAACCTTAAAATATATTGCTTTAATTTTAGCGGCAGATGATTTACCTTCCGCGAATAAAGTTATTGAAATGATTCAGAAAGAGTCCATTAAGCGGCAGGCAAAAGAGGCTATCGGAAAGCGCGAGTGGCTTGGAGCGCATGAGTTCTTTCCCTATTACGCTAAGACCGCTAACCTGGAATAATTATGTTTGCCGGACATCGACTGGCCGACCACCAATCGACACTGATCGACGAAAAGCCGGGCGATTGAAAATCGCTTCACTTGTGCTACTCTAGCCGCCCTAAACCGCTCGTTGTTTCAAATCGCTGATTGCTCGTGGAAGGCGTTGTCGCTGTCACCATGCTGCACAAAGCCGTCGACTCTTATCACAATCTGCTCGCCGAAAAGGAACTCGCCGAAGCGTCGCGCGCGATGCTGGACGAGGGGCTGGAGCGCGCCAAATTGATCTTCGGCGGGCGTCGTCTGTCGCCCTACCTGCGACCGCACTTCGTCACCGAGGAAGATTTCGCGCGCGTCTGTTCGATCTGCGAAACCGTGTGGGGCGCGATTCAGAAGGTGAAGGATGCCGCCGTTAAAGACTCCGCGTTGATCGATGAACTCGGCCTCAACGAAATCGAACGCGATTTAGTCAGCATCGACCCCGGTTACGTCATGATCTCTCCGACCGCGCGGCTCGATTCGTTCCTGACCGAAGAAGCGTACAGCTTCGTCGAGTTGAACGGTGAAAGTCCCGCCGGCATCGCGTATGCCGACGCGGCCTACGAAATCTTTTCCGCGCTGCCGGTAATGCGGCGGTTCGCGGAAAAATATAATGTGCGCCATCTCTCCGGGCGGCGTCTGATGCTCGACACGCTGCTCAGCGCGTACACCGAATTCCTGGGACGCCGGCCCGACGCGGCACCGCGCATCGCGATTGTCGATTTCAGAGGGCTGCCGACGGAAAAAGAGTTCGAGCTGTTCAAGGATTACTTCGAATCGCAGGGTTATCCGGCAATCATCAGCTCGCCCGATGAGTTGGAGTTCTCCGGCGGCAAGCTGCGCTCCGGCGACTTCGAGATCGACATCGTTTACAAGCGGCTGCTGGTGAATGAATACCTGCCGGTGATGGCGGAACACCCGGCATTGCTCGACGCCTATCGCGCGCGCGCCATCTGCATGGTCAACAGTTTCCGCTCGAAGCTGATTCACAAAAAGGCGCTCTTCGCGGTGCTTACCGACGAGCGGTACGCGCCGCTGTTTGCGGCGGACGAGCACGCGGCCATCAGCCGTCACGTCCCCTGGACGCGGCGCATGCGTGACAGGCGGACGACTTATCGAAACGAGCAGATTGACCTGGTGGAGTTCACCGCCGCGCATTCTGATAAGTTGGTGTTGAAGCCGAACGACGATTACGGCGGTCACGGCATATACATCGGCTGGAACTCCGACCGGGCGGCGTGGGACGCGGCGATCAAACACGCCCTCACCAACGGCGACTATATCGTGCAGGAGAGGGTCAGAACCGCGCGCGAAACTTTCCCGGCCTTACAGCCGGACGGCACCATCGAGTTCGCCGAACAACTCGTCGATCTCGACCCGCTACTCTTTAACGGCAAAGTCGGCTCGGCATTCACCCGGCTCTCTTTCACCGAATTGGCTAACGTCTCGTCGGGTGGCGGGATGGTTCCGACTTTTATTATCAGCGAAAAAGGCACTGGCGGGGATTGATCGGGGCGGCGGGCGAGAAGCTCGGGCGGCTCGCCTCGCTGGTCTTCGAAGCCTCAGCATAAGAGGAATCAAAAGTGGAAGACGACCGAGATGACGACAATGACAACGCGGGACCGACGCCGGACGAGCGCCGCCAGACTAGACGCGAGCGTTTAATCCTTGATCTGTTTTTCAACGGAACCGATTTGACCGGCGTCGCCAGCATCAATGACATCAGCCTTGGCGGACTCTACATGAAGACGCAGCAGTTCATTCCCGAAAATTCGCTGCTGACATTGCGCATTCCGTTCGCCGAGGGCGACGTGATCGTGAATGGGGAAGCTGTCTACACAAGGCCGAATGATGGCATCGGCATCCGCTTTCAGGGACTCAGGGATGCCGACCGCGAAATCATCAAGCGCGCGCTCGCCGACACGTGACGTGCGTGAGCGAAGGGCCGCGTTTGTCGTGGCCGCAGCTTACCGCCGAGACGCGCGTTGCACTGGGCCGCACGCTGGAAGGTTTGTACGAGAGACAGGACGCGGCGGCAGCGTTCGATGCGCTCGCCGTCGACAAGCAACAGGCGCTGCTGCTCTTCGTACGGCGTCTTGGACAACTCGGATTGTGGCAAGCCGTCAGGCGCGTCGTGAACATCTACGGAGAGGGTGGGGTCGGCATCGATTTTGAAGCATCGCCGCTCTTCGACTCGACGCTGCGCCGCCGGCCTGACTTTACGCGGTTGCTGGCGGCCCGCCGTGGATGCATGATTGGCTTCCGCGAACGCCGCCGCCGCCGTGCCGCGCTCCACTTCCTGCAATGCGCGCATGCGGAGCAGGATGGACGCCGCTGGTCAGTACACTTCGACTTATACAACCCGATAGCTTCGCCGTCCTCGGCGTGGCGACACCTCTACCACGAAAATCTGCGCAAGGTGACGCCGGATTGGCGGATCATTAAAAAGGAATTGGCGGATTAAATCTTACCTGCGAAGCGTCGTCCGCATTAATGTTTGATTGAGGAGACGAGAAGAATTTATGTTCGAACAATACACACTCGGCATCGAGGAGGAGTTCCAGATCGTTGACCCGCAGACCCGCGAATTGCGTTCGCACGTTTCGGAGTTTCTCGACGAAGGAAGGATGCTGCTGGGTGAACAGATCAAGCCGGAGATGATCCAGTCAATGATCGAAGTCGGGACGGGCATCTGCCGGAACATTCAGGAGGCCCGCGCCGACATCACGCGGCTACGCGCAATCATCTCGTCACTGGCGCGCAAGAACGGGCAGGTGATCGTCGCCGCTTCGACGCACCCCATCTCGCACTGGCAGGATCAAACGATCTTCGATGACAAGCGTTACCAACTGCTGGTCGAAGAGATTCAGATGGTCGCGAGGTCGCTGTTGATCTTCGGCCTTCACGTCCACGTCGGCGTCGCCGATAAGGAGCGCGCGATTCATATCATGAACGCAGCGCGCTACTTCCTGCCGCACGTACTGGCGCTGACCACCTCGTCGCCGTTCTGGCTCGGACACAACACCGGGTTGAAGTCGTACCGCTCCGAGGTTTTCAAAAAGTTTCCGCGCACAGACATCCCCGACCACTTCGACTCACACTCGTCCTTTCAGCGCTACGTCGAGTTGCTGGTCAAGACGGGGTGCATCGACGATGGCAAAAAAATCTGGTGGGACGTCCGCCCGCACCCTTACTTCCCGACGCTCGAGTTCCGCATCTGCGACATTCCGACGCGCGTCGACGACACGATTGCCATTGCTGCACTCTTTCAAGCGATTGTCGCGAAGCTCGACTCGCTGATCGAAAAAAACCTCGGCTTCCGACTCTATCGCCGGATGCTGATTCAGGAGAACAAGTGGCGCGCGGTGCGTTGGGGACTCGACGGCAAGATGATCGACTTCGGCAAGCAGAAAGAGGTTCCGGTGCGCGACTTGATTCTTGAACTGCTGGAGTTTGTCGACGACGTGCTCGACGAACTCGACTCTCGCAAAGAGGTCGAGCACATCCACACCATCTTGGAGCGCGGTACGTCCGCCGACGAACAGCTCAGGGTGTATCAAGAGACGGGGAGTCTCCCATCGGTCGTCGATCACCTCATCCAACGCACGATGGAGAACGTTCCACAGGAAGTGTGATGCTCTAGCACCGCCGAGCACGCCGAGGACTCAAAAGTGAGGGGTGACAGGTGACTAGAGGGGGACAGCCTGCATCGCACTTCTGCGGTAATAACCTCCTGCTGGGCCACACGAGCGAACTCGTTGTTGAGATACTTGCGCCACCCGGCATCAACATTGATTTTCCTATCACCTGTCACTAGACCTCTTGCAAAAGTAAAAAATCTGTTTGTTTAGAGGCGGGCTACGCCCGCCGTTGCCCGTGACATTGAACCATGCACCGGCGGGCGGAGCCCGCCTCTAAACATGGCAATTGGTTTTTGCAAGACGACACTCACTCATCAGTGTTGAGCAGGTGGCACGAGTGAGATTTGATCGCCAGCCACACGCGCGCGGCGTTGACAATCTGCAACTCTTCGACCGCCTGCCGCGTGACGCTCACAGACCACACCACGCCGCACGCGACCCTCACCAAGACATACCCGCCCCGCTCCTCGATTGACGAAACCTCTCCATGCAGCGCATTCCGCGCCGAGGTCGCGCGCGGCTCTTCAGTCGCCAACAGGATGTCGCCGGAGCGCACCGCGATGGTGACGCGCTCGCCTATCTCGTAACGTGCGAGCGGGACATCAACCGAGCAGCTTGCCTCGCCCTCGATCAGTGCGACGGTCATCGTCCCGGCGTGCCGGGTGACGTTCGTGACGTGGCCTTCAAATATGTTCTCGACCGAGGTGAGTCGCGCGACGCTCGAGGCGATTGGCGAGCCGAACACGTCGAGCGGCTCGCCAATCGCCGCCACCCGTCCGCGCTCGTAGACGACGATCCGCTCGCCGAGCGCGATTGCCTCTTCGCGGCTGTGCGTCACATAGACGACCGGCAGCCTGAGTTCGCGATTGATTCGCTTCAGGTCGGAAATAATCGCCAGCTTCGTCGGCTCGTCGAGCGCCGACAGCGGTTCATCGAGGAGTAGCATTTTGGGTCGCGCCGCCAGCGCCCGCGCCAGCGCGACCCGTTGTGCCTCACCGCCGGAGATGTAGCGCGGCCTGCGTTCGGCGACGTATCCGACATTGAAATTCTCCAGCAGCGACATGGCGTGCGCGCGTCGCGTCGACTTCGGCAGATCAGTCATCGCAAACTCGACGTTGCGGGCAGCGGACAGATGAGGCAGCAGCGCCAGGTTCTGAAACACGAAGCCGGTTCGGCGCTCGCGGATCGGCAGGTTGATGCCGCGCGCCGAATCAAACAGCACGCTTTCGCCCACCGTAATCAAGCCGGCGTCTGGCCGGACGAGGCCAGCGATTGATTTAAGCGTCAGGCTCTTGCCGGAACCGGACGCGCCGAACAGAATCGTCACGCCCGCCGGCACCTCGAACGCTACATCAAGCATGAACCCGCCCGCCGCGTCCCGCGATTCGCGATTCGCGTCCGACGAACTTCCGTCCACCAACCCGCCCAAACTTTTTTCGATTTTGATCTTCAGCAAAGGTCTTTGCTTACAGCGTTGAAGTTCGTCAGCGGGAACCCTGTGCGGTGAGCCGGTTCGTCAGGTAAAGCAGCGCGAACGCGACCGCCGACAGAATCAGCGCCAGGATCAGTGCGTCCGCGTCGCGCCCGACCTGGGTCGCGTCGTAGATTGCGACGGACGCCGTCTGAGTGCGACCGGGAATGTTGCCGGCGACCATCAGCGTCGCGCCGAAATCGCCGAGCGAACGCGCGAAGGCGAGCATCGAGGCGGCGATGATCCCGCGCGCCGCCAGTGGCAGGGTCACGTAGAGGAAAACTTGCCACTCGCTTCTGCCGAGCGTGCGGGCCGCGTCTTCGTACTCCGGGTCGACGCTCGCGATGGCCGCGCGGGCGGTCTTGACCATCAGCGGCAATGCGCCGACGGCGGCGGCGGCGACCGCCGCCTGCCACGTGAAGACCAATTGTTCGCCAGTCACCCACTCGACGGCCTGGCCGACCGGGCTGCGGCGGCCGAGCAACACCAGCAGGTAATAGCCGAGCACCGTCGGAGGCAGCACCAGCGGCAGCGTCACCAACGCATCCACGACCTCTCGGCCAATGAAGCGGCGTCGCGCCAGCACCCACGCCAGCGCGACGCCAACGACTACCACCAGCACGGTCGCGATGAATGCCACACGCAACGACAGCAGCAGCGGAAACCAGTCAATGTTTCTCATTCAGCGACCGAAGATAACATCCGCGCCGCCCTGCTTCAATCCACTTCATAAGGGAGTTTGCACTGGAAGCATGACTCGGACGACGCGCGAAGAGCAACGAGCACCTGAGACCAAGCGGCAGCCTTTCCGTCATCAGAGGGATTGACAGGGTGTCGCACTGACGACTCGAATCAACGCTTCAAACAAGTTCTTCGCCATGCGACTCAATCGACGCACAGCAGTTCGTCCCAGTGGGTCGTGTAGCGCGGGCTGCGGTGAGCCACGCGCGTACGCCAGGTCTGTTGATAACCCACTGCCGCCGATCTCACCGTGTCTGGGCCGAAGCGCGCGTTGACGCCATCCACCGCCTCCATCACGCCGCGCAGTCGATCCCATTTCTCCTGATTCCACAGCCGCACCGGCAGCGTGTCAGTCGGCGCCAGCGCCGTACAGACCACGCCGGCTTTCTTGAACTCGCAGTCTACGCGGTACAACTCCTCGGTCGAGTGTAAGGCAACCCGCAACAACTCCGGCGTCGCGTCGGACGGATGCGCTATCTCGACGGTCGTCGAGGCACGATACTGCGGCCCGCGACCGAATCGGTCGGTCGCCACGAAGACGGTCAGCGCGCCCGCCGCCAGGTTCCGCCGGCGGAGCTTTTCCGCCGCCCTGGTGGTGAACAGGGCGACGGCTTCGCGCAACTCGGAAAGCAGCACGACCGGCCCCGGAAACGAACGCGAGACGGTGACGGAGTGGCGCGGTGGTGGGCATTCTTCAAGCGCCAGACAGGACGTGCCTTGCAACTCGCGCACGAGGCGCACCCCGACGATGCCCATCCGCCGCCGAATCTCGCGCTCGTCCGCCTCGCGCAGGGCGCGCGCCGTGGTGATGTCGCGCCGCCGCAGCCAGTGAGCGTAGGCTGGGCCGATGCCCCACACGTCTGCGACCGCGATGCGTTCGAGCGCCAGGTCGATGTGCGGCGAGTCGACCAGACTGAGTACACCGTTCGTCTTCGGCGACTGCTTCGCATGGCGGTTGGCGATTTTCGCGAGCGTCTTCGAAGCCGCCACGCCGACTGACACCGGCAGGCCCGTCCATTTGCGCACGCGGGCGCGAAGCAACTGCCCCACATCGGTCAGGCGATTCGGCGGGACGTGCGAGAGGTCGATAAAGGCTTCATCAATCGAGTAGACTTCGACATGCGGCGAGAAGTCGTCGAGGCACTGCATCACGCGCTGCGACATGTCATAAGTTATTTGGAATATCTGTAACCGTTCACGGGGTGGAAAAAGATAAACAATTAAGAGCAAACATTTGATAATCTTTGTCTATGGAGAGTGAATCGGGGAAAAGTCCATTCTTGGAAATACCTGATGCCGATTGGGAACAG
>Ga0136617_10004132_pt1 | contig 12977 bp, 12 predicted proteins | sample AntDrymUQ3222106_2_FD_129672 | JGI IMG/M metagenome (GOLD analysis project Ga0136617, IMG submission 129672) | Polar desert sand microbial communities from Dry Valleys, Antarctica - metaG UQ322 (21.06) | ecosystem: Environmental > Terrestrial > Soil > Desert | place: Antarctica: Dry Valley...
GCGCCGACGGCGCTGAGCAGCGCACGGTGCGCGACGAGGTCGGGGTAGCGGCGGATCGGCGACGTGAAGTGCGCGTAGTGCGTCAGGCCGAGGCCGGCGTGGCCGAGGTTCTTCGGGCTGTAGTAGGCCTGCTTGAGCGCGCGCAGCACGAGGAAGGTCAGCCCGTCGCGGCCGTGCCCGGTTTGCGCCACGTGCTGCGCGACCGCGCGCGAGCAGGCCGCGATGACCTCCGCCGCCTCCGACGGCGTCATGTGCTCGCGCGCGGGCGGCGTCGCGACGCCGAGCGACGCGAGCTGCGCCACGAGCCGCAGCGCCTTCTCGCCGTCGGGCTTCTCGTGCACCCGGTAGAGCGTCGGCACGCCGCGATCGGACAGCAGCTTCGCGACCTGCTCGTTGGCGGCGATCATGAGGTGCTCGACGAGCCGGTGCGACTCGGTCTGCGCGCTCGGGCGCGACTCGGCGACGTGGCCGCCGTGGTCGAAGGCGAACTCCGGCTCGCTCGTCTCGAGCTCGAGCGCGTTCTGCGCGATCCGGCGCTCGTGCAGCTCGTGGGCGACGGCGCGCGCGGCGGCGAGCGGGCCGGCCCACGGGTCGTGCGCCTGCTCCTCGCCGGCGAAGATGCGGTCGACCTGCTCGTAGTCCAGGCGGGCGTCGGAGCGGATCGTCGAGCGGTAGAACCGTGTGCGCTCGACGTCGGCGCCGGCGAAGTCGAGCTCGACCGTCACGGCCGCGCGCTCCTGGAGCGGGATCAGCGAGCAGGCGTCGTTGGACAGCGCCTCGGGCAGCATCGGCTCGACGCGGCCGGGGACGTAGACGCTCGTCGCCCGGCGCGCGGCCTCGCGGTCGACGAGCGAGCCCGGCCGCACGTAGGCGCTGACGTCGGCGATGTGGACCCAGATCCGCGTGCGGCCGCGGTCGAGCAGCTCGGCCGAGATCGCGTCGTCGAAGTCGCGTGCCGTGACCGGGTCGATCGTGAAGGTCGGCAGCGCCGTCAGGTCGCGCCGCGGCGCGTCGGGGACACCGTCCCCACCCACCCCGCTGTCGCGCGCCTGCTTGGCTTCGCGCTCGACGGCGGGGTCGAAGCGCCGCCGCAGCCCGCGGTCGAGCATGAGCGCCTCGAGCACGTCGGTCGCGACGTCCGGGCGGCCGAGGCTACGCACGATCCGCGCCTGCCCGCCGGCGCGGGAACCCGTCCCGCCCACCCAACGCACGAGCACGAGGTCGCCGACCTTCGCCCGCGAATCGCGGTCGAGCACCATCCGCACGCCACGCTCGAAGAACGGCTCGGCGACGAGGAAGCGCCCGCGCTTGTCGATCGTCGCGACGATCCCCTCGCCGCCTGTCTGCTCGGGACGCGATCCCGGGCGCGGACCGCTTCCCCCGGGCGGTGGCCCGCGGCGCTTCGGCTTGGGCGGCGCCTGGCGGCGGCTCACAGCTCGGCGGCGAGGACCGCGAGCGCTCGGTCGAGCGCCTCGTCGGCCTTCGTGTCGGGATCGTCGGGCGCCCGCACGTCGGGCTTCAGGCCCGACCCGGGCTTCGTGCCGGCGCCGCCGAGGTTGCGGCCGCTCGGCAGGAAGTACTGGCCGACGGTGATGTCCAGCGCGCCGCCGTTGTCGAGCGGCACGATCTCCTGGAAGACGCCCTTGCCGAACGTGCGCACGCCGACGAGCTTCGCGCGCTTGCGATCCTGCAGCGCGCCGGCGACGATCTCCGACGCCGACGCCGTGCCGCCGTCGACGAGCACGACGGTCGGAAGCCTGCCGGCGATCGGCTGGCCGACGGCGTCGAGCGTGCGCTCCGGCACCGCCCGCCCGCGCGTCGTGACGATCGCCCCCTCGGCGATGAACATGCTCGCGATCAGCTGTGCCTCGGTGACGAGCCCGCCGCCGTTGCCGCGTAGGTCGAAGACGATCCCCTTCGCACGGCGCCGCTTGGCGCGGCGGATCGCCTCGCCCATCTGCACGTGCGCCGTCCGCGGGCCGAACGTCGACAGCGCGATGTATGCCACGCGGGTCCCGCCGGCCCTGGCGAGCCTGGAGCGCACGACCGGCACGGCGATGCGTGCGCGCGTCACGCGCTTCTTGAACGTGCGCGTGCCGCGGCGGATCGTCAGCGTCACCGCGGTCCCCTCCGGGCCCTTGATGAGCGCCGTGGCAGCCTCCTCGGAGCGGCCGCCAAGCTTCTGGCCGTTTGCGTGCGTGACGACGTCGCCGACGCGGAGGCCGGCCTTCTGTGCCGGCGAGTCGGGATAGACGGTCTGGATGCGAAGCCCGTCCTTCACGCCGCGCACGGCCGTCCCGATGCCCGAGAACTCGTTGTTGATCGCCTGTTGGAACATCCCGTACTCCTTCGGTGAGAAGTAGCTCGAGAAGCGATCGTCCAAATTGTTCACCGCGCCGGCGATCGCGGAGTCCGCGAGCGTGCCGCGGTCGACGGACCGGTAGTACTTGTCGTGGATGGTGTCGAGCGCGTCGAGCGCGACGCGGCGATCCTCGGGGCCGACGAGGGCGTCGGCGACGGGGTCGGGCAGCCAGCGCGGGTGCCCGCCGAGCCAGATCCCGAGCACGAGCATGCACGCCGCGAGCACGACGAGCACGACCTTGAGGCTGGGCAGGCGGGACGGCACGCGGCTCTACAGTAGACGGGGTCACTCAGCGCCAGCGTCGCCGGCGCTCGTGTCGCTGCAGCGAATCGCCGATGAGCCAGATCGTCGGCGGCCACAGACCGACGAACAGCGCGCGGCGCTCGGCGTTGCCGCGCTCGTCCTGGTCGACGGTCTTCGCGCGGATCCAGAGCGCGATGCACAGCAGGACGCTTCCCAGCGACAGCGCCTGGACGTGATCGCCGCGCAGACCGGCGGCGTGGAGGACCTTCGTGATCATTCGTCCGTCGTTGTTGCCCCGGTGTGCACTTTGGCATGCGGCGGGTACGCCCGCAGACGATGACCCGGCGCCTTACCGTCTCCCGCCGCGCCGCGACCGCCGCGCGCTGGCCGCTCGGCGTCCTGAAGACCGGCTGGGACTACCTCTGGCGCACGACCCCGATGCACCGCTCCGAGGAGCCCGGCTCGCTACCCCGCGACGCGCCGCCCGCGCTGCCGCCCGGCACGGACCGCAGCGGCCATCAGGGCGTCGAGGACGGATTCGGGCCGCTCATGCACCGCTGCTACGTCACGCAGATCCGCGCGGCCGAGCTCACCGCGCGCGAGCTGATCGGCGCGTTCGCCGCGACGCCGAACCGCGCCACCCCGAGGGCGCTCGCGAGCTTCGTGAAGCTCCGCGGCGAGGAGGGCCAGCTGCGCGTTGGCGACGAGTTCACCGTCCGCATGCCGGGTCCGTGGGACGGCCCCGTGCGCGCCGTCGAGGTCGAGCCGACGCACTTCGGCCTCGTCACGCTCGACGGGCATCTCGAAGCCGGCCGGATCCGCTTCGCCGCGCACGACCTCGGTCCCGGGCGCCTCGAGGTGCGGATCGAGGCCTGGGCGCGCGGCGGCGACCGCGTGTCGAACCTCCTCTTCGACCGCCTGCCGCTCAACAAGGAGGTCCAGCTGCACATGTGGACGTCGGTCCTCGAGCGGCTGACGAAGCTGTCGGGCGGCCGGCGCGACGGCCCGATCGACATCTCCACGAGGCGCGTCGATCCCGCCGCGCTCGCCCATGCCGGATGAGCGCCTGGCCGCGAAGCCGCGCGCGCGGCGCGCGCTCGCGGACCTCGCCGGCCGATCGCTGAACTTCGATCCGGCCGAGCTCGCCGGCGCCGGGCCCCGAACGGGCTGGCACGTCGACGACTACCGCCGGCGATTGCCGTCCGAGCCACCCGGGGAGCCCGTCGCGGGCGCCAGCTTCGAGATCGCCCGGCGGCTCATGTCCGAGTACGCGTTCGCCGATCCCGCGATCGTCCGTGCGGTCTTCGATCCCGCCGGCGGCCTGGCGAACCGCAACATGCTCCTGCAGGTGCGCTTCGGCCCGCTGCGCTTCTTCCTCGGCTGCCGCGTCGGCGCGATCGCCGACGAGACGCGCACGGTCGATGGGCGCGACGTCCGTATCTGGGGCTGGAGCTACGGCACGCTCGCCGGGCACTTCGAGCGCGGGCAGATGGACTTCGCCGTCTGGAAGTGGCTCGACGACGGCGCGGTCGAGTTCCGCATCCACGTCGTGTCGCGGCCGGCCGAGGCCGGCAATCCGCTTGTCCGGCTCGGCTTGCGGCTCGTCGGCCGCCGCGAGCAGGTGCGCTTCGCACGCCGCGCCTGCGAGCGGATGCAGCAGCTCGTCGAGCGCGAGCGCCCGCGGTCAGCGCGCGAGCCCGGCCCGGCGCAGCTGGCGCCGTAGAGAGGCGCGGCGCGGCGAGCGTCACGCCCGGCGGAGTCGCCGAGCGTGAGCTTGCCGTCAGCGCGCATCCGATGGGCCCCGCGCGCTGCGGGCTCCGCCGGAGCGTCGTCCACGGCTCGCCGGTCAGCGCGAGACGCGGTGGCACTGCGTCGCCACGTGCTGGCGCCAGTTCTCCGCCCACAGCTCAGCGCAGGCCTTGCCCACCGGCACGCGTTTGTTCATCGTGTACTTCCACTGCTGGGCGCGGCTGCAGCCCCGCCGCACGTGGCTGCGGCTCGACGTGCTTCCGTTGCCGTAGGTGAACTTCAGCCCCGTGTCGCAGAGCTGGCCCCCGGCGAGGTAGTTGCCGCCCTGGACCCGGATGTGGTCGCCGGCGCCTTCGATCGCGTGAAACAGCTGGCCGGCCGGCAGCACCTTGATGCCGCCCGTCCACTGCGCGGCCCAGTACTGGTAGCCATACGCGCTCGCCTGGCTCGCCGCCGGCACCGCGCCAAGCAGGCCCGCGGCGAGTACGACTCCGACCAGACCGCGCAGGACGCCGCGCCGCCGTGTGCCGGTCGCGGTGACGGCGCCGCGATCCTTGACTGACATGAAAGCGAACATCGTGGTCCCTCCATTGGTGGTTGCTCGATGCCACCACCGTGCCAGCCATCCGGGGGCGGCAGATCGGGACTGGATCAGAACGGCATCTGAGCGCAGGAACATGGGCGATCTGACCCGGCGCCGGCAGGCGCGCATGACGAACGGCCACGGATGAACTGCGCGGCGCGGTCACGCGATACGGCGCGTGGGCAATCGTCTTGACGTGAGCCCTGCCAGGCGACAGACTCGGCCTTCCTGTCGGCCCGACGCTCGAATATTGCGAAACCGGCTCGGAGGATCGTCGTGCGCTCGTCGCGCCGACGTACTCGCGTGGCTGTGCTGACGGCGGCCCTGCTCGCCGCCGGTGCCGCATCGGCGGTCCCCGCGCCGGCCACGGACTCCAGCCCATGCGCAGCCGAGGAGACGGTCGCATGGTGGAACGGCCCGGTGCAGTCCTGTCCGCTGTTCGGGCCGCTGCCCCCGAACGGATGGATCCCCGTGTACGCGGCGCCCGTCGCGCACGACCCCGGCACGCCCGTGCCCGCCCCACCCGGGTGGCTGCATGTCGTCGAGGGCCAGCGCTTCGTCTGCCAGGAGGAGCACCCGAACGCCGAGTACTACCACCCCTCCGGCTATCGCAACCGCTGGTGGGCGTTCACGCGGTCCGACGACCAGACACTGGGCTGGGTACCCGAGGTGTTCTTCCGCGGCGGGGCGAACGACGAGCCCGACGGCGGCCTGCGCCGCTGCCCGGGCTCGGCGACGACGGCCGTCGGCCCGTCCGCGCCGGCCCCACCGCAGGCCGGCGCGCCGGCTGACGGCGACGGCGACGGCGCGCCTGACGCCGATGACAAGTGCCCGAACGAGAGCGCCCGGCCGCGAGACGCCAATCTCAACGGCTGCCTCGACTACGCGCTTTTGCGGGCGGAGTTCAAGCTCACGCCCGCCATCTACGTGCGCCGCGCGGGCAACCGCTACAAGCCGCTCGGCATCACCGTGCGCCGGCTCACCGCCACGGGGCTGCCGAACGGAGCGCGGATCGTCGTGCGCTGCACGCGGTCGAGCTGCCCGACCCAGCGCGCGACGGTGCGGTCCGGCCGCCGCGTGGAGTTCGAGCGGATGCGCGGGCGCAAGCTGCGCAGCGGTGTCCGCATGCACCTGCGCGCCACGCTCGACGGCGCCGTCGGTGCCGGGGCGACGTACACCGTCATGCCCAACGACACGCGCAAGCGCGAGTTCTGCCTGCGTCCCGGCACTACGCGCAGAGGCGGCTGCTCGACGAAGCGTTGAGCGGGCACGAGCTATCGCCGGGCCGCGTGCCGACGCGCTATCGCGGCACCGGATCGGGCGGCAGCACAGGCTCCGGCGGGGGCTCCGGCGCTAGTGATGGCCCGGCGGTCGAGCTCGAGGCGGCGGGCGGCTGCGGCGCGGCCGCGGCGGGCGCCGGCGCGTTCGCGGGACGACGCAGCTGGGGCACGCGCGGCGGAGCGGTGAGCGGTTCGATCGGCGGCGCCGGCCGCGGCGCCGGCAGCGCCCGCGCGGCAGCGCCCTGCGGGGACGACTCCTCGGCGCCGCCCGTCGCCGCGCCGACGGCGAAGGAGGCCGCGAACACCGCGACGAGACCGGCGATCGCGATCCTCGCGCGGCTCATGCCCCGCTGACCGTGTAGCCGGCGGACCGCAGCCGCCGGATCGCGCGATCGACGCCGGCGACCGCGCCGGCGACGTCCCGCGACGCGACGCGATAGCGATCCGCCGAGCCGGTGCCGGCAGCGCGGGCGAGCGCCGCGAACGATCGTTGCGTGCGCCGCAGCGCGGTGACCAGGAGACGGTGGGAGGGCCGGTCGGCGGGGTTGACGCGCACGTCGCTCAGCGCGCGGGCAGCAGCGGCATACGAGTCGCCGACGCGCGCCGCCGTGCGCGCCTGCCCTGCGGCGGTCCTGGCGTCCGCAAGCCGGCGCCCCGCGCTCCGGCGGGCGCGGTCGAGGCGACCGAGGGTCCTCGTGACCGAGCGCGCGTAGGCTGCGCTCGGTCCGATAGCGAGCGCGCGGGCCGCTCGCAGCCGCAGCGTCGTGGCGACCCGCTCGCACGCTGCGAGCGACGACCGACCCGCCGGCGGCTCGGCCATGCAGGCGACGGTCGCGACGCCGCGGTCACTCGGGATCGCGTAGAGCGTCAGCCGCGTCGCGGGGCGAGCCGCGATCGTCAGGTCGCGATAGCGCAGCGCCTGCAGCGCGCCCAGCGCCACCCGCTCGGGATCGCGAGCCGGACGCGCGGCCTGGTACCCGTCGCGCGCCAGCAGCCGCGGTCCCTCGGCGTCGGCGAGCCCCGCGACGAGACGGACGCCCGCCGGCGCCGCCGGCGCGGCCGTGAGCCGCCGGGTGAGCTCCACGCCGGGCACGCCCGGCGCATCGCTGACGCGCCGCCAGCCCGCCGGAAGCCGCAGCTCGAAGGCGGCGTTTGCCGCCGTGCGCCCCGCCGCCGTGCGCGGCCCGTCCGAGCGCAGCGCCTGCGCGCTACCGAAGCCCGCCGCCGCGACGAGCGCCGCCGACAGCATGCCGGCTCCGATCAGCCCCGCCGGCCGGCGCGCGGTGCGACGGCCGCCGTGCCCGCCGGGCAGCGCCTCCGCCGGAGCGACCCGGCGGGCGGGCTCCTGCGTCGGCCACGGCTCCGGCAGCCGCGGCGCGAGCGGTCCGGGCGGGGTCGTCCACGGGCCGGGCGCGAACGCCGGCGCGCTCGCGCCCGGCGCGAACGCCGGCGCGCTCGCGCCCGGCGCGAGCGCCGCCACGCCGCGGGTCGTCGCGCCGCCCACAAGCGGCGCCTGCCGGCGCCAGCGCACGCCGAACAGCCGGATCGCGTGCTGCTCGAGCGCCGTCCATGCGGCGGCGGCGTCGGGCGGTCGCTGCGCTGGGTCGCGCGCGAGCATCGATTCGATCCAGCCCGCGATGCCCGCGTCCAGTCCCGGCGCCACCGCGCTCGGCGACGGCGCCGGCTCGGCGACGAGCCGCAGGAGCGCGGCCGCGGGCGACGGGCCGGCTGCGAACGGCAGCCGGCCGCTCACCATCTCGAAGGCCACGGCACCGACGGCGTAGAGGTCCGTCCACGGACCGATCTCCGCGGCGGTCGCCTGCTCGGGAGCCATGTACGCTGGGGTCCCGACGGCGACGCCGGGATCGGTCAGCGTCGATCCCCACAGCCGGTCGCGCGCCCGGGCGATCCCGAAGTCGGCGATCTTCACGCGCCCGTCGGCCCCGACGAGGACGTTCTCGGGCTTGACATCGCGGTGCACGAGGCCGCGCACGGCCGCATGGCCCAGGCCGTCGAGCATGCCCTCGAGCACGCCCAGGATCTGCACCAGGCTCATCTGACCCATGTACGGCCGCAACGTGCCGCGCTCGACGAGCTCCATCGCGATGTACGGCAGGCCGTCGTGTTCGAAGAAGTCGTGGACCGTCACGATGTTGGCGTGCGTCAGCGACGCGGCGAGCCGCGCCTCGCGCACGAAGCGCTGCACGAGCGCCGGATCGCCGGCGCGGAACGCGGCGAGCTCCTTCAGCGCGACGTGGCGGTCAAGGTCGGTGTGACGTGCGAGATGGACGACGGCCATGCCCCCGCGCCCGAGCTCCGCCAGGATCTCGTAGCGCCCCACCGTCCGGATCACCTCGCGCACGCACGCAGCGTAACCCGCGAGCCGCGCCGCGCCCAGACGCGCGTGCCCCGCCCGGTACGTGAACCGGACGGGGCACGTCGGGGCGCAGCACGTCAGTAGGCGCTGATGTGCACGTGGTCGCGGTGCGCGAGCGTGTTGCCCGACCCGCCGGGGTTCGTGTACCGGCTCCAGCCGCCGTCGTTGGCGGTCCAGATGCGGTCGTAGAAGATCACCTCGGCGATGTTCAGTGCCGCCGCGTTGTGCGCGGCCCAGTTCGCCAGGCGCCAGCTCGCGCTCAACCCGGCGCCGGTCGCGCGCGTGCCGGCGCGCACGCCCGGCGCGAAGGAGTCGATCGCGCGGCCGCAGTAGTGGAACGAGTTGCTGATGTGGCCGGTCTGCGCGCCGGTCGCGCCGCCGCCGATGTTCCTCCAGCCGAACAGCGGTCCGCGGATGATGTTCACGATCGCCTGCGCGCGCGGGGTGAAGCCGCGCGATACGGACTCCGGCCGCAGGTTGGCGGGGATCGAGCGCAGGCCGCACCTGATCGAGTCGTAGCGGCGCTTCGCCGGACGCCACGCCGGGGCGTTCACGGGGCCGTTGCTCCACGCCGCGGGCGGCGCGCCGGGCGCGCCGGGCGCGCCGGGCGCGCCGGGCGCGGGGGGTGCCGCGACCGGCGGAGCCGGCGTCCCACCGCCGGCGGGCGGGTTGCCATGCGCGTTGCCGCAGTCGGGCACGCGATCGAAGCGCCCGTCGTTGCCGCCGCTGCTCGCGTACACGGCGTTGACCCAGCCGTACGCGTTGTTGTCCGCCAGCGTCCAGGCCCAGTTGTTGTTGTAGTACGCACCGGAGCGCACCTGACCGCCGACGCGCTGGCAGAGCACCCAGTTCGTCCCCCGATGCAGCGTGCCGACGACGCGGCCGTCGGCGGCCTGCACCGGTGCACCGGCGGCGGGATAGAACTGGCAGTTGAAGCGACCGCGGCCGGCGTCGCTGCAGGGCACGGGCACCGCGGCGCTCGCGGTGTCGGCGAACGCGGCGGACAGCGCAGCGGTTGCGAGCGCGAGCGCGATCGACGTGCGCTGCCGACGGCGGCGCACGGGCGCCGGCACGGCGGCGGCGGCGGTCGAAGATGTTGATGCGAGCATTGCGGGAACCTCCTCATTGGACGGACGGCGATGACGCTCAGAACGTGTCAGCCGCGCGACGTCCCGCGATCGGGATCGGCTCAGAACCGCGTCGAGCCCGGCGTGACGGCGGGCTCGATCGCTGGATTGGCTCTGGCTCGTCGAGTCAGGCGACGACGCGGCGGGCAACGGCCCCGTGGCGCAGCGACGGCGTCCGGCGCGGGCGCCTCATGCTCGAGGGGCGCAGCGACGGCGTCCGGCGCGGGCGCCTCAACGCACGCCGCGGTTGTTGATCCATGCGGGACAGCGGGGCCGCTTGTCGGCGTACTTGCAGTACGCGGTCACGATGCCCTGCTGCTGGTCGGGCTGCAGCGACCAGCCGTGGTAGTTGATGATGACGCGCACGACGATCGACCTGACGAGCGCGCAGCCAGGTCGCCCACGCCGGCAGTCGAACTCTCCGAAGATCCGTTCATGTGCCCAGCCACCGCCGTTGGAGCCGGGGAACGGCCCCTCCACCTTGGTCGGCTGGCGGACCGCGCGGCAGACGATCTCCCGGTTCTGGATCCCGTGCTTGTAGTAGATCTTGTCGAAGCCGAAGCCCTGCCTGTCGTTCTGGGCGAACCACCACCCGCGGCGGAAGTTGACCGGCTCGCCGAGCGTGTTCCTGCAGACGTCGACGACCTCCGCCTGGTAGGAGGCCGGCGGCGGCGCCTGGGCAGCGGCGGTGCCGCCGCCCGCGACCGACAGGGCGGCGATTGCGAGCGCGAGCGCGAGCGGCATGCGCCGCCGGCGAAACGTGTGCGTGAGCGCGGCTGCGGGGGTGCAAGACATGGATGCGAACATCGCGGAGACCTCCTCGGACGGACGGCTGATGACGCGTCAACCATCCCGGCCCGGCGCCGGCCTCAGATCCGGATCGGCTCAGAATCGCATCCGAAGTCCCGCGTCGCGGTGGGCGGCCGCACGACGCTCGGCGGCGGCTACGGCCGCGGAACGAGCCGGTAGCCGGCGCCGGTCTCGGTCCGCAGCAGCCGCTGGTCGTCGTCGCAGAGCGCGGGGCGCAACTCCCAGGCGACGTTCGCCACGGCGCTGTCGGGCCGGCGCTGCGGATCGCTGTCCTCCGGCCAGAGGACCTCCTTGAGCTCCGTGTGGCTGGCGATCACGCCGTCGCGCGGCTCGTCCAGCTGGCGGTAGCGGGCGAGCAGGTACAGGAGCATCCGGCGCGCCTTCGGCGGAGCATCCACGCGTTGGGGCAGCCGCGCGCCGCCCAGCACCCAGACGGTCTCGGAGGCCACGAAGTACTGCAGCCACGTCGCTGGGGCCGCCAGCTGGGTCTCGCCGGGGTCGGTGAACGCCAGGCGCCAGTAGCGCACGTCGCCGCCGCGCGCCTGCTCGGCGCCGCCGTCGGCCTGGATGCAGACGGCGTCGCCGTGCAACAGCTCTGCCCGGTCGACCTGCGCGCGGTCGCCGCCGCGCTCGAGGTAGGTGTGGTTGCGGCTGTCGAGGTCACGCACCCACCAGCGCCGCCCTACCGACTCGATGATGCAGTGCTCGCGACTGATGACCTGGACCGGATCAGGGCCGAGCACGACATCGTTGTCGGCCTCCCGCCCGACGCGCAACGACGCCGTCGCAAGCGGCACGGTGCCCCGGTCCTCGCCGCTCGGCGACACGACCGTCAGCGCTGGCTGCGGGGACGACGACGCCGGCCCCGGCGCGCCGCTGGGCTCCGCGTCCGTCACGTCATCGTCTCGCCGGACTCGCTACACCCGCAGGAAGCGTCGCAGCGAGAGACCGGAGCCGGCCGCGGAGACCGCGACGCTCGCGACGAGCAGGATCGCGACGAGGACGCCGAAGTTCACGGTGTCCGGCGCCGCGATCAGGGAGAAGTCGTCCTTCAGCGGGTCTATGAACGCGACCTTGGCGACGAGCAGCATGAGGATCGCCAGTAGCCCGCCGAGCGCGCCGACGAGGATTCCCTCGATGACGAACGGCCAGCGGATGAACCAGTCCGTCGCGCCGACGAGCTTCATCACCGCGACCTCGCGGCGGCGCGCCAGCAGCGACAGGCGGATCGTGTTGGAGATGAGCAGCACGGAGGCGAGCACGAGCAGCGCCGCGAGCAGGCCCATGCTGAGCTTCACGACGCGGGTCGCGGAGAGGATCTTCGTCGTCTCGTCGCGGCGGTTCTTGACCTCGTCGATCGCCGGGTCGACGACGGAGCGCTCGCCGCTGGGCGTGACGGGCGCGAGCGCGTCGCGCAGCTTGTCGATGTCGCCGGGCGAGCTGGGCGTGACGCGGAACGTGTCCGGCAGCGGATTGGATCCCAGCAGCTCGTACGCCTCGGGGTTCTGCTTCTTCTCCTTCGCATACGCCTCGGTCTTGGAGACGAACACGACGTTGCCGACGTGCGGCGTGTCCTGCGTGAGCTGGCGGCGGACGCGCTCGACGTCGGAGTCGGTCGCCGTCGTCTTGAGGAAGACGTCCACCAAGACCTTTCCTCGCACCTCGTTGGCGGCGCCGTTCGTCGCCTGCACGATCGGGATGAAGACCCCGAGCACGAGCATCGTCACGAGCACGGACGCCATTGCCGCGAACGGCGGTCCGGCGTCGCGGCGCAGCGATCGGGTCACCTCGCGGATGAAGAACGGGAAGTTCATCAGTAGTTCCTGAACCCGCCGTCGCCGGGCGGCCTGACGTCGCCGCCGCCGCTGGAGCGGAAGTCGCCGGTCGGCTGATCGCGGCTGTTGAGCGCGTCCAGCCCCTGCGGCTGGTCGCGGCCGAGCTGGCCGTAGGCGTGGTCGAGCATGTCGCCGAACTCGGCGGTCGTCTGCTCGCCCTGCGCGTAGAGACCGCTGGCTTCGTCGCGGATGATTCGCCCGCCCTGCAGCTCGATGACGCGCCGGCGCATGCGGTCGACCATGTGCGAGTCGTGCGTCGCGACGAGCACGGTCGTGCCGGCGCGGTAGATCCGGTACAGCAGCTGCATGATCCCCAGCGACGTGTGCGGGTCGAGGTTGCCCGTCGGCTCGTCCGCGAGCAGGAGCGGCGGATGGTTGACGAACGCACGGGCGACGGCGACGCGCTGCTGCTCGCCGCCGGAGAGCTGGTCGGGATAGTTGTGCAGCTTCGTCGACAGGCCCGTCAGGCGCAGGACGTCGGGAACCTTCGCGCGGATCTCCTTGCGGCGCGCACCGGTCGCCGAGAGCGCGTAGGCGACGTTGTCGTACACGGTGCGGTTGGGCAGGAGCTTGAAGTCCTGGAAGACGACGCCGATGTTGCGCCGGTAGTA
>Ga0136617_10004133_pt1 | contig 12975 bp, 15 predicted proteins | sample AntDrymUQ3222106_2_FD_129672 | JGI IMG/M metagenome (GOLD analysis project Ga0136617, IMG submission 129672) | Polar desert sand microbial communities from Dry Valleys, Antarctica - metaG UQ322 (21.06) | ecosystem: Environmental > Terrestrial > Soil > Desert | place: Antarctica: Dry Valley...
GATGCGGCCGTCATCTGTAAGACGTCGGGGGCCCCCGGAGGTTTGGCGCTACCCGGTGAGAGCGTCCGCCCCCGCGACGACCTCGAGGATCTCCTGCGTGATCTCGGCCTGGCGGGCGCGATTCATCTGCAGGGTGAGCGTGTCGATCAGCTCGCCGGCGTTCTTGGAGGCGTTGCGCATGGCGGTCATGCGCGCTCCCTGCTCGGACGCCGCCGACTCGAGCATCGCCCGGTAGAGCTCCGTCTCGAGGTAGACCGGCACGAGCCGCGCCAGGATCTCCTCCGGCTCGGGCTCGTAGATGAAGTCGCCCCGCAGAGCGTCCTCGTGCCGGTCCTCCTCGCTCCGTTCGAGCAGGTTCTCGGCGATCGGCAGCACCTCCTGCTCGACGACGCGCTGGACGAGCGCCGACTCGAACTGGTTGTAGACGACGACGGCGCGGTCGATCTCGCCGCTCGTATACAGCTCGGTCAGGCGCCGCGCGATCGCCTGGGCGTCCGCGTAGGCCGGCTGGTCGCTGAACCCCGTCCACACGCCCGTGAGCTCGTAGCGCCGGAAGGTGAACGTCGAGCGGCCCTTCTTCCCGGCCACGAGCCAGCGCACATCGAGACCTTCGCCGCGCAGGGTCCGCTCGAGTGCGAAAGCGCGGCGGAGGATCTGGCCGTTGAACGGCCCGGCGAGGCCGCGGTCGCCGGTCAGCGCCACGACCGCCACGGTGCGGACATCGCGCCGCTGGAGGAGCGGGATCGACCGCACCGACGACGCCGCGCGCGCCGTCCCGGCGATGAGCTCGAGCATCCGGTCGGCGTACGGGCGCATGGCCTCGATGCGGATCTGTGCCCGGCGCAGCTTCGCCGCCGCGACGAGCTCCATCGCCTTCGTGATCTTGCTCGTGTTCCGGACGGACCGGACCCTGCGCTTGATGTCCTGAACGGAGGCCATCGACTACGCGACCAGGCTCTCCTCTTCCTGCACGTTGAACCCGTTCAGGAAGCGCTTCAGCTCCGCGTCGAGCTTCTCGGTGGTCTCGTCGCCGAGGTCGCCCGTCTCGCGGATCGCGGCGAGGATCGAGCCCTCGGTGCGCAGATGCTCCCGGAGCTCCCCGTGGAAGCGGGGGATCTGCGCTGTCGGGATCTCGTCCAGGTGCCCGTTGATGCCCGCGTAGAGAGCGACCACCTGCTCCTCCACCGGCCAGGGCGCGTACTGCGGCTGGTTGAGCGTCGCGACCATGCGCTCGCCGCGGGCGAGAGCGCCCTGCGTCGCCTGGTCGAGCTCGGACCCGAACTGCGCGAATGCCTCGAGCTCCCGGTACTGGGCGAGGTCGAGCCGCAGGCGCCCCGCGACCTTCTTCATCGCCTTCGTCTGCGCGCTCGAGCCGACGCGGGACACCGACGTGCCCACGTTGATCGCCGGGCGCACCCCCGAGTAGAAGAGATCCGACTCGAGGAAGATCTGCCCGTCGGTGATCGAGATCACGTTCGTCGGGATGTAGGCGGAGATGTCGCCGGCCTGGGTCTCGATGATCGGGAGCGCGGTCAGCGAGCCGCCGCCGAGCTCGTCCGAGAGCTTGCACGCGCGCTCGAGCAGGCGGGAATGGAGGTAGAAGACGTCGCCCGGGTAGGCCTCACGGCCGGGCGGGCGGCGCAGGAGCAGCGAGAGCTGGCGGTAGGCGTCGGCGTGCTTGGAGAGATCGTCGTAGATGACGAGCGCGTGGCGGCCGTTGTAGAGGAAGTACTCGCCCATCGCCGAGCCGGCGAACGGGGCCATCCACTTGATCGGCGCCGCCTCCGAGGCCGGCGCGCTCACGATGATCGTGTACTCCATCGCGCCCTCGTCCTTGAGGCGCTCGTACACCTGCGCCACCGTCGAGCCCTTCTGCCCGATCGCGACGTAGATGCAGATGACGTCGCCGCCCTTCTGATTCAGGATCGTGTCGACGGCGATCGCGGTCTTGCCCGTGCCGCGGTCGCCGATGATCAGCTCGCGCTGCCCGCGACCGACGTTCGTCATCGAGTCGATCGCCTTGATCCCCGTCTGCAGCGGCTCCTTCACGGGCTGGCGCTCGATCACGCCAGGCGCCTTGAACTCGAGCGGCCGCCTCTCGCTCGTCGCGAGCGGTCCGCCGCCGTCGAGGGGGTTCCCGAGCGGGTCGACCACGCGGCCGAGGAGCGCGTCGCCGACGGGGACGCTCGCGACGCTCCCCGAGCGCCGGACGGGCTCGCCCTCCTTCACCTGCTCCCAGTCGCCGATGAGCGCGGCGCCGACGTTGTCCTCCTCCAGGTTGAAGGCGATGCCGACGACGCCGTGCTCGAACTCGAGCATCTCGAGGGCGACGGCGTTCTCGAGGCCGTGCACGCGAGCGATGCCGTCGCCGACCTGCAGGACGGTGCCGACCTCCGACAGGTCGGTCGCGACGTCGTACTGCTCGATCCTCTCGCGGAGGATCGAGGTGATCTCTTCCGGGCGTAGCTTCACGTCAACTCCTTTTGACGGGGTCTGACCCCATGAACTGGAAAACCTCAGCCTCTGACGAGTTCCTGACGTAGCTGCTCGAGGCGGCCGCGTACGCTCGCGTCCACGCGCAGCGAGCCCGCCTGCAGGATGACGCCGCCGATCAGCTCGGGGTCGACCTTCCTGGTTGCCTCGACCGTCCGCCCCGAGGCCTGCTCGATCCCGCGGACGATGTCGCGCGCCTCCTCGTCGGAGAGCGCGAAGGCGGTCGTCAGCTCCACCTCGAGCCGGCCCTCCTCCGCTGCGGCGAGCCGGTCGAACTCGCGCTCGATCCCGTCGAGCTGACCCGCGCGCCCCTTCTCGGAGACCAGGAGCAGGAAGTTGCGAACGAGCTCGTCCGCGTCCTGGAGCAGGTCCGTGAGCGCGCCCGCCCGCACCTTCGAATCGAGTTCCGGGTTGGTGAGCAGCGCACTCAGCTCGGGCACCTCGCGAACCGACGCGACGAAGTCGCCGAGCTCCTCGCGCACCTTCGGCAACCGCCCGTGCTCCTTGGCGGCGTCGAAAAGCGCCCGCGCGTACATCCGCTCTGCGACCGGCATCGGGTGCGCTAGACCCTCTCGCGCTCGAGGACGGAGAAGTCGAGATCCTTGATCGCCTCGTCGATCAGCCGGCGGTGATCGCCGTCGGTGAGCGACTTCCGGGTCACCTTGGCGGCGGCGACGAGCGCGAGCTCGGCCACCTCCGCACGGATCTGCTCGAGCGCGCGGGTCGTCTCGGCCTCGATCTGGCGGCGCGTCTCCTCCAGCCGACGCTGACGATCGGCTTCGGTCTCCTCGCGCACCCGCTGCGCCATCGAGTCGGCGACTCGGCGCGCCTCGCCCAGGATCTCCTCCGCCTCGCCCCGGGCCTGTGCCCGTAGCTGGCGATGCTCCTCGAGCAGCCGCCTGGCCTCGGCGCGTGCCTTGTCGGCCTCCTCGATCGATTCGCGGATCCGCTTGCGGCGCTCGTCGATCGTGCTCTGGATGGGGCCGAACGCAAATTTCCGGAGCACGAAGAACGTGATCCCGAAGGAGATCAGGGTCCAGATCATCAGGCCCGGGATGGGCTGGATCAGGGTGTTGTCGCCGAGAGGCAGCATCACACGAGCACGAAGGCCAGCAGGCCGCCGATCAGGCCGTAGAAGACGACTGCCTCGGTGAGCGCGAAGCCGAGCCACATGATCCCCTGGAGCTCGCCGCGCAGCTCGGGCTGGCGGGCGACTGACTGGATCATCGAGCCGAAGATGTTGCCGATGCCGACGCCGGCTCCGAGCGAGCCGAGTCCGATGCCGAGCGCAAGCGCGATCGCCTTCCCGGCATCGACGCCGTTCTCGGCGACGTTCTCCGTTTGCGCGAGCAGGAGCTGGAACATGGACTGAGTCCTCCTTGACTAGTGCTCGGGCTCGATGGCCGAGCCGATGTAGATGGCGGACAGGGCGGCGAAGATGAAGGCCTGGATCGAGACGACGATGACGACCTCGAAGAGGTAGAACGTGGTCGCCGCGGGAACCGCCACCACCGCCAGGAAGAGCGACTCGATCACGAAGATCAGGCCGATGAACGTGAGGATCAGCATGTGGCCGGCGAGCATGTTCGCGTAGAGGCGGACCGACAGCGAGATGAGCCGCATGAACTGCCCGAGCACCTCGAGCGGAACGAGCAGCGGCAGCATCCCCTTCGGAACCTCCGGGATCCAGCTCTTGAAGTACCTGACCGGCCCGTTGGCGCGAACGCCCTCGACGTGGGTGAAGACGAAGGTCAGAAGCGCGAGCGCGAGGGTGACCGAGATCGAGGAGGTTGCCGCGTAGATGCCCCAGACGGGCAGATCGACTCCGGCCACCTCGGTGGTCTCACCCGTGATCGGCAACGGGATGAAGCCGATCATGTTCACGACCCAGATGAAGAGCATCAACGTCGCGACGTACGGGAACCAGCGGCTGATCGCCTTCGAGGGCAAGCCCTGCTCGGCGACCTGGGTCTGCGCGATGTCGTAGATCGTCTCCCCCGCCGTTTGCCTGTTGGTCGGATCGACCCTCAGGCGCAGCCGCATGAGGACGATCCCGAGGAGCATCGTCAGCCCGGCCCCGAGCCAGAGGTAGACGACCGCCTTGTTGATCGACATGTCGATCGGGCCGAGATGGATCCCGACCCACTCGTGCAGCTCGAACTCCTCGCTCGGGTCGAACTTCGTCTCGCCTTCGGCTCCTTCGCCGGCAAAGGCCAATTGCGGCAGGGTCAGGGCCAGAGCCAGCGCGGCTGCGACCGCCTTCCTCATCGGACCGGAGCTCCGAAGTAGGTCGCGAGCGAGACGCCGAGCTCGAGCGTGTAGGCGAGAGCGTAGACGAGTGCCGCGGCGAGCCCGAGTCGCGCGTCAGAGGCGGCGACGGCGATGATGACCACCATCACCGCAACCGCGCGAAACATCATTCCGAAGCCCACCACGCCTGAGGCCGCGAGATTATCCGCGCCGAGGCGGAGACGCGTGAAGACGAGGCTGAGGCCGCGCGAGGCGATCCAGAGCACCGCGCCGAGCGCCCAGCCCGAGAGTCGCCAGCCGGCGAGCGCGAAGATCGGGAGCGCGGCGACGAGGAGGATGGCGCCGGCGGCGAGGGGGAGCTGGGTGCTGGGCAGCGGGCGCGGGGTGCCGAAGGCGCCGGCTCTCACGTAAAGAACCCGCGGTAGCGGCGGTAGACGGTGAAGACGCCGGCGGGAATGCCGGCGACCGCGCCGCCGAGCGCACCGAGACTCCACGAGCCTGCCGCCCAGCCGACGAGGGCGCCAAAACCGACTCCCGCACCCGTCACGGCGACGAGAAGCGCACCTGCGCCGGCGGGCTGGAAGGTCGGACGGGGTGCCGGCTCCATCGACGCGAGCATACCAAAACGGCGCCCGGTTTGTGACACCGGGAAACGCTTGTCTTGGCCGAAAACCCCACAACTTGTACGCTGCGGACGTGCATGCCTTCCGCGTGCGGACGCTGGGTCGGGGGCCCCGCCTGGTGCTCATCCACGGCAGCGTGACGGCGAGCGCCACCTTCCGGGGGCAGCGGCCACTCGCAGAGCGCTTCCGGCTCATCATCCCCGATCGGCCCGGCTACCCGCCGAACCCACCGCTCCCGCGGATCGACTTCGCCCAGCAGGCGCACGAGCTCGCCCCCCTGCTCGAGGGGGGCTCCCACCTGCTCGGCTTCTCCTACGGCGGCGTGATCGCCCTCCTGCTCGCCGGCGAGAGGCCCGACGCCGTGCGCTCGCTCACCGTGATCGAGCCGCCCTGCTTCGGTGTGGCGCGGGGCGTGCGGGCGGTCGATGCGCTCGTCGGCGAGATGGCCGCGATCTGGGACGAGGAAACCGACCCGGAGGTCTTCCTCCGCCGCTTCTCGGTCGCCTTCGGCCCTGAGGGACAGGTGCCCGACCGCGTGCGCCCGGGTCACGAGCAAGGAGTGGCCGCGCTCATGGTCGAGCGCGGCCCCTGGGAGGCCGAGATCCCGCTCGGCGAGCTGCGGCGGCAGCCCTTTCCGAAGCTCGTCTGCTCGAGCGGCTCGCACCCCGCCTTCGAGGCGGTCTGCGACGCCCTGGAGCGGGGTCTCGGCGCAGAGCGCTCAGTCCTTGGGGGCGCGGGGCACGGCGTCCACGCGTCCCCGGGCTTCAACGAGCGGCTGTCGGAATTCCTGGTGTCGGTGGAACGGGCTCGGGAAGGGCGTCCTCGCTTCGCGCCGCCACCCAGCGCCGACTCCTGAGGCGAGGCAGCAACGCTCGTCGAATGATGGAAGTGAAGCGTCCACCGCGGGCCCGGGGAATGCGGGCGACATTGTCGTACCCGCGGACCCTTCGCTGAGCCCGACCTTCGGACGTGAAGCCGAGAAGGGCGTATCGGCGCTCTTCAGGCCGTTCGTCGCGCCTCGCGTGCTGCAGCCTCCCGCCGCCGCGCCCGCGGGTTCGCGAGCTTGACGATCTCGAGCAGGTACACGACGTAGAGCGAGAAAGCGAGTGCGACGAGGCCAAACGTTACCGCGAGCACCGTCGGCCAGAGCCTCCAGTCGCCGCCCGGCCGCACGGGCACGAAGCGGGTGGCGAGCGCGGCCGCAGCCAACGTCGCGCACCACGCGTACATCGTCAGAACTGCGCGCCGCTGCGAGAAGCCGCGGCGAAGGAAGCGGTGGTGGAGGTGCGCCTGGTCGGCGACGTAGAGCTTCTCACGGTGCTTGAGGCGGCGGGCCACGACGAAGGATGTGTCGATGATCGGGATCGCGAGGACGAGCAGGGGGAAGAAGAGCGCGACGATCGACGCGGTCTTCAGGAGTCCCTGGATCGACAGTGTCGCGAGGATGAAGCCGAGTAGCATCGCGCCCGAGTCGCCCATGAAGATCCGCGCCGGGTAGAAGTTGTGCCGCAGGAACCCGAAACAGGCCCCGGCAACGATCGCCGCCAGCACGGCGGCCTCCGGCTTGCCGAGCGAGAGAGCGATGACCGCGAAGGTCGAGCCCGCGATGGCCGCGATCCCCGCCGCGAGCCCGTCGAGGCCGTCGAGGAAGTTGACCATGTTCATGATCGCGACGATCCAGACGAGGGTGGCGGGGATGCCGATCCACTCCGGCAACTCCTGCGGTGCGAAGGGCGGGAAGGTGAAGCGGTCGATCGTGACGCCGAAGCCGATCGGAATCGCCGCGGTCGCGACCTGTCCGCCCAGCTTCGCCCACCAGGGCAGGCCGCGGCCGTCGTCGACGAGGCCGACGGTGGTGGCGAGGGCGGCGCCGAGGAGGATGCCGCGGTAGGGGCCGTCGAGCGCGAGAAAGGCGAGCGAGGGCACGAAGATCCCGAGGAAGAGCGCGACCCCGCCGAGGCGGGGGATCGGCAGGACGTGCAGCCGGCGCCGCTCGCCCGGCTCGTCGACGAGGCCGAGCACCCGGCCGATCCGACCCGCCGCCGGCGTCAGCAGCAGCACGACTGCGAGCGCGCCGAGAAAACCCCAGATGACGTCGGGGTGCGCCTTCAGGTTCTCCCACACGACCTTTTTACCCTTCGGGTAAAAGCTCGACCAAAAGGACTGCCAAACCCCTCACACTCTCAGCCTTTCTTCACTCATGAGTAATTCGGCAAGCGAATTACTTCGTGCCGTACAAACGGTCGCCAGCATCGCCGAGGCCCGGCATGATGTAGCCGCGCTCGTTCAGCTCGCGGTCGATCGAGGCGACGACGATCGTCACGTCCGGGTGCTCGGCATGCAGCCGCTCGATGCCCTCCGGCGCGGCGATCAGCGCGATCAGCCGGACCGAGCTCGCACCCGCCCTCTTCACCGTGGTGACAGCCGAGGCGGTCGAGTTCCCCGTGGCGAGCATCGGATCGAGCAGGATCACGTCCCGTGCGGCGATGTCGCCCGGGAGCTTCACGTAGTACTCGACCGGAGCGAGCGTGTCCTCGTCGCGGTAAAGCCCGATGAACCCGACCCGGGCGCCCGCGATCAGCGACAGCACACCGTCGAGCATGCCCATGCCGGCGCGAAGGATCGGGCAGACTGCGACCTTCTTGCCCGAGATCCGCTGCGCGACGACGCGCTCGAGCGGCGTTTCGATCTCGACCTCCTCCGTCGCGAGATCCTTGGTCGCCTCGTAGGTCAGGAGGAGCGTGAGCTCGTTGACGAGGCGGCGGAACATGTCCGTCGTCGTCGAGACATCGCGCAGCAGGCCGAGCTTGTGCTGGACGAGCGGGTGCAGCACTTCCGTGACCGTTCCGGTCACGGAAGTGTGAGGGAGCGCAGTCGTCACGGGACCTTCCTAACGCATTGTCGCCGAAGGCGAGAATGAGCAGTAGCCGCGAAAGCCGGGATAGAGGGGGCGCCCGTCGCAGAGGGCCTTCGTCCTCGCCCTGAGACGGTCGAGGTCAGCCGCGGGGCCGAGCGCCGCCCCGATGATGGCGCCGACCTCCCGGAAGTCCTCCTCGTCGAAGCCGCGCATCGTGGCCGCCGGTGTGCCGAGGCGGACGCCCGAGCCGACGGCCGGCGGTCGCTCGTCGAACGGGACGGTGTTCCGGTTCGTCGTCAGCCCGACCTCGCCCAGCCGCTCCTCGGCGGCCTTGCCCGTCCACTCCGAGCGACGCAGGTCGACCTGGAGCAGGTGAGTGTCGGTCCCGCCCGTGAGCAGCTCGAGGCCGCCCCCGATCAGCGCCTCGGCCAGCGTGTCGGCGTTCGCCCGCACCTGGCGCTGGTACTCCCTGAACGGCTCCGAGGCCGCGATCGCGAAGCACGTCGCCTTCGCTGCGATCGCGTGCATCAGTGGTCCACCCTGCATCCCCGGGAAGACCGCCCGGTCGACCGCCTGCGCGTGCTCCTCGCGGCAGAGGACGAAACCGGCGCGCGGACCGGCGAGCGTCTTGTGCGTCGTCGAGGTGACGAAGTCGGAGTGCGGTACGGGGTCCGGGTGCAGTCCTGCGGCGACGAGGCCCGAGAAGTGCGCCATGTCGCACATGAGCAGCGCCCCGACCTCGTCCGCGATCGCGCGAAAGCGGTCTGCCTCCACCACCCGCGGATAGGCGGAGCCGCCGCAGACGATCAGCTTCGGCCGGTTCTCCTTCGCGAGGCGCAGGACCTCGTCGAAGTCGACGAGCCCCGTCTCGCGATCGACGCCGTACCCCACGATCGTGTAGAGCCTGCCCGAGAAGTTGACCTTCAGGCCGTGCGTGAGATGGCCGCCGTGGTCGAGCCGCAAGGCCAGGATCGTGTCGCCCGGCTCGAGGACGGCGAAGTAGACGGCCATGTTGGCCTGCGCCCCCGCGTGGGGCTGCACGTTCGCATGGTCCGCGCCGAAAAGCGCCTTCGCGCGCTCGCGCGCGAGCGTCTCGATCTCGTCGACGACCTCGCAGCCTCCGTAGTAGCGCTTGCCGGGATATCCCTCGGCGTACTTGTTCGTCGGGACGCTGCCGATCGCCTCGAGCACGCAGGGCCAGGTGAAGTTCTCCGAGGCGATCAGCTCGATGCCGTCGCGCTGCCGCTCGAGCTCGCGTTCGAGGAGGGCGGCGACCTCGGGGTCGAGTGCCTCGAGCCCGCCGCTGCGAAGGTCGTGAAGGGTCTGGTGCGCGATCGCCATGTCGATGGGCGGCCTCCCGGCGGCCTCCCGGCATCCTACTTCGCGGCCTCGCTCAGCCCACCTGCTCGAGCCGTCCGAGTGCCTCCGCCGATGACCCCGCCCCTTCGCGCAGGACCCGCGCCACCGCCCCGGTGAGGTCGAGCACGGTCGACGGAACCCCGGGGAGCTCGCCTCCGTCGAGCTGCACCGCGCAGGCGCGTCGGATCTCTTCCGGGACGTCGGCGAGCGTGCGTGGCTCGGCCTCGCCGGTCCGATTCGCGCTCGTCGCCGTCAGGGCTCCGGCGCGCTCGAGCACCCGCCCGGCCTCGGTGGGCAACTCCGCCACCCGCACGCCGATCGTGTCGGGCCGGGAGCCGGTCAACCAGCGGAAGCGCCGCGCCGGATTGGGCAGGACGAGCGTGTAGGGGCCCGGCAGGAGGGCGCGCGCGATGACGGCCGAGCGGCCCCGCAGCTCGGGCACGCACTCGAGGAGGAAGTCCACGTCGACCGCGAGCAGGGCGAGCGGCCGGACTTCGTCGCGCCCCTTGAGCCGGGAGAGACGTCGGACGGGAACCTCGCGATAGGGCGTGGCGCAGAGACCGTAGACCGTGTCGGTCGGCAGCAGGATCGGCTTCCCCGCCCGGAGCGCATCGAGCGCTGCTTCGATCATGCCGACCCGTTCGGCAGGAACCGGGTGATCTCGGCTCGGAAGCGCTCGGGCGCCTCGACGAAGAGCATGTGCCCGGCGCCGGCAACGACCACGTTTTCGGCACCCGCGATCCCGCCGGCGAGCTCGCCGGCGCAGACCGGCCCGGTGATGAAGTCCTCGCTCCCGGTGAGGACGAGCGTGCGCGCGGCGATCCGCCCGAGCTCGGAGCGGAGGTCGAACGTGGTGAAGACCTCGCGGTTGAAGAGGGACAGGGCATCCGCGTTGACCTTCTCCCCCGAGAGCTCGGCGAGGTACGCGCGCTCCCTTTCTCCGAGGCGCGCGAAGTAGAAGGGGAACTCGCGCCGGACGAGCCGACCGAGCTCCGCGTCGGAGCCGAAGGCGCCCTCCTGCTCCTGCGCCAGCGCGGCGCAAGCGTCCGCGTACCAAGGCTCGCCACGCCTGGCCGCCATGCCCGCTTCCATCGCCTCCGCCTGCACGGGGCCGAACCGAGCCAGCGTGTTCGTCAGGACGAGCCTGTCCACCAGCTCCGGATGGGCTGCCGCGTACGCGATCGCGACGACGCCGCCGTGCGAATGGCCGAGCAGGTGCATCCGCTCGAGGCCGAGGTGACGTCGGAGCTCCTCGACGTCGGCCATGTAGTCGGCGGTCGCATAGGAACGGGGGTCCGCGGGTCGGTCCGACGCACCCGTTCCTCTTGGGTCGAGCAGGACGAGGGTGAAGCGCTCGGCTAGTCCGGCCAGGTCGGCGAGGCAGCGCGACGAGAAGCCGGGCCCTCCGGGATGACACACGAGCACGGGCCCCTCCCCGGAGCGGCGGAATGCGAGCGCGCGCCCGTCCCGCGTCCGCAACGACTCGGTCATGCACGCCTCCCTTCGACCACTCGGTCGCGCCCGGTCAGGTCGCGGCTGATCCTAACGCCCGCATAACCACAGTCACGGAGAGAAGCTGCCACGCGTTCAGCCTGACCGTCACCGACCTCGAGCACGATCCACGCGCCGGGCTTCAACACGTCGAGCGTGGCCTCCGCGAGCGCCTCGTGCAAGCCCTCCCCCACCAGCGCGGCACGGGGCTCCCACGCGCGGATCTCCGACTGCAGCCCCCCGAACTCCGCTTCCGTCACGTAGGGCGGGTTCGAGACGACGAGGTCGTACGGGCCGCCCGGGATGCCGTCCGCCAGATCGCACTCGAGCAGCCGGACGCGCCCTCCGAGCCCGACCGCGCGCAGGTTCTCGCCCGCGAGCGCCAGGGCTTCGGGCTCCTTGTCGATCGCGACGACCTCGGCGCCGGAGTGCTCGTCGGCGAGCGCGAGCGCGATCGCGCCCGAGCCGACGCCCACGTCGAGAACGAGCGGGCGCTGCCGATCGCGCAGGAGCGCGAGGCAGCGCTCCACGACGGTCTCCGTCTCGGGTCGGGGGATGAGCGCCCTGCGGTCGACCTTGAGCTCCAGTCGCCTGAAGCCCCAGCTCCCGAGGATGTATGCGAGCGGCTCACGTCGCCCGCGCCGTTCCGCCAGCGCCGCGAGCCGGGCCTCGCCGTCCGGTAAGAGCTCGCGCTCGCCGGACAGCAGAAGGGCCGTCCGCGAGAGACCAAGGATGTGGGCCAGCAAGAGCTCGGCATCGACGCTCGGCGTGTCGACGCCGCGCGCGGCGAGCATCTCCGCCGTCCGCGCCAGCGCGGCGCGGACGGTCACACGGCGGCGGCTTCGAGCGCGCGCCGGCGCTCTTCGGCCGCCAGCGCCTCGGTGAACTCGTCCAGCTCTCCCCCGAGTACGCGGTCCAGCCGGTGAACCGTCAGATGAACCCGGTGGTCGGTGACCCGGGTCTCCGGAAAGTTGTAGGTCCGGATCTTCTCGGCCCGCTCACCCGTGCCGATCTGGGATCGGCGCGTCGCCGAGAGCTCCGCCTGCTGCCGCGCCCGCTCCTGCTCGAGCAGCCGGGCGCGCAGCACGCGCAGCGCCTTCGTCTTGTTCTGGAGCTGCGACTTCTCGTCCTGCATCGCGACGACGAGCCCCGTCGGCAGGTGCGTGATCCGCACCGCCGAGTCGGTCGTGTTGACGCTCTGGCCGCCGGGGCCGGTCGAGCGGTAGACGTCGATCTTGAGCTCGTTCGGATCGATCTCGACCTCGATCTCCTCGGCTTCCGGCATAACCGCGACCGTGGCGGTGGAGGTGTGAATCCGCCCCTGAGACTCCGTCTCGGGCACCCGCTGAACCCGGTGTGTGCCGCCCTCCCACTTGAACACGGAGTAGGCGCCGTCACCCTTGACGGCGAAAACGACCTCCTTGAAGCCGCCCGTTTCGTTCGGGTTGCCCGAGAGCTCTTCGACGCGGAAGCCGCGACGCTCGGCGTAGCGCGTCAGGAAGCGGTAGACGTCGCCCGCCCAGATGGCGGCCTCGTCGCCGCCGACGCCCTGGCGGATCTCGAGGATGACGTCCCTGCTGTCGGCCGGATCGGTCTCGACGAGGGCGAGCCGGAGGTCCTCCTCGAGGCGGGCGAGGCGAGCCTCGATCTCGGGCAGGAGCTCGCGGAGATCGGGGTCTGCCGCGGCGGCCTCTGCGTCGGCGCTCGCCTCGCGCCATTCCTGCGTGAGCCTGAACGGCTCCTCCAGCTCCTTCAGGCGCCGCCCGACAGTCGCCGCCTCGCGGTGGTCGTTGTAGACGCTCGGGTCGTTCATCCGCTCGCGCGTCTCGCCGTAGGAGCGCTCGAGCTCCTCGATCAGGTCTTCGAAGCCGGCCATGAGAACTAGGGTAATGGAGCGATGCC
>Ga0136617_10004134_pt1 | contig 12974 bp, 14 predicted proteins | sample AntDrymUQ3222106_2_FD_129672 | JGI IMG/M metagenome (GOLD analysis project Ga0136617, IMG submission 129672) | Polar desert sand microbial communities from Dry Valleys, Antarctica - metaG UQ322 (21.06) | ecosystem: Environmental > Terrestrial > Soil > Desert | place: Antarctica: Dry Valley...
CGCCTTCGCCGAGGACGACGCCGCCCGCGCGCTGCTCTTCGCCTTCGAGCTCGGCCGCCTCGACCAGGCCGCCTTCGAGGCGCGCCTGGCTCCGCTGCTCGGCATGGACACTCCCGCCGGGCTCGTCGATCGGCTCTTCAGCGGCGTGCGGCCCGACGCAGCGATGCTCGCGGCGGTGGCGGCCGCCCGGCGGGGCGGAGCCCGGACGGGCCTCATCTCCAACTCGTGGGGCACGGGCACCGGCTACGACCGCGCCCGCTTCGCCGAGCTCTTCGACGGCGTGGTCATCTCCGCCGAGGAGGGGGTGCGCAAGCCGGACCCGGCGGTCTACGCCCTGGGCGCCGAGCGCATCGGCCTCGACGCCGGGGCGTGCGTCTTCGTGGACGACCTGCGCGGCAACCTCAAGCCCGCCCGCGCCCTGGGGATGGCCACCGTCCACCACACGTCGGCGGAGACGACCATCCCGCAGCTCGAGGAGCTCCTCGAGCTGCCGCTGCGCTAGGGGCGACCGCGCGGGGGCTAGGGCCGCGGACCGCCGCGGCGGCCCTGCAAGCGCTGGCGCACCTGCTCGATCTGGCGACGCGCCTTGGGATCCTTGGCGGCCTCGACGGCGCGCCGCGCGGCTTGGCGGCCCTGCGGGCTGCGGGCGAACTGCTGGATTCGATTCATGATGCTCATGGGGTCACCGTAGTGCCCTTGGATGAACCGGCGCTAACACCAGATTCCAGACGTTCACGCAGCTCCCCACCGCGCCCCGCGCTGACCGCCCGCGCCGCGCGGCGCTCGCTCAGCGCGACGCCGCGCGCAGCGGCCAGGTCGAGCAGTTCCTGGCGTTCCTCCCCCTCGCGCGCCGAGCGCAGGAAGAGCCAGCCGAACAGGCAGATGGTGAGGATCGAGCCCTCGACCATCATGATCGAGCCGGCCACCACCTGGTCCTGGCGGCCGCCGATCTCCCACTCCGCCCACCCCGGCGCGTAGACGTCATAGAGCGGCTCCGACAGCCACACGAACACGTTGGCCAGCACCACGCCGACCATCCGCACGCCGACGATGTAGCCCAATCGCCCGAGGTTCCCGAACCAGGCCGGCCGGGGCAGGGGGCCGAGGAGCGCCATCCACATGTTGACCCCGAACCCGATGAACAGCAGGTGCTGCAGGGCGTGGACGACGTCGTCGCGCACCGCCGCCTCGTGCGGCCCGGGCAGGTGCCAGAACACGAGGTCGGCCGTCCACAGCGCGAAGGCCGGCACCGGATGGGCGAGGTGGCGCAGCCAGCCCAGCCCGCGAGCGCGCAGCAGGGGCTGGAGCACCGGGCCGGTGAGCCCGAGGACGAGCAGCAGCGCTCCCAGGTCGGCCATGAGCAGGTGCTCGGCCATGTGCGCGGCGAACAGCTCCTCGGCCAGGCGGCCGAGCGGCGAGACCAGCGCGGCGACGATGAGGGCCAGCCCCCCGTACCAGCACGCCTGGCGCCACCCGGCGACGGGGCGCCCGCGGGCGCCCAGGGTCCGGGCGCGCACCGCGTACAGCGCGCCGAAGGCCAGCGCCGGGGCGAGCTGCAGGACCGCCTCAGTCGCGGCGGCCCCTCCCGTACAGCAGCCGCAGCAGCCGCCCGAGCAGGCGGGTGCGCCGCGCCTGGTACGGGAACATGTGCACGTCCTTGGCGGGGTGGAAGCGGCTGATCAGGATGGCCTGCTGGCGCGCGAACTTGCGGATGCCGCCGGCGCCGTGGCGCGAGCCCGGGCCCGACGCCTTCCAGCCGCCCATGGGCAGCTCGAGCGCCGCGTAGTTGATGACCGCGTCGTTGACGCACACCGCACCGGCCTCGACGCGGCGGGCGATCTGCTCGCCGCGGGCGACGTCGCGGGTGAACACGGAGGCGGCCAGGCCGTAGGGGGAGTCGTTGGCCAGGCGGATGGCCTCCTCGGCGTCGCGCACCCGCATGATCGGCAGCGTCGGCCCGAAGGTCTCCTCGGTCATCGCCGTCATCGAGTGGTCGACGTCGACCAGCACCGTCGGCGCGTAGAAGTCGCCGGGGCCCGTGCCGCGCGTCCCGCCGACGACCACGCGCGCACCCTTGGCACGGGCGTCCTCGACGTGGCGCTCCACGGTGTCGGTTTGCGCCGGGAAGGTCATGGCCCCGACCTCGACGGTCCCCGGGCCCTGAGCCGGATCGCCCTGGCGCAGCGCGCCCACCTTCGCGGTGACCTTGGCCACGAACTCGTCGTAGACGGGCGCCTCGACGTAGACGCGCTCGACCGAGATGCAGGTCTGGCCCGCGTTCTGCATGGAGTAGTAGGCGGCGTGGTTGGCCGCCCGCTCCAGGTCGGCGTCGGAGAGCACGATCATCGGGTCCTTGCCGCCCAGCTCGAGCGAGACCGGGGTGAGCGTCCGCGCGGCGCGCTCCATCACCTTCCGGCCGGTCGCGGTGGAGCCGGTGAACATCACCATGTCCACCGCGTCGACGAGCGCGGCGCCCGTCGCGCCGCGGCCCGTGGCCACCAGGAACACGTCCTCCGGCAGCCCGCACGCGCGCAGCCCCTCGGCCATGAGCACGGAGGTCAGCGGCGTCAGCTCGCTCGGCTTGAGCACGACGGCGTTGCCGGCCGCCAGGGCCGGGATGCAGTCCCCGAACGAGTTCGTCAGCGGGTAGTTCCAGGGGCCGATGACCCCGACCACGCCGAGCGGGCGGTAGCGCAGCACGAGCTTCTTGCCCTTGACGAAGACCGAGCTGGAGCGGATGCGCTCGTCGGCCAGGTACCGCCCGGCCTGCTGGGCCCAGAAGCCGAACGCCCCGCCGGCGTAGGACAGCTCGGCCAGCTGGGCATCCTCGTGGGTCTTGCCCGTCTCGGAGACGATGGTGCGCACGATCCGGTCGGCGTTGTCCATGCACCACTTCTGCATCCGCAGCAGCACGCGCGCACGCGCGGGGAAGCCGAGCGCCTCCCAGCCCGGCTGGGCGGCGCGGGCGCGGCGCACCAGTGCGGCGACGGCGTCGGCCGCCAGGTCGTCCACGTGGGCGATGACCGCGCCCGTGGCGGGGTTCGTTACGGGGATGCGCCCGGCGTCGGGCGGGGCGATGCGCTCCTCGGGCCGGGGCCCGCCCTGCACGGTGGCCATCAGGGCACGAGCTCGACCGACTCGATCGCCAGCTCCTGCTTGGGCTTGTCGCGCCGGTCGGTCTCCACCGCCTCCATCCGGTCCACGACGTCCATGCCGTCGGTCACCCGGCCGAAGACGGTGTGCTTGCCGTCCAGCCAGGGGGCGGCCTCCGTGGTGACGATGAAGAACTGCGAGCCGTTCGTGTCCGGGCCAGCGTTGGCCATGGCCAGCGCCCCGCGCACGATCTTGTGGTCGTTGATCTCGTCCTCGAACGTGTAGCCCGGGCCGCCGGTCCCCGTGCCCGTTGGGTCGCCGCCCTGGATCATGAAGTCCTTGATGATCCGGTGGAAGGTCACCCCGTCGTAGAAGCCCTGCCCCACGAGCTGCTTGAAGTTGCCGACCGTCTTGGGGGCCGCGTCGTCGAACAGCTCGATCCCCAGCTCGCCCTCCGTCGTGCGCATGATCGCCGCCGACATGTCTACCCCCTGATCTCGACTTCTCCGATGGCCACGCGCGGATCCGCCGCGTCGCGCGCGTCGGTGAACCACAGCACGATGCGCCGCACGGTGGTCCCGTCGACGTCCAGGACGATGCGCTGCGTGCGCTCGACGTCCGCTTGCGTCTTCAGCTTGCGCCAGCCGCTGCGGATACCCTTGGGCAACCCCTTCGCCAGCCCGTAGACCTCCACCGTGAAGCCGGGGGTGGTGGTCTTCAGCTCGAGCTCCTGCACCTGCTTCGGCGCGCCGAGATCGACCAGCAGCCCGACGCCGATCGGGTCCCCGTCGGCCGGGACGGTGACGTCCCACACCGATTTGGCGTCGCCGTCGGCCGCGTCGCGCGCGGGACCGAGCTCCGCGCCGGGGCGCTCGTAGGGGTCGTAGGTCTCGAGCTCGTCGGCGTCCAGCTCGATGACCTGCGGACCCGCGGGCGGGGTGGGCTGCGTTGCGGTGGCCGGCGGGGTGGTCGGGGTGGTGACCGGAGGCGTGATCGGCGTCGTGGGGGTCGTCACCGTGGGCGCCGGGGTAGTCCGCACCGGCTTCGGCGTGGTCACGGTCGGGGTGGGCGCCGGCTGCGTGGAGGTGGGCCGCGCGGGGGCGGGGGCCACGGCGGCGGGCGCTGCGGTCACCGGCGCTCCGGCCCCGGGCACGGCGGGGCGCTGGGCGGCGCGCTCGGCATCGCTGGTCACCGCCGCATAGCCGGCGACGCCGGCGCCGGCCACCAGGAGCAGCGTGAGGACGACCACGGCGAGGCCGGCGGCCCAGCCCGGCCGCCCGCCGAGGCGCCCGGGGACGGCGCTCCCGCACTCCAGGCACCACTCCTGCTCGGCGGTCATGCCGGCGCCGCACGTGACACACGTGGCCTCGGCCGCGGGCAGCTCGGCCGGCTCGGCTGGCGGCGCCTCGGCCGCGGGGTCTGCGGGGGCCGGCGGGGTATCGCGCAGGATGGTGCTCATCGGTGGTCCGGGGATGGGGTCAGCCGCGCGCCGGCTCGAAGCGCAGCTCGACGCCGTTGATCTCCACGCGATCGACGGCGGCCAGCACCTTCTGCAGCTCGTCGGCCGGCACGGACAGGAATGAGACGCGCTCGAGCACCTTGACGTCGCGCACGGCCTCGCCGTCGAGGCCGGAGGCGCTGGTCACGGCGTGCACCAGGTCGGCGACCGCCAAGCCCTCGGCCCGGCCCCCAACGGCGATGAGCTTGGCGTACGGCTCGTCGCCGTTGCGCGAGAGCTGAGGCTTGGAGTGCCGGCGCGGGCGCTCGGCCACCGGCGTCGGGGCCACGTGGGCGCCCTCGATCCACTGCGCGAGGCCCATGCCCACATGCGCCTCGATCTCCTCCGCCTCGCGGCGCTGGCGCGGCTCGACGAAGGTGATCGCCCGCCCCGAGCGCCCGACCCGCCCCGTGCGCCCGATGCGGTGCACGTAGACGTCCGGGGAGGTGGGCACGTCGAAGTTGATGACGTGGGTCACGGTGGAGATGTCCAGGCCGCGGGCGGCCACGTCGGTGGCGACGAGGATCGGCACGCGCCCGCCCTTGAAGGCCAGCATCACGCCGTCGCGCGAGCCCTGGCTCATGTCGCCGTGCAGCGCGCGGACGTTGAGGCCGCGGTCGCGCAGCTTGCGGTGCAGCTGGTCGCAGCGGATCTTCGTGCGCACGAACACGATGGCCTGGTCGGGGTGCTCGGCGCGCAGGACTTCGACGAGCTTGTCGGCCTTGTCGGGCCCCTTGACCTCGAGCTGGAACTGCTCGACGCTGTCCACCGTCAGGCGGGCGCTCTGGACCTGCACGAGCACCGGGTCGTACATGTAGCGGTCGGCCAGCTTGCGGATGGGCGGCGGCATCGTCGCGCTGAACAGCGCGGTCTGACGCCCGCTGGGCGTGAGCGAGAGGATCTTCTCGACGTCCTCCAGGAACCCGAGGTCGAGCATCTCGTCGGCCTCGTCGAGCACCACGAAGCGGCAGTCGTGCAGGACGAGGGAGCGCCGCGAGATGAGGTCGAGCACGCGGCCCACCGTCCCCACGACCACGTGCCCGCCGGCGCGCAGCTGCGCCTGCTGGGTGCGGATCGGCGCCCCGCCGAAGACGGCGACGACGTCGACGCCCTTGCGCGCCCCGTAGGCGCGGATCGCCTGCGTGACCTGGATGCACAGTTCACGCGTTGGCGTGAGCACGAGCGCCTGCACCTCGCCGACGGTCGGATCGACCTGCTCGAGGATGGGCAGGCCGAAGGCCGCGGTCTTGCCCGAGCCCGTCTGCGCCTGGCCGATGACGTCCCGGCCCTCCATCAGCGGGGGGATCCCCTGCTCCTGGATGGGCGAGGGGCTGGCGTAGCCGACGTCGCGAATGGCCTGCATGGTGGTCTCGGACAGGCCGAGGTCGGCGAAGGTGGGCACGGACGCCAGCTTAGGGGGTCCGGCCGGGACGGGAACGTCGGCCGCCTGCAGGATTCTGCCCGGTTTTTCCGCCAAGCCTGTGCACAATCGCCGCTCGAACCGAGAACCATGGAGGTGCACATGACCAGAATCAGATTGGTCTTCGCCCTGGCCGTCCTGCTGGCCACGCCGGCGGCGGCGTCAGCGCACGAGGCCACCGGCACGCTGAGCTGCCAGGGCGCGGAGCTACAGCTGCGCGGCTTCCCTGCGGGCGCCGACAACACCATCGACTACAAGCTGACCGTCGACGGCGTCGAGCAGCGCAAGGCAGCCCTCACCTTGCCTGGCGCTGCCGGAACGCTCACGATCGGGTTCGATCTGCGCGACACGGTGGTCCACACCGTCGTCGTCTCCGCTTGGTGGGACACCAACGGCGCCCGGGCCGGAAGCGAGGCACACCCGGCGTTCTCGCTCTCCCGCAGCCTGTCGTGCAGCGCACAGAGCACGCCTACCTCTCCCGGCACGCCCCCAGCGGGGACGGGCACCGGCGGTCAGCCGCCGGGTGGGGCGCCCGCCGCCCCCGGACCTTCGCCCGCACCCCCCGCCACGACGCCCACCGCGCCCGTGACCGGGCAAGGTCCCGGTGCGCCATGCCCGGCCTGCCCGCCGACCGCGAGCGGCAGCGGCGGCCCGGCCTGCCCGGTCTGCGTCTCCCGGCGCGTGCTGACCATCCGTCTGCTCGAGTCGACCGGGCACCGGCTGCGCTCAGCCACGGTGCAGATGCGGGGACGGACGTTCCGCGCCCGTCGTCGGGCCCGCGACGGGCGGATGGTCGTGCGGCTTGACTTCCGCGGTCTGCGCGGTCCGAACGTGATGGCGGCCCGCATCAGCGCCGTCGAGCGCGATGGCGACCGGGTGCGGGCGACGCGCCTGTTCCGCATCTGCAAGCGCCGCGACGGCGTCACCGTCAACTTCGAGCCGACCAGGTTGTAGCCGACGCGGCTCCTGCGGTCGGGTCCAGCAGCAGCTTGCCGGTGGTGCGCCGCGCCGTGAGCTCCGCCTGGGCCCGCCCCGCCTCGGCCAGCGGGTAGACCGCCCCCACCACGGCGCGCAGCTCGCCGGCCCGGAGCCGCGCGAAGAGATCCGCCAGCCCCTCGTCGACCATCGCCGGGCGGCCGAGGCAGTGCATGAGCCAGAAGCCGACCACCGCCCGGCTGGAGCGCATGAGTGCTCCGGTGGGAACCTCGTTGGGCTCCTGTGACGCCGACCCGTAGGCCACCACGCGCCCGAACGGCGCCAGCGCGCGGAGTGATTCGTCGAACACCCGGCCGCCGGCCATCTCGAAGACGACGTCGACGCGTTCCCCCAGGTTCGCCTCCACGAGCCGGTCCCGCAGCCCCTCGGGATCGGGGTCGACCGCGGCGTCGGCCCCCAGCTCGAGCGCCAGCGCTCGCTTGGCCTCGGTGGAGGCGGTGGCGATCACGCGCCCGGCGCCCATCGCCTTGCCGAGCTGCACCGCGAGCGAGCCGACGCCGCCCGCGGCGGCGTGCACGACGACCGTCTCCCCCGGCTGCACGCGCCCCGCCGTGCGGTACAGGTGCCAGGCGGTCAGGCCCTGAAGCAGGACGGCGAGGGCGCTCGCGTCGTCGACGCCGTCGGGGATGGGGAAGGTGAGCGCGGCGGGGGCCTTGGCGTACTCGGCGTAGCCACCGGTCCCGCACAGCGCGACGACGCGCTCACCCGTGTCCTCGCGCACCCCGGCCACCTCGGCCCCGGGCACCTGCGGCAGTGCGGCCGGCGCGAGGTACGTGTTCGTGCGCTGGTGGGTGTCGGCATAGTTCAGACCGGCGCGGGTGACGCGGATGAGCACCTCGCCCTCATTGGGTTCGGGCCTGGACAGCTCGGTGAGCTGGAGGACCTCGGGCCCGCCGAACTCGCGCATCTGAATCGCTCGCACCGGCGAGACCCTAGGTCAGCGTGACCCGAAGCGGACCCGCGCCCGGCGGCGCCCCGCTCCGGCCCGCAGCGCCGGCACCTTCCAGGCGGCCTCCAGCGCGACGGCGGCACTCATCTTCGACGTGCCCCGCCGGCGCTCGCGAAAGACGATGGGCACCTCCGCCACCGTGAAGCCGGCGAGCACCGCCCGGTAGGTGATCTCGATCTGGAAGACGTAGCCGTTGGCGCGCACGCCGTCGAGGTCCAGGTGCTCGAGCACCTGCCGCTGGAAGCACTTGAAGCCGCCCGTGAGGTCGCGCACCGGCACATCCAGCACCGCGCGGGCGTACCACGACCCGCCGCGGCTGATCGCGCGCCGCACCGCACCCCAATCGGCCACGGCGCCGCCCGGGGCGTAGCGGGAGCCGAGCACCACGTCGGCCCGCTGCGCCGCTGCGATGAGCCGGGGGAGGTCGGCCGGGTCGTGCGAGAAGTCGGCGTCCATCTCGAGGATGAGCTCCGCGCCCTGGCGCAGTGCGTGGCCGAACCCGGCCAGGTAGGCCCGGCCCAGGCCGGCCTTGCGCCCGTTGTGCAGAACGGCGACCCGCTCGTCGCCGGCGGCCAGCGCCGCGGCCAGCCGGCCCGTGCCGTCGGGCGAGTCGTCATCGACGATCAGCACCCGCCCCTCGGCGCCGGCCCGCTCGAGCTGCGGGAGAACGGCAGCCACAAGGGCCTCGAGGTTCTCCGCCTCGTTGTACGTCGGCAGGACGACCCAGGCGGTCACGGGTCGATCCGACCCTACCGCGGGATGCGTAGGCTCGGCCCGCCACCGCCCCCGATCCAGGAGCACCACCCATGGCCGTCACCGTCGTCGGGTCCATCGCCTTTGACGCCGTTCGCACTCCGTTCGGCGAGCGCGAGCGCATGCTCGGCGGCGCCGCGACCCACTTCGCGCTGGCCGCCTCCTTCTTCGACGAGGTGCGGATGGTCGGCCCGGTCGGTGAGGACTTCGGTGCGGCCGAGCTCGAGGTGCTGCACGGGCGGGGCGTCAACACCGACGACATCGAGCACGTCGCCGGAGGGAAGACGTTCTTCTGGAAGGGCGTCTACTCCGACAACCTGAACTCCCGGGAGACCCTCGACACGCGCCTGAACGTCTTCGAGCACTTCGAGCCCAAGCTGTCGGCCGCCTCACGCGAGGCCGAGACGCTCTTCCTGGCCAACATCCAGCCCGCGCTGCAGCTCCAGGTCCGCGAGCAATGCACCGGCGCGCGCTTCGTCGCCCTGGACTCCATGGACCTGTGGATCAACATCGCCCGTGATGCGCTGACGCGCGCCATCGGCGGCGTCGACTGCGTGATCCTCAACGACGAGGAGATCGAGTTGCTCACGGGCCGCCCGACCGTCGTCGGCGCGGCACGCGAGCTGCTGACCATGGGTCCCAGCATCGTCGTGGCCAAGCAGGGCAAGTACGGCGCCGGCCTGATCACCCGCGAGGGCACGTTCTGGCTGCCCGCCTTCCCGCTGGAGCAGGTCATCGACCCGACCGGGGCGGGCGACACCTTCGCCGGCGGCTTCGTCGGCTACCTCAGCGCCCACCGCGACGAGGAGCTCACGCCCGAGCTCATGCGGCGCGCCATGGCCTACGGCTCGGCCATCGCCTCGTTCAACGTCGAGGCGTTCGGGACCGAGCGCGTGGCCACGCTGACGGGCGAGGAGATCGCCGAGCGCGTCGAGGAGCTGCAGCGCATCACGCAGTTCACCGACGCCCCGGTGGCGCTCAGGGGCTGATCGCGCGGGTGGCCCGGGGACACCGGACCCGGCGGTGGCCCTCAGCGGCCGACCGGACATCCGGCCAGTGACGGACACGGCGGGCAAGCTGGGACCCCTGGCCTCCGATGACCTGAGCAGCGCGGCACTGGAGCCGCTCGCCGATCTCAGGAGGCTCCCGTGCGGATCCCCGGGCCGAGGGTGCTCACCACCGCCACCGCCATCGCCGTGCTGCTCGTGCTCATGCCCGCCGCCGCCCCCGCGGCGACGCCGAGCGCGCGTGGCGAGCTGCTGGTGGCGCGTGAGGACGGCAGCCTGCAGGTGCTGTGCCCCGGTGCCTCCGCCTCCGCCGCCCGGGCCCGCTCCGGCCGGCGCTCTCGCGTGCGTTTCGTCGAGCCCAACCATCGCTACGCCGCCGCCGGCGTACCGCAGGACGACCTCTTCACCGAGCAGTGGCAGCTGGCCGACGGCCGCGTGCTGGGCGCCTCCGCCGCCTGGGACCAGACCGTCGGCGGCGAGGTCACGGTCGCCGTGATCGACTCGGGCCTCGATGTGCGCCACCCCGACCTCAGCGAGAACCTCTGGCGCAACGCCGGCGAGGTGCCCGGCAACGGCGTCGACGACGAGGCCAACGGCTTCGTGGACGACGTCCACGGCTTCGACTTCGTGGGCCGCGACGGCGACCCGGCCGACGACAACGGCCACGGCACCCACGTCGCCGGCATCGTCGGCGCGCGGGGCGGCAACGGCTTCGGCGTGGCCGGCGTTGCCTGGCGCGCCCGCATCATGCCGGTCAAGGTGCTCGGCCATGACGCGGTCGGCTCGGCCCTCACGCTGGCCGAGGGCGTCCGCTACGCGGTGGCCAACGGCGCCCGCATCATCAACCTCTCCGTGTCGGGGTCGGGCCACAGCCGCGCGTTCGAGGAGGCCGTGCAGGCGGCCAGCGACGCCGGGGTCATCGTGGTGGCCGCCGCCGGCAACGACGGCCGCGACATCGACTCCGCGCCCGTCTACCCGGCCGGCTTCGCGGCTCCGCGACTGATCGCCGTCGCCGCGACGGCCCGCGGCGGCGCGCTGTCGGCCGTCTCGAACCGCGGGCCGGCGACGGTCGACGTCGCGGCGCCCGGCCAGGACATCGTCTCCACCGCCGCGGGTGGCGGCTACGAGCGGCGCACGGGCACCTCGATGGCCGCCCCCCACGTCGCCGGCACGCTCGTGCTGCTGGCCAGCGCCCGCCCCGACCTCGGCGCCGACGGCCTGCATCAGGCCCTGCTGCGGGGCGTGCGCCGCGAGGGACTGGCGGTGGGCGGGGGGACCCTCGACGCGGCGGGCGCGCTGCGCGGCGCCCTCGGCGGACGCTTCCGGACCGCCACGGTCCCGAAGGCGGCCACGACGAAGCGCACCGTGGCCCGCACGACCTGCCGTCCGGCGAAGACCCGCGCCCGTCGCGCCAGCCGGTCCCGGAGCACCGTGAAGCGCAGCACCTGCCGCAGCTCGGCGGCAACTGCGAAGCGCGCGGCGACGCGCTCCCGCACCCGCGCGTAGACCGCGTCCGCGCCGCCCGGAGACCCCGTGCGCGACAGATGAGATGCGCGACGGCCCGCGGAGGCGTACAGTCGTGCGCGGGGATGGACGTGACCTTCATCTACATGATGGTCTTCTTGAAGCTGCCGATCGTGGCGCTGCTCTGGCTCGTGTGGTGGGCGGTGCGCGCCACGCCGGAGACGGAGGAGGAGCCCAAGGACGACGGCGGCTCCAAGCGGCCCCGCCATCCGCGCCCCACCAGGCCCCGCCGTCCGCGCCGCGGGCCCCACGGCGACCCGGTCCTCCCCCCGCCGCCGCGCGTGCGCACGGTCCTCGTGCGCGGCCGCCGCATCCCCTCCTAGGCTCTCCGAGTGCCGATCAGCTCCGTCCTGTCGGACGGGACGATCCGCCGCCTCGTCGCCGAGGGTCGCGTGCGGATCGATCCCTGGGACCCGGCGCTGGTGCAGCCCGCGTCGGTGGACCTGCGCCTCGGCTCCTCCTTCCGGGTCTTCCACAACCACCGGGTGGCGGCCATCGATCTGCGCGATCCGCCCCAGAACCTCACCGAGCAGATCGTCATCGGCGACGACGAGCCGTTCGTGATCCACCCCGGCGAGTTCGTCCTGGGGCGCACCCTCGAGCGGGTGGAGCTGCCCGACGACGTCGTTGCGCGCATCGAAGGCAAGTCCTCGCTTGGCCGTCTCGGACTCATCGTGCACGCCACCGCCGGCTTCGTCGACCCGGGCTGGAGCGGCACGCTCACGCTGGAGATCACCAACCTGACGCGGGTTCCGATCAAGCTGTGGGCCAACCGGCCCATCGCCCAGCTCTCGTTCATGGCCCTCGACGCCCCTGCGCAGCGCCCCTACGGCCACCCCGAGCTCGGCAGCCACTACCAGGGCCAGACCGAGGCGACCGAGAGCCGCTACGGAGCGCCGCCCAGTCGCGGCGCGGCGCTGTAGCCTTCCCAGCGGAATGGACGCCCTCGCCCTCATGCTCGCCGCTGTCGAGGAGGCCGAGCCCTCGAAGACGGCGTTCTACGTCGCCGGCGGCCTGCTGGCGGTGTTCGCCGTGCTGATCTCGGTGCTCGGCTTCACGCGTCCCGACTTCCCGGCGTCGGGTGGCGCCGCGCGCGGGGTGATGGGTCTCAGCGCGGTGCTGGTGGTGGCGGCCATGACCGCCACCGTGCTGACCTCCTGACGCGCTCACCGCCCCGCCCCCAAGGGCTGAAGCGGTGTGGCGAGGGGCATACTTCCCGACTCAGACGACCTAGAGAGGACGCGGCAGATGAGCACGGAGACCCAGGCCCAGCCGACGGCTGGCCGCGACGGCGCGGGTGGCGAGACCCTGACGGTCACCGACAACCGGACGGGCCAGACCTACGAGGTGGAGATCACCGACGGGACCGTCCGCGCGATGGACTTCCGCCAGATCAAGGTCGACGTGGACGACTTCGGCCTCATGACCTACGACCCGGCCTACACGAACACGGCGTCGTGCCGGTCGGCCGTCACCTTCATCGACGGCGAGAAGGGCATCCTTGAGTATCGCGGCTACCCGATCGAGCAGCTCGCCGAGAAGTCGAACTACCTCGAGGTGGCCTATCTGCTCGTCTTCGGCGAGCTGCCCACCCAGGCCCAGCTCGACGACTGGACGCACGAGATCACCATCCACACCTTCGTGCACGAGAACGTCAAGGACTTCATCCGGGGCTTCCGGCACGACGCGCACCCGATGGGGATGCTGCTCGGCTCGGTGGGCGCGTTGTCGACG
>Ga0136617_10004136_pt1 | contig 12970 bp, 16 predicted proteins | sample AntDrymUQ3222106_2_FD_129672 | JGI IMG/M metagenome (GOLD analysis project Ga0136617, IMG submission 129672) | Polar desert sand microbial communities from Dry Valleys, Antarctica - metaG UQ322 (21.06) | ecosystem: Environmental > Terrestrial > Soil > Desert | place: Antarctica: Dry Valley...
AACGGGCGCGGCGGGTTCCGTTGCAGCACCTGACCGGAGTGGCCGGCTTCCGGCACCTCGACCTCGCCGTCGGACCGGGGGTGTTCATCCCTCGGCCGGAGACCGAGGTGCTCGTCTCCTGGGCGCTCGGGCAGCTTGCCGACCATCCCTCGCCGATTGTCGTGGATCTGGGCGCCGGTTCGGGCGCCATCGCGCTGTCCGTGGCCTCCGAACGGCCGGCGTCGATCGTCTACGCGGTGGAGCGGGAAGAGCTGGCGCTGGCGTGGCTGCGCCGCAATGTCACCGGAACGCGGGTCCGCGTAGTCGCCGGCGACGCCACCGACTCCTGCGTGCTGGCCGAGCTGGACGGCAGCGTGGATCTGGTGTTGACCAATCCCCCCTACATCCCGCTCGGTGCCAGGGTCGAGCCGGAGGTGGCCGACCACGATCCGGCAGCGGCGCTGTGGGGTGGCGCCGACGGGCTGGATGTCGTACGCGGGATGGTGGCGCGTTCGCGGAAGCTGCTCCAGCCGGGCGGAGTGGTCGTCATCGAACACGCCGACCAGCAGGGCCGGTTGCTGCCGGCCCTGCTGCGCGCGGCGGGTGGCTGGGAGGATGTCGCCGATCACCCCGACCTCGCCGGTCGGGACCGCTTCACGACAGCCCGGAGGTCCGCGTGAGCCGCGTATACGACTGTCGGCTGCCCGACGAGCGCGCGGCCGGTCGGGCCGCAGCGGTCGACGCCATCCGCAGCGGGGACCTGGTCGTGCTGCCCACCGACACCGTGTACGGGCTGGCCGCGGACGCTTTCGCACCTGCGGCGGTCGACGGCCTTCTTTCGGCCAAGATGCGCGGCCGCGACATGCCGGTGGGTGTGCTGGTCGGCTCCTGGCGCGGGCTGGACGGGCTGGTCCTGTCGGTGCCGGCATACGTACGTGAGCTGGTCGAGGCTTTCTGGCCCGGTGGTCTCAGCCTCGTGGTGCAGCAGGCACCGTCGTTGTCCTGGGATCTCGGGGACAGCCGCGGCACCGTCATGGTGCGAATGCCGCTGCACCCGGTGGTGCTCGAGGTCCTGTCCGAGACCGGTCCGCTTGCTGTGTCGAGCGCGAACGTCAGCGGCGAGCCGCCGGCCACCTCAGCCGCGGCGGCGCTGGCCCAGCTCGGCGACGCGGTCGAGGTCTATCTGGAATCCGGGACCTGCGGCGAGCCGGTAGCTTCCACGATCGTCGATGTGACCAGCGCCGCGCCGCAGGTGCTCCGACTCGGCGCCATCTCGCTGGATTCGCTACGTGAAGTGGTGCCGGGCGTTTCTGGTCCGGCGTAGGGCTTCTGGACGGCTCGCCGTCGATTCGGTGTGTTCTGCTCGTTCGGAATGATTGTGGTGCGCAGGTTCCCCGCCAAACCGCTGATATCCCCAGGGGGTATGGATGAATCGGCTCGCGACAGTGCTGGCACCCGCCCCCGCCCTGGTGGTGGACGGGCTTCACTTGGTGAGGATCGAGTCGTCCTAGCCGGCCCAGTACGCGTGGACCGGGGGACGGTTGGGGACGACGGCGGACCGCTGGTGCGTTGCTCGACCAGGATGGCTATTCGTCGTCATCATCGCCGGTGGGCGACGGGGTGGGCGACGCCTTGGAGGGTTTCGGCTTTGGTGATGTGGACGGACGCGGGCTGGCGGACTTGGATGACTTGGATGGCTTGGGGGTGGGCGAGGCCGCGGAGGAGGCAGTCCGCTCCGGTGTCGGCGACTCCGTTTCAACCGGAGCGGGCTCGGCGGGCCGCGAGGAGCGCGTCGCTGCCGGCGTGGGCGACGCTGACCGGGTGACCCCGGTTCCTGGGTCTGCGGGGTCCGGGCCTGAGCTGCGGATGCCGGACGTCATGCCGGTGACGATGCCGGTCGCCGTGCCGAGCACGGCGCCTACCAGGATCACTGTCGCGAGCATCGGCCCGAATCGCGACGATGACAGTGGGGAGTGTTCGAGTCCGGACACGTGCTCCCTTACTTCGTGGTGACCAAAGCCCCGTTGTGACCACAGCTCCGTGGTGACCAAAGCTCAGCCGTCCGTTCCGATCGATAGACTAGCCGCTCCGCCGCCGCACACGAGGAGTCGCCGGCATGAGCAGTGCCTTTTGGGGCCCGGACTTCGCCGCCCTCCAGCACAACGATCCCGAGATCGCCGACGTGGTGCTGGGTGAGCTCGATCGGTTACGTGGCGGCCTGCAGCTGATCGCGAGCGAGAACTTCACCTCACCAGCTGTGCTGGCGGCGTTGGGCTCCGTCCTGTCCAACAAGTACGCCGAGGGCTATCCCGGTCGGCGCTACTACGGCGGCTGCCAGGAGGTCGACAAGGCCGAGGAGATCGGGATCGCCCGCGCCAAGGAGCTCTTCGGTGCCGAGCATGCAAACCTCCAGCCGCACTCCGGCGCCTCGGCCAACCTCGCCGCGTACGCAGCTTTACTGGAGCCCGGCGACACGGTGTTGGCGATGTCGCTGCCGCACGGTGGTCACCTCACCCACGGTAGCAAGGTGAACTTCTCCGGCAGATGGTTCAACACAATTGGCTACTCGGTCACCCCGGACACCGAGCTGATCGACTACGACGAGGTGCGCGACCTGGCCCGCGAGCACCGGCCGAAGATGATCATCTGCGGGGCGACTGCCTATCCTCGGCTGATCGACTTTGCCGCCTTTCGGGACATCGCCGACGAGGTGGGAGCCCGGCTCATGGTCGACGCAGCCCACTTCATCGGTCTGGTCGCCGGCAAGGCGATCCCGTCTCCGGTGCCGTACGCCGACGTCGTCACCTTCACCACCCACAAGGTCCTGCGCGGACCCCGGGGCGGCATGATCGTGTGCACCGAGGAGTTGGCCAAGCAAATCGACAAGGCGGTATTCCCGTTCAGCCAGGGCGGCCCCCTGATGCATGCGGTGGCCGCCAAGGCTGTCGCCCTCTCCGAGGCCCTCCAGCCGGCCTACCAGGCCTACGCACGTCAGGTGATCGTCAACGCCCAGGCGCTGACGGACGGGCTCGCCGCTGAGGGGATGCGCCCAGTCTCCGGCGGCACGGACACCCATCTGGCGCTGATCGACCTGCGCGGTCTCGGCGTCACCGGGCGGGACGCCGAAGCGCGGTGCGATGCGGCGCGGATAACGCTGAACAAGAACGCCATCCCGTACGACCCGCAGAAGCCCATGGTCGCCTCGGGGATCCGGGTCGGTACGCCGTCGGTGACGACCCAGGGGATGACCGAGGGGGAGATGAAGGAGGTCGCTTCGCTCATCGGGCGAGCCGTGCGTGACGCAGAAGGCTCGGCCGCGCCGGAGGTCGCCGAGGCGACCACGGCCCTGGTGTCGCGGCATCGCGCATACCCGCGCTGACGAGCTCTTCCGGAGACTTTCTCGCCCAGACCCGGTGGCCGGGCAGGTGCATCGCATGTGATAGAAATTGACCATGCTCAAGCCGCTGCCGAGGTGGGTGTTGCGTCAACTGTCGCGGTAGGAGGCGGCCATGACTGGGCGGTCGCCGGGCGTGTGGGATCTGGTCACGCTGGGCGCGACGCTGACGGGGTGCCTCGTGGGAGGCCTTGTCATTGGTTTGCTGCTCGACCAGTGGCTGGACGCGCGTCCGGTGTACACGTTGGTGGGGATCGCGGTCGGTATCGCAAGCGGCGGCGCCGTCACGTACCTTCGAATGCGCGACTTTCTGCGTGACCTGAGAGGACGGCATTGATGAACCCCGAGGGCGAGGTTTCGCCCGTCGGCGTCTCTCCGGAGGTCATCGACGCTCCGCCGCATGCTGCCGCGAATCTCCGGCGGTGCGTGATCATCTCGGTCCCGCTCGGCATCGTGGCAACCGGGTTGTCGGCCCTGATCGGTCACCCGCTGGCTGGGCTTCTGGTCTGCGTCGGGCTGGCCCTGGGTGCGGGGAACACCTATCTGGTGCAGCGTTCTGTGATGAAGTATGCGGTCGCCGGTGGCGCCAACGGCAGACGCCGGTTCGTTGGCGGCGTGTTTGCCCGGCTCGTCGTCCTCTCGGCCGCCGCGGTGGGCATCTGCCTGCCATTGCTCCCTGATGGACTCGGCGTGCTGGGCGGGTTGGCCGCGTTTCAGGTGCTGATGCTGGCAGGCGCGTCGATGCCGCTGATCAGAGAGTTGCGCCAGGCATGACGCGCGGTTTGGCCGCCGAAGGCGGCGGTATCGGTTTGGCCGCCGAAGGCGGCGGTATCGGCCATGAGCCGGGTGAGCACATCACCGCCACCGTCGGCGGCCTCACCTTCAATATCGACACGATCTGGTCCACCGTCGTCGCCGGCGCCATCGTGGTCTTCTTCGGGCTATTCATCGCTCGGCGGGCGACCAGTGGCGTCCCCACGGGTGGCCAGTTGATCTGGGAGACCGTGGTCGGCGGGATCGAGGATCAGGTCGAGAGCTCGATCGGCAAGCGGGTGGCCCCCTTCGTCGTGCCACTGGCGACGGCGTTGTTCTTCTTCATCCTCTTCGCGAACTGGCTCGAGGTGATCCCCAGCGAGAATCGTCTGATGCCGCCGACCGCCGACGTCAACCTGACTTTCGCGCTGGCGATGGTCGTCGTTGTCTGGATGCATATCGCCGGGGTCCGCAAGCGTGGAGCGAAGAAGTATTTCGGGCATTTCTTCAAGCCGGTGTTTCTCGCTCCGATCAACATCGTCGAAGAGCTCGTGAGACCATTGACGCTGGGGTTGCGGTTGTTCGGCAACATCTTCGCCGGCGGTGTCATGATCTCGGCCATCGCGCTCATGCCGTCGTTTATCCTGTGGGCGCCCAACGTCCTATGGAAACTTTTCGGCATGGCCATCGGCGTCATCCAGGCCTTTATTTTCGCGCTGCTCACCATCCTATATGTCGGCTTCGCGCTCGGTGACGAAGCGCACGAAGCGCATCAGGAAGACGCGCGGGCCGGCTCCACGGACGAGGGCTCTGCTCCGTCACCTGAGGACAGCGCGCTGGCGCGGTCCTGACAAAGCAATCTCACGACTGAAAAGCAACTAACGACTGAAGGAGAGACATGGCTGCAGAGGAAACCGCCGCTGCCATCCAGCTGGCTGGCGCGTTCATCGGTGGCGGGATCGCCATCGGCGCTGCCGCCATGGGCGCGTCCATCGGTGACGGCATGGCCGGTAGCGCGACCATTTCAGGGGTGGCCCGTCAGCCGGAGGCCCGTGCACAGCTGTTCTCGATCTTCTTACTGACGGTCGGGCTGGTCGAGGCCACGTATTTCATCAACCTGGCCTTCATGGCCGTTTTCGTATTCGTGTTGGCGGGCGGCTAGGCCCAGCATGTCGACGACCACGCTCGCCGCCCAGAACAACTTCCTGATTCCCAATGCGACCTTCCTGGTCGAGATGGTCGCCTTTTTCGTCATCCTCGGAGTGCTCTGGCGCTATGTCGTGCCGCCGATCCAGCGGGCGACCAGCGAGCGTCAAGAGACGATCAAGACGCAGTTCGAGGAGGCGCGCGCGGCGACGGAGCGGGCCGAGACGGCTGAGGCGGAGTACAAGGCTTCGCTGGCGCGGGCGCGTGTCCAGGCGGCGCGGATCCGGGAAGAGGCCCGCACGCAGGGTCGACGGATCATCGACGAGATGCGAGCCAAGGCGCAGTCGGAGGCCGATCGGGAGCTCCAGCACGGCCGCCAGCACCTCACGAGCGAACGTGACGCTCTGGTTCGTGAGCTGCGGGAGGAGACGGGCGATCTCGCCGTCGACCTCGCCGGCCGGATCGTCGGTGAGTCACTGGCAGGCGAGGCGCGGGTGGCCCGTTCGGTCGAGCAGTTCCTCGCCGAGACCGGCCCACCGTCGTCCGGTGCACCGAGAGCTGAGGAGCCGGCCTCGGCCAGAGCGGGCGAGAGTGCCTGATGGACGTCCTCGTCGCCGAGATCTTCGGTTTCCTGATCATCCTTGTGGTGCTGTGGCGCTATGTCCTGCCGCCGGCCCGCGCGGCGATGCGTTCACGGCAGGAGGTTATTCGGGCCCAGTTCACCGAGGCGCGCGAAGCCAAGGAGCGGGCCGAGACGGCCGAAGCGACGTTCAAGAGCTCGACACACGATGCGGACGCCGAGTTGGCCGGGGTTCTCGACGGCGCTCGGTCACAGGCCGAACACATCCTCACAGAGTTGCGGGTCAAAGCTCAGCAAGAAGCCGACCGGGTCACCGAGCGGGGCCGTCAGCAGCTGGCCGCCGAGCGTGACTTGCTGGTGCGCGAGCTGCGTGCGCAGACCGGCGCACAGATCGCGGCTCTGGCCAGCCGGATCGTGGCCGAGACGCTGGCCGACGATGCGCGCCGCGCCGCCACGGTGGATCGGGTCCTGGCTGAACTGCACCAACGCGCGGCCGGCGACGCCGCCACGACACCGATCGACAGCGAGCCGGCCAAGAGCGGGCCGGCGAACAGCGTACGAGTGGATAGCTGATGCAGGTCGCCAGTCGCGACGCGCTCGCGCAGGTCCGGACCCAGCTCGACGATGTGGCCGCCCAGGCGGGTGTTGCCAAGCTCACGACGCTGGCCAACAATCTGCTGGCCGTCGGGCGGCTGCTCGGCCGCGAGCCGATCCTGCGCCGGTCGCTGTCCGACCCCGCCGCTCCCGAGGGGGTCCGGCGAGAGCTCCTTGACACCGTCGTGGGCCGACAGGTCGGCAAGGCGGCCAGAGACCTCCTGCACGACCTCGTGACCAGCCGGTGGTCGTCGCCCGCCGATCTTGTTGACGCCTGCGAGTTGCTTGCGGTGCAGGCGCTGCTGGCTGCTGCGGAGGCCGACGATGCCCTGCCGGACGTCGAGGACCAGCTCTTTCGCTTCCTGCGCATCTGTGCTGGAGATCGTGAGTTGCAAGCGGCCTTGGGCGACTTGACGGCCAATATCGACCGGCGGGAGAAGCTGGTGAGTGACCTGCTCAAGGGCAACGCCCACCCGATCACCCTGGCGCTCATCAAGGTGGCCGTCGGCGGGTTGAGCGGGCGTCGTTTCGAGGCGTCCGTGGAGCGGCTGGTCGAGCTCGCCGCACAGCGGCGTGACCACGCAGCCGCCTATGTCACCGTGGCGACCGCGCTGACCGACGAGCAGGAGAGCGAGCTGACGGCGTCGCTGGCACGCAGCTACGGGCGCAAGATGTCACTGCTGTTCGTCATCGACCCGTCGATCCTCGGCGGGATAACCGTCCGGGTGGGTGATGAGCTGTATGACGGCAGTGTCGCGAGGCGATTGGCCCACGTGCGCGCCGCCCTTGCCAGTTGACCGGCCTGCCGGCTACCTGTCGACCACCGAAACGGACCCACTATCCACGGATTGAGGACATCGACCATGGCGGAGCTGACCATCTCTTCAGCGGAGATCCGCAGCGCGATCGAGCGGTACGTCTCCTCCTACGCACCGGAGACCTCCAAGGAGGAGATCGGCCTGGTGACCGAGGTCGGCGACGGGATCGCGCGGGTGGAGGGACTGCCCTCCACCATGACCAACGAGCTGCTGGAATTCTCCGGCGGGCTGCTGGGGATCGCGCTCAACCTCGACGTCCGCGAGATCGGCACGGTCCTGCTCGGCAACTATCAGCAAGTCGAGGAGGGCCAGCAGGTCCGGCGTACCGGGCGCGTGCTGTCCGTCCCGGTCGGCGACGCCTACCTCGGCCGGGTGGTAAATGCGCTGGGCGATCCGATCGACGGCAAGGGTGAGATCGAGACCACCGAGCGGCGGGCGCTGGAGCTGCAGGCGCCGTCCGTGGTGATGCGCCAACCGGTCAAGGAGCCGCTGCAGACCGGCATCAAGTCGATCGACGCGATGACGGCCATCGGTCGTGGCCAACGCCAGCTGATCATCGGAGACCGGCAGACCGGCAAGACCGCCGTCGCGATCGACACCATCATCAACCAGAAGGGCAACTGGGCCAGCGACGATCCCAAGTTGCAGGTCAAGTGCATCTACGTGGCCATCGGCCAGAAGGGCTCGACCATCGCGGCGATCCGCGGCGCCCTGGAGGAGGCCGGAGCGATGGAGTACACCACCATCGTCGCGGCGCCTGCCTCCGATGCGGCGGGTTTCAAGTACGTGGCCCCCTACACCGGGTCGGCGATCGGTCAGCATTGGATGTACCAAGGACAGCACGTCCTGATCGTCTTCGACGACCTGTCCAAGCAGGCCGAGGCATACCGCGCGGTGTCGTTGCTGCTGCGCCGCCCGCCGGGCCGTGAGGCCTACCCAGGTGACGTCTTCTACCTGCACTCACGGTTGCTGGAGCGGTGCGCGAAACTCTCCGATGAGCTCGGCGGCGGCTCGATGACCGGATTGCCGCTCATCGAGACCAAGGGAAACGACGTGTCCGCTTACATCCCGACCAACGTCATCTCGATCACCGACGGACAGATCTTCCTCGAGACCGATCTGTTCAACTCCGGGGTCCGGCCAGCCATCAACGTCGGAGTTTCGGTGTCCCGGGTCGGCGGCAACGCGCAGATCAAGGCGATGAAGTCGGTGGCCGGGCGGCTGCGGCTCGATCTGGCCCAGTTCCGCGAGCTCGAGGCGTTCTCCGCTTTCGGCTCCGATCTCGACCCGGCGTCCAAGGCGCAGCTGGCTCGTGGGGAGCGATTGGTCGAGCTACTCAAGCAGCCGCAGTACACCCCGTTCCCGGTGGAGCGTGAGGTCGTATCGCTGTGGGCCGGCACTACCGGCGAGCTCGACATCGTCCCGGTCAGTGACATCCGGCGGTTCGAGTCGGAGTTCCTCGACTTCGTCGCTCGCGAGCACAAGGGCATTTACGACGCGATCATCTCCAGCGGCAAGCTCGACGACGACACCGTCGAGTCCCTCAAGAAGGCGATCGAGGCCTTCAAGGAGGAGTTCCAGACCGGTTCAGGCGACCACCTCAAGGTCAACGAGGCCGAGGCGCAGGCAATGGACTCCGACGAGGTGGGCCAGGAGAAGGTCAAGAAGTACACCCGGAAGCCAGCCAAGAAAACTCAGCCACCCCCGAAGAAGAAGTAGCGCATGGGCGCCCAGCTTCGTGTCTATCGCCGGCGGATCCGCTCGATCCAGTCGACGAAGAAGATCACCAGAGCGATGGAGCTCATCGCTGCCTCCCGCATCGTCAAGGCCCAGCAGCGAGTTGCGGCATCTAAGCCGTACGCCGAGGAGATCACCCGAGTCCTGTCGACACTGGCATCTCGCAGCTCGCTCGACCATCCGCTGCTCAATGAACAGGAAAACGTCGAGCGCGCCGCGGTGATCGTGGTCACCAGCGACCGCGGGCTGGCCGGAGCCTACAACGCCAACGTGCTGCGCGAGGCCGCGGAGTTGATTGCGCTGCTGAAGTCGGAAGGCAAGGAAACGGTGCTGTACGCCATCGGCCGCAAAGGGGTCGGCTACTACCGCTTCCGGCGACGTGAGGTCGCCGGTGACTGGACCGGCTTCTCCGAGCAACCCCGTTTCGTCAACGCCCGCGAGGTGGGCAACACGGTGATCGCCGCGTTCCGCCACGGCGGCCTCGACGACTCGGCGGCCGGCGCTGCCGATGATCGTGTCGTCGCCGGCGTACAGGAGATCCACCTCGTCTACACCGAGTTCGTCTCGGCGCTGACCCAGAAGGCGGTGGCCACCCGGATCGCGCCGCTGGTCGTCGAGGAGGTCGCGGAGGAGGAGGCAGCGGAGGGCTACCTGCCGGAGTACGAGTTCGAGCCCGAGCCCGAAGAGCTGCTCGACGCGCTGCTGCCCAAATACATCAACACCCGCATCTTCGCCGCGCTGCTGGACTCGGCTGCGTCGGAGTCGGCAGCCCGGCGGCGCGCCATGAAGGCGGCTACCGACAATGCCGAGGATCTCATCAAGTCGCTCACCCGAGCTGCCAACTCGGCCCGACAGGCCGAGATCACCCAGGAGATCAGCGAGATCGTCGGCGGCGCGGATGCGCTGGCCGCGACAGGAAGTGACGAGGGATGACCGCGACCACTGAAGACACCACAAACCAGCTGCCGGCTGACCCGTCCCCATCGGGGCGGGTGGTCAGGGTCATCGGCCCTGTCGTTGACGTCGAGTTCTCCCGCGACTGGATGCCGGAGCTGTACAACGCCCTGCACGTCGACCTAGTGCTGGGCGAGGAAGAGATGATGCTCACCCTCGAGGTGGCCCAGCACATCGGGGACAACATGGTGCGGGCGATCTCGATGCAGCCCACCGACGGCCTGGTTCGTGGGGCCGAGGTGACCGACACCGGGTCAGCGATCACCGTGCCCGTCGGTGACGTCACCAAGGGCCACGTGTTCAACGTGCTCGGCAAGCCGCTGGACGTGAAGGAGAGCGATCTCGACATCTCCGAGCGCTGGCCGATCCACCGCTCGCCACCGCCGTTCGCCGAGCTCGAGGCCAAGACCGAGATCTTCGAGACCGGCATCAAGGTGATCGACCTGCTCGCCCCGTACGTCGTCGGCGGCAAGATCGGCCTGTTCGGCGGTGCCGGCGTGGGCAAGACGGTGCTCATCCAGGAGATGATCCGCCGGGTCGCCCAGGAGTTCGGTGGGGTCTCGGTATTCGCCGGCGTCGGCGAGCGCACCCGTGAGGGCAACGACCTCTTCGGTGAGATGACCGAGTCCGGCGTCATCTCCGACACCGCGCTGGTGTTCGGTCAGATGGATGAGCCGCCGGGTACCAGGCTTAGGGTCGGCCTCTCTGCGCTGACCATGGCCGAGTACTTCCGCGATGTGCAGCAACAGGACGTGCTGCTGTTCATCGACAACATTTTCCGGTTCACCCAGGCCGGCTCCGAGGTTTCGACGCTGCTCGGTCGGATGCCTTCGGCGGTGGGCTACCAGCCGACCCTGGCCGACGAGATGGGCGAGCTGCAGGAGCGCATCACCTCGACCCGTGGGCACTCCATCACGTCACTGCAGGCGATCTACGTGCCCGCCGATGACATCACCGATCCGGCGCCGCACACGACGTTCGCCCACCTTGATGCCACGACCGTGCTGTCCCGGCCGATCTCCGAGCTGGGCATCTATCCGGCCGTCGACCCGCTCGACTCGACATCGCGTATCCTCGACGCCCGCTACGTCGGTGACGAGCACTATGCCGTGGCGCAGGAGGTGAAGCGGATCCTGCAGCGCTACAAGGACCTGCAGGACATCATCGCGATCCTGGGCATCGACGAGCTGTCCGAGGACGACAAGGTGCTCGTCGGGCGCGCTCGCCGAATTCAGCGGTTCCTGTCGCAGAACCTCTTCGTGGCCCAGCAGTTCACCGGCCAGGAGGGCTCCTTCGTCCCCCGAGAGGAGACGGTGGCCAGCTTCCGGAAGCTGGCCGACGGTGACTACGACCACCTGCCCGAGCAGGCGTTCTTCCTGTGCGGCGGCATCTCCGACGTCGAGGAGAACGCCAAGAAGTTGGGCGACCAGGGCTGATGTCCGGCGATTCCAAACGCCGCGCGTGCACCGGTGGCCGGCCAGGGACACGTGATCGCTGATTCAGCTCGTGCCTCGATCACCTCTCCTTGATCGCGACAACTCAGCGGTGACGGCCGTTCGCCGGACCCAGACACGCAGACCCTCTGCCGCCGGAGGACATGTTCAGCCCGCTCGACGAGCAGCTTGCCAACGTCCGGGAGTGGAACGAGACGCGCCGGTGGGGGTTCACCGGCCAGGATTCCGATGCCATCGACCTCATCCCGCGCCACCACGACAACCCGCTCGTGGTGGACCTCATCGCCGTCTACCTCAAAGGCAAGGCGATCTCGACGCCATCCGGCACACCGCTGACGGCCTGTGGTTGCTGGCCGCGTTGCAGCAGCCCAACTCCAGCCTTGCTGGCCGGCTACCAGGTGACTGCCCCGTCGTACTCCCGGCACTATCGCCTGCCGTGTTTGACCTGGACGAGATCGGCGCCATCTCCAGCTGTGACCATGCAGATGTTGTCGCTGTGGGTGAGGTGATCGCCGGCCGGTGAACGCTGGGTAGACTTCAGCCAATCCAGGACGGTGTGAGGAGCTGCAGGTGGCGGACCCGCTGCACGTCGAGCTTGTCTCTGTAGAGCGGCCGATCTGGTCGGGTGATGCCGTGATGGTCAGTGCGCGCACTACGGAGGGTGAGCTGGGCATCTTGCCCGGCCATGCGCCGCTGCTGGGCGAGCTGGCCGAGGGCTGGATGGTGCGCGTCAAGCAGGACGGTGGCTCAGAGCTGGCGGCCGCCGTGCACGGCGGTTTTCTCTCGGTCACTCCCGAGGGCGTGTCGATTCTCGCCGAGATCGCGGAGCTGGCCGATGACATCGACATCAACCGGGCCAGGCAGGCATACGAGCGCGCCACCGAGGCTGATCGAGACGACGAAGAGGCGCAGGCGGCGCGGCAGCGTGCCATGAGCCGCCTGCGCGCCGTCGGCGAGTCGGTCTGATTCCGGCGGCCGGGACGGCCGTAGGTGCAGACGACGATCCTTCTCGATGTTGTCGCCTTTGTGGTGGTCGGCTCAGTCTGGATCGTGGTCGGGTTCGCTTTTCGGCGCTGGCTGCTCGCGCGACGCGGTGGCACCGTCGAGATGAGCCTCCGGCTGCGCGAAGGCAGCCATGGGCGAGGCTGGGCGCTCGGCACCGGCCGGTATGTCGGCGACGAGCTGCAGTGGTTTCGGGTTTTCAGCCTCGCTCCGCGCCCTCGACGCAAGCTGTCCCGCAGCGGTTTGCGCGTGCTGCAACGTCGGGGCCCTACCGGGCCTGAGCGGCTGGCCCTGCAGGCCGGCATGGTCGTTCTGGAATGCGACAGCGACGCTGGGCCGGTCCAGCTCGCGATCGGGCAATCGGCGCTGACCGGTTTCTTGTCTTGGCTGGAAGCGGCCGCGCCAGGTTCACGAGTCGAGGACTGATCCGACGCTAGTCGTCATCTCGCTCCGCGCCTCGCTTCGCTCGATGCTCACTCGACTGGTTGTCATCTCGCTCCGCGCCTCGCTTCGCTCGATGCTCACTCGACTGGTTGTCATCTCGCTCCGCGCCTCGCTT
>Ga0136617_10004137_pt1 | contig 12970 bp, 8 predicted proteins | sample AntDrymUQ3222106_2_FD_129672 | JGI IMG/M metagenome (GOLD analysis project Ga0136617, IMG submission 129672) | Polar desert sand microbial communities from Dry Valleys, Antarctica - metaG UQ322 (21.06) | ecosystem: Environmental > Terrestrial > Soil > Desert | place: Antarctica: Dry Valley...
GCAGGCTGCAACGCACATATTGAGAATCCGATTGAATTTGACTTGCTCGATGCGCTAGTCGACCGACTATTGCCGGGAGATCGATTACCGCTCGCATCAGTCTTTATTCAGTAGGCGCTATCAGACATTAAGGGAGGCGACATGGAACTCAACGATCACGGCATATACAAACTTCCTGATGGTGGAGAATTTCTTGTTAGAGCCAGAGCCCATGGAGGCTACATCCTCCATGACATTCGGTTAGCGTTGCCAGCGCGCCGGTCTATCTAATAGACGGCTCCGGCCAGTTCCTGTCATGGGGAAGGCCGACTCGCTGGAGTCTCGCTGATCTCAGCGACACCGGTCGCATGTCAACGCCCGAGATACAACGGCTAAGAGTGCTCTAATTGCTATTGCCGAGCGGGGGAATCCGAAGAAACTGGAGAAGAACTATGCTTGAATTGGCGCTCACCCGCCGCGTAGGGTTTAACTGTGTGGCCATCTCCGAAAAGCTTGTACTTGTAGGTAACGAGGGCCTCTAAACCCACAGGCCCACGCGCATGAAGCTTGGAAGTGCTAATGCCAAGTTCAGCTCCCAACCCGTAACGGAAGCCATCGGCGAAGCGTGTTGAAGCGTTATGATAGACGCTTGCAGCATCCACCTCTTCCATGAATTTCGACGCCGCATTCCTATCTTCGGTGACGATTGACTCGGTGTGTTTCGAGCCGTACCGGTTGATATGCGCGATAGCCTCATCAATGCTGCTCATAACCCGAACGGAGATCCGCAGGTCGGAGTATTCCGCCGCCCAGTCGTCCTCGACGGCGGCGACAACGCTGTGCTCAGGCAGCAACGGGACTGTGCGCGGGCAGCCGCGGACTTCAACGCCGGCAGACTGAAAGCGAGCGATCATCTCCGGCAAGAATTTATTCGCCAGGGCTTGATGGACCAGCAAAGTCTCTGCGGCGTTGCATGCTGCCGGATACTGCACCTTTGAGTCGAAAGCGACATCGTAGCCTTTATTTAGATCCGCTGCCGCATCGATGTAAACATGACAGAGACCCTCTCCATGACCGAGCACCGGGATTTGACTCTGGCTGGCGACGTAGTGCACGAATTCCTTCGAGCCGCGCGGGATGATCAGATCTATGTCTTCCTCGAGAGCCAGCATCTCCGTTACATCTTCGCGCGTGTGCAGGAGACTGATAGCATCCTCGGGAATCTCGTCAAACCTGCTATAGGCAGCGCGCCAGATCGAGACCAGCGCTTGGTTGGTCTGCATCGCTTCTACACCGCCTTTAAGCAAGAGGGCGTTGCCGGATTTCAGGGCCAGCGCAGCGACCTGTGGCACTACGTCAGGGCGAGATTCAAAGATGATTCCGATCACCCCCAGCGGACACGATACCTTGTAGAGTACCAGTCCCTGGTCCAATTCAATGGTTGCAAGCACTTTTCCCACCGGATCGGGTAGGCGCGCCACATCACGCACACGTGCCGCCATTTCTTCGACACCGCGCTCGCTTGTCTGCAAGCGGGAAAAAAGCGCGGGCACCATCAGCCCTTGTTCAACTGCCGATAAAGCCGCGTGGCAGTCCCGCTCGTTAGCAGCAAGGATGGCCGCGCGTTGCTCAAATAGAGCGTCAGCAGCAGCCATCAGAACCTCACGCCGGCGAGTGTCAGAGAGCGTGCCGAGACGACGAGCTGCGCTACGCGCGTGACGTGCTATGCGCGCAACTTCGGTTTCTGATTTGATGTTTTTCATTCCTCGGCTACTCTAGAAGAACAATATTATCGCGCCTAACAAGCACTCGAGCTTTCGCTCGTTCGCAATCATGAGCTGAGGAACTAGCGGAAATAAATGCCTTTGCCTCCTGGCTTGGATAGTTAGCGATGCCGCGCGCAAATTCGCGTCCTTCAAGATCAGCGATGCCCACAACATCCAGCGCTTTGAACTGTTCTTCCACCTGCACGATTCCAGAAGACAACAGACTAGCCTTTCCATGAATTATGGCTTCACGTGCGCCAGCGTTGACTATTAGCCTGCCACGCACGCCTGCTGCATACTTAATCCAGCGACGCTTACCGCCTATCCGGGGGCCGGCCACAAATGTGGTGCCGATCGGTTCGCCGTCAAAGATCCGATCCAGAATGCCAAGTCTCGTGCCATTCGCGATCACGGCCAGGCCGCCAGCGCGCATCGCGATCTCGGCGGCTTCCAACTTAGTCACCATCCCGCCACGACCATTAATTGTTGGACCGTTCGCAAATGCCCTTAACTCTGGGGTGATCTCTGTGACAACCGGAACTGCGGTTTTCTCTTCTGAGTGGCGAATCGAGGATTCATCTAACGGGTTATTCAAGAACAAGCCATCAACATTAGTCAGCAAAATAAGAGCGTCCGCTTCAAGTTTACTCATAATCAGCGCTGCCAACCGATCATTGTCGCTAAAGATGGGCGTCCCGCCGGAATCTAAATACTCGAGTTCCGTTGTTGATACCGTGTCATTCTCATTGACGATTGGAATCACCCCGAGCTTTAGCAGCTTTTCGATCGCCCGTCGCAGAGTGGAGTAGCGCCGCCGATCTCTAAAATCGTCCTCCGTAAGAAGAACCTGCGCAATCTTCAGATCGTAAGCACTGAACAACTCCTCATAAGCGTGCATGAGTAAACTCTGACCAACCGCCGCGCAAGCTTGTCGTGTGACCAGATCGCGCAATCTCGACGGACTGAGGCCCAATTTAACCCTGCCAAGCCCGACGGCCCCCGAAGACACGAGCACGACCTGGCGACCGGCTTCCCTCAGCGAAGCTATGGAGCGCACATGTGACTTCAATCGACCATGAGACGAATCAGCTTCGTCAATGACCACGCTCGTGCCCAGTTTGATGACCACCCGGGCCGCTGTGCGCAATCCTGTTTCCCGAAGCACCTCAAAATCGTGACGTTCTGTTGCCATTATCCTGAGGTTATATTGATTATCAACTTCGGAGCAAGGGGAAAGTCGACGAGAACGAGACCTCGAGAAGAAGGTCGCCGGTACTCTCAACTTCGGAGCAGGCGAAGTAAGCAAGAGCTTCGTGGTGCTGATCACTAAAGACCTTACGTTGAAGGCAACGAATCGCTAACACTGACATTGAGCAATCCAACGGGTGGCGTCTCCTTAGGGACACAGAATACCGCCACTCTGACCATCCTGGACGACAACACCACAAATCCTCCCACGGTCAATCCCATCGACAACATGAATCAACGTGGGTTACAGTATCTCTCCCGGCGAATGTTGCGCACGGACAAGTAGCGACGGAGTCCTACGTGGAGCGAGTAACCCGTAAACACGGCGACTTTCTCGGTCCTCAGAGTTTCGGCTGTCACAGGCCAAAGTGAAATCCGCTTCAGAAAGTTCCCAGAAAGATCGGAGAAGCAGACGGCCCCCGCCCATCCAAAATCGAGCTCCGCTAAGAAATCGCGCTCCGCTAAGAAATCGCGCGCGCGTAAGCAGGCGCTTTCTACTAACGGTACGCACAGCCCCACCAAAGGAGCGCGGGTAGCAACGCAGGACCAGGCCGGGATCGCGCGGCCCGAAAGAACCTCTCTTCCGGAAATTTCGAATCGCGCCACGGCGCAAAACGACAAAATTTCGAAGCTCAAATTCGTCTTGGCCCCACTCTTTGGCGCCTACATCGCCTCATTTGCCATGTGGCAGGACAAGGACGGAAACGTTGTAACCGGACTCGGGCTCGGCGGGTGGGGAGACTTACTCTTTCATATCAGAGCGGCGATCTTTTTCGCTGAACAAGGGGGATGGCCTCGTGAAAGTTTTTTCCTGGCAGGCCAGCCCGTAGGCTATGCCTTTTTCTCCGATTTACTCTCGGGTTTATTGTGGAAGGTCGGCTTTTCAACTGCAACGTCGTTTGCCATTCCCACAATTGTTCTGGTCGCAATCTTTCTAGGCGCCTTCGAATGGGTTGTCCTGAGAATGACCAAGTCTGTTCGAGCCGCTATCCTGAGCACCATCCTATTCATGGGCTTTGGAGGGTTAAGCGGCTGGTCTATTCTGCCTGAGCTGTCGCCTGATTCCTGGACGAAGCTACGCACGCTTCCTCATGGGATCACTGTTTGGCGTGAGGCCAACTTCGCTGTCCTCAATCCTTTTGTCATGATGTTGCACCAGCGGTCTTTTTTGCTTGGCTTCCCACTGTTCGTCGGACTGCTCTATATAAGTTGGAGATTTCTTCAGGAAAAGTCCCTCGCGGTGCTTGCCGTTCTAAGTCTCGCCGCAATTCTCCTGGCGTTATTTCATCCTTTTATGTGGGTATCCTTCCTGCTGATTTTTCCGTCCTGGATGATGTGGATGATGTTCTTTGGTATTCGTTCATTTACATGGCGAGAGATCGCCTGGACCATCGCCGCCCTGGCAGTGACTGGTATGGCGGGCTTCTTGATTGTTAAAGGGCTGCAACCAAGTGCCGGTGCCTCTTCAATCATCTGGAGACCGGGGTGGTTAGCTACAGACATCAACTGGTTATACTTTTGGGTTAAGAACATCGGTCTCTACTGCATCCTAGGAGCAGTGGCTGTCTACTACTTTTTTCATCGGAATCCACCCCTGGCCATGTTGGTGTTAGCCGGTGTCACGCCCTTTGGGGCCGCTAATCTCTTTCAGTTTGCTCCCTGGGACTGGGACAATACAAAAATCTTCGCTCCCGTATGGATTATCTTGTCCATCGCGGTCGGAACTCTAGGCGCGTCATGTTGGGAGAAGAACCATCTCACTTGGAAAGCTATCTCGTTAGCGGCGCTACCAGTCTTGCTTTTATCCGGGGGACTGGAGGTGGCACGAGTAATAACATTCCGCTCTCACCCAACGACTATCAGCAGTGTGAACGATCTTTCAATGGGCGAGGCGATTAGAGGTCGGATAGGAAAAAGAGATGTGCTGTTATCTGAGCCGGAAGCTAGCCACCCGATTTTCATGTATTCGGGCCGGCCCAGCTTCGTCGCTTACGACGGATGGCTCTGGAGTCAGGGCTGGAAAGGAAAATATGAGCAACGCATGATTGATAAGAAGATCATCTATGAAGGCACTGATGCTTCGCGAGGGCTTATCGATAAGAACAAAATTGATTACGTGGTTATTGGTCCGCCAGAATTGAGGGCCGGAGCCAATAAGCAGTGGTTTGATAATAATTATACGCCCGTTCTCTCACTACCGAGTTATACCCTCTACGATGTTAGAACCCAGAGGCAGGGAACGATCTACGAGTCGACCAATGGAACGAAATCCGGAGACTAAGAGACTGCGGACTGCCCATCCTTTACCTTAGAAGTGAGATTTATGATCTCGTTGGTGATACCTATCTACAACGAAGAGGATTTGGTCGATACGCTCCACAATAGAGTTGCTACTACGATGGAAGCTCTCGGCCACCCCTGGGAAGTTGTCTACGTGGACGATGGCAGCCGTGATCGTTCGTTGCAATTGTTGCTTGCGCATCAGGCGCACGATGCGCGAGTCACGGTCGTAGAGCTTTCGCGCAACTGGGGACATCAACCGGCTATCACGGCTGGTCTTTCAATCGCCAAGGGTTCAGCCGTGGTGTTGATGGACGGCGACCTTCAAGACTCACCCGAAGTGATTCCTGACTTGGTAAGGGCTTGGGAGAACGGGGCACAGGTCGTCGTTGCTGAACGTCGGAGCCGGAGAGAGCGGGGCTTACGCAGAATGCTCTTCCCGCTGTTCTACAAGGTGTTGGGCTACCTGTCGGACTTTCCGATACCACTCAATGCCGGGATCTTTGGCCTGTTGGATCGGCAAGCTACAGATGCTATCAACCGGTTGTCGGAGAGCAATCGTTACCTGCCAGGGCTGCGCTCCTGGGTTGGATTCAAGACCGCTGTGGTCTATTACGACCGGGAGGAGCGCGCCGCTGGTGAACCGAAGCAGAATTTTTGGCGACTCTTGAAGTACGCCCTGGATGCCATTTTTAGCTTTAGTTACAAGCCGTTGCGACTGAGCTTGTTCCTCGGAGCACTAACGGCTGTTTTATCTTTGGTTTACGGGATAGTGCTGGTTGTCTTTCGATTTTTCGGAGTGGGGATCTTCGGCGGCCCCGTGATAATCGGATATACGAGTACGATCGTCTCGATTCTGCTTCTGAGCGGCGTACAACTGATCTGTGTCGGTTTGCTTGGCGAGTATATCGGTCGCATCTATGACGAGGTTAAGCGTCGTCCACTGTTTCTCGTTCATGCTATCCATCAGGATGAAGCGAAGCTCGTGCCTGACGAAGTGATCTGTCTCGACGACCGAATCGCGGAGAAAAAAGACGCCCCTACTCAAGACTCAGGATGTTAGCGTTCCAAGCCCCATAAGACTTTCCTAAGGTAGGTGGGCAGAGTGAGAACCGTCGCTACAAAACAGCGCAATCGCAGAAAGCAGCTCGAGGTAAAGAAAGGGGAAAATGGCGCCTCCGTGCGTCCTATGCCCTTGCCCACGCCACCAGAGGCGAAGCCGGCATTGCCCTCTTCGCCAACACTCACGCTCGGGCCCATGGTGGAAATCAGTAAGCGAACATGGTTAATCGCTTGTATCGCGATCTTTCTATTTGCGTTGGTCACGCGCTTCTACGCTCTCGAACTGAAGCCAATGCACCATGATGAGGGCGTAAACGGCTTCTTCCTGACGAGCCTCGTGCGGCAAGGCATCTACCGATACGATCCGACGAACTATCACGGGCCGACGCTTTACTATCTGGCATTGCCCGGGGTTAAGCTCTTCGGCCTGGGAACGTTCGCCCTTCGCTTCCTCACTGCGTTCTTTGGTGTCGGGACCATCTGGCTTATCCTGAGCTTACGACGTCACATCGGGGCGCTCGCCGCGCTCACCTCGGCCGCGCTGATTGCGGTCTCGCCGGGCGCCGTGTTCTACTCGCGCTACTTTATCCACGAAACGCTTTTTGTCTTCTTTACATTGGGGATTGTGGTGGCCGCGTTACGCTTTTACGAAACGGGTCGCGCGCTGTACGCCATGCTCGCTGCAGCCTCAGCCGCGATACTGTTCGCCACGAAGGAGACGGCCTTTGTCTCGGTGGGCACGCTTGGCCTAGCTTGGTTAGTGGCGTGGCGTTGGACCAACTCTGGATTTAACTCTGGCAAGCACTCTCGCTCGAGCTTCGGCTTTCCCGCCGCTTCCGGACGCAGGCGCGAGAAGCGGCGAGCGAAGCAGGTCAGACGCGGGGTAACTGACCCGAAATCGCTGCTCACTCTCCTCGGAGGCAGAGATCGAGTGGTTCTGCTGGCAATCTATGCGGCTGCGCTATTCATCCTTCTCAACGTGCTTTTCTACTCGTCGTTCTTCACGAATTGGCCTGGCGTCACTGGTGCGCTGCAGGCGATGAAGGTTTGGGCCAAGACTGGCACCAGCGAGTTTCATGGCAAGCCGTTTGACACCTATCTCAAGTGGCTAGTTCAGGAGGAAGCGGCGATCTTGTTACTGGCGACGGCGGGTTCGGTGGTAGCGTTGCTCGGTCGGCAGGTCAATCGCTTCGCGGTCTTCGCTGGTGCCTGGGCGTTCGGGATGCTCGCCGCTTATTCGCTGATTCCGTACAAAACACCGTGGCTGATGTTGAGTTTCGTCGTGCCGATGGCCATCATCGGCGGTTACGCCGTGCAGACCCTGAGCGGTCTGTCGTGGGGCGCCTTGAAAGCGCCATGGCCCGCCTTCGCGGCGACTGGATTAGCTTTAACAGTGCTGGCGTACCAAAGTGTAGTGCTCAACTTCCGCGAATATGACAACGATCAGTACCCGTACGCGTACTCGCAGAGTCATCGCGAGCTGCTGACGCTGGTCAGCGAAGTCGGGCGCCTTGCGGCGCTAGCGGGCACGACGCAGATCGGCGTGAACGTAGCGTCGCCGGAGTACTGGCCGCTCCCCTGGTATTTCCGCGATAACCCGCGCGTCGGCTTCGCCGGCACCGTCTCCCAAACTTATGACCCGAATGATGTTCCTCTCGTTATCGCGCGAGCGAGCGCCGATCCGAAGGAGGATCAGGCTCAACAGCTCCGCACAACGCTTGCGGCCAATTACCAGCAGGTCGGCATTTACACGCTGCGACCGGGAGTGCGTTTGGCGCTCTTCGCGCGTAACGATTTGGCGGCCCGATAAGAATGCCAGACGGCGAGCAGGTATTAGGTCTTCAAAAAAGCGAAAATCATTCTGAGGCAGACGTGAAATCGAAGGAGCTTGTAAGGTGCTTGCTCTCCTTTATCTGATAGTCATGGTGGTGCTCGGCGACAATCTCTGCCGACGTTTCTGCCCATACGTTTCCAGGCTCCATCGAATTGCCGCTGCCTTCCTCGTCGGTTTGGTTCTCAGTACTTGGATCACATACCTCAGTGCTCTCTTATTTGCTCGCACAACTAAACCGCTGCTGTGGGGCAACGTCTTGTTCTTTCTCATCGCCGGTGGCGTGATCGTTTGGTCGAGGCGTCAGCCGTCCGGCACTCCCCGCACGATTAGCGCGCGGCCCGTCGCTTCTGAGAAGTGGGACTGGATCCTCGGCGGCGTCTATTTGATTTTCGCTTGTTGGCTGATGTTCAGCACGCTCGGCTCGCATGAAGGGCGGCTGCGCATCGGCGGTTCTCAGTGGAGTGATTTTGGCCCCAACCTCGCGATCATGCAAAGCTTCGCTCTGGGCCACAATTTTCCGACCGAATATCCTCATTACGCCGGCGAGCGGATTCGTTATCATTTTCTCTTCTACTTTCAGGCCGGAAACCTGGAGTTCCTTGGGCTCAACCCCGCCTGGAGCAATAACCTGTTGAGTATCCTGTCGCTGGTGGCGATGCTGATTCTGGTGATGCTTCTCGGCGAGACCTTGTTCAACTCCCGGACGGTCGGTCGCATTGGGTCGGCGCTGTGCCTCTTTAACAGCTCGCTCGCATACATTCCGTTTCTGCGTTCCCAGGAATCGTTAACGGGCGCGATTAGTTCCGTTGTCAACCTGCCATGGTTCCTACCGTCGGGTTTCCCGTATCGCGGAGAGGGGTGGGGACTCTGGACGATGAATACGTACGCCAACCAGAGGCATCTGGCCAGCGCGATTGGCACTTTTCTTCTTGTTTTAATCTTCCTGATTGGCCGCTACCGAGAGAAGCTGCTTGAAGCTCAAACCGAGCCGGGATCTTCGCCGGAGGTTCAGCCGGTTGGAGATCAAACCGAGCCGATGTCTCCTCCGAACATCTATCACAGTGATGAACCGGCGAATACTAATCTTGCGCTAGAGGTTCAGTCGGTTGAAGCTCAAACCGAGCCGATGTCTCCTCCGAACATCTACGACAGTGATGAACCGGCGAATACTAATCTTGCGCCGGAGGTTCAGCCGGTTGGAGATCAAACCGAGCCGATGTCTCCTCCGAACATCTACCACAGTGATGAACCGGCGAATACTAATCTTTCGCCAGAGGTTCAGTCGGTTGAAGCTCAAACCGAGCCGGCGTCCTCCGCAAATATCGACGAAAGCGATAAAGAGGCGATTACTGATTTTTCGCCCGAGATTCAGCCGGTATCGCCAAAGACTTCCGTGGCCATGATGAAGGCCTTTATTTTTTTCGGGATATTGCTTGGAGCCCTCCCCTTGTGGAACAGCGCGGTTTTTGGCTCGGCCTTCGCCGTGCTGGCCGTTCTGTTTTTAATGTTCCCCCTTAAGAGATACATGTTGGGCCTGGCGATCGCTACGGCAGTGATGGCCATACCCCAAGTGCTCTATCTAAAGACCGGAAATGTGCAGGAGGCGAGTTATTCGCTTTTCCACTGGGGATACATAATCGAGAGCCCTACCTTCACCAAAGTTATTTATTATCTCGGTTTCACTTTCGGCTTAAAGTGGCTACTCGTCATCCTGGCCCTGGCCCTTGTTTCCTGGTTTCATTGGCGGGTATTCATCGCCGTGTCGAGTTTGCTGGCAATGGCATTGCTCGTCCAGTTTGGTGTGGAGGTTGTGGCAAATCACAAATTCATTCACATTTGGCTGATCATCGTCAATCTCTTTGCCGCCTACGGCCTGTGGCGTTTGTCCCGGATTGCGCTTTTCGGAACAACGGCCATGGGAAAGGTCGCCGCGGTCCTTCTGGCAGTCGGGATCACTCTCGGAGGGTTAATAGATCTCTTCCCGATCCGCAACGCCCATTGGATCGAAACCCCATTTCAAGACGACCCTCTCGTCAACTGGGTTCGTGCCGAGACCAATCCGAAAGCGGTCTTCCTGACCGACAGGTACGTTCAGCATCCGATCCTGCTTGCCGGTCGCCGAATCTTCTTTGGCTGGTCGTATTTCGCCTGGGGCCTCGGTTACCCCTTGGGTCAGCGAGAAGAGATCTACCGGAGGCTGTTCGCAGAGCGACATCCTCAAGAACTCGTCCGCCTCCTGCAGGAAAATGGCATCGATTACGTTGTGGTAGATGCCGGCATTCGTCAGGGCAACGTGGTCCAAAATCCGAATGAGTCAGTATATCAAGCCTTCTTTAAGAAGGTCTTTGAGGACCCGTCGACAGTAATTTTCAAGGTCCCAGACCGCGGGCAAGAATTAAAGCCCGTGGAAGGCGCTCCCGCCGGGACCGACGCTGCTGCCGCACTTGCCGTCAATATGTTTGCGGGGGGCACAGGGAAAGGCCCCGGTCAATTCTCCACTCCCAGAGGCATTGCCGTTGACGACGCCGGGAATGTCTTAGTCTCCGATGCGAACAACGGACGGATTCAGAAGTTCTCTCCAAAAGGGGATTACGTCGCCGTCATTGGGAGAGTCGGGCCGGGGCAGGGCGAGCTGAGGTATCCAGATGGGATCACCGTTGATCCTGCGGGAAACGTCTACGTCGTGGACGCCGAAAACCAGCGCATCCAAAAGTTTGACGCAAACGGATCTTTTCTGTCTCAGTGGCGCGGGCCGCCTCCCGGGTTTTACTGGCCACGCGATATTGCTATCGATTCGAAAAGTAACCTTTACGTAGTAGATCAAGGCAGGGATAGGGTAGTCGTATTCACATTAAACGGCGAGGTTGTTGCCGAGTGGGGTAAGAAGGGAACAGGAGATGGTGAATTCAACGAACCTACAGCCTCCGCGGTAGGCGATGAGAAGGTCTATGTGGCCGACCCTCGGAATGGAAGGATTCAAGTTTTTGATACCAAAGGGAATTTCCTGGGCAAGTGGAGCGTCGGTGAATGGCAGGAAGCCTTTTTGCCGTATCCGGATCTGGTCCTGGATCAAGAGGCGGGACGGTTGTACGCTTCGAGCCCTGCTGCCAACGAAGTGCTCGTCTTCAATCTGAGCGGGGAGAGATTGGGAACGATAGTGCCCACGCATCCCGATAAGCTCGAAAGTCCGACGGGCCTGGCCATTAAAAACAAACGTCTTTATGTGCTCAACTCAAGCGCGGCCCGCGTGAGTGTGATTACGCTTCAATAAAAAGTGATGGGCGATTGAGATTCGGAGGAACAGGTGAGCAAAGCTTCCACAAAATCGCGCACGGGTAAGAATGGGAAGCAGTTGGGCCACAGCTCCACGGATTTGCGCGCGGGTAAAACTGGGAAAGAGCTGGGCCACGCCTCTACACAATCGCGCGCCGGCAAACATTCGCCAATCCCTCAAGAGGAGGGCATCCAAGACACAGGCCCGAGCCTCTACTCCCAGCTCAAACTGCTCATCATGGGCAGAGATCGAGTGCCTCAGCGGATCCGCACCTATCTGGAACCGAGGATACCGAAGACCGTGCGCCAGGGGCAGTGGTTCGACCACCGGGTGATCCTGATGGTGCTGGCAGTTAAAGGCGTGGTTATCTTGTTTGCCGGTCAAAGTTATCAAGTATTCGAGAACAAAGCCCTCCCGACACTGTACGGGTGGATCGAGATCTGGAATCGTTGGGACTCAGTGCGGCACATGCGTTTGGCAGAGTCTGGTTATACCAATGTCGGAATGTGGAGGATGGATATCGTCGGTTTTCCTTTGCATCCTTGGCTCGTGCGACTCGGCGCCTTCATCTTTCAGGATTATTTGGTGAGCGCGTTCGTGGTTTCGGGTTTGGCATCGGTTGCTGCTGGATTGTTGTTGTACAGACTAGCTTCCATCGATCATTCAGACCAACTGGCGCTGACTTCCGTATGGTTCTTGCTGATTTTTCCAACAAGCTACTTCCTACACATTAACTACAATGAAAGCTTATTTCTCGCTTTAACCGTTGGATGTTTCCTGGCGGCGCGAAAGGAGCGCTGGCCACTGGTCGGAATTCTCGGAGCGTTGGCGTGCTTGACGCGCCTCAACGGATTAGTCATTTTCCCCGCCCTGGTGGTAGAGGTGTTTCAGCAGTATAGGGCGACCCTGCGGTGGCAATGGCAATGGCTATGGATTCTGGTTGTGCCCCTGGGCTTCGGCTGTTACTTACTGCTCAACAAGCAGGTCACCGGCGACATGTTCGCCTTCATCGCTGCCGGCAGAGAATTCTTCTTTAAATCATTCGCCACACCGTGGGACGGCGTCAGGGGCACGTATAACATGATGTGGAGCGACCCGCCTACGAATGCGCAGATGCTTGGCGTGCAAGAATTCGTGTTTCTGATGTTGGGAGCTGTCTCCACTATAGCCTGTTGGCGCGTGCTTCGCCCGGCATACGCCGTGTGGATGGCTGGGAACTGGTTGCTCTTCTCCAGCATCGGATTTGTTCTCAGCATCCCACGCTATACGCTCGTGTTGTTCCCAATTTATCTGCTGTTTGCCAAGCTAGCCGTCGCCCGTTTGTGGGTCAAGATTCTCATCACGACGTGGTCGTTGCTGTACCTGGCGCTTTTCGCGAGCCTGTTTGTCAGAGGGCATTGGGCGTTTTAGCTTTTCGTTTGATCGAGCGCGAGAGCAGTTCCTGAAGACATGGTGCCATGCCGAGATGGCTGGCGACACCTGCGGTTTCTGCTGATTTTTACCGATGGTCAGCTCTCTATATAAACC
>Ga0136617_10004138_pt1 | contig 12969 bp, 14 predicted proteins | sample AntDrymUQ3222106_2_FD_129672 | JGI IMG/M metagenome (GOLD analysis project Ga0136617, IMG submission 129672) | Polar desert sand microbial communities from Dry Valleys, Antarctica - metaG UQ322 (21.06) | ecosystem: Environmental > Terrestrial > Soil > Desert | place: Antarctica: Dry Valley...
ACCGGCCGCTGACGGCGTTGCGCGAGGCGGTGACCGTGATCAGGCGGCTGTTCGCGGGCGACCTCGGCGGGTTTGCCGGCGAGCGCTTCACGCTCGCGGCCGGCCAGGGCTTCCACTACGAGCCCCTGCGAAGAGACGTGCCGCTCCTGCTCGGAACCTGGGGGAGGCGCACGGCCGCCTTCGCGGGAGAGGCGGGAGCAGCCGAGCTGAAGCTCGGCGGGTCGGCGAACCCGGAGCTCGTCCCCGTCGTGCGGGAGTGGATCGGCTCGGAAGCCGTCGGCATCGTCCTCGGCGCGGTGACCGTTGTGGACGAGGACGGCGACGCCGCCCGCGCTCGGGCCCGGGCGGCGGTGGAGCTCTACCTCCCGGTGGTGGCGGGCCGCGACCCGACGCTCGAGCTCAGGCCCGGTGACGAGCCGCCGCTCGAGCGGTTCGTCTTCGCGGGGACGCCCGCCGAGGTGATCCGGCACGCGGAGCGCGCGTTCGCCGCAGGCGCGTCGAGGATCGAGTTCGGGACGCCCACGGGGCTAACGACCGCGCGCGGCGTCGAGTTGCTCGCCGAGCGCGTTCTGCCCCACTTCCGCTGAGCGGCCGTTTCGCCTAAGGTCGCCCTGACATTTCAAGTTGGTGGCGCAAGGAGGGGCTGTGCAACGACGACGACAATTTCTGTGGCTGATCGCGCTGGGGGCGATGTGTATCGCCGCGGCCTCGGCCACCGCCGGCGCCAACCGTGGCGAGCGGGAGCAGGTGGCGTTCGAGCTCAGGATCGGCAACGTCCTTCCCTTCACGGGCGACCTGGCCGCGTACGGCGCGAACCTCGACCAGGCGGTCAAGATCGCCGTCGCACTCCAGAACGAATCGCTCAAGCGGGTGAAGCAGAGCGGCATCTCGACGACGCTCGTCGCATCCGAGGACGGGCAGACCCAGGCGGCTGCCTCCGTCGAGGCCGCCACGAAGCTCGTCAAGGTCGACAAGGTCAGCGTCGTGATCGGGGAGATGGCGTCCGGGGCGACGATCCCGGTCGCCCAGTCGGTCACGGTCCCGAACAAGATCGTCCAGATCACGCCGACCTCGACCGCGCCGCAGATCACGACCATCAAGGACAACGGCTACCTGTGGCGGATCCTCGCGTCGGACGAGCTCCAGGGCCGTGTGCTCGCGCAGGCGGCCGTCGGTGCGTTCGGGAAGGGCGCCACGGTCAACGTCGGCGCCCGCAACGACGCGTTCGGCACAGCGCTGCGGAAGCTCTTCGTCGCCCAGTACACGAAGCTCGGCGGCAAGATCGGGGCGCAGGTCTCGTGGAACCCGACTCAGGCGACGTTCGACAGCGAGGCGGGCAAGCTCGTCGACGGGGATCCCAAGGGCTTCGTCATGATCGACTTCCCGGAGACGTTCGAGAAGATGGCGCCCGCGCTCGTGCGCACGGGCAAGTGGAGCCCCGCGAAGACCCTGATGACCGAGGCGATGCGCAACGCGGACGTCCTGAAGAAGGTCGGCGGGCCGGCGGTGGAAGGGCTGCGCGGCACGGCTCCGACCTCTCAGGGCGCACCGGCGCGCGCCGCCTTCGACCGCCTCTTCAAGCAGCGGGCGAAGGGTGCGAAGGCCTACACCGGCTTCGAGGGCTCTGCCTTCGACGCGGCCAACCTCGCGTTCCTCGCGGCAGTCAAGGCGAAGTCGTCGCGCCCCGCGCGGATCAAGGCGCAGCTCCGCGCGGTCTCCGGGCCGCCCGGCGTGAAGGTGACGTTCAGGCAGCTGGACCGGGCGATCAAGCTCCTGCTCGCCGGCAAGGACGTCGACTACGAGGGGGCTTGGGGACCGACCGACTGGGACAAGAACGGCGACCCAGGCTCGGCGGTGTTCGAGATCTGGAAGTACGGAGGCAGCAAGATCACTACCTCGCGGATCATCACCTTCCGCGGCTAGTGCACCGGCGGTTCAGGGACGGCGGCGGCTTCGAGGAAGCCGCCGCCTATTCCCGCGCCGCCCGGCACGGGGACATCATCGCCGTCAGCGGGACGGCGGCGACGGGCCCTGACGGCGCAGCGCTCCACCCCGGCGACACGTACGCCCAGACGCTCGAAGCTCTCTCGCGTGCGCTCTCCGCCGCGGCCGAGCTCGGAGCCGCGCGCGAGGACGTGCTGCGCACCCGCCTCTACTTGACGCCGGACTGCGAGTGGGAGGGAGCGGTGCGGGCGCACCGGGAGGCGTTCGCGGGCGTCGACCCTGCGAACACGACCCTCTACGTCGCCGGGTTCATCCCGCCGGGAGTGCTCGTCGAGGTGGAGCTCGACGCGGTGCTCACGACGCCGCCGAGGTAGAGCTCCGCCACCTTCGGGTCGTGGAGCAGGCCGCTGCCCGTCCCCTCGTACCGATTGCGACCGAGCTCGAGCACGTAGCCGCGGTCGGCCAGCGCGAGCGCGCGGCGCGCGTTCTGCTCGACGATCACGATCGTGATCCCGAGCTCGCGGATCTCGGAGAGCTTGGCGAAGACCTCGTCCATCGCCCGCGGTGCCAGTCCGGCGGACGGCTCGTCGAGCAGGAGCAGACGCGGCCCGGTGACGAGTGCGCGCGCGAGAGCGACGAGCTTGCGCTGCCCGCCGGAGAGCGTGCCGGCGCGTTGGCGCCGCCGCTCGCGCAGCAGCGGAAAGAGCTCGTGGACGCGCATGAGCGCCGCCGGCCGGTCGGAGCGCGGGAGGACGCCTGCGGCGACGGCGAGGTTCTCCGCGATCGAGAGGCTCGGGAAGACGTTGTCCGTCTGGGGGACGAAGTTGAGGCCGAGCTCGGTCAGCTCGTGGGCGCGGCTGCGGGTCACATCGGCGCCGTCGTAGCGAACGGTGCCGGCGCGGACGCGGGCCAGACCGTAGACAGCCTTCAGCAGCGTCGACTTACCGGCGCCGTTCGGCCCGATCACGGCCACGATCTCGCCTACTCCCGCCTCGAGCGAGACACCGTGGAGCACCGTCACCTGCTCGTAGCCGGCCTCGAGGCGCTCGACCCGCAGGAGCGCCTCGCTCATGCGTGAGCACCCAGGTAGGCGTCGACGACCCGCTCGTCTCGGCGCACGTCGTCCGGGGTGCCTGTGGCGAGAATCCGCCCCTCGTTCATCACGACGACCGTGTCGCACGCGCGCATCACAAGGTCGAGATCGTGCTCGACCAGCAGGAACGTGACGCCGCGCTCCTCCCGCGCCGCGAGCATGTGCTCGAGCAGTTGCGCCGCCAGCGTCGGGTTGACGCCGGCCATAGGCTCGTCGAGCAGGATCAGCCGCGGCTCGGTCATCAGCACGCGCGCGAAGTCGAGCAGCTTCCGCTCGCCTCCGGAGAGCGTGCCCGCGTAGGCGTCCGCCTGACCGTCGAGCCGGACGAGCGTCAGGAGCCGGTGTGCCTCGCGCTCCGCGGCGTCCTCGTGGGCGCGGGCCGCGCGCGGCGTCGCGAAGACCCGCCCGAGACGCTCGCCGACGTGGTGCGGCGCCGCCAGCAGGACGTTCTCGAGCACGGACATCCTCGTCAGCGCCCGCGGGGTCTGGAACGTGCGGACGAGCCCGGCCCGTGCGATCCGGTGTGGCGCGCGGTTCTGAATCGCCCGCCCGGAGAAGTGGACTGTGCCCCGCTCGGGGCGGAGGAAGCCCGAAACGATGTTGAAGAGGGACGACTTGCCGGCTCCGTTCGGGCCGATCAGCGCCGTGATCGACCCTGCCACGACGTCGAAGGAGGCCGCATCGACGGCGCGCACACCGCCGAAGCTGCGCGTCACGTCGCGCACTTCGAGCAGCGCGCTCACTCGAGCACCATCTCCTCGCGCTTCCCGAACAGCCCCTGCGGGCGGAACGCCATCAACCCGATCAGGATCGCCCCGATCACCGCCAGCCGGAGGTATGCGCGGTCGGCGGAGTCGAAGAGGCTGAACGGAGGGAAGTCGAAGAAGCGCGTGCCCGCGAAGATGACGCCGAACACCACCGCGCCGACCGGAACCGCCCACGTCCGCGCGGTTCCGCCGAGGATGACGATCGTGTAGGCGAAGAAGGTGATGAGCGGCGCGAAGTCGTCGGGACTGAAGAAGGAGAACTGCCAGGCGTAGAAGAGCCCCGCGACCGCCCCGAGCGCGGCCCCGACCGCAAGCGACTGGAGCTTGTAGGCGAAGACGTTCTTGCCGAGGGAGGCCGCGGCGTCCTCGTCCTCCCTGATCGAGCGCAGCACGCGACCCCACGGCGAGCGAACGGCCACGTGGAGCAGGACGAGCAGGACGAGCGCGGCGCTCCAGACGAGCACGAGCATCGTCACGTCCTTGGAGCCGAGACCGAGCCAGTCCTGAACCCGGCCCTGGAAGTGCTGCCAGCTCTCGTCGTACTGGGCCGCAGTGCCCGCCCCAGCGAGGTTGATCGTCCCCTGCGAGCCGCCCGTGAGCCGGTCCTCGTTGAGCGCGATGTAGCGGACGATCTCGCTGAACGCGATCGTCGTGATCGCGAAGTAGTCGGCGCGCAGGCGGAGTGTCGGCAGCCCGAGCAGGAGCCCGGCGAGGATCGAGACTCCGACCGCGATCACGGCCGCCGCCCACATGCCGATGCCGGTCTTCACGGTCAGGATCGCCATCGTGTAGGCGCCGATCGCCATGAAGGCGACGTGGCCGAAGTTGAGCAGGCCGGTGTAGCCGAACTGCACCTGCACGCCGAGCCCGAAGATCGTGTAGATGCCCGCGACGACGCCGACGAACGCCCAGAACTCGCCGCTCGCGATCGTGCTCACAGCAGCCTCGCCCTGCCCAGGAGCCCTTGCGGCCGGACGAGCAGGACGGCGATCAGGAGCACGAACGCGACGACCGGCTTGTAGACCGGGTCGACCCCGCCCGCCAACGCCTCCCAGGTCGAGAGCTCCATCGCCACGCCGAGCAGCAGCCCACCGACGAGTGCGCCGTACGCGCTCCCGATCCCCCCGAGCACGACCGCCGCGAAGACCGGGAGCAGAAGCTGGAAGCCGGTATTCGGCGTGAACGAGGCCTGCACGAGCCCCTGGAGGACGCCCGCCAGGCCCGCCAGGGCCCCGGCCAGGAGCCATGTGTAGACGACGACGCGGTCGACGTTCACGCCGGAGATCGAGGCGAGCGACCGGTCGTCCGCCAGCGCGCGCATCTTGCGGCCGAGCGCGGTGCGCGCGAGCAGGAGCCCGACCAGCACGATCGCGACGGCGCCCACGGCGATCGCCACACCCTGGCTGCCGCCGAGGCGAACGCTGCCGACGACGTAGACCTTGAACGGGTCGATCGCATAGCTCCGGGGCTCGGCCCCGGCAACGAGGAAGAGCAGGTGCCGCAGGAGCAGCGCCAGTCCGATCGAGGTGATGAAGAGCGACATGAAGCCCGCACCGCGCTTGCGCATCGGTCGCCAGAGCACGAACTCGAGCACCAGCGCGAGCGCTGCCGTCGCCACGATCGCGGCGATCGTGGCGACGAGCATCCGCTCGCCGTAACGGACGTTCGCGGCGACACCCACGAAGGCGCCGAAGGTGAGGTAGTCACCGTGCGCGAAGTTGACGATGCGCAGGATCTCGTAGACGAGCGAGACTCCGACGGCAGCGATCGCGATCACCGAGCCCGCGACGAGACCGTTCGCAAGTAGCTGCAGGAACATCTAGACGACCTGCGGCTCGGGCAGCAGGCGCCCCTCGGCGAAGCGGCGAGCATCGAGCAGGCGGAGCGCCTCGTCTTCGCGTCCGAGCGCGATCGCCTCGGCGATGATCCGGCCAACAGCCGGCGCGAGCATGAAGCCGTGGCCGCTGAAACCCGCGGCAACCCAGAGGCCCGGACGCACCTCGCCGAGGATCGCCTGGTGGTCAGGGGTGACGTCGTAGAGGCCCTTCACGAGCAGGGACAGCGAGACGAACTCGAGCGCCGGCAAGAGTGTCTCGACGCACTCACGCACATGGCGTTGCCAGCCGTCGCGTTCGAGGCCGGGGTCGCCGGCGGCAGTGAGATCGCTGGCGAGTACGCGGCCGTCGGCGAGCTGCTTGGCTGCGAAGTGACGCTCCGGCGAGATGACGAGCGGCTCGAGCAGGCGCTCGCGGATCGGCTCGCTCAGGAAGAGGTAGCGCGCCTCCCGCTCGATCGGCAACTCCGGAACCAGCGCGCGCGACTCCCAGCCCGCGGCCACGAGGACGCTCGCCGCGGTGGTGCTCGTTCCGTCCGCGAAGGCGAGCTCCCATCCGGATCGCTCCTCCGTGAGGCCGACGACCTCGGCGCGCACGACGGTGGCGCGCTCGCCGAGCGCCTCGAGCACCGCCTGAGGGCGATCGAGGTAGCCGTCCTCGGCACACCAGGAGGCGCCCGCGAGCGAGGACGGGTCGAGCGCGGGAACGAGCCACGCCGCCTCGTCCGGCTCGACGATCCGCGAGGGGACGCCGACCTCGTTCTGGAGCGCGACGTTCGCGGCGAGCCGTGCGCGCGTCTCCGGGGAGTGTCCGAGGAAGAGGTACCCGCACGCCTGAAAGCGAGGGTCGACCCGCATCTCCAGCCGTACCCGAGCCTCGCGGTAGAATGCGAGTGACTCGCGCGCAAGCAGGCAGTTGACGGCCGTGCCCCACTGCTGGCGGATCCCGCCCGGCTGCACCCCCGACGCGCCGGCCCCGATCCCGCTGCGCTCGTACACGGTGACGGATTCGACCCCCAGGCGGCTCAGCTCGTGGGCGACGAAGAGGCCTGTCACGCCCGCGCCCACGACGGCGACCTCCTCGCAGGCACTGGGCCGCCCCGGCACGCTGGAGCCCCTACCGGCGGGCGTTGGTCTCGATCGGCGCCACGGCGGAGAGCCTACTCACTGGTTGTTGCGGACAGGTTCCTCTCGCTCGAGGAGCGCCGGCAGACGATGACGCCGGCGGCGTACGCCGATCGCCGGCTCCGAAATCGCCTCGGTGCCGGGGCCACCGGTCACCCCCGTTGACCCGGATAGCGACAGGACGCGATGCCCAACACGCGGGCAACTCCCGGGCGTGGGTAGCGACCGTCGTAAGTGAACGGGAATCCGAGGTATAGCCGACTGCGCCCGCCGAGGAAGGCGAGCCCGCCGCCAATCGTGAGGCGGCGTTGGTCGGTAGGCGGCTCCTGCTGGTTGCTGAACCCGAAGCCGGGCGGGTTGGATGGTCCATAGACGTCGAAATCCACAACGGCGCCGTCGCCGTACTCGATCTCGTACTTGCGATAGCCGCTGAACGGCCGGATCTGGATGACGAGCTTCCAGCTGCCGGAGCGCCCGACCGCGTGGAAGCGGCCACCGGGGAGGTGGCGGCAGCTCAGAGCGTGGAAAGTGACCCCATTCGCGGGCACTCGCGTGCCGGGCGCGAGGGGTGACGGCAGGATTGTGATCCCAGGGGCTGTCGGCGCGGGCGCCGACAGCGCCGCGGACGCCGCGACGAGCGCGAGCATCACCGCGGCGACACCCACCCATCCCGGCCAGTGGCGGTTCTTCGAATCGGTAGTCATGAGAGCTCCTTTCAGCACGAGTGCCCTGCCCGGTGCAGGAACAGGACGCCGAGGTGGTGGTCGGTGAGGTCGCCGGTATCGGAGAGCAGGAAGTTGGAGACGATCCGCCCGGTGGCGCCGGCGAAGATGCCGGCGCCGCCGTCGACTTCCCAGGCGGCGGTTCCGTGCCGCAGGCCCGGGTCGTGGCAGGGAGCGAGCGTTCCCGCCCCGGTGCTGCGGAAGCGGAGCGCGTTGCCGTTGCCGAAGCTGACCGTGCCGACCTCCTCGAAGCGGCGCTCGTCGAGGAAGGTGAGCCGGCACTCGAGGTGCGCTTCGTCTCCGTCGAGTAGCTCGAGGTGGCCGTGGACGCCGTCGGCATCGATCTCGGTGACGAGCGCTGAGCTCGGAGCGGTGGCGCGCGCGGTCAGCACACCGGGTGAGAGTCGGTGCGAGTGGCCTCGGAACTGCATCGAGAAGGCGACGTGGCGCATCCCGGCGAGGTGCCGTCCGTTCGCCGCTTCGGAGGTACTCGCCATCAGCCCGGAGTCACGGACCAGGGGTGCCGAAAGCGGTCGCAGCTCCAGGTGGATCACTTCGCGTACTCGTCAGAGATCCGCCTGAGCTTCCACAGCTGGTTCCACTTCTCGTGGCACCTGCCGACCTGAAGCGGAGTTCCCTTGGCATTCCGGAACTCGGTGATGTCCAGGCACATCGAGTAGTCGGCCCCGCCGGTGTTACGGCTGGCAATGATGCCCGGCCATACGTGCGACCACTGCTGGCCCCGCACGCCGGCTCCGCAGTACTGCATGTAGACGGGCGAGTGCTCCGGCCGCGCGACGGTCAGGCACATGTCCGAGTACAGGTTGCGGAACTGATAGATCGGGGTGCCGCCGAACGTGGTAGCAGTGTGGACAGCTCGCCAGTACTGCCGGTGACGCAGGCTTCGCAGCGCCAGGTGACTGACGGGGGGTTGTAGCACGGCGCGTGCCTGCACGACCTTTTCGTAGACCCCCACGCGCAGGTAGCTCCCTTCGGGTGACCTGCTGTCCGCCTCGATGACATAGACCGCGTCGTCTGTCAGCGTCTTCGCATCCGACCGCGTGGTGCTCTCCGGTTTCGCCTGGGCGGCGGACGCTGCGATGGGCAAGATCAAGCACAGTGTCAGTACCACGGTGAGTCCAGTCCAGCGGGCGGTGTTGCGTCTCATCGTTCCTCCTCAGGTGTATGGCGGCCCCCGGCCGCTTGCATCCCGGCCAGCATGCGCCCGCGCCGGGCGGCGCGCCTCGGGTATTTCCCTAGTCGTCGCCGTCGAGTACGTTCAAGGCGTGCTCATCGGGCGCGAACGGGAGCTGCGGCCCGTCGCGACGTTGCTCGAGGAAGCTCGGCGCGGGCGCAGCGGCACGCTCGTCCTCGTGGGTGAGGCAGGCGTAGGCAAGACGGCGCTCCTCGGGGAAGCGCGGCGGCTCGCGCCGGACATGCGCCTGCTTGCCGCCACGGGCGTCGAGTCCGAGTCGGAGCTTCCCTTCGCAGGCCTGCACGAGCTCCTGCGTCCGCTGCTCGAGCTGCTGCCTCGCCTCGCAGCCTCGCAGTCCCGGGCGCTGGCGGCGGCGCTCGCGCTCGAGGAGGGGCAGCCGGACACGCTGGCCGTCGGGGCGGGCACGCTCTCGCTGCTCGTGGAGGCGGCCGAGGAGGCACCCGTCCTGATCGTCCTCGACGATGCCCACTGGCTCGACCGCGCCTCGGCCGAGGCGCTTGCCTTTGCCGCCCGCCGGCTGGCGGGTGAGGAGCTTGCCGTCCTGGCCGCGCTCCGTCCCGGCATCGCAACCCCGTTCGAGGCGTTTCCGCGCCTCGAGCTGGGACCGCTCGCGACTGAGGATGCGCGCCGCCTGCTCGCCCTGCGTGACGAGCTCGTCCCGGTTGCGGACGAGTCGCGCGTTCTGGCCGCCGCGGCGGGAAATCCGCTTGTGCTGCTCGAGCTGCCCCTCGACCTGGCGCGGGACCTCCCTGCGGCGACGCCGCCGGAGGAGCGGCTGCGGCGCGCCTTCACGCAACGCGTGGAGAGCCTCCCGGCGCCGGCACGACTCGGTCTGCTGCTCGCGGCCGCCGAGCCGGATCCGGGGCCCGTCCGGCGCGCCGCCGCAGCACTCGGGCTCGGCGACCCGCTCAGGCCGGCAGAGGCCGCCGGCCTCGTGCGACTCGGCCCGGGCGAGCTCGCCTTCCGCCATCCCGTCCTGCGCTCGCTCGTGTACGCGGACGCATCCCCGGGCGACCGCCGTGCCGCGCACCGCGCGCTCGCAGAGGCGCTCGCCGGCGAGACGGACCGCGACCGGCGGGCCTGGCACGTGGCCGCGGCCGTGGAAGACGTCGACGAAGCGGCCGCAGCCCTGCTCGAGCAGACGGCGAAGCGCGCGGCTGCGCGCGGCGGGCACGCCGCGGAGGCCCGCGCCCTCGAGCGCGCCGCCCGGCTCTCGCCCCATCGCGCCGATCTCGCCCGGCGCCTCTATGCGGCATCCATCGCCTGGCACCGTGCGGGCGACGCAACACGTGGGCTCGCGCTCACGGAAGAGGCGCTGCCGGTAGCGGACGATCCACTCGTGCACGCCGACCTGCTCGCCCTGGCCGGTGAAACCCGGCGAAGACAGGGCGCCGACGTGCCCGAGCGCGTCTACCTGCAGGAGCTGGAGGTGGAGGGACTCGACGAGCTGCGGACTGCGAGGTTACTCGCCCAGATCGTGGACGCGCGACTGTATTCATTCGACGCGGCGGGCGCCCTGGCGCTCGCCCCCAGGCTGGAAGCGGCCGCGCGGGGCATTGCAGATCGGTGGGGGAGGGTCACATCGCTCGGCTCCGCCGGGAGCGCCTACCTCCTCGCCGGCGACCGCGACCGCGCCACGAGGCTCTTCCGCGAGATCGCGAGCGACCCCGAGATCCCGGCCACGTTTCCCTGGGACTACCTGTGGCTCGAGTGGTACGACGAGCTGCGAGCGTCGCTCGTGGAGACGCTCCTGACGGGGCGCGCGACGGGCAACCAGCTGTTTGTCGCCTTCAATCAGTCGGGCGCCGCCCATCTGGAGCTCCGGTGCGGCCGGTTGGGTTCGGCTTCGGCATCGGCTGCCGAAGCGATCCCGCTGGCGGATGCGATCGGGACGCCCGCGCTCGTCGGCATAGCCTCCGGTGCCCTCGCTTTCGTGCATGCCTGGCGGGGGCGGGCCGAAGCGTGCACGGCGCTCGCTGGCGCTGCGCTGGGGGCGGCAAGCAAGACGGGTGACCGCTACCACCAGGCCGTCGCCCGCCAGGCGATTGCCCTGCTCGCCCTCGGAGCCGGCCGGCCCGAAGACGCCATCGCCGAGCTGGAGCCGCTCGCGCGCGGCTGGGCAGCGAGCACGGTCGTCGAGCCGGGCGTCGTTCCCTTCGTGCCCGACCTCGTCGAGGCCTATGCCACGGCGGGTGACAGGACTCGGGCGGCCGAGTGGCTCGACCGCTTTGCGCTGATCGCTACCGGGGCAGAGCGCACGTGGGCGCTCGCGGCCTGTGCCCGCTGCGAGGGTCTCCTCGCGAGCGCCGAGGCGTTCGAAGCGCCGTTCCGCAGAGCGCTCGAGCTGCTCGAGCCCTCCCCGCTCGGACTCGAGCTGGCGCGCACCCGCCTTGCCTACGGCGAGCGCCTGCGCCGGCAGGGGAGACGGCGAGACGCGCGAGCCCAGCTCCGGGCCGCCCATCTGGCCTTTGCCGCGGAAGGCGCCGCGCCCTGGCAAGCCCGTGCCGCTGGCGAGCTGCGGGCGACCGGCGAGCAGGTCGCAGACGAGGCCAGGCCGCTACCCGACCTCACACCGCAGGAGTTGCACATCGCCCGGCTCGTCGCCGAGGGAAAGACGAACAAGGAGATCGCGGCAGCCATCTTCCTCAGCCCGAAGACCATCGAGTACCACCTCGCCAACACGTTCCGCAAGCTCGACATCCACTCGCGCGCCGAGCTCGCCCGACTCGTGGCGCGGGACATGCCTGTCGACGGTGTTCTCTAGCCTGCCGAGCGTGAAGAGTGGGGCCACAGTGCGAGGTTGCCAACCGGGCACTGGTCGTGGAGATGGCGATGCAATGATGCAGCTGTGCGGACGACCGTGACGCTCGAGCCCGATGTCGAGGCACTCGTCAAGCACGTGATGCGAGAGCGCGGCCTGACCTTCAAGGAGGCGGTCAACGAGGGCCTCCGCGCCGGGATGGGCCGCCCGGCAACCGCTCCCGCGCCGGCGCTTGCGACACACGACATGGGGGAGCCGCTGGCCGACATCACGAAAGCACTGCTGCTTGCCGGCGAGCTCGAGGGCCAGGAGTTGGCCGCGCGGCTCGCGCGCGGTGCATAAGTCGTGCCGCTCGTGAACGCGAACGTGCTGCTACATGCGGTCAACGAGCGCGCGCGAGCACCCGTCTCCCCTCATCCCCTCACCGCGAGCCAGGCCGCCGAGGCCGCCCAGGCCTGGCTGGACGGGCCGTCCACCGTCACGGTCGAGTCCACCCGGCGCCACCTCGCGCTCGTCCGCGGCCTGCTCGAAGGGGCCGGAACGGCCGGCAACCTGGTCGGCGACGCGCACCTCGCCGCGCTGGCCCTCGAGCACGGCGCGACCATGGTCTCCTTCGACCGGGACTTCGCACGCTTCGAAGGCATCGTGCTGCGTTGGCCGGTGGCGTAGGCTTTCGAGGAGGGCCCGGGATGAGCGAAGCTGAGAACCTCCACGGCGCCGAGCACGTCCGGCGCTACCGGGAGACCGACGGCGAGGTCGGTCACATCTGGCGGCGGGGGTCGAAGATCCTCCTGCTGACCACCACGGGTCGGAACACCGGGAGAAAGGGTACGAAGCCACTCATCTACGAGGACGCCGGTAGCGGCTACGTGATCGTCGCGTCGAAGGGGGGTTGGCCCGACCACCCCGGGTGGTACAAGAATCTGGAGCGGGAGCCCGAGGTCGAGCTGCAGGTGAAGGGCGAGGTCTTTCCCGCGCGTGCCCGTACGGCCGCGGGCGAGGAGCGCGAGCGCCTCTGGCGGCTCGCGGCCGAGCAGTGGCCGCCCTACGACGAGTACCAGGCGAAGACCGACCGGGAGATTCCCGTGGTCGTCCTCGAGCGAGTCAGCCGGCCGTGAGCCGATCCTGCGCGAGCCGGCGTTCGAGGCCGGCGGGCGCGTCTCCAACCTGAACGACCGAGCCGAGCCGGTGCGACTCGAGCGCTGCGGTGAAGAGCCGATGGCTCGCCGCCGCCTCCCCCGGCGTCGCGCAGTGGAACGGCTGGCGCATGCCGTCGCGTCCGTGGGCGAGCTCGTCGAGGAAGGCCGCCCACATCTGCAGGATCGCGTCCGAGAAGCCCGACTCGAAGATGGCACCGGTGATCGTGGGGTACGCCGATGCCGACCCGAGGTCGACGACCTGCCAGGCCTGCGGACCGCCGGGCTCGTAGGCCATCGTGCGCAGCGTCCCCTGCAACTTCGTCGTGTAGGCGATCGAGCCCGCGGTGCCGTCGACCTCGATCGTCCAG
>Ga0136617_10004140_pt1 | contig 12967 bp, 15 predicted proteins | sample AntDrymUQ3222106_2_FD_129672 | JGI IMG/M metagenome (GOLD analysis project Ga0136617, IMG submission 129672) | Polar desert sand microbial communities from Dry Valleys, Antarctica - metaG UQ322 (21.06) | ecosystem: Environmental > Terrestrial > Soil > Desert | place: Antarctica: Dry Valley...
CCCGACCCGCGCCTGTACGCCATGGCCCGCCGCTGGGAGGCGCAGATCGGGCCGCTGCCGATGGTTCGCGTGGTCGCGGACAAGCTCGTGTTCCCGGTCCAGCTCGAGCTGCAGGCTCGGCGCGGCGGCCTCTAGCGATGCCCACTTCGCGTGGCGACGCGCAGCGGATGTCAACGCCAACCGACTATCGGCCAACACGTGCGGCTATTGGCTGTTGGCAGGGGCGTTGGCTGTTGACTCACCTTGAGCTCGTGGCTCTGTTCAACGGCCAATGTAGCCCAGTGCAGCCAAGCAAGCGCAGAGCGCCGATGCGCTCAAGACGCTGATCAGGGTCGCGCGCATCCAGAGCACCGAGGCCTCCAACGCGATCGAGGACATCAGCGCGTCCCCCGAGCGACTCAAGGCGCTGATGCGCGAATCCACCGCCCCCGCCAATCGCGATGAAGCGCAGATCGCGGGCTATCGATACGTGCTCGACCTCATTCACACGAGCGCCGAGCACATGACGCCCTTCAGCGAGAACCTCGTCAAGCAATTGCACCAGAACCTGTATCGCTTCACCCCGGAGCGCCACCCCGGCGACTACAAGACCGGGCCCAACGACGTCAGGGAGACACGCGCTGACGGCACCGTCATCGTGCGCTTCAGGCCCGTCGAGCCTGCGGAGACCCGGACGTTGTTCATGCCCGAGTTGCACCGTCGCTACAGCGAACTGCGCGATCTCGATCGATACCACCCACTGTTGCTCCTCGTCGCGTACGTCTTCGACTTTCTCATGATCCATCCGTTTCAAGACGGCAACGGACGCACTTCTCGCTTGATCACGCTGTTGCTGATGTACCAGGCCGGCCATGAGGTCGGGCGCTACGTGAGCTTGGAGCGGATGATCAACGAGACTCGCGAGACCTACTACGAGGCCCTGCAGCGTTCAACCGTCGGCTGGCATGACGGCGAGCACACCATCTGGCCGTGGGTCGAGTATGTGTTCGGCACGTTCATCGCCGCCTATGGCGAGCTGAACGACCGGATGGTGCTCGCAGCTCCGCACGGTAGCAAGCAGCCCGCGATACGGGCCTTCATCCGCTCCCGGATGACCGACGAGTTCACGATCGACGACATCCGCAGTGCGACGACCGCCAGCGATGCTCTGATCAAGAAGGTTCTCGGTGAGCTGCAGCGCGATGGAGCGGTGAGGATCGTCATGAAGGGTCGGTACGCTCGCTACCGGCGGCTGCACACCGGCTTCTGACCGACACGCGCGCGCCGGCGCGTCACGACGATCGCCAGCGCGACACCCGCGGCGTCGATCAGGACGTCCACCGGCGTGCCGAGCCGGCCCTCCACCGTGGTCTGGTGCAGCTCGTCGGTGATCGCCTAGGCCACCGCGATCGATCGCCGCCATCAGCGCCAGCGCCGGGAGGCAGCGGGCGAGCCTGCGCGAGCGAGGGGTCTGACCCACTGCCGACCGCATCGCGGCAGCCGACCAGGGGTCTGGCCCACTACCGAGCGCATCGCGGCAGCCGGTGGTCGCTGGGAGTGGGTCAGACCCCCAGTGGGTCAGACCCCGGCCGCTAGCCGGGCTTGGCCGCCGGGCGCACGCGTTCGGCCACGCGCTCGACGGCCAGCATCGCCAGCGCGCCGAGCTCCTTGAAGCGGTCGCGCACCCGGTCGGCGCCGGGCGGGCGGGGCGTCACGCGCAGCTTGCGCAGCCAGCCGTTGGCCTGGTGGACGCGGACCTTGCGCTGGGTCACCGGCGTGCGCCACGTGATCGAGAACGAGATCGAGGTCGAGGGCCCGTTCTGGACGTAGTGGGGCGCGTCGGGGCGCACGTAGACGCCCTCGCCGGCGGCGAGCGCGTAGCACTCCTCCTGGTCGGGCTGCTGGCCGATGTTGCGGTGCCCGCCCAGGTAGATCCGCTCCAGCTCGGTCGCCTCGACCTCGGGGTCGTCGAAGCGGCCGACGTGCATCTCCTTGGTCCCGCGCACCTGCAGCAGGAAGTTGTGCTCCGGGTCGCAGTGCGACGGGGTCATCGAGTCGGGGGCGGAGAGGAAGATGAAGGCCTCGCGCTGGCGCATGCCGCCCTCACGGTGGCCCACGACCTGCTGGGTCTCGTCCAGGCAGGCGTCCAGCAGCGCCTTGTACTCCGGGTCCTGCTCGACGTTCTTGAGCACCACCCAGCTGCCGTTCGCCTCGATGTTGCGCACCACTTCCCCGGGGGAGGTGCTCTCGACGGCCTTCATGTCCTCGGCCGCCGCGATCTTCGCGAGCTTGCCGATGTTGTGCTCCACGTTGCGCTCGGGCAGGCGGTCGGCGAGGTCGGCCAGCGAGTCCAGCGTGAGAAGGGGGTGGTCGGAGAGGCCGTGGCGCACCGACATCGACGTGCGTCCGAACACCGCTTCCAAGCGCCTTGCGTCCAGCTCCAGCAGGCGGGTCATTCTGCTCTGCGCTCCTTGATCTGCCGTCGTAGGGCCGCGACGAGCTGCGATTCCGCTCGCGCCAGCCGGCCGAGGTTTCCGTTCCCCGGCACGAGCACGATAGACAGCCGGCGGCGATCCGGCCACAGCCGGGCAATCATACAATTGTCCGCCTCAGCACAGGAATCCATCCACGCGAGCTCCTCGCTCCCGTGGAAGATCGCGATGTTGTCGAGCTCGAGCTGGACGCCGGGCGAGAACGCCGCGAAGCGCTCGTCGAAGGCGATCTTGAAGGTGAAGACGCCCTCGCCGGCCAGCAGGTTGCACTTCATCGCGGCCGGCGTGCCGCCGCCGCCCAGCTCGAGCAGCTGCAGCCGGCCCTCGGCGGCGAACGCCGCGCACAGCTCGGCGAAGAAGCGGCCTGCCGAGGCGGACGCCATCGCCGTGCTCCGCTCGCCCTTCCAGCCCGCGGCTTCGAGTGCCAGGAAGTCGGTCACGGCCGCCGGGTCGCCCGCGCGGTCGGTGGTGGCGACCTCGCCGCCCAGCGCGCCGGCGAGCAGCTTGCGCTGGCGGCGCAGCTCGCGCCGGCGCTTGGACGAGAGCGTCGAGGCGACGTAGTCGTCCTGCGCGCGCCGGTGCAGCGCGCCGCGCTCGAAGCGCTCCCATTCCACGGGCCGGGTGTCGAGCGAGTCCAGGGCGGCCGCGAGCGCCGCGGCGAAGGGCCCGTCGCCGGGCACGGGCTCGAGCGCCACCAGCCCCGCGCGCCGACGGGCGGCGTGGAGCAGGTGCGCCAGCGCCCGCGCCTCGTCCCCGGCGGCCAGCAGCGGCGCGCCGAGGAAGGCGTAGTCGTGCTGCCATCCCGCGCGCGCGAGGACCGGCAGGCGCCGCCAGCGCAGCTGCCGGCGCACGGGCAGCGCGCCCGCCCAGTCGCCGCCGGGGCGGCGCGCCACCAGCAGCTCCACCCCGGCGCCGCCGAGGTGGCGCACGGCGGGCAGGAGGAAGCCCGGCTCGAAGAACGGGTTGGGCACGGCCGCCCGAGCCGCCAGATCACGCCAGTGTCCGAGCGCCACCTCGCTCAGGCCGGCCGGGTCGAGCCACTCGACGCGCATGGCCGGGCAACCTAGCGCCGTTGCTAGAGTCTCCCGCCGATGCCGACGACCTCGCAACTGGTGCGCAAGGGCCGCAAGGCGCCCAAGAAGAAGCTGGCCACCCCCGGCCTGAAGTCGGGCAAGGGCCGCAAGAAGAAGGTGGCCGCCCCGCAGCGCCGCGGGGTGTGCACGCGCGTCTACACCACGACGCCGAAGAAGCCGAACTCCGCCCTGCGCAAGGTCTGCCGCGTGCGGTTGACCAACCAGATGGAGGTCACCGCCTACATCCCCGGCGAGGGCCACAACCTGCAGGAGCACTCCGTGGTGCTCGTGCGCGGCGGCCGCGTCAAGGACCTGCCGGGCGTGCGCTACAAGGTCGTGCGCGGCACGCTGGACGCCGCCGGCGTCTCGGACCGCAAGAAGGCCCGCTCCCAGTACGGCGTGAAGGCCAAGTAGCGATGCCCCGCCGCGCCGCCGCCACCGTCCGGCCCGTCGAGCCGGACCCCCTGCACCGCTCCAAGCTGGTCCAGCAGGTCATCAACCGCGTGATGCTCGACGGCAAGAAGTCGACCGCCGAGCGGATCGTCTACGACGCGCTCGCCATCCTCTCCGAGCGCACGGGCAAGGACGCCGTCGAGGCGCTGGAGACGTCGATCAAGGCGCTCACCCCGGTGCTCGAGGTCCGCTCGCGCCGCGTCGGCGGCGCCACCTACCAGGTGCCCGTCGAGGTCCCGCCGCCCCGCGCCCGCACGCTGGCGGTGCGCTGGCTGATCGAGTTCGCGCGCAGCCGGCGCGAGCGCTCGATGGCCCAGCGGCTCGCCAACGAGCTGCTCGACGCGCAGTCCCAGCAGGGCGCCGCGTACAAGCGGAAGGACGACATCTTCCGCATGGCGCAGGCCAACAAGGCCTTCGCGCACTACCGTTGGTAGCACCCTCGCGGCCGTGAGCTGGGAGCCGTTCGGGCGGATCGCCCGCGACCAGCCGCCGTCCGACCCCTCCGCGCCGGAGGCTGCCGCCCCGCCCGCCGGTCCCGACCCGCGGCGCACCGCGCTGCCGCGCAAGCCGGCCCGCGCGCTGGCCGTGCTGACCTGCATGGACGGCCGCATCGACCCGCTCGCGCATCTCGGGCTGCGGATCGGCGACGCCGTGGTGCTCCGCAACGCCGGCGCGCAGGTCTCCAACGACGTGGAGCGCTCGCTGCGCCTGGCGGTGCAGAACCTCGGCGTCCAGGAGGTCTGGCTGGTCGGTCACGTCGACTGCGTGGCCCACGGCGGCGACGACGCCGCCGCCGAGCGCGAGCTGCAGCTGGGCGCCGAGCGCCTGCGGGGGGCGCTCGATGGCATCAGCCTGCACGCGATGATGCTGGACGCCGAACTCGGTTCCACGCCGCCCGGCGCCTAGCTTTCCGCTGCTACCATGAGCGGTCGCCGCGGGCCCATCTCCACCTGATCGACACGGGCCCGACGGGCCCGTTTTCTTTGGGTCCGCGCCCGACACCGAGCAGCAAGCAGACAGAGAGAGACGCTTTCCCATGCCGCGCAAGTTCAGCCTCGCCAACACCCGCAACATCGGCATCATGGCCCACATCGACGCGGGCAAGACGACGACGACCGAGCGCATCCTCTACTACACGGGCCGCTCCCACAAGATGGGCGAGGTCCACGAGGGCGCCGCGACGATGGACTGGATGGCGCAGGAGCAGGAGCGCGGGATCACCATCCCCTCCGCCGCCACCACGTGCGAGTGGAAGGGCCATCGGATCAACATCATCGACACGCCCGGTCACGTCGACTTCACCGTCGAGGTCGAGCGCTCGCTGCGCGTGCTCGACGGCGCCATCGCGCTGTTCGACTCCGTCGCCGGCGTGGAGCCGCAGTCCGAGACGGTGTGGCGCCAGGCCGACAAGTACCGCGTGCCGCGCATCGCCTACATCAACAAGATGGACCGGATCGGCGCCGACTTCGACCAGGGCATCCAGACCATGATCGAGCGGCTCGGCGCGCACCCCGTGCCGCTGCAGCTGCCGATCGGGGCCGAGTCGGAGTTCCGCGGCATCGTCGACCTGGTCAACATGAAGGCGATCCTCTACCTCGACGAGCTCGGCAAGGAGATCGAGGTCGTCGACATCCCCGAGACGCACCTCGAGGCCGCCACCGCGGCGCGCGAGACGCTGGTCGACGAGCTCTCCCACTACGACGACGGGCTCGTGGAGCTGATCCTCGAGGACGCCGAGATTCCGGCCGAGCGGCTGATCGCCGCCATCCGCAAGGCGACGCTGGAGATCAAGCTCACGCCGGTCCTGTGTGGCTCGTCGTTCAAGAACAAGGGCGTGCAGCCGCTGCTCGACGCCGTGCTCGACTACCTGCCGAGCCCGCTCGACGTGCCGCCGGTCGACGGCCTGGAGCCCGTCCGGGGCGACGACGACCGCCCGGCGGTGCGCAACGCGGACGACGCCGAGCCGTTCTCGGCGCTCGCCTTCAAGATCATGGCCGACCCCTACGTCGGCAAGCTCACCTACTTCCGCGTGTACTCGGGCAAGCTCGAGGCGGGCTCGCGCGTGCTCAACGTGAGCACGGGCAAGACCGAGCGGATCGGGCGCATCCTGATGATGCACGCCAACGACCGCGAGGACGTCCAGGAGATCTACGCGGGCGACATCGCCGCGGGCGTCGGCATCAAGGAGGTCCGGACCGGCGACACGCTCGCGGCACCTGACAAGCCGATCAAGCTCGAGTCGATGGTCTTCCCCGAGCCGGTCATCAAGGTGGCCATCGAGCCCAGGACGAAGGTCGACCAGGAGAAGATGTCGGTCGCGCTCGGCCGCCTGGCCGAGGAGGACCCGACCTTCCAGGTCGCCACCAACGAGGAGTCGGGCCAGACCGAGATCTCGGGCATGGGCGAGCTGCACCTCGAGGTGCTGGTCGACCGCATGCTGCGCGAGTACAAGGTCCAGGCCAACGTCGGGCGCCCGCAGGTCTCCTACCGCGAGACCGTGCGCGGCACGGCCACGAAGATCGAGGGCCGCCACGTCAAGCAGACCGGCGGCTCGGGCCAGTACGGCATCGTCTACATCAACCTCGAGCCGGCGCCCGGCGAGGGCTTCGACTTCATCAACAAGATCCGCGGCGGCTCCATCCCCACGGAGTTCATCCCGGCGGTGGAGAAGGGCGTCGAGGAGGCGCTGGAGTCCGGCATCCGCGCGGGCTACCCGATGGTCGACGTCCGCGTGACGCTGACCGACGGCAAGTACCACGACACGGACTCCTCGGAGATCGCGTTCAAGATCGCCGGCTCGCTGGCGCTCAAGGAGGCCGCGCGGCGCGCCAAGCCCGTGCTGCTGGAGCCGATCTTCTCGGTCGAGGTCACGACGCCCGAGGAGTCGATGGGCGACGTGATCGGCGATCTCAACCGGCGCCGCGGCCGCGTCGAGGGCATGGAGCCCCGCGGCAACGCCCAGGTCATCCGGGCGATGGCCCCACTGTCGGAGATGTTCGGCTACGTGGGCGACCTGCGCTCGATGACCCAGGGGCGCGCGACGTACAGCATGCAGTTCGAGCGCTACGAGGAGGTGCCGCCCAACATCGCCGAGAAGGTCGTGGAGGGCCGCACCGGGGAGCCCGTTCCCGCCTGACGCGCTAGTCTGCACGGGTTCGCCCTCGAGGGAGGGCCGCCCGGGCACGCAGTCTGTCCCGAAACAGAGACTTTCAAAGGAGCAACCTCAAAGTGGCGAAGGAGAAGTTCGAGCGCGACAAGCCGCACGTCAACGTCGGCACCATCGGTCACATCGACCACGGCAAGACGACGCTGACCGCGGCCATCACCAAGGTGCTCTCCGAGACGTACGGCGGCCAGGCCCGGTCCTTCGACGAGATCGACAACGCGCCGGAGGAGAAGGAGCGCGGCATCACGATCGCGACCTCGCACGTGGAGTACGAGACGAACAACCGTCACTACGCCCACGTGGACTGCCCCGGCCACGCCGACTACGTGAAGAACATGATCACGGGCGCCGCGCAGATGGACGGCGCCATCCTCGTGGTGTCGGCGGCCGACGGCCCGATGCCCCAGACGCGCGAGCACATCCTGCTCGCCCGCCAGGTCGGCGTCCCCTACATCGTGGTGTTCCTCAACAAGGCCGACATGGTCGACGACGACGAGCTCCTCGAGCTCGTCGAGGTCGAGGTCCGCGAGCTGCTCTCCGCGTACGACTTCCCGGGCGACGACATCCCGTTCGTCATCGGCTCGGCGCTGAAGGCGCTCGAGGGCGACGCGGAGCACACCGCGAAGATCGTGGAGCTCGCGGAGCAGCTCGACACCTACATCCCGGAGCCCGAGCGCGACCTGGACAAGCCGTTCCTGATGCCGGTCGAGGACGTCTTCTCGATCACGGGCCGCGGCACGGTGGCCACGGGCCGCATCGAGCAGGGCATCGTCAACACCGGTGAGACCGTGGAGATCGTCGGCATCCACACCCAGACCTCCTCGACGGTGGTCACGGGCGTGGAGATGTTCCGCAAGATCCTCGACCAGGGCCAGGCCGGCGACAACGTCGGCTGCCTCCTGCGCGGGATCAAGCGCGAGGAGATCGAGCGCGGGCAGGTGCTCTGCAAGCCGGGCTCGATCACGCCGCACACCGAGTTCAAGGCCGAGGTCTACGTCCTCAAGAAGGAGGAGGGCGGGCGCCACACCCCGTTCTTCAACGGCTACCGGCCGCAGTTCTACTTCCGCACCACCGACGTCACCGGCGTGGCCAAGCTGCCCGAGGGCACCGAGATGGTCATGCCCGGCGACAACATCCAGATGGAGATCGAGCTGATCCAGCCCATCGCCATGGACGCCGGCCTGCGCTTCGCGATTCGCGAGGGCGGCCGCACCGTGGGCTCGGGCGTGGTCACCGAAGTCGTCAAGTAGTTCCGCAGCACCCGGCGCGGCGCCGAGCCGCCGCCGATCCGAAGTCAGCAGATACGACCAAATTGGAGGCGGGCCCCGCAGCCCAGGGCCCGCCTTCAGTGCGCAACGCCAGCAGCCTTTCAAGACACGAGACCAGAGAAGCCGGACAGAACACCGTGGCAACCGCCCAGCAGAACAAGATCCGCATCCGCCTGAAGGCCTACGACGCCTCGGCGATCGAGACGGCGGCCAAGGAGATCGTGGAGACCGCCACGCGCACGGGCGCGACCGTGTCCGGCCCGGTGCCCCTGCCGACCGAGAAGAACGTCTACGCGGTGATCAAGTCGCCGTTCAAGGACAAGGACGCGCAGGAGCACTTCGAGATCCGCACCCACAAGCGCCTGATCGACATCCACCAGCCCACGCCCAAGACGGTCGACTCGCTCCAGCGGCTCGACCACCTGCCCGCCGGCGTGGACATCGAGATCCGCCTCGCCTTCGGCTAGCTCGCCATGCCCGCCATCCTCGCCAAGAAGCTCGGAATGACCCAGCGGTTCCTCGACGACGGCCGCGTCGAGCGCGTCACCGTGCTCGAAGCCGGGCCGTGTCCGGTGACCGCCATCCGCACCGACGAGGTCGACGGCTACGTCGCCGTGCAGCTCGGCTTCGGCAGCGTGCGCGAGAAGGCCCTCACGCGCGCCGAGCTGGGCCACCTCAAGAAGGCCGACGCCCCGCCGCTGCGCACGCTGGTGGAGTTCCGCGACGAGGCCGGCGAGCTGACGGTCGGCGAGACGGTCACCGTCGAGGCCTTCGAGGTCGGCCAGACCGTCAAGGTCGCCGGCAAGTCGAAGGGCAAGGGCTTCCAGGGCACGATCAAGCGCCACAACTTCGCCGCCGGCCCGAAGTCGCACGGCTCGCACAACGTGCGCGCCCCGGGCTCGATCGGCGCCTCGGCCACGCCCTCGCGCGTGTTCAAGGGCATCCGCGGCCCCGGTCACATGGGCGCCAAGCGCGTGACCCAGAAGGGCCTCGAGATCGTCGAGCTGCTGCCCGACCGCAACCTGATGCTCGTCCGTGGCTCCGTGCCCGGGCCCAAGGGCGGCACCGTGGAGGTGCGCACCGATGCCTGAGACGACCTTCCTCGAGGGCAAGCAGAAGCTCAGCCTCGACGACGAGGTGTTCGGCGCGCCGTTCAACGGCCCGCTCGTGCACGAGTGCGTGGTGGCCGAGCTGGCCGCGCGCCGGCGCGGCACCCACGCGACCAAGACGCGCGGCATGGTGCGCGGCGGCGGGGCCAAGCCGTGGCGCCAGAAGGGCACCGGGCGCGCCCGCGCCGGCTCGTCGCGCTCGCCGATCTGGACGGGCGGCGGCACCGTGTTCGGCCCCACCCCGCGCCACTACACGGTCAAGGTCAACCGCAAGGCCCGCCGCGCCGCGCTGCGCGCGGTGCTCTCGGTGCACGCCGACCGTGGCTCGATCTTCGGCCTCGACGCCGCCGGCTTCGACGCGCCGTCGACCCGCACCGCCCACGGGCTGCTCTCCGACCGCCGCGCCGGCAAGGTGCTGGTGGTGCTGGGCCAGGACGAGGCGAACGCCGCCAAGTCGTTCCGCAACCTCGAGGGCGTGGCCGTGCTGGCCGCCGAGAACGCCGGCGTGGCCGACATCGTCGGCGCCGGCACGCTGGTCGCCTCCCCCGCCGCCGTCGACGCGCTCAGCGCGCGGGCGCGTCGCGCGCGCGAGGAGGTGTCCGCCTGATGGACGCCGGCCAGATCATCATCCGCCCCGTCGTGTCGGAGAAGTCCTACGTGCTGGCCACGGCGGGCAAGTACACGTTCCGCGTGCACCCCGACGCGCACAAGACCCAGATCCGGCAGGCCGTCGAGACGCTCTTCGACGTGACCGTGCTCGAGGTCCGCACCTCCGCCGTGCCCTCCAAGCCCAAGCGCCGCGGCCTGACGTCCGGTCGCACGCGGCAGTGGAAGAAGGCCGTCGTGCAGGTGCGCGAGGGCGACTCGATCCCCGTCTTCCAGGGCCTGGAGGCTGATCTCTGATGCCGATCCGCAAGCCCAAGCCGACGTCCCCGGGCCGGCGCTTCGTCACCTATCCCGACTTCGCCGAGATCACGAAGAAGGAGCCGGAGAAGACCCTGGTCGAGGGCCTCAAGAAGTCCGGCGGACGCAACGCCAACGGCCGCAAGACGGCTCGCCACCGCGGCGGCGGGGCCAAGCGCCTGTACCGCAAGGTCGACTTCAAGCGCCGCAAGGACGGCGTGCCCGCCCGCGTGGCCGCGATCGAGTACGACCCGAACCGCTCCTCCTACATCGCCCTGCTGCACTACGTGGACGGCGCGAAGGCCTACATCCTCGCCCCCAACCGGCTGCGCGTCGGCATGGTGGTCGAGTCGGGCGTCGGCGCCGACATCACGGTGGGCAACGCGCTGCCGCTGGCCAGCATGCCGGTCGGCACCGTGATCCACAACGTCGAGCTCCAGCCGGGGCGCGGCGGGCAGATGGCCCGCTCCGCCGGCGCCGGCGTGCAGCTGATGGCCAAGGAGGGCGACTACGCCACCCTGCGCCTGCCCTCGGGGGAGATGCGCATGGTGCGCGCCGAGTGCCGCGCCACGGTGGGGACGATCGGCAACGCCGACCACCAGAACGTCACGGTGGGCAAGGCCGGGCGCAAGCGCCACATGGGCGTGCGCCCGCAGACGCGCGGCACGGCCATGAACCCGGTCGACCACCCGCACGGCGGCGGTGAGGGCGCCACGCCGCTGGGCAACCACCCGCAGACACCCTGGGGCGTGCCGACGATCGGCTACCGCACCCGCAGGAAGGGCAAGCAGTCCGACCGCTACATCGTCCGCGGCCGTCGCCGCGGCAAGAAGGGCAGCCGCTGATGTCACGTTCCTCCAAGAAGGGGCCGTGGGTCGAGGAGCGCCTGATGGGCCGCATCGAGCAGATGAACGCCTCCGGCGCCAAGACCATGGTCAGGACCTGGTCGCGCACCTCCACGATCTTCCCGGACATGGTGGGCCACACCATCGCCGTGCACAACGGGCGCCAGCACGTGCCCGTGTTCGTGTCGGAGTCGATGGTCGGCCACAAGCTGGGCGAGTTCGCGCCCACGCGCACCTACCGCGGGCACGAGAAGTCGGGCCGGGTGCGATGAGCGACACGCCGGACAAGGACCAGCTCGAGCGGGCCGACGAGGAGGCCGCGCGCGCCGCGGCCGCCGCCGAGGAGGCGGTCGACGCCGCCGCCGCGGCCGAGGACGTGTCGGACACGGAGGTGTCGGCAGCTGCCGAGGCCGCCGACGTCGTCGCCGCGATCGAGGCCGAGCAGGCCGCCGACGAGGCGACCGAAGCAGCGACGAAGGCCGGCGACGCCGCCGACGCCGCCGCGAAGGCGCCCAAGGCCAAGCGCGCCCGCAAGGCCCGCGAGGCCGAGGTGGCCGCCGACCAGGCCGAGGAGGCCGCGGAGGACGCGGCGGCGGCCGTCGAGAGCCCGAAGTCAAAGCCGCGCGCGCGCCGCAAGCCGGCCGCCGCCCCGCCCGAGACTCCCGCCCCGCCCGAGACTCCGGCCGCGCCCGAGACGCCCGCCGCGCGCCGGCGCGACCAGCGCCGGCCGGTCGAGGCGGGCGTCGCCGTCCGCGCCCAGGCCCGCTACGTGCGCACCTCCGCCCGCAAGGCCCGGCTGGTGTGCGACCACATCCGCGGCAAGGACGTGGCCGAGGCCCGCGCCATCCTCGCCTTCACGCCGCGGGCCGCGGCCAAGGACTGGGCCAAGCTGCTCGAGTCCGCCGTGGCCAACGCGGAGCACAACCACGAACTGGTCGGCGACGAGCTGCGGGTGTCCGCGGTGTTCGCCGACGAGGGCCCGACGCTGAAGCGCTTCCGGCCGCGGGCCATGGGCCGCGCCACGCGCATCCGCAAGCGGACCTCGCACCTGACCATCACGCTCACCCCGAAGGAGTCCTGAACCGCATGGGGCAGAAGGTCCATCCCGAAGCCATGCGCGTCGGCTACATCCACGACTGGAAGTCGAACTGGTTCAACGAGCGCCACTTCTCCGACTTCCTGATCGAGGACGTGCGCATCCGCGACCACATCACGGGCAAGCTCGCGCACGCCGGCCTGTCGGACATCACGATCCGCAAGGACGCCGCCGAGGTCGAGGTCAACATCCACACAGCCCGGCCCGGCATCGTGATCGGCAAGTCCGGCTCGGAGGTCGACGCCCTGCGGCGCGACCTGCACCGGCTGACCGGCAAGGCGATCAAGGTCAACATCCTCGAGATCAAGCGGCCCGAGCTGGACGCCAAGCTCGTGGCGCAGTCGATCGCCGAGCAGCTCGTCAACCGCGTCGCCTTCCGGCGCGCGATGAAGCGCGCCTTGACCAGCGCGATGCGCTCGGGCGCCAAGGGCTGCAAGATCCAGGTCTCCGGCCGCCTGGGCGGCGCCGAGATGGCCCGCACCGAGATGTACAACGACGGCCGCGTGCCGCTGCACACGCTGCGCGCCGACATCGACTACGGCTTCTACGAGGCGCGCACGACGTTCGGGCGCATCGGCGTGAA
>Ga0136617_10004141_pt1 | contig 12966 bp, 14 predicted proteins | sample AntDrymUQ3222106_2_FD_129672 | JGI IMG/M metagenome (GOLD analysis project Ga0136617, IMG submission 129672) | Polar desert sand microbial communities from Dry Valleys, Antarctica - metaG UQ322 (21.06) | ecosystem: Environmental > Terrestrial > Soil > Desert | place: Antarctica: Dry Valley...
ATCAGGTGCCGTTCGGTCTCGGTGTCCACTGCCGACATCGGGTCGTCGAGCACGATCACCCGCGAGCCTCCGATCAGCGCGCGCGCGAGCGCGACGCGCTGGCGCTGCCCACCTGAGAGGTTGACGCCCCGCTCCCCGATCAGCGTGTCGTAGCCGTCCGGCAGGTCGTCGACGAAGCTCGCCACACCGGCCGCCTGGCACGCATCGAGCACGTCGGCCCAGTCTGCGTCCGGCCGCGCCGCCAGAAGGTTGTCGCGCAGCGGCACGGAGAACAGCACCGGCTTCTGCGTCACGACAGCGACGGCGCGACGCAACGCAGCGAGCGGAAGGTCCCGCGCGTCGACGCCACCGATCGAGACCCGCCCCTCGGTCGGGTCGTAGAAACGAGCGACGAGGTTGAGCAGCGACGTCTTCCCGGAACCGGTTGCTCCGCACACGGCCACGATCTCGCCCGGCTCGACCCGGAGATCGACACCGGACAGCACTTCGGCGCCGGTTCGGTACGAGAACCGGACTCCGTCGAGGCGCACCGTCAGGGGCCTCGCGGGGAGCTGGCGCGGCTGCTCTGGCTCGGGCAATGGCTCGATCCCGTCGAGCCATGCGAACGATCGTGAGGCCGCGGCGGTCGCGCGTTGACCGAGGTTGATGATCCAGCCGAGGGCCTCGAGCGGCCACACGAGCTGCAGGAGGAGGGTGACGAACAACGTGAACTCGCCGATCGTGAGCTCGCCGGCAATCGACGCACGACCGCCGAACAGCAGGACGGCTGCGATCCCGAGCGTCGGGAGGAAGATCAAGCCGGGCAGAAACCGGCCCTCGACGGACGCTTGCCGCATCGTCTCGCTGCGCACCGCCTCGGCTCTTCCGCCGAAGCGGTTGCGAACGTCGTCCTCCCGGCCGAACGCCTGCACCATCTCGATCCCGACGACGGCCTCGTCCGATGCCTCGGTGAGATGGCCCTTGCGCTCCTGTACGAGTCGCGAGATCGGGAAGACCCTGTGCGCGAAGAGCCACGTGAGAGCGGCGATCGGCGGCATCGCGAGCGCAGCGAGCAATGCGAGCTGCGCGTTCACGACCACGAGCACGATCGCTGCGCCGACGAGCATCATCACGCTCTGGATCGCCTGGATCACGCCCCAGCCGATGAAGTAGCGCACCGGGTAGATGTCGTTCGTCGCCCGCGAGATCACCTCGCCGGTCGCGTGTCGATCGTAGAACGCTCGCGGATAGCGGAGATACGCGTCGTAGAGCATTCCCCGAAGTCGCGCCTCGACCGCGATCCCCACCCGGGCGGTCGCGTACCGACGCGTGAAGTTGACGAAGAAGCGCAGGATCGCGACGCACAGAATCGCGCCGAGATAAGGGAGGAGCAGCGACGAGTCGCCGCCGGTGTCGATCGCGCCGTCGATCGTGCGCTGGATCAGAATCGGGATCGCCAGTGAGAGCCCGGTGAAGAGGAGGGCGCAGCCGATGCCGAGCGCGACGAGCCGTCGCTGCGCGCGCCAGAGCGGGTAGAGATGGCGCAGCGTCGGCCAGAGGCCGAGATCGGGCGGGTCGACGGGGCTCACGGGCGGGTGATCGGGCTCCTTGTGCGCGGCGAGGCAGGCTGTCGGGGTGGAACGGGAAGCGCCGGAGCCTGCCTGGGTCGCGAGTCTCGGCGGCGCAGTGGTTCGACCGGCGTGCTGCCTGGAGCCGAACCCGCTCCACCCTACCAGCTGCGTCTTTCAGACTGCACTTCAATGTCGTTTACAACTTGACAAGACATCATGTTGATGTCATAGTGCAGCCATGAACCTCCTGCAGCACGTCCAGGCGATCCAGCGCGACCTCGCGGCGGCGGCCGCGCTGGGCGGAGACGACGTCGCCGAAGCCGGTCGGCGGCTCGGGGACGCCGTGGAGGCGACACTGCAGCTGCGCCTACTCGACGTTCTCACCGAGGCCTCGCTCGTCCTCAACGGACAGTTGCTCGCCGGTCACGTCGAGGTGCGTCTCGCCGGTCGGGAGCCCGAGCTCGTGTTCGTGGACGAAGCGATCGCGGAGGAGGAATCACCGGCCCTGGGGGACGATACGAGCGCGCGGATCACGCTCCGCTTGCCCGAGCAGCTCAAGGATGCGGTCGAGACGGCCGCAGACCGGGAGGGAATCTCTACCAACGCCTGGATCGTGCGGGCGCTGAAGCGAGAAGCGGACGGTGGCCGTCGCGGTGGCGGTCGGGTTCGCGTCGGCAACCGGCTCCAGGGCTTCGCCCGGGGCTAGCAGAAAGGAGTACGAGATGGCAATCTATTCAGGACCGTTCGGTCACATCGCGCTGCCCGAGATCGATGAGCAACGGCGCCCGGTCGAGCCGTGGCGGGACGTCCGCGTGCGTCGCCAGAGCTGGTCTCGGTGGCAGGAGCGCTCGCGGTGAGCGCCCCGGAGCTCACCACATTCGAGACCCCGGGGGAGGTGTCTCTCCGGCTGGTGCTCCACTCGGCCGACGTCTCGGTCGTGACCTGGGACGAGCCCGTCACGGAGATCAGGGTCGAGGCCACCGACGAGGAGAGCGCCCGCTCGGTGTCCGTTACCTCGCGCGAGGGCCGAGGCGGTCTCGTCGAGGTGCGGGTCGAGGAGCCCAAGCGGAAGGTGCGCTTCGGTCGCGACCCCGAGCTCGAGATCCGGATCGCGTGCCCGGCGGGCTCGGATCTCGAGTGCTCCGGCGGCTCCTCGGACTTGAAGGCCGAAGGGACACTCGGAAGGCTCCTCGTGAAGACCGGCAGCGGCGATGTGCGGGTCGAGCGAGTCCGTAAGCCCTCGAAGGTCACCTCGGCGAGCGGCGACGTCTCGATCGGCGAGGCGGAGGCGACCCTCACGGTGCAAACGGCCTCCGGCGACGTGCTTGTCGACACCGCCGCCGGCGCGCTCGCGCTGACTGCCGTGTCAGGTGACGTCATCGCACGGACTGTGCGGGACGGGGTGTCGCTCTCCACGGTCTCCGGGGACGCCGAGATCGGCGCCCTCGTCGCCGGCGACGCTCGGGTCCAGTCCGTCTCGGGCGACGTCGAGCTCGGTGTCGCAGCCGGCCTCGGGGTCTGGATCGACGCGCAGTCGGTGAGCGGCTCGATGGCGAGCGAGCTCGACCTCGACGACGAGCCTCCATCCGACGGTCGCCCAGCGGAGCTCCGCATCCGCACCGTGAGCGGCGACGTCCGCATCGTACGGGCTGGCATCGCCGCGGAGGCCTGAGGGGCGCCGGTCAATCCGCCGCTAGCTCCTCCGCGAGTAGGGACATGGCGTAGACCTGCCACGCGAGATCGCGATCGCGGCGCAGCACGCGCAGTGCCTCGCTCGCGCCGCGAAGCCCGGCGAGCTCGGGCGCGAGCGCGGCGAGTCCCATGCCGAGCGCCTCGCGACGATGCGGCTCGTCGAGATCGCCGGCGAGCGCCGTGACGGCCCGGCCGTAGAGCTCGAGCGGACGATGCGGGTCGCCACCCGCGGCGAGCAGCAACTCGGCGCGCCGGAGCGCCGCGTTCAGCTCGCGTCCCTCGAACGGAACGGCGCGACCGGCGACGAAGCAGAGCATCGCCCACTGCTCCTCGGTCGGCGCCCGCTCGACCGACCGTACCCAGTCGCGGATCGTCTCTCGGGTCAGGGGAGGCGATCGAGCAGCGCATCCCAGCGGGCAGGCGATCCAGCGCTCTGGAACGCTCCGACGAACCTGCCTCTGGCATCGACCAGGATGAACGCGGGCTGGTAGGTCGCACCGAAGCGCTTCGCACGTGTCCTACGGGGATCCTCGATGGAGGGCCACGTCCAGTCGTATCGGGCGATGAACGCGCGTGCGCCCGCAGGGGTGTCGGCTGCGTTCAGACCGAGGAACCGGATGCCGCGGTCTTGCCGCGAGACCCAGCGTGCGTAGGCGACCGCCTCGCTCTGACAGGTTCGTCACCACGACGACCAGACGTTGATCAGCACCGGCTTGCCCCGGAGGTCGGCGAGCGCGAGGCGCTTCCCGTCGAGCGTCGTCCCGGCGATCGGCGGTGCCGCGGGACGCGAGGCAGCATGTCCGACGCCGGCGAGGCCGAGCGCGACGACGAAACTCGCGACCAGCAGCGCCCGCATCCCGTCCACGGTACCCGCGGTCGCGCGTCGTGTCCCGGGAGTAAGGATCCCGTAAGAGTTCCTGCGCGCGGTCAACCCACCGCGGCGAGCGGCCGATACTTCGCGAATGAGATCGGCGATCCTGCTCATCCTTTGCGCCGCGGTGCTCGGCGTCGCCTCGCCGGCGAACGCCGCCCCGAGCTGGGCCGCACCGCAGATCGCGGCGGTCGTTGCCGCGGGCGTGCTCGGCCCAAGTGCCGTGTCGTTCCGACCCGACGAGCTCCTCACCCGGGGCGAGCTGCACGCCGGGATCCTCGCGCTCGGACGACCGCACGCCGAGCCGCTCGACCCGGGCCGGGTCGTGACGATCCGCGAGCTCGACGCGCAGCTCGTCGCGTCGGTCGGGCTGCTACCCGCAGCCCGCTCGATCCGTCTCTCGGCGCGCGACGCAGGATTGACGCCCCGCGACTCCCTCGGCACGGAGACCGTCGCGCGCCTGCTCGGCCTGCGCATCGACCACCCATCCTCGCGCGAGCATCTCGAGCGAGCGCCGCACGAGCCTGCCTCGCGCGCCGAAGCGGCCTACTCGCTCGCGCGTCTGCTCGTGCTCGACCCGCTGCGCGTGGCTGCGATCGACCAGACCGCTAGGGCGTTTCGCCTCCCGCTGCTCGACGACTGGCAGCGGCCGGTGCTCTCGCGGGCGCTCCGGCTGGTCGGGTCTCCCTATGTCTTCGCGGGCGTGTCGGAGAAGCCGCAGACCGTGTGGAGCTCGAGCCCCGGCGGGCTCGTCGCCGCGCCCGGCGGTTTCGACTGCTCGGGTTTCGCGTGGCGCATCTTCAAGCTGGGGCCGTACCCGGGGGCGCCGCTGCTGCAGTCGGTGCTCGAGGGCCGCACGAGCTACGCGATGAGCGGCGAGGTGCCAAAGCAGAAGCGGGTCGCTCGCCATGCGCTCCGGCCGGCCGACCTCGTCTTCTTCGGTTCTCGCGGCCGCGCGTCTCGACCGGCCGAGATCGGTCACATGGGGATCTACGTCGGAAACGGCTGGCTCGTCCACGCGTCGAGCGCAGGTGTCGCGCTCCGTCCGCTCGACGGCTGGTACGCCGAGCGCTTCGCCTGGGGGCGCAGCCCGCTCGCGGAGGCCGGCCTGAGCCTTTAACCGCGCCGAGGTTGCCATGGCCGTGCGCGGGGTACGCTCCGCGCGTGCGCTGGAAGAAGGTTCAGGGGAAGGGAGACGTCCAGGATCGCCGCGGCGGCGGTGGCGGGATGATGGGCGGCGGCGGGCTACCGATCCCCGGCGGCAAGGCGGGCGGCGGTCTCGGCCTGATCGTGCTCGTCGTGCTCAGCCTGCTGCTCGGGACGAACGTGGTCGGCGGCGGCGGCGGCGGCGCGGACAGCGGCCTCACACCGGGTGGATTCGACAGCGCCCCGGCAGGCACGAGCACGATCCCGGAAGAGAACACGACGTTCGAGTTCACGAAGTTCGTGAGCAAGGACGCACAGGATTTCTGGCAGACGCAGTTCCAGAGCACCGACCGGACGTATCAGCGAGCACCGGTCGTGATCTTCACGTCGGGCACCCAATCCGGCTGCGGGCCGGCATCGTCCGCGACGGGGCCGTTCTACTGCCCGGCCGATCACAAGGTTTATCTCGATCTGTCCTTCTTCAACGAGCTCAGCCGCCGCTTCGGGGCGCCGGGCGACTTCGCCGCGGCATACGTCATCGCGCACGAGCTCGCGCACCACGTCCAGGGGGAGCTCGGGATCGAGGCGAAGATGCGCGACCTGCAACGGGAGAATCCCGATCGCGCCAACGAGTACTCGGTGAAGCTCGAGCTGCAGGCGGACTGCCTGGCGGGAGTGTGGGCGCACAGCGTGAACAAGCGAGGGAATCTCGACCCCGGCGACATCGACGAGGGTCTTGCCGCAGCGGCCGCGGTCGGCGACGATCGCTTGGGCGCCCGCAGTCCCGAGCAATGGACGCACGGGTCGTCGGAGCTCCGAGTCAAGTGGTTCCGGGCTGGGTTCAAGGGCGGCGACTCTGGTGCCTGCGACACGTTCTCGGCAGAGCTCTGATCCCCGGCGTCGGCGCGATACGCTTCCCCGAGACCCTGAGGAGGAGCGATGACCGAGCTGGCCCAGGCGCCCGCCGCGCGCGGCGCCGATGAGATCTCGAAGATTCCCCACTGGATCGGTGGCACCCGTGTCGAAGGCACGTCCGGGCGCAGCGGGCCTGTCTACAACCCGGCGACCGGCATCCAGACCCATGCCGTCGACCTCGCCTCGGTCGAGGAGGTCGCGACCGCGGTCGCAAAGGCGAAGGAGGCCTTCCCCGCGTGGCGTGCGATGTCGCTCGCGAAGCGCGCCGAGCTCTTCTTCCAGATCCGCGAGTTGGTTCATTCTCACCGGGAGGAGCTCGCCAAGCTCCTGACAGCCGAGCACGGCAAGGTGCTCTCGGACGCGATGGGCGAGGTCGCGCGGGGGCTCGAGGTGGTCGAGTTCGCGTGCGGGATCCCGACCCTGCTGAAGGGCGAGTTCTCCGAGCAGGCCTCGACGGGAATCGACGTGTACTCGATCCGCCAGCCGCTGGGCGTCGTCGCCGGCATCACGCCGTTCAACTTCCCGGCGATGGTTCCGATGTGGATGTGGGCGCCAGCGCTTGCGTGCGGCAACTGCTTCGTGCTCAAGCCGTCCGAAAAGGATCCGTCCGCGGCGATGCTCACCGCGGAGCTGCTCGCCGAGGCGGGTGTTCCTGAAGGTGTCTTCTCAGTGGTGCACGGCGACAAGGTCGCGGTCGACGCGCTGCTCGAGCACCCGGACGTCGTTGCGGTCTCGTTCGTCGGCTCGACTCCGATCGCGCGGTACATCTACGAGACAGGGTCTCGCAACGGCAAGCGCGTCCAGGCGCTCGGCGGCGCCAAGAACCACATGGTCGTGCTGCCCGACGCAGACGTGCAGATGGCGGCCGATGCCGCGGTCTCGGCCGCGTACGGCTCGGCGGGCGAGCGGTGCATGGCCGTCTCGGTGGTCGTCGCCGTGGGCGACGTCGCCGATCCGCTCGTAGGGGCGATCAAGGAGCGGCTGCCGAACGTCAAGGTAGGCAACGGCATGGATCCGAGCTCCGAGATGGGCCCCCTGGTGACCCGCGAGCATCGCGATCGGGTCGCAGGCTACATCGACTCGGGCGCAGCGCAAGGTGCGACGGTGGTCGCAGACGGACGTGCCACGACACCCGGCGGCGACGGCTTCTTCCTCGGCGTCTCGCTGCTCGACGAGGTCACGACCGAGATGGACGCCTACCGGGACGAGATCTTCGGACCCGTGCTGTCGGTCGTGCGCGTGGCGAGCTACGACGACGCGATCGGGCTCGTCAACGATAACCCGTACGGGAACGGCGTGGCGCTCTTCACCCGCGACGGCGGCGTCGCGCGCCAGTTCCAGTTCGAGGTCGAGGCGGGCATGGTCGGGATCAACGTGCCGATCCCCGTCCCTGTCGCCTACTACTCGTTCGGTGGCTGGAAGGGCTCGCTCTTCGGCGCGAGCCACGCCTACGGACCGGAGTCGATCCAGTTCTACACCCGGGGCAAGGTCGTGACGTCGCGGTGGCCCGATCCGGCGACGTCCAAGGTCGACCTCGGCTTTCCACAGACCCGTTGACGTGAGGGCGCGCGGGGTCGGGCGCATCCGCCTGACCCCGCCAGTCGCCTGCTCGCGCCCGGTCGGGGAGTCGTGAGGAGGCAGCCGACGGGGGTCGCGACCGATGTTCTCGTGGAAGGCTTCGCGCCGGATGCGATCGCACTCGCCGAGCACCTCGCGCACAGCGGACGGCGTGTGCGGCTCGCCGGTCTCGGGGAGCCGCCGGAGTCGGCGCTCGCGCTGCGCGTACGCGGAGTCGAGGTCGAGGTCGAGGGGCACGTCGACCTCGACGAGGATCCCGGCGCTCCGGCGCTCGCTTTTCTCGACGTATGGACACCCGAGGTCGCCCGGCGCGTGACGCTGCTGCGCGAGTCCGGAGCGCGTCTCAGCTGCCTCTCCGAGCTCCTCCTCGAGCGCGCGCCGCACACGACTCTCGGAATCACGGGTACGGCGGGGAAGACGACGACGGCGTCGTTCGCCGTCCAGTTTCTGCGTGCCGCAGGGCCTCGAGACGCTCGCGAGCACGACCGCTCGCGCCGGCAATCTCTGGGCGACCGACGAGCTGCTGCCCATGCGTGGCGGCCGGCAGCGCGGCACCCTCGTGCTCGAGCTTACGAGCTCGCACCTCGCGTTCTGTGCCCAGAGCCCGCGGATCGCGGTGATCACGTCGTTCTGGCCGGATCACGTCGAGCTCCACGGGTCGCTCGAGGCGTACCGCCGGGCAAAGCAGAACATCGTGGCGCACCAGACGCCGAGCGACCACGTCGTCGTCGACGCGGACGACCCGAACAGGTACGCGCGGCGATCCAGCTGCTTCGCGCTCCAGCGCTCCGCGCCGGCGTCGTCGGCCACCGCGAAGGGGTGGGGCTCGTCGACGACAGCATGGCCGCGACCCCGATGAAGACCGCGGCGACGCTGCGCGGCTACCCGGATCGCTCGGTCGTCTGGATCGCCGGCGGCGAGCTCGAGCTCGACGGGAGGGCGGTTCACGGCTCGCGCGAGGAACGCGAGCTGCTCGCACGCGGCCTGGCCGAGGCTGCCCGTGCCGCCCGGCTCGCCGTCGTCTTCGGGCCCGCGGCCGAGACGGTTCGCCGGGGCCTCGCTCGAGCTGCTCGCCGTGCTGACAGCAGGCGGCGGGGCCTGTCCCCGGCGGCTCCTCCGGTTGCCGCCGTCGAGACACTCGAGGACGCGATCGAGCGGGCGCTTGCCGAGTCCAGCGGCGCGGACGCAATCGTCGTCTCGCCGATGTTCCCGCTCGCGATGGCCGATCGCGAGCGGGTCGCGCCTGCCCTGCTCGGGCGAATGACGTCGGGCACGCGCGGCGCCTAACGCCTACCGCTCGACGGTCGGCGCGACCTCCGTTGCCGCGACGTCTGACTCGCTGCAAGACTGCCCGACGATGCACGTCACGATTCTTCTCGCCGACTTCGCCCAGGTGAGCGACGGCAAGCTCACGATCGTCGGCGGCGGCTGGTCGCTCACCGGACCAGAGCCGGTGCCGTTCGGGATCGCGATCCTGATCCGGGTCCCGTGGGATCGCGCGAACCAGAAGCACGTGATGAGGCTCGAGCTGCTCGACGCCGACGGCCGCCAAGTCGAGATCGAGACCGAGGAAGGCGTGCATCCCGTCGTCTTCTTCGACGACGTCGAGTTCGAGGTAGGGCGGCCTGCCGGACTCAAGCCGGGAACTGCGCTCGACTTCCCCGTCGCGGTGAACTCGGGGCCGCTGCCGCTCGAATCGGGTCTGTACGAGTGGCGCCTGTCGATCGACGAAGAAGCGGACGCGGACTGGCGCCTCCCGTTCACCGTGCGCTTCGAGGATCCCGACGACATCGTCTGACCGATTCGCCGTGGGCGTGTGGCAGCGTCGTGTCGCCGCCGCCGCGTTCGCTGCTGCGATCGGCGTCGGCCATGCGCTCGGCTCGAACGGAACCCCGCTCGAGCAGCTCGTCGGGCGCCGACTCGTGGTCGCGATGGAGGGGACGACCCCGAGCGCCGAGCTGCTCGGGCGGATCAGGCGCGGCGAGCTCGCCGGTGTGATCCTGTTCGGCGGCAACATCCGGAACCCAGCTCAGGTGCGTGCGCTGACCGCTTCGCTGCGCCATGCTGCGCGGGAGGCGGGTCGCGCCGCGCCGCTCGTGCTCGTCGATCAGGAGGGAGGGGTCGTCCGCAGGCTCCGCTGGGCGCCGCCTGCCCGGACGGCGCGGGAGCTGGGTGGCCTCGGGCTGGCGCGGATCCGCGACGTCGGACGCCAGACCGGGGAGGCGCTCCGGCGCGCCGGGATCACGGTCGACCTTGCGCCGGTCGCGGACGTTCCTACCGTGCCCGGCTCGTTCGTCGCGGGTCAGCGCCGGGCGTTTGCGGCAAACGCGCCGCGCGCGGGTGGAGCCGCCGCCGCATTCGCCACCGGGCTCGCAGACGCCCGCGTTGCCGCGACGCTGAAGCATTTCCCAGGGCTCGGCCGTGCTGTCGCGTCGACCGACACCAGCCGGGTCACGATCGACGCGACCCGAGCGCAGCTCGATGCAGATGCCCGCGCGTTCTCCCCTGCGATCGCAGCGGGTGTCCAGCTCGTGATGCTCTCGAGTGCGGCCTACCCTGCCCTCGGCGTCCGTGGCTCGGCGGCCTGGTCGCCCGCAGTGCTCGCGCGCCTGCGCTGGCTCGGCTTTGAAGGAGTCACGATCACCGACGCGCTCGAGCCGCTCGCGCGCACACACGACCGGTTGCCGGCGGCGACCGCACTGCTCTCGGCGCGCGCCGGCGTCGACCTCCTCCTGCTCACCGGTCGTGAGTCCGCCACAACCGCCGTCTTCCGCTCGCTGGTCGCGGCCGCGCATGCTGGACGGCTGCGCCGCGACGGGCTCGAGCGCTCCGCGGCGCGCGTCGACGCGCTTGCCGCGTCGCTCTCCGGCTGACTACGGTCTTGGCCGTGCCGAAGACAAGACAACGGATCATGACCGCGGCACTCACCGCGCGAAGCGCCGCACGCGTGCTTCGCCGCACGCGAGCGCGAGGCCGGGAGGAGAGGCTCGTGTTCGTCGTCGGCTCGCCTCGTTCCGGGACGACGTTCACGGGAAACGCGATCGGCTCGCTGCCCGGCTTCGTCGACCTCGACGAGGTGCTGCCGTGGAAGGCGGCGATCCCCGGGCTCGTCGGAATGCCCGAGGACGAGGCCGCAGGCCGGCTGCGCACGCTCCTCGAGCGAGTCCGACTGCTCGGTCTCGCGCGCGGCCTGCGTGGAGTGGAGCAGACGCCCGAGACGAGCTTCGTGCTCGGCGCGGCTCTGCGCGCCTACCCGGACGCGGTCGCCGTCCACGTGCTCCGCGACGGGCGCGATGTCGTCACCTCGCTGCTCGAGCGAGCGTGGCTCAACCTCGGACGCGAGGGGATCGACGATGCTCGGCTCGCGTTCGGGTCGCAGGCGCGCTTCTGGGTCGAGCAGGGCCGCGAGGACGAGTTCGCGTCGGTCGGGGATGCGACACGCTGTGCCTGGGCGTGGCGCCGGTACGTCGCCGCGGCACGGTCCGAGCCGAGTCGTACGGTGGAGCTTCGTTACGAGCAGCTCGTCGCCGATCCCGCTGCGGCGGCGGCTCCGGTCGCGGAGCGGCTTGGAGTGGACGCCGAGTCGCTGGCGGAGACGTTCGCTCGCGTCCACGACCGCTCGGCGGGTCGCTGGCGCCGCGAGCTCACGCCCCAGCAGGTGGAGGAGGTCGAGACCGAGGCGGGCTGGTTGCTCGAGGAGCTTGGGTATCCGCTATCGCGGGCCACGGCCCCGCCGGGGTGACCGTCAGCTCACTGGCCCTTCCCTGCCCACGCCGTGGAGCAGAGGCCCGCCGCGGCCGGGGATAGACTCGCCACCCGATGGCAACACCGCCCGAACCGCCCGTGAGACGTGTCGAGCTCCTCGTCTCCGCGAGAACGCTCCTCGTGATCGGCGGGGCGCTCGCGCTCGCGTGGGCGATGATCGCGGCCAAGCAGGCGCTCTTCTGGATCTTCATCGCGCTCTTCCTCGCGGTTGTGCTCGACACACCCGTGAGCTGGCTCGAGCAGCGGGCGAGCATCAAGCGCGGAAGCGCCGCGATGATGGTCGTCTTCGGGGTGATCGGCGTGATCGCAGCGCTCGCCACCCTGCTCGTGAGCCCGTTCGTCAGCGCGGTGCGCGATCTGATCGAGGATCTCCCCAACATCGTCAACCGCATCCGCGAGTCCAATGTGTTCCAGCAGCTCGACCGGCGGTCGAATGCCGGCGAGGAGCTCGAGCGCCGCGCCGAATCGCTCGCCGCCGAGCTGCCGAGCAGGCTCGGCGACGTGTTCAGCGTCGGTGGCAAGGTCTTCGGCTTCGGGCTCGGCGCGTTGCTCATCACCTTCATGACGCTCTTTCTCGTGATCGAGCTGCCGACGCTGCTCGGGGCACTGCGAAGCGTGCTCTATCCGCGCGCGGCCTCGCAGGTCGACATGCTCGCAGCGAAGATCACGAAGACGATCGGTCGCTATGCGTTCGGGGCGATCGTGATCGCTGGTATCGCCGGAACGATTCAGGGCAGTGCGGCGTGGTTGCTCGGCGCGCCGTTCGCGCTCGCGCTCGGGATTCTCGCCGGGCTCTTCGGTCTGATTCCTCAGGTTGGGGCGACCATCGCCGCGGTCGCGCTATCGCTCGTGACGCTGACCGTGGGCATCCCTCAAGCGTTGATCATGCTCGGGGTCTGCATCGGCTACCAGCAGATCGAGAACTACGTCCTGCAGCCGACGGTCCAGGGCAGGGCCGCCGACGTCTCCGGATTCGCCGTGATCGCGAGCGTCGTCGTGGGCGCGGCGCTGCTGGGTGTGGTCGGGGCCCTTGTCGCCGTGCCGCTCACCGCGTCGATCCAGATCGTGCTGCGCGAGCTCACCGCCGAGCGCCGTGCCGCCGTGGCGCTCGCGCGTGCCGCCACGCCACCGTCGTCGGCCACGCCGGACAGCACGTGACGGTCGTCCTCGACGGCCATTCGCTGACGCTCGCAGAGCTTGTCAGGGTCGCCCGAAGGGGGGAGCAGGTCGCGCTCGCAGCTTCGGCGCGCGAGGCGATGACGAGGGCGCGCGCGGTGGTCGACCGCGTCGTCGCGGAGGAGGAAGAGGCGTACGGGCTGACGACCGGAGTCGGCGTGCACAAGCGGACGCGCGTCGCGGCGCCTGGGCACGATCGGCTACTCGTCGAGCAGCACTTGATCGGCCAGGGCACGTGCGCGCCGGCCGACGTCGTCCGTGCGATGACCGCTC
>Ga0136617_10004143_pt1 | contig 12966 bp, 14 predicted proteins | sample AntDrymUQ3222106_2_FD_129672 | JGI IMG/M metagenome (GOLD analysis project Ga0136617, IMG submission 129672) | Polar desert sand microbial communities from Dry Valleys, Antarctica - metaG UQ322 (21.06) | ecosystem: Environmental > Terrestrial > Soil > Desert | place: Antarctica: Dry Valley...
GCCCGTCGCCTGAATGCGATAGCCCGGCCCTGTGCGGTCTTCAAGAAAGGACTCCCTCGGCGTCTCGGCGTCTCGGCGCCGGGACATGGACATTCAAGCGACGTGTGGTAATTTCACGCGACATGTCCGCCCCGAAGGTTGTCATCGTCTCCGGTGGCGCTCACGGCATCGGCAAGGCGTCCGCTCTTGCATTCGCCCGCGAGGGCTATCGCGTTTCGGTCGCCGATATCGATCGTGCCGCGGGAGAAAGGCTCGCTGCGAGCAGTCCCTCGCTGAGCGGCGAAATCATGTTCATTCAGGCGGACGTCTCGCGCTCCAGCGAAGCGCGCGACGTCGTACAGCGAACCGTCGAAGCGTTTGGCGGTGTTGACATTCTCTTCAATAACGTCGGCATCCAACCGCCTGACAGCTACAAAACGGCGGAACATCTGGACGAAGCCGTATGGGACCGCATCATGGAGGTGAACGCCAAGAGTTGCTTTCTGCTGTGCAAGCACGCCATCCCAGAGATGCTCAAACGCAGCGGCGGGGTCATCATCAACAATGCGAGTGTTCAGGCGCTCCAGTCCCAGAAGCTGGTCCCGGCGTACGCCGCCAGCAAGGGAGCGGTACTGTCGCTGACTCGCAATCTCGCGCTGGACTACGCCGACAAACACCTTCGAGTCGTGGCCATCTGCCCGGGCTCTGTCGACACGCCCATGCTGCGGGCGACGGCGGCTTTGTCGTCTCCACAGAATCCTGACGACGCGCTTGCGCAATGGGGAGCGAACCATCCGATCGGACGGATTGGCCGGGCCGAGGAGATCGCCGAAGTCGTGCTGTTCCTTGCGAGCGAGAAGGCGTCGTTCATCACTGGCGAATTCGTGTGCGTCGATGGCGGATTGATGGCAAAGGGCGCGTGGGCGTAAGATAGCCTCCGGTGACACGAGCCGCCTTACTGATCGCAGCCGGCGCGATGACAGCGACCTTCGGCACGATCGCGTGCGACGGGTCAAATCCCCGGCCCGATTCGACGACCGCGGCATCCTCGCCGATCAGTCCCACTCCCACTCTGACGAGCCAGAACACAACGCTCTCAGGCATCGTATGGCTCCGCGGCGCCGGCGGCGTCAGGCCCTACGCGGGTGTCAAGGTGTGGGGCTGGGCCGAGATGCCACGATCGGGAAGCCGCATCGGTCCCGTGAGCACCGACGCAGACGGCCGCTACACGTTTCAGGTTGCACCCGGGACGTTCGTACGCGTCCAGGTGGCTGCCGACTATCAGCCGTGCGTCGCGGGCGTCTCGGTCACTGCCGACGTGACTCGCGACGTAAATGTCATCGATGATCCCGACCAGCTCGGTGACCATCTGCCCGCGCAACTCCTCGCCGACACGCCGAGCCTCTCCGGAATGGTTTTCGAAATCACGGCGCAAGGCCGACAACCGGTCGCCCAGGCACGTGTTGAGCTGGATATGCTTGACGGTATGGGCGACGTCAGCGCAACGACACTCACCGACACCAAAGGCCGTTACGTGCTCTGCGGCCTCGGTGGACACGACTCCACGTACGTTTACTCCTCGAAAGCCGGCTATCGCCTCGCCGACGTGGGCAGCGTGGCCCTGAACGGCAATACCGTCCGTGACATAGAACTCAAACGATAAGGCCTACCTGACAACAAGCAGCAGCGCGACCGAAAGCACCGCAAGCGCCCACAACACCGCGGGCACTTCCCGCGCGCGACCGCTCAGAGCGTAGAGCAGGGCGTGGAGGATGAATCCCCACAGAATGCCTTGCGTAATTGAGAGCGTCAGCGGGATCAGGACCACGGTCATGAAGGGCGGCAGCGCGTCTTCGATTGAATTGAAGTCGAGTGCGGTGATCGTCTGAAACATTGCCAGACCGACCAACACGAGGACCGCGGCCGTGGCGTAGACGGGAACAGCCGCCGCCAACGGCCCAATGAAGAAACACGGCAAAAAACACAGCGCCGTGACGACCGACGCCCGTCCCGTGCGACCGCCCATGCGGATGCCGGCGATGCTTTCGACGAACGCCGTTCCCGGTGATGTGCCAGCCAGCCCGGCGCCGAGCGTTGCGCACGCGTCGACGAGCAGCCCCCGACGCAGATTGAGCGGCTTGCCGTCGCGCTCGGTCAGACGCGAGGCGGTTGCGACGCCGATAAAGGTCGACAGCGAGTCGAACAGATCGGTAAACATGATCGCGATGATAGCGGGCACTAACGACAGCTGCAGCGCGCCCACGACATCCAGCTTCAGGAACACCGATGAGAAATCAGGCGCGCTGAACAGCCGGTCGGGAGGCGGCGCATAGCGCAATACCCAGGCAGCGAGGGTCACGACCAGAATCGACGCCAGGTACGCGAGCGGGTTGCCTCTTCGCTGCAGGGCGAACGCGACCACGATGCCCGCAATCAGGAACAGCACGCGATGATCCAGCTCGCCGAGTCGAAGCAAGGTGACCGAATCGCCGACGACCACGCCGGCGTTCCGCAGGGCAATCAGCGTCAAGAGCAGTCCGATGCCGGCCGCAGCCGCGATGCGCAGGGCCGGCGGTATGGCCGCGGCGATCCGCTCCCGCAACGGCGTCGCCGAGACGATCAGGAAAAGCACGCCGGCCCAGAACACGATTCCGAGCGCCGTCTGCCACTGGACGTGATTCTGCAGCACGATCGTGTAAGCAAAGAACGCATTGAGGCCCATGCCCGGCGCCACGGCAAACGGGAGGCGCGCGTACAGCCCCATCATCAGCGTCATGCTGAAGGCGACGAGCACCGTCGCCGTGAGCGCTCCCGAAAAGGTGATGCCGGTTCCAGGCGTCGCCAGGATCGTCGGGTTCACGAAGACGATGTACGACATCGTGAAGAAGGTGGTGACGCCGCCGACAACGTCCGAATAGGCGGTTCCGGTGTGTGGTGCGATAGGATTGAGCCGAAACGTCATGCTTCGAACAACGACTTTACAACACGGAGGAATGAATGGTTCTGACCAAGCCTGAGCTCATCGCCGCACTCCAGAAAGAGGTTGGGATTCTGCTCCATCTCGCCGGCAAACTCGATATCTCTCAGCTCGCCTACCGGCCGACGACGAAGCAGCGGAGCACGCTCGAGCTGCTGCGATATCTGAGCTTCATGGGGCCGACGCTCATTGCCGCAGCGAAGAACGGGAAGTTCGATGGCGACGCGTGGAAGTCCGAAGTCAGCGCTGCGGACAAACGCAATCTGGACGAGACCCTCGGGGTCATCGCTACGCTACCCGAGGCGTACGACCGGCTCCTGGCCGGAATGTCGGACGCAGACTTTCGCGCCGAAATGACCGGTTTCGACGGCAGCAAAACCTCGCGCGGCGCCTTCATCGTCAGCCTGGTGCTCGGAGGCCACGCCGCCTATCGCACGCAATTGTTCCTCTACCTCAAATCATGCGGCCAGGAACAGCTGGGCACGGTGAACCTGTGGCGGGGAGTCGATGCGATGGCGCCGGCGTAATGCCGAGTCGCGACGGGCTCGCGACGACGTTCGGCGTGAGCCCGTCGCCTGAGGGAGAGGACAACGGCATCCGCACTGTTCGTAGTCTCACGATGCTATCCTCCGCTCAGTGAATGACTTCCCCGTCGACGACTTCGTCGACGGGATCCATGTGTGGAATGTCGAGCGATCGCACCGCCTCGATGGCCAGCGCTAAGATCTCTTCCGCTGGTCTGGATCTTTTTTCACGCCGCACTTGCTTACGCGCGGCTCGAAGCGCGCGGAGAACCTGGGCCCGATCGAATCGCTGGCCCTGACAATGGTCGCAAAAACTCATGGTGTTATCTTTGATCAGGAGGGGCCTGATGTCGTACAAACTGATTCTCCAGACGGCTGCATCGCTGGTGCTGCTTTGTGTCGTCGTCGACGCTCAGCAAAGCGCGGGTCCCGCATCGGCCGCTGCCGCTCACGAAGCTCGTACCGAGCAGGTTCGCAGCGCCGAGGTCGCCTTTGCCAGGTCGATGGCCGACCGCAGCATTGCAGCCTTTGCCTCGTTGATTGCCGATGAGGCGGTGTTCTTCGGCAGTCAGAGCGTCATGCGCGGGAGGACGGTGGTTGTCGAGGGATGGAAGCGTTTCTTCGACGACGCCTCAGCGCCTTTTTCGTGGAAACCGACCGAAGTGGAGGTGCTGGCGTCGGGCACCCTCGGCATGACGAGTGGACCCGTTTTCGACCGCCAAGGGCGTCACATCGGAACGTTCAACTCCATCTGGCAGCGACACTCCGACGGTTCGTGGAAGGTCATCTTCGATAAAGGGTCTCCGCCTTGCGACTGTCCGGCGAAGCCGTGATGCCTTGACATGTGAGATACGTCCAGCGCATTGTTTGCTTTTGCACTTTCGAGTGAGGTTCCTCATGACTCGTTCTCTTCTGTGTGCCACGACCCTGCTGATCGTCTCGATGTCGGTTGCGACGCGCGGCGCTGAAACGTTCGGCGCGGCGCCGACGGTGTCGGAGGTGACACCAATCGCGCAGCTGCTCGCCAAGCCTGCGGATTTCCAGGGGAAGACCGTTCGCGTTGAAGGCGTCGTCACCGGGGTCTGCACGATGATGGGCTGCTGGATGGCGCTCGCCCCGACCGACGCGCCGAAGGGAGCAGCAATTCTCATCAAAGTCGATGATGGGGTGATCGTGTTTCCGACCAGCGCTCGCGGCAAGCGCGCGACGGCGCAGGGTGTGGTCGAACGGGTCGGCACAGCCGATGCGGAGGGCCAGGAAGCGGCGCGCGAGCACGCGGAGCAGGGCGGGCATCCGCCTTCGCCTTCCGGCTCCGGCGCGACAAGCGCCAAGATCGGTGAGGCCACGAAGTGGCAGATCAAGGCAACCGGGGCAATCGTTTACTAATGCCGAGGTCATCCATGCGGCGAAACATGACGATCATCGCGCTGGTCCTGTCGCTGCTCGGTCCGGCTGCCGCGCAGCAGACGGCATTGACCGACGCGCAGATCAAGGCTGCTGAGCTCGAGGTGCCCGCGCTCGTGAAGCTGCTCAATCTCAAGCCGGGGACGAGCGTGGCCGATGTGGGTGCGGGCTTCGGCGCGTGGACCGTGCGGCTCGCGAAGGTCGTCGGACCGTCCGGCCGCGTATATGCGACCGACATCGGCACGGCGCAGCTGGCAGCGCTACGTGACTACACCACGCGTGAGGGGCTCACGAACGTGACGGTACTTCAAGGTGCGGCCGACGCAACGAACCTCCCCGCGGCGTGCTGCGACGCTATTCTGATTCGCGACGCCTATCACCATCTGACGCAGCCCGAGAAGATCGTCACGAGCCTGGCGGCCGCATTGAAACCCGGCGGGCGGCTCGCCGTGATCGACTTCCCACCTCGTCCGAACAGCGAGGTGCCATCTGGCGTGCTCGCGAACCGCGGTGGACACGGGGTGCCGCCGGAGGTCGTCGAGCGCGAAGGCGGCGTGGTGCTGACGCACGTGCAGACGATTCCGAACTGGGTTCCAGACAGTCAGCCCGCTTCGCTGTTTCTTGTCCTGTTCCGAAAGCCGTAGGGAAAATCGCGATTATTTCTTTTCCACCACGCGCACCTCAAACATCTGCCGCGTGCCGTCCTTCGCCAATGCCGGGAAGGCGAAGCGGTCGCCCTCACGGTTCCAGCAGGGCGCCGGGTCGATGCGCAGGTCGCCGCCCGCGTACCCGGCGCGGCTGAAGTCTTCCGTCTTGAAGTAGGCACGGTCCGACCGCCGCAGCACGGTGTAATGCATCGTCGAACCGGTTGTCGCGCCGTTCACAATCCACTTCCCATCGGGTGAGAGCGCCGTATCGCCTTCGGGATCGCGAAAGATCTCCGGTCCGCCGATCGTCTCGACGATCTGCTGGGCCAGCGTGTCGTACAGGACCAGCTTGTCCTCAACCCTCCCGATCATCCGCGACTTGAAATCCCACTCAGGGTGCCCGCCGATGAAGATGCGCTGCTCGATCAAGTCGCTCCCATCGGGCCGCACAGTCATCGGCACGTTGACTCGACGCTTCGGGTCGTTAAAGTCCGCGCGCACAAAAAAGAAGATGCGGTCCCCCTCGCGATTCCAGAGCGTGTGGTTGAGGAACAGCGCCCGGTCGTCGATCTCCGGATGCTTTCCCACGAGCGCATCTCGCATTTGCCGGAACGAGACGATCAGTTTGCGCGCTCCCGTCTTCGCATCGACAACGAACAGCCCGTCGTCCTGCGGATGATTGACCCCTTCGGTCCAGTCCCACGTATCGGGATAGCCCGTTACTGGACGCAGACGCGCCATGCGCGCATAGTTGATCGCCGCGAATGTCCCGCCGGCCTGCTTCACGCCGCCGTTCGCCACCGGCGTCTGCTCGAAGCGGAACTCGCGGACGCGCTTTTTTTCGATGATGTCGTATAGCGCGGTGAAGATCTTTCCGGTTTGGGGATCGCGGTCATTGAAGAAGAACTGCCTCGTCGGCTGCTCGGGGTTCCAGTAGACCATCGCGCCCTGCTGCGGATTCCAGCCGCGCGTCTCCTCTACCTTCAACTCGGCGTAGTTCTTCGCCACATCAAGCAGGACGATGTCGGCCGCATCCTGTGATCGCGGCATGCGGTCCTGAAACGTCGTCCGCAACGCGACCAGGTACTTTCCGTCCCCGCTGTAGGGCGAGTTTCTTACATGCCCGATATAGCCATAAAAATGATGAGCCGGCCCAAACGTCAGCTGCCGTACCTCGTACCCAAGCTGCGCCTGTGAGGAGCCAGCGACCCAGCTCAGTATCCAAAACGCCGCGGCCACCCCCCAGACGGGCCGCGTCCGGTAAAGCCCTCGTCTTGTCATGTCACTGAGCATAAGGGCTGAGGCTAGAAACTGAAAACTGAAAAGTAGACGAAAATAGATCCCATGGCTGATAAAAACGACCAGAACAAAGCAGACGAGAAAAAGCAGAAGAAAGAGCGCGACGGCGGCAGCGGCGGAAACGCCGGAGCAGGACGCTCGGGGAAGGAAGGGATGGGCAGCGAGAAACCCAGCGACGGACCGGGTGTCGGCAGTCAAAAACCGGGTCAGCCCAGAAAGTAGCGACCGGACCGTCTATCGGATCCGCTTCGACGAAAGGTCGGGGTTGTGAACCCCGACTCTAGTCGTCAAGCACGAACGTCACCATCATATTCACCTGGTACTCAGTGATGCGCCCATCGTCGCAGCGCACGTACTGTTCCTTGATCCACGCGCCGCGAATGTGCCGAAGCGTCTTCCCCGCCCGCGCGAGGCCTTGCTGAATCGCATCCTCGAAACTCTTCGACGATGTGGAGCTAATCTCGCTCACTTTTGCCACTGACATTCCGCATCCTCCTTAAGACCCCAAATCATAATCCTTATTGGACCGATAAAGCATGGGTGAGCCTGATACGCGCCCCTTCTCGCATACCGAGGCAGGGAGGAATCGGTATGCAAAGCACCATAACTGTTATCGCCGTCCTCGTGGCGATTCTGACGTGTGGAACTCCCGCCGTCGCCCAGGAGCAGCTCAGGACATCGGCGCCCAGGATGCCCGTATGGGATGCCGGAGGCAGCATCGGCTTCCACTGGGCCTCCGAAGCCGCCCTCGGCGACTCGGACGGCAACGACTGGATATCGCAGGGTGAGTATCGGGTCGACTTCGGCCGCTACCTGACGCCGCACGTGAAGACGGAGCTCGGGTTCAGCACAACGAGCGAGTGGTACACCTACGATTATGAATCGATACCGGTCGGCGGATTCCGCGGCGGCGGCTATGCCTACACCGAGCGCCGGTTGGGGCTCAACGTCTTTTCACCGGCCGTCACCTACCAGTTCCTGGACAACTCGCTCATGCACCCATACGTAACCGGTGGCGTGAGGATCAACGTGCTGCGCGACCGCCTTTTCCGCGACGAGACGACATATCGAGTAGGCGCCGTCAGCTACACGGTACCGGCCATCGATGAAGATCGCACGAGGACGACTGTGCATCCGTTCGTCGCAGCCGGATGCAAGTCGTATCTCACGAGCCACACATTCGTGCGCAGCGAAGCGCTGGTCGCCTTCGGCCGCAGCGGCAGCACCCACGTGGCGCTCCGCCTCGGCTTCGGTGTCGATTTCTAGGAATGGAGGGTTATCAATGTTCGCTTATCGAATCATCAGCTCGGTTCTGATCGTCGTGCTGGCGGCGGGATCGGTTGCGGCACAGGAGATTTCCTCGGACAGACTGATATGGCAGAAGATGGCTGCCGCGCTGCACCCGGGCACGTCGGTGCAAGTGCGCTTGAAAGATCGCAGCCGCATCCGCGGGATGATCGTCACGTCCTCTGACGAGAGCTTCGTCATCAAGCCGGCGACAAGGATCGCGGTGCAGCCTGTGTCGGTCGATTTCTCGAATGTCGAATCGATCGAGCCGTGGAGAGAAGGGATGCCGCCTGGAGTGAAGGTGCTGCTGGGAGTCGGCACCGGAGTCGGACTGACGATGCTGGTGGCGTTTATCGCGCTAGCGGCAGCATGGGACTGAATGTTCTCAGTTTTCGTTTTCGGTTCAGCGCCCGGCCATTACAAATTTCTGCACGCGGCGATCTCATCTCGCCTCCTGCAAGACATCGAAAGACTCAGCGGGGGAGCCAGCAATATCGTGACTTCGAGGGGTCACAACTAACGAGCTGGAACGTTGGCGACGAACAATTCAGAGAGAACGCGCCGGTAATTGAACACCAGGGTTCGCGCGTCCTGAGAGAGCATAACTTTCGTAATCGCATTGACGCCGAGCGCATCGGGCGGGCTGATCTTGCGCCACGGCTCGACGTGGCCGGTTTTCAAATGCAGCCGTGAAATCTGCATGGGGATCTGTGTATACGCGCCAAGATGCTGGACATAAAGTATGTCTTCCTCGCTCCAGAGGATTGGCGCGAGCGCTTCGGTCGTCGGCACGACATGTGCGATGCCGTGCTCCGTCATCGGATATATGGCCAGCTTCCCGTCCGCAGAAAGCAACGCGACGCTGGCGCCGTCTGGAGCAATTGCAACATTCCGAACCACTAACGGCGGCGTGATAGGGAACGGCTTGCCGGACAGCGGTACCACGAAGAGGCGCAGCGGTTGGCCGGGCTCGTTCGCAAGAGCGAGCAGGCGCTTGCCGTCAGGAAAGTAACGAGCCCACTGGTATTCGAGACCACTCGGTGGATGCTCACTCGTTTTTCCGTCGTCCAGCTGAACAATCTGGAACCGTGTGCGCTCATGTGTTCCGAGGGTTAGGACGGACCGGGCATCGGGTGAAAACGCCATCGCGCGCCCTTCGCCGAGATGCATCGCGGACTCGTCGTCCAGGCGACGAACATAGACCTGATATTGCGAGCCCGCCGACGCGCCGCTTTCGTCGAACAGCACCATGGTCCCGTCCGCTGACACGTCTGCGACGCGCGACCAGTCATGCAGTGAGAGATCTCGCGGACCACTTTCGTCTGGGCCGATCATCGTCATTTCCAGACGCCGTGTTTCGCGCGACGCCAGCACACGCCCATCCGGCGCGATATCACGAAGACTTATCGCGCCGGCCATCTCCGCAGCAGAACGGATCCCACCGGACAGATTCACAGCCCAGAGCGACTTCTGGGCGCCGTCGCGCGACGCAGTAAACCAGACTTCAGTCCCGCCGGGGTGCCATGCGACCCCGCCGGCACTGCTCCACGGGCCGGATAGTGTGCGAACTTTGCCTGTTTCGGCGAGCTTGACGAAACCTTGATTGTCGTGGCGGACCGGATGTTCGATGAACGCCAGGCGCCTCGCGTCGGGCGATACGCGGACACCGCTAATCCACCCGGATGTCTTGTGGATCACGGTCCCAATCGGGAACTCAACCTGGTTGGTACCGTTGATGGCTCGTACGATCGCGAGCCGGCCGCCGTCAGCGGACCAGTCGGCCGACATTACATTCCGTTCGACCAGTACTAGCGCGCCGCCGTTCATGGGAGCGCGTGAGAGCGTCCCTCCCGTAAGCGGCATCGTCCCATCCGATGAGAGGAGCGCGAGCTCGCCGGAACGGGAGACTGAAGCCAGCCGCGAGTCTTCGAACCCGATGCGACGCGATTCGGGTCTCGAGGGATGCGTGACGTACAACTGCCGGGTTCCGTCATCCCAGTTCGCGGTGTAGAGAATCGTCTGACCGTCGGGAGCAAAACGCGCTCCCGAAATCTGCCCGCGGCCGAACGTAATTTGACGGAACTGTAGGCCGGTGGATGCGACCCGGCCCGACGACAGCCAGACAACGGCCGCCGTCACGACGAGCACCAGGACCGCTGCGGTCGCAATCGACGTGAGAGCCGTCAGGTGACGAACCGGTCCACCGCCACGAGCTACTGGCGATGACGTATCCGATGTGTCTGTCGGAGCGATGAAGCGATAGCCGAGGCGTGGAAGCGTTTCGATGTAGCGCGGATTATCGGCAGAATCACCAAGCGCAATGCGAAGGCGATTGGCCGCCGTATTCAGACCGCTGTCGAAATCAACGAAAACGTCCGACCGCCAGAGCCGCCGCTGCAGCTCCTCGCGGGTGACGATCTGGCCCGGTCGCTCGAGCAGCGCCGTCAAAACCTGGAGCGGCTTGCCCTGAAGTTTGAGTTTTACGCCACGCTTGCGCAACTCGCCGCTCTGAGAGTCCAGCTCGAAGACTCCAAATCGAAAGACTCGGCGGTCAGCTTTGGGGGCGCCTGATTCCACGGGCCATTTTCCTCTTGGGAGCGGCGATTATACCGGCGCATACGAGAAATGTTTGCGAAGAGTTTGGCGACAAGTTGGGAAGGATGTTAGTAGCGGACGTAACCCCTCCGCCTTCAGTGAGTTTCTCGGTTATCGACAAATTAGGCGCAGTCCATTGATCTCGCTGCAGCTTCTCCCTACCGTGAAGCCACGAGCTCGCGCAGCCTTGGAAGTGGGGTGTCTATGAAAACCGTGTGGATGAAAAGAGTCTGGAGCGCAACGTTGGCTTCGCTGATGTTGATGTTCATTCTGGGATCGTCGCGTTTTGTCGGCTACAGCCAGTCGCTACCAGCACCCACCGTGGATCGTGTGGGGTTCCCTACCAATTACAGGGACACCTACAAGCTTTTCTACGTGTTCGACAATTACCAGAACCGGCAAATCCGGGCCGTGTATGGCAACAGCATCGCCGCCTCGGTCACTCCTGGCCAAGTATTCAATTTTCCGTATGGTTCGATCCTCCTGTTTGAAAGCCACACGGTGCAGGAGGACGCCAATGGCGAGCCCCTGCTCGATTCCAATGGACGCTTCATCCCCAATGTCTTCAACACGATATTCGTCATGCGGAAAGAGCGGGGCTTCGGCGTGGATTACCGCGAGCTTCGCAACGGAGAATGGGAATATGTCTCCTATAGACCCAACGGCACCTACGCCACGCCGCCTTCCGGCACCGGCAGCTGCGCGCTTTGCCATCTTACCGGCGGTAGTCTGAGTCTCTCAGCGGCATCAAAACCCATCGGCGCGCAGTGGGACTACGTCTTCCGACCGGACCTGTACTTCGGTGGCGGCAGCGGTGCGGTTCCCGACGCCGTGCTGCAGCACTACGTCTTCGTTCCCTCCACCATTCACGCGCAGGCGGGGAAGACGGTGACCATTTACAACTCCGATCAACTGTTGCACCGCATCGTTGGCGACGATGGAAGCTTTGACACAGGCGTCATGGTGCCGGGGAGCAGTTTCACCATCAAAGCCGGCAGTCCAGGCACGACCATCTCGTACCACTGCGTGCTCCATAGTCGCGTCAAGGGGCAGGTTGTGGTTGATCTCTCGCCACTCCACCGTCGAGTTCCCGCGATTGGGCCTATTTATCCGCCTGAGACCGGGTCGCCGCTCATTGGGCCTGTATTTCCTCCGGAGACGAAGTGAGGTGCATCATGACGTGGAAAATATGTGTTTTCCTGGCGGCCTGCACCTTGGTTGTGGCGGCACCGCTCGCCGCACAAGAGAATCGGGCGTGGTTCGAGCGAACCTTCGTCACCATCGACCTGCCATTTCAGGCGTTGAATAATGACTTCTCGGAATCTCTGACCTTCGCAGACAGCGTGCGGAGGACAGAGAACGTGAATTTCCTCGTGCACTATCCGTCGACGCGAGGTGCCCTATTCGATGTGGGAGCCGGTGTTCGGCTAACGACCAACGTTGGCGTTGGCGTCACCGGCTCGTGGTCGCAGCGCTCGAACTCCGGGTCGTTCGACCTGAAATTGCCGAATCCACTCGTCGCCAACAGCCCGCTCGAGTTGACAGGTGCGATCTCCGACCTGCACCGCAGCGAGATGGGATTCCACATTCAAGCGCTTTACGCGCGGCCGCTCGGGAGGAACGTGCGGGTGATGCTGTCTGGCGGACCTTCCATCTTCAAGACGACGCAGGATGTAATCAGAAGTGTCGAGGTCGACATACTGCCTGGGTTCAGGTCACTTCAGTTCGACGAGGCTCTGATTACGGAGGATAAACAGACGTCGTTGGGGTTCAACGTAGGCGCCGACATTACGTGGGCATTTGCCGAACATATCGGCGTGGGAACCGTCACGCGCTACTCGCGCGCGAACGTAACGTGGAAGCCCCAATCGGAATCGGGCCTCAGTCGGGCATTCGAAACGCACGCGGGCGGTCTCCACATCGGCGGTGGGATCCGGCTGCTGTTCTGATATCTGTAGCGTCCGCCTTTCGGCGCACCTTGGTCCGGCTGAAGCCGGACACTACTTTTTGAGCCGGGGAGAACGAATGGGTGCGTCACGAAGGTTGACTTGGGGAATCACGGCGGCAGGCGCACTCGCTTTCGTCGTCGCGGGATGTGGAGGCGGCTCAACGAGCAGCACCGGCGCGTCGCCCACGCCCACGACACCGCCACCGAGCGGCGGGAACGCGGGTATGGCGACAATCACAATCGCGAATAACGCGGTGAGCCCTCGGAGCGTCACCGTGATGCGCGGCAGCCGGGTGACGTTCGTCA
>Ga0136617_10004144_pt1 | contig 12966 bp, 10 predicted proteins | sample AntDrymUQ3222106_2_FD_129672 | JGI IMG/M metagenome (GOLD analysis project Ga0136617, IMG submission 129672) | Polar desert sand microbial communities from Dry Valleys, Antarctica - metaG UQ322 (21.06) | ecosystem: Environmental > Terrestrial > Soil > Desert | place: Antarctica: Dry Valley...
CTGCCATCCGAGAGGAGGACGATGTTTTTGTCCGCGAGCACGTCGCGGAAGAAATCCGGCAGCACACGCCGATCGGTGATGCGAAGTCCGGGACCGTAATTGTTAAACGGCCGGGCCATCTTCACCGGCACTTTATGCGCCTGCCAAAAGTTCACGCAAAGGGTCTCCCCGTAACGCTTCGATTCATCATAACAGGCGCGCGGCCCCGTACAACTGACCAACCCGCGAAACGTCTCGGGTGTCGGGATGCTCGCTGCATCAGGGTCGCCGTAGATTTCACTGCTGGAGAAAAAGAGAAAGCTTTCGACTGGGCGCGCGATCGCGCTGTCGAGCAGATTTCTTAAGCCGATGACGTTGGCGTCCATCGTTTCAATCGGATTCTTGCGATAGAAAATCGGGGATGCGACGGAAGCGGCGTGGATGACGAAATCGACCGCGCCGGGGTCGTGCTTTTCGATGATGTCCTTCTTCTCGCACGTGAGATGGCTGTGTTCTTGCAACGCCACCAGCCACGAGGGCAAACCGCGCAGGAAATTATCCCATACGATAAGCCGGCAAGGTTCGCTCAGCGCCCCGGACTCATTCAACTGCAGGAAATAATGGACGAACTGGCTTCCGAGAAACCCCGCCGCGCCGGTGAGCAGGACAGTCTTGCCGGAAAATCTCGAATTCAGCGAACCGAGCTGATCGATGACTTCCTGCGCATCGCGGACATGGTGTCGATCCATTACCAGATTTTCCAAGGCGCCTGACCCTCAGACCACAAGCGATTTAAAAGCATAAATTCCTGGTAGGTGTCCATCGGCTGCCAGAACCCTTGATGCCGGTAACCCATCAGATTCCCCTCCGCGGCCAGTGCGCGGATCGGCTCCTGTTCAAACGTGGTGCTGTCCGCGTCCGCGATGTAGTCGAGAATCTTCGTTGAAGCGACGAAGTAGCCGCCACTGATCCAGCCACCTTCTACCTGAGGCTTTTCGAAGAAGCTGTGCACGGAGTTCTGCTCCGATAAATCCAGCTCGCCGAAACGTCCTGGAGGATGCACCGAAGTGACGGTGAGGTGCTTGCCGTGCTGGCGGTGAAATTCCAATGAGGCCGTGATGTCCACGTTTCCCACGCCGTCGCCGTACGTCAGGAAAAACTCCTCGTCCTTGCCGAGATGGCGCCGGATACGACGAATGCGTCCGCCAGTCATCGTATCCTCTCCCGTGTCGGCGAGGGTCACCGTCCAGGACTCTTCGTCGTGGTGATCGTGAAATTTGACGGAAGGATTGCGGCCAAGGGTCAAACTTACGTCCCCGTCCTTCCAGAGATAGTTGCGGAAGTAATTCTTGATCATCTCGCCTTTGTAGCCAAGACAGAGCACGAAATCCGTGAAGCCGTGGGCGGCATACGTTTTCATGATGTGCCAGAGGATCGGTCGAGTCCCTATCGGCACCATCGGTTTCGGCCGGTACTCCGTTTCCTCCCGGAGTCGGGTCCCTTTCCCACCGCAAAGAATAACTACTTTCATAAGTTCGCCGCAGCGGGTTCGAGTGGGATTTCTTCCCACTGCAAATGTGGGCGGATACATCCGATCACTTCGCCCAGCCACCCTTCCCGTCCCTTCGCTTCATGCACGACAAACGAAAGAGCCTCTGGAACGGAGACTTCGAAGCGCGTAATGTCACTTATCAAAAGAATGGAGATCGTATAACGCCCGTCGTTCAGAAAATTGGCGGGGAAGACGCAGGAGTGGCGATACCACCCGCTCTCCAACACCCGAGGACCTGTGCCCGAGGCGAGCACGCATGTTCCATATTTGTCATGCAGGTGAATGCTCGTGCTGACGTTTAGTCCGGCGCGTAAAACTTCGAAGTCATATTGAACCGCAAGCGGTTTATCGATATGGACGTTCGCCGTGACTTGACCACCTGAGAGAGTTCGCGCTCTGCCGAGTCGAAGCCGACCGTTGTTTGAGTTCGGTTCGCCGTCCCACGTGACCTCGCCTTTTGACGTCGCGGAGGACTGAACATACGCGGAGACAACATCAGCAGCGAGCCCTTCGCTTGTAATTCGCCCTCCATCTAATAGGAGCGCGCGGCTACACAGGCTACAGACAACAGAAAGGTTATGACTGACGAAGAGAACCGTGCGTCCCGCGCGTGATGCCTGCCCCATCTTTCCCACGCACTTCTGTTGGAATTGCGCGTCGCCGACCGCGAGGACCTCGTCGACGATCAAAATTTCCGGTTCAAGGTGCGCGGCAACGGCGAAAGCAAGGCGAACATACATGCCGCTCGAGTAACGCTTTACCGGGGTGTCGATAAACTCCTCAATCTCGGAGAAGGCCACGATCTCGTCGAATTTCCTTTTAATCTCCTCCTTCGTCATCCCGAGGATGGAGCCGTTCAGAAAGACATTCTCGCGCCCTGTCAGATCGGGGTGAAATCCCGTCCCTACTTCCAGCAAACTCGCGATCCGGCCTTTAATCTTAACTTCGCCCGACGTGGGAGCGGTGACCTGAGAGAGAATCTTAAGCAGCGTGCTCTTGCCCGCTCCGTTGCGTCCGATGATTCCGAGCACTTCGCCCTCTTTAACGTCGAAACTGACGTCGTCCAGCGCCCAGAAGTCCTCTCCCATTAACCGCGCATGATGTTCCTCCCCGATCTTCGCGAGCGGGTCCGGCCGACCGCGCATCTTCGCCCACCAACGCGCAAAGTCGTCGCTGAGATCCGCTCCGCCGATCGTCCCCAGACGATAGGCTTTGCTGATATTTTCGACTGAAATGACTGTGGACATTTTCGATGGACTAGACGGTATCCATGAAGGTTCGCTCGACGTGCGTGAACAACATGAGCCCGACAACAAGCACTCCGAGCATCACGCAAAAGCTGACCGCAAGCTGGGAGACATCAACCGTCCCTGCGCCGAGGAACGCCAGGCGGAATCCCTCCATAATCGGCGCGAGCGGATTGAGGTCGTTGATCCAACGGTAGCGCTCAGGAATGATCGATACTGGGTAGATCACGGGTGTGGCATACATCAGCAATTGGACGCCAAAGCTGACGAGATTTGCCAAGTCGCGATAGCGAGTAGTGAGAGCGGACACAATGATGCCGCCACCTAATCCATATCCCGCCATCATGAACAAAAAGAGCGGAGTAAAGAGAATCCAGGCGGTGAAGTGCGGCCTGTAACCTGTCATCCAGAAGAAAGTCAGGGCGACAAGAAAGATTCCGAGTTGAATCGCAAAAGTAATGAGATTCGAGACCGCGACAGAAATCGGAAGAACAAGCCGGTGAAAATAGACTTTGCCGAGAAGATGCGCGTTACCCACGAAAGTAACGGAGGTCTTGGTGAGATTATTGGCGAAGTATCCCCAAGCCACGCTGCCGATAAGATAAAAGAGAAACGGGGGTATGCCGTCGGTCGAGAGTCGTGCCACGCGACTGAATATGATGGTGAACATCAGGGTGGTGAGCAGTGGCTGAATGACATGCCACGCCGGCCCGAGGACGGTCTGCTTGTAGGCCGAGACAAAGTCCCGCCATACAAAAAGTCCGATCAGATCGCGATAGCGCCACAACTGACCCAGACGCCAATCGAGCCAGCCGCGGTGTGGCGTGATCCGAGTCGTCCAGCCTTCGGAAGGCTCCGCTTCGATCAGGCGCAAATCCGCTTTAAGCGCTTCTTCAGTCATTTTCATTCTATCCCAAGGCGCCTGGAGCTGATTCTCATGCCTTCCAAACTTTGTCCGTGGCGATACCGCCCATTGCGTTCCGAGTGTCCACTATACATTGCGCCCAGTCAGCCAGTTCGGCGTAGTTCACGCATTGATGGTTGGTGGCAATCAGCACTAAATCGAACCCGCCCACAGTGCTTCGGTTCCAGGGCAAAGACTTCTTGCCGGCGAACTGCGGATGTTCCCGTGTCTCCTTGATTTGCGGAACATACGGATCGTGATATTCGACCTCTGCTCCCCTTTCGCTCAAGAGGTTCATCAAAACGTAACTGGGGGATTCACGCTCGTCGTCCACCTCGGGTTTGTAGGCCAGGCCAAGTATCAGGACACGGCTGCCTCTTACCGCCTTGCTCGCCTCGTTCAATGCATCGGTAACCCGATGGACAACATACTCGGGCATGGCGGTATTGATCTCACCAGCCAGCTCAATAAAGCGTGTGTTCTGTCCGTACTCGCGCGCCTTCCATGTGAGATAGAATGGGTCGATCGGGATACAGTGACCCCCTAACCCCGGCCCGGGATAAAAAGCCATAAACCCGAATGGTTTTGTTTTTGCCGCGGCGATCACTTCCCACACGTCGATCCCCATGGCGCCGTAGACAACCTTCAGCTCGTTCACCAGAGCGATATTGATACTGCGGAATATGTTTTCCAGGAGCTTGGCAGCCTCGGCAATCCGGCACGACGACACCGGCACCAATTGCGCAATCGCGACCGAGTACAACTCAATCGCTTTCTTCAGACATTGCGGCGTCAGTCCGCCAACCACTTTCGGAATTGTCGCGACAACGCTATTTGGATTTCCGGGGTCTTCCCGTTCCGGTGAGAAGGCGAGGTGAAAATCCTCCCCCGCCCGAAGTCCTGAATTCTCCTCGAGCACCTTCCTGAGATCGCCATCAGTCGTCCCAGGATAGGTGGTTGACTCCAGCACCACCAGTGCGCCTCGAGAGAGATGCGGCGCAATCAATCGACCAGTTTCGACGATGAACGAAATATCCGGCTCACGATTTTTGTTCAATGGCGTCGGGACGCAAATTATGACCGCTTCCGCACCTTTGATCTGAGCGAAGTCGGTGGAAGCGGAGAGCCTTTTGTCGTCCAGCACGTCACGGATCGTCTCCGGAGCGATATGCTTAATGTAAGTTTGACCCGCGTTAATCAGATCAACTTTGCGTTTATCGATATCCAAACCGACTACGGTGAGCCTCGACTTCGCGAACTGAATCGCGAGCGGTAGACCTACATACCCGAGGCCAACGACACAAATTTTCATCTAAGGTTTACGTTCAAGACATGCCGACGTGCGCCTAATTCTTATCCGCAGGTGAGCAGTGGACGTCGGCTGCATTATCGTGACGGATAAAAGAAGAACCTGGCGTAGAGGTAGGCGACTGCTTCACCCACGACATCTCTAACTCCCTGACTGTCACGCCACCAACGTGTCGCATCATAGTCGGGAGTCGGCGCCGCAATGACACCCACCCTCACGTTTCCGCCGAAGGCTTTCTGGAAAAGGAGCCGAGTACGCCGCGCATGGACGTGTTGGGTGACGACATTCATACCTTCGACCCGAATCTCGTGATCCTTCAACCAGTCGCGTAAGGCGACTGCGGAACCATACGTCCGATCAACGTCGCTTGCGCGCGCTGGGACCATTTGAACAAGGTCACCCGACATCCCCATGGCCCTCAACCGGCCGGCTCCGACGCTGGCAGTCGTGTTCGCGTCTGTCGTATAGCGCCCACTCCCACTGACAGGTCCCCCTGTCGTATAAATTCGCTCGTACATGCCGGTGTTAAATTCATTCATTCCCGCCTCGATTGCGAAGTCTCGCACCCATCCCTCCACCACGAGGAGTCGTGCGTCCGCGCGATCCGTCACTGCTAGAAACGGATAGGTAGCTAGCAGCGTGAGTGCCATTGCGGCCAAAACGAGGCAGCTGAGAAGAAGCCATCCTGCTCCGGAGAGTCCCCATCGTTCTCGCCGTGTGAGCATTCCTCCCAGTTTCGTCGCTGAATGCTTCCGCGGCGCCGAAACGACCGGCGGGATGCTTTTGCCCTTCTCGGGGACACTGAAAGTTAAAGGCATGCGGTCTCCACGATCAAAAATGCGCTTGGTCAAGACGGACGGCGCACTTACGAGACCTTGCGCTGCAACGGTGCCGTGTATGCCGCGGGCGAAGGCCCGGATCGGCTCCGGTTTTGAAGGGCCGCCTTGATCTGGCCAGCTGCTTCCCAAAATATCGGGGGACACCATTGCTGGGCATACCATTTGGCGTTGCGGTGTCTTCTCAATAAGCTCGCCACCCCGCGCGCATCGTGGCGCCGAAGTTCATCCATGACTCCCGCGGCAATTACGTCCATGAGGTCGGATCGAAACGCTGGGACCGGACAAGAATCATAGAGTTTCGCGAACTCACCCATTACGTCGATCCCTTCTTCCTCGCAGAATTTCAGGACCGCGCGAGTCGTTGTTCCGCCATGTTCACGGTGCTTGGTGGATGAGAACAGCCTCTGCTGCTGGGTGGCGTGCTTTCGGACAAACACCTCGGGCACGAAGTTCACCAGGAGCGAGCCCCGCCTCGCCAGCTCCAGAAAGACCAAGCGATCGTTATCCAACAAATTCCCCATCCTGGTCACTTCGGAAAACGCCTGCACCAGGACATTTTTCTGCGCCAGTAGACTGGAATAGTGGGCCGCGGCGCTGCCGATACACGCGAGCGCCGCTTGCTTGCGATTCAACTTCGCGACTTTGCTCAAAGGAGGAAACCCCGCAGCCATCCAACACGAGATGTTCCAGCAGCGGACGAACCAGGACGATTCGCCCTCGACCAGGAACGAGGTCGACCAATAGGCGACAGCATCTGGATTGGCTTCAAGCTGGCTCAGCCCGTTGCCGATGTGATTAGTGCCCCACCAATCGTCATCGTGTAGAACAGCCACGAATGGAGCGGGAAGTTTGGACGCCTCCGCATACAATACGGCACCGTGCGCCTTCGCATCCATCGTCGGCTCGCGAAAAACATATTGAATTGGAAGGGTGGAGAACTCTGCGCAAACTTCGGAAGACTCGCGCTGACCCCCATTCTCAGAGACCACGACACAGGCGATTTTGTCCCGTGCAGATTGATTCTGGACGGACTGGAGGGCCGTTCGCAGCATCTCCGGTCGATTTGCGGTAGGCAAAATGACTGTGACCATGTCTCTAGGATCTACTGCTCGTCGCCACCCCGACTCTTTGCGCTGTTTTCAACACGACCAACCGCTGCGTACGAATTCGCACCCAAAAACCACGCACCTCACGCGGAGGCGCGACCTCTCGCAGAGCTCGTCGCATTCTAAACGGGACGATTCAATTTAGGTGGTAGCGGTTTCGCTAACCGATAAAGCAGACGCGCTACCGTCCAACCGACCGGGGGGCAAATTTGGTAGATAAACCATTTTGCGTCCCTCGAGACCTCTGGGAACCGCTCCGGCGGCATCGCATTGTGCCGCTGCAACTCAAGTCTGACTCGCGTGTCAAATGTGCGGGTAATGTGAGGCCGATAGCGTTCGATCGGGCATTCTTCGTAGAGCCTCTCAAATTCGCGGACCACGTCTACCCCTTCCTCCTTGCAAAACGCCAGGACCAATCGCGTCGCGGCCGCGATATGTTCGCTCGATTCCTGATATGAAAATGAGGACTGATCTTGCGCAGGGTGGAGGCGAACGAAGACTTCGGGTACCAGATTGACGAGCACCGGGCCAAGCCTCGCCATCTCCATGAACAGTAACCGGTCGTTATCGAACAGATTGCCCGTCTCTCTTACCTTGGCGAAACAGTCCCTAAGCACTTCTTTTCTCGCGATCAATGTCGAATAATGCGCGGGACCGCCACCGACGCACGCCAGTGCCGCTTGCTTGCGATCCAGCTTCGCCACATCCGTCAAAGGCTGGAAACCCGTTGCGATCCAAACTGATTCGTTCCAGCACTGCAGATACCAGGAAGATTCGCTCTCAACCAGAAACGCTGCAGACCAATACGACACCGCATCCGCGTTTCGCTCCAGCTCCTTCAGGCCTGTTGCGAGATGATTAAGGCCCCACCAGTCGTCGTCGTGCAGAATGGCAACATACTTGCCGGGCAAGTCGGCCGCTTCGGTGAATAATGAGAGTCCATGATCCAGCGCCTTGATGGGAGGATCGCGGAGGATGTATTTGATCGGGAGGTCGGGAAACTCCGCGCAGATATCGGCCGAGCCGCGGTTTTGCGCATTTTCAGAGACAATGACCGCCCCGATATGTTCCCTCGCCGTTTGTCGGTCGATCGAGCGAAGCGCTGTCCGCAGCATGTGCGGGCGGTTGGTGGTGGAAACAACTACGGTGATCATCTTCTCAAAATACGCGCCAAACGCTGCGGCGGAGATTGCATTCCTAGTCTGTCTGCTGCGACTAGCTCGATCGGAAAAGCATCCGATCCCAAAAGCTCAAAATGTTGGACTTGATTTCGTTATACGATAAGGCCGCTTGCTTCGCCGCAGTCCATCCGAACAGCTTTTGAATCCAAGCGTATTTGAGGGGCATCTGCGGAGTTTTTAGTCGACCGCCAAGCTCCGCAGCAAGCTCCTCCGCCTCGCGCACCAGATCCATCCGGTCGGGATATATGCAGATCAGAAGATTCTGCAGATATCTCACGCAAGCGGCGCGGACTCGCTCGCTTTCTTCTAATGAACGTAGCTGCCTGATCTGCAACCTGGCGGAGAGGAGCTGCGACTCCAGTTTCTCAACGGATCGGCCAACGTAGCTCAGACTATATGCTCTGCGGCGGTAAAAGGCTTTGGCTTCAGCGACAAAGTGGATTTGCTCACTTGACGCAATCACGCGGGAAACATATTCCCCATCGTCATCTAGGGAGAGACGGGTGTCCCATGGCCCAGCGGACTCGGTCAGTTCACGACTGACGAGCCAGACGGCGCAACTCATGAACCGATTGTGCTCCATTCGCTTCACCAGCCATTCGACGGGCGCGGCATCGCACCACAAGGGTGTCGGCCTAAACTCACTCTTCTCGGAGCGATGGATGAAATGTCCCCAGGACGAAGAAAGAAGAATGCGCGGGCCTGGATGCCTGCTCAATGCGTCGACCTGTCGCTCGATCTTATCAGGCGCGAGCAAATCATCCGCATCCAGCCACTGGATGTAATCACCTCGACATAGCGCGAAGGCCTTATTCCTCGCAGCAGCGGCCCCCATGTTCGCCTGCGTGACGATAGTTACATTGGGAGACGCAAACCGACGCGCCACCGCGAGCGTTTTATCGGTCGAGCCATCGTCGACAACGACAATTTCCTTTCGTTCCCAAGTCTGGCCGATTGCGGATGCGATCGCAGCGGCAATCCATTTCTCGGCGTTGAACGCAGGAATGAGGATGGATACGAGCGGTTTCATTGTCACTGGCGGCGCGTCTATCCTTTCAGGAGCCTCGACCATGCAAGCGATCCCTTGTCTCGGTCATGGCCCGTCGCAGGATGGCCCACATGTGCATGCGTTGGGAAGGGACCTCGCGGTAATCAGCAGTCTGAGAGCAGACGGAGCGCAGCTCAAGCTTCTGGCCGTTCCCGCCCGTCCTTGGCAGCCGGATGATGTCCTCGTTGACGGAAGCCCACGTCTCACCCTCCATCCGCACCTGCAATGACTCGGTCGTATTTGCACGGCGCAACCACGATCGATCGACCTGCACGGTGGCCGTATCTGGTGGCACGTCCACGTCGATCCGCCGGGCAAACATCCGGAGCTGTAACGTTTCGCCGCGCACGCGGTGCTTGAAGTTCCCGCGCACAATCTGGCTCATGTTCGACCATGAGACGGCTCCCAGCCGATTGATCTTTTCACTCATCTCGGCGAGCAAGCCCAGCCCGCCGGCGAGGTCCTGATGATGGCCCACGGGGACGATCGGTTGCCCTAGCCAGCCGGCGATGATCGCGTTCGGCAAACAGGTTCGCGACAGCCGAAAACGAGGCGTAACCGGAAAGCCTGACGAGAGAAATTCCGCCGGCTCCAACCCGAACGCAGGCGGCCAGGACTTTTGCGGATTGAAAGAGCGCAGCGAGCTTTGCGAAATACACGCCGCTTCATAGCCCTGGCGAAGAAGCTCGCCCGCCATGCTTTCAGAGCAGGCGCCGTGCGGTCCCGTCATCACCTTTGGGATCGGGGCGTCGATAGTACGTTCGAGGCGCGCCATGCGTTTGAGGCTTTGCGCGACCAGTCCTTCTTGTTCGGGATCGCGATACGATTGGGCCAGCTCGGCGTAGGTGTGATTGTTCCCGTGCACCAGAAGCGACAAACGCGTGGCCTCCGTTCGGAAGAGCGCCGCAACTCGACGATGGGTAAACCAGGCATCCAAGGGGATGGTCGCGATCGAGACATGGTAGCAGTGCTCCCGCGCATGTCGGGCCAAGGCCGCGTAGTCCACGAAGCCATAGGTAGGCCGATGAAGATTTGGATCGTCGAACATGAAGCAGGCCCGGAGTGGCGGTGGCACCCAAGCCTCTTCCGCTTTCACCCGGCGCAGGAACTCGATCAACGGCAATAACCCGGTCCATCGCGGTGCCTGCAATAGGTCGAACAAGAATTCTCCGGAACCGAGTTCGGGTGGCGAATCGGACACCATGTCGATCTCCTGATCATCGCCCTGCTGCTTCATCCAGAGCGCGCCTTCATCGCAATAGGCCAGCGGTTCTCCCGTGCAGAAGGAAGGCAGGAAACGTTCACACGACAGCTCAAACTGTTGACTTCGGAGCGTGCCCGGCAACGCGGGTGAAGCGGCCAGGGTTATCGTGCGAAGGCCACTTCTGCTCTCCGAGCTTTCACAAAATATGAGACGCTGTGGGGTCTTCGCGGCCAGAGCTGCCCGGCCATCCAGTTCTGTCCGCGCGAATACGATCTCAGCCTTGCAGAGTGAGCCCGGATAAGATTCGGCTGATACGAAACAAACTTCCAACCACTCGCTCAAGGCAGCGAACAGACGCGCTCTCTTCGCCAGCTCCCCGGCTGGTCTTACTAATACTTTGCAGTTCAGTGTTGCGCGTTTCTCAAACGGACCAGTCGCTTTAGCGAATGGCCCTCAAGTTCTTCGAGAACTCCTTCACGGAAACATTGATCCCAAGCGGGAGGCCGATGCGGGCGATGGGCTTGGCGGGATTTCCCTGCACCAGCGTGCGCGGAGGGACCGACGTCGTGACCACGCTTCCGGCCGCCACGATCGATTCGCGTCCGATCGTCACATTAGGCAAAACGATCGCGCCCGGCCCGACCGTTGCCCCCTCCTCGATCACCACGCCTTGTTGCTCGCGAAAATGTCCGATGATCGTCGCCCGCATTCCGATCGTGGCGAAGTCCCCGATCGTGACCAGATGCGGGTACGACGTCTCGATGACTGCGTCATAGCCAATCCAGACATTCTTGCCGATTTTAACCCCGCGCCAACGATGGAGCGTGACTCGCCACGTCATCGCGCCGGGCACCACCCGCGCCGCGATCTGGCACAACCGGTTGAATGTACCTGCCAAGAGCGTCTCTCTCATCCGCGGGCTTCCAGAATTCTTCGCAGCGCCAGCCGATCCACCTTGCCATTCGCATTCAGCGGCAGCTCCTCGATCGCATGGATCTCCCGCGGAACCATCTGCGCTGGGAGACGGCTGCGCAGGACTTCCAGGAGCCGCTCTTCATTCACGGACTTATCAGCAATGAAAGCGGCGACTCCTCCGACGCCCGTCGCGGTCATCGGCCAGCCGATCGCAGCTACCTCGGAAGTTTCGGCCGCCTCACGCAACGCGGCCTCGATTTCTCCCAACTCCATCCGCATCCCAAAGACCTTGATCTGAAAATCGATCCGGCCTTCAAAGAAATAATCCTGCGAGGCAGGCTTCTTCGTAACAGAATCCCCGGTTCGATAGTAAACCTCGGACTCCCCAGGCGGGACCACCGATGCTTGCTTCGTGCGCTCCGGGTCATTCAGGTATCCGGGACTTCGCTGTAGACCGGCGAGCAATAATTCTCCGCTTTCGCCGTCTCCGACCGGTTCGAGGCTTTCGTTCACCACCATCCCGCGCACGCCAGGAAGAAGGGGCCCGATCGGAACAATTCCATTCACGCATTCCGCCGGCGACTTCTCGTCGTCCCATCGGTAAGCCGTGGAATTGATCGTTACTTCAGATGGCCCGTAAAGATTTTCTAGGATGGAATCAGGCGCAGCAACGCGCCAGGCTTCGCAAAGTTCCATGGGGAGTGCCTCGCCGCCAAAGAGAGAAACCCGCAATTGCGGGAAGCGATCGGGTTTCAGGGCTCCGAGCCGTTTCATGAGCAAGCCATTGGAGGGCACGGATTGAAAGATGGTAATTTCCTTCTCCTTTAGGAAAGGAGCCGGATTCAGCAAGCTCTTCGCATCGGGGCAGCAGACACAGGCGCCGCACTCCCAGGCCGCAAAGATGTCGAACACCGAGGGGTCGAAAGTAAGATCCGCGAATTGGGAAACGCGATCGTTCTCTGTCATCCCGTAGCGCGCGACCATTGTCTTCAAGAGATGGGAAATGTTCCGGTGCGTAATCATGACCCCTTTCGGATCGCCCGTGCTTCCTGAGGTGAAGAGAACATACGCGATGGCGTCGAGCTGAATTTCGGGCTCCCTCCACTCCTTCGAGCGCACAAGGTCGGTCTCACCGAAAAACCGATGTTGCGGCCAGCGCGTCTGCAAATCCTCAACCGTGCGACGCGTCGGGAGGATTACATCGAGCGCGGAATTCCCACCGATAAGTTCTGGCAGAGTCTCCTCCTGCTCCTCGCCCACGACGAGGGTGCGCGCTCCGGTTTTCTCCAGAAAGAGTCGGTTCCGCACGGCCGGGAAGCGAGGATTGAGCGGGACGTATCCGTGTCCGCAGAGCAGCGCCCCCAGAATGCCCTCGTAAACCAAAGACGTTCGATATCCAAAAACGGCCGTGAGCGACACGCCCGTCGTAGCAAGGGATTGCAGGGTCGCAGCGATGGAGCGCGCGCGTTCAGATAGCGCTTCGTAAGTATACGTCTGCCCTGCTGCCTCCAGCGCCGGCTTATCCGGGAATCGTTTCGCTGACGCTAGAAAACCGCTCGGCAGCGGCTGAAGCAGTGCCGGCGGCCACTCTGTGCCTCGGTCGACCATCTCATCGGTAACAAGAGCAGTAGCCATCAAATCAGGATTCGAACGGAACACGAGACCGGCGAAACTCAGGCTGC
>Ga0136617_10004146_pt1 | contig 12963 bp, 12 predicted proteins | sample AntDrymUQ3222106_2_FD_129672 | JGI IMG/M metagenome (GOLD analysis project Ga0136617, IMG submission 129672) | Polar desert sand microbial communities from Dry Valleys, Antarctica - metaG UQ322 (21.06) | ecosystem: Environmental > Terrestrial > Soil > Desert | place: Antarctica: Dry Valley...
CAAGCTCGCAGTCGCCGAGGCGACGGCGAACCGCGTGAAGGTGTTCCTCGGCCTCGGCGTGCTCGGCGGCGCCGCGCTGGCGCTGCTGGCCGGCCTGGCCACCGCGACGCGCGCGATGGCGCCGATCGCGCGCCTGACCGACACGGCGCGTGCGATCGCGCGCACGCGCGACCCGTCGCTGAGGATCCCGCACCCCGAATCGCGCGACGAGGTATCAGAGCTCGCGCTGACGCTCGAGAGCATGCTGCACTCGCTCAACGAGGCCCGCGGCGAGAGCGAGGCCACGCTCGCGCGCCAGCGCCAGTTCGTCGCCGACGCCTCGCACGAGCTGCGCACCCCGCTGACGTCGGTGCTGGCGAACCTCGAGCTGCTCGAGCTCGAGCTGGAGGGCGAGGCGCGCGAGGCGGCCGCCTCCGCGCTGCGCTCCTCGCGCCGCATGCGCCGGCTGGTCGCCGACCTGCTGCTGCTGGCCCGCGCCGACGCCGGCCGCGTGGCCGCCCACGCGCCGCTTGACCTCTCCGACGTGGTGACCGAGGCCGCCGGCGAGCTCGAGCCGATAGCCGGCGACCACCAGATCAGCGTCGCCGCGCCGCCAGGCGCGGAGATGGCGGGCGCGCGCGACGAGCTGCACCGCCTCACGCTCAACCTGCTCGAGAACGCGCTGCGCCACACCGACCCGGGCACTGCCGTCGAGGCCACGGTCGAGCGGATCGACGGCGAGGTCGTGCTCTCGGTGGAGGACGACGGCCCGGGCATCCCGCATGACCTGCGCGACAAGGTGTTCGAGCGCTTCTTCCGCGGCGCGGGCGACCGCAGCGGCTCGAGCGGCCTTGGCCTCTCGATCGTGCGCGCGGTCGCGCACTCCCACCAGGGCGAGGTCTCGCTGGTCGAGCCGCTCGACGGCCGCGGCGCCCGTTTCGTGGTGCGGTTCCCCGCGGGCGGGTGACCCGTTCTGCCGCCGGTGCGAGCGACTAGGCCTGCCGTCTGCGCCGGGCGGTCAGCCGACGATCGTGGCGAGCACCGAGTCGGCGACGGCGGCGTCGAGGGCGCCGACGCCGGTGAGGTCGGCGATCGTGGTCGCGCCCGGTGGCGGGCGGCGCCGGTCACGCAGCACGGCGCCGAGGAGCATCGCGGCACCTGCCCGCGCGGTGCCGGCTCGAATCGCGTGGGCGAGGTCGCCGTGGTCGACGGCCTGCTCGAGGTCGTCGACGACCACGGTGGCACTCGCGAACAGGGCCTCGGGCAACTCCTGCTTGCCGGGCATGTCGGCCCCGAGTGCGGTGAAGTGCGTGCCCGGCACAGCCGCGGCGACGGGGAACAGCGGCGCGGTGGACGCCGTCGCGGTGACGATGGCGCCGGCCTCGGCGAGCACCTCGGGCAGCGCAGCGGCAACGCCGCCGTCGACCGTCCGCGCGAGCGCGTCCGCCGCCTGCGGGCGGCGGCCGGCGATGAGGACGCGTTCGACCGGCCGCAGCAGGCGCAGCCACTGCGCGGCCAGGCGCGCCTGCACGCCGGTGCCGACGACGCCGAGCGTCACAGGACCCGGCGGCGTGAGCGCGTCGGTCGCCAGCGCGGCGGCGGCGGCTGTCCTCGCGGCGGTAAGCCAGCCGCGGTCGTCGAGCACGGCGAGCACCTCGCCGGTGTGCGCGGAGGCGACCACGACCAGCCCGCCGGTGCTCGGCAGGCCGCGGGCCGCGTTGCCGTAGAAGCCGGTGGCCAGCTTGACGGTGAACGTCGCAGAGCCGGCGACGACGCCCGCCTTGACGTGCGCGTCACCGTCGGCCTGCGGGAACGCGAGGTGGATCGGCGGCGGCACCGTCGTGCGCCCCTCGGCATGGGCGATCAGCGCACCGCGGACGGCGTCGAGGACGCTCGGCGGCGGGGCGGCGGCACGGACCTCGTCCGGGCCGATGACCCTCATCCGTCCGCGCGCAGGAAGCGGTCGAACGCGGCGAGCGCGGGCGCAGGGTCGCGCCGGCCGACGCCGAGGCGGAAGCGGTCCGTGGGGACATCCGCCAGGTCGGAGCGGTAGATGTCGGCCGGCAGCAGCAGGACCCCGGCCGTCTCGACCAGACGCCGGCAGAACGCACTGGTCGGCTCGCCGGTCAACAGGCGCGGGAACGTGACGCAGCCACCCTGCGGGCGCTCCCATGCGAAGTGCTCCGGCCAGGCGGCGAAGAACGCATCGAACGCCGGCAGGTTCTCGGCGATGATCGCCCGGTTGCGCGCGCGGATGCGCTCGGCGGCGCCGAGCGCGATCGTCGCCAGGTGCTCGCTCGGGCCGGCGTTGCAGATCGAGGTGTAGTGCTTGCGCCGCTCGAGGCGCTCGAGCAGAGCGCGGTCGCGACACGCCAGCCAGCCGATCCGCAGGCCCGGCAGCCCGTACGCCTTCGACGTCACGTTCAGCGACACGGCGCTGGGCGAGAGATCGGCGGCCTGCGGCAGCGTGCGCGCCGGGTCGAGCTCGAGCCCGCGGTAGACCTCGTCGCTGAACAGGCGGATGCCGCGCTCGGCGCACAGCTCGACCAGCGCGGCGAACGTCGCACGGTCGGGCAGCGCGCCGGTCGGGTTGTTCGGGAAGTTGACGGCCACGAGACGCGTCTCGGGACGCAGCAGCCGCTCGAGGGCGTCCAGGTCGAGCGCCCAGTCGTCCTCCGGACGTAGGGCGACCCCCTCGACGGCCGCGCCGGTCGCCACGGTCAGCGTCTCCATCGACTGGTAGTTCGGCACGGTGACCAGCGCGTGATCGCCTGGCCCGACAAGCTCCTGGAGCGCCCAGAACATCGCCTCCTCGGCGCCCGCGAACGCCAGCACGTGCTCGGGCCCGACGCTGTCGTAGGTGGACGCGATGGCGTCCAGGAGCGGCGGCGTTCCCCACGTCGGGATGTAGCTGAGGGCGAGTTGCTCGAACGCCTCGCGCTGCTCGTCCGTGCCCAGCGCAAGCACCTCTCCGACGGTCAGCGTCTGCGCGTCGGAGGCGGTGAGGTGATGGCGAGCGCCGAACTCCCATCGCTCGAAGAAGACCTCAAGCCGGAACTCGGGCAGCGTTGCGCTCATTGCGCACCTCCTTGAGCAGCGTGTAGACGGTGGCACGCGAGACGCCGAGCGCGCGGGCGGCGTGCTCGGCCGCGCTCCGGGTCGCGAACAATCCGCGGTCGTCGAGGTGGGCGACGATCGCGCAGCGGTCGTCGCGGGCTAGCCGGTCGCGATGCAGGCCCTGCTCGCGGCAGTGCTCATCGACGGCCAGCGCGATGTGCTCGCGCCAGTCGCGCTCGAACAGCTCGGGCGGCCGCGCCTGAACCGGAGCGGCCACGCGGGCGAGCAGCGCGGCGACGTCGAGCAGCGGCGTGCGGTCCAGGTTGATGCACAGCAGTCCCCTCGCCCGCCCGTCCGCATCGTGCACGACGGCGCTGACCGAGCTGAGCTCGCGCCCGTCGGCCATCACCTTGCGATACGGCCCCTGGACCGGCCGCTCGCGCCACGACTCGGGCAGCTCCTCCAGCAGGGACGACTCGCCGACCGCTCGCCCCGGCCAGGGGTTCCACAACCCGACCACGGTGTTTGTGGCGAGGTCGTGCAGGACGACCTCGGCGTGCGGGTGCAGCAGCACGGCGATCGCCGAACACGTCGTCTGGACCGGCACCGCCCAGGTCGGCGGCGCGGTGAAGCGTTGCGTGAGGTGCACGGCGCTGGACATTACGTCCGACCTGTACAGGCCGTCAAGTGTCACTCAGCAGGCTCAAGCGGCTGCGCCCGCTGCCGATTGACCGGGGCGCACCGCCCATCAGCCGGCAAAGGGGCACCCATGTCCGAGACCACCACCTCACAGCAGCTCGTCGTCTTCTCGCTCGGCGCGGAGGAGTACGCCCTCCCGATCGCCGCCGTGCACGAGATCATCCGCTTCTGCGAGCCCCGCTCGGTCGCTTCTGAGGTCGCCTGGATCCGCGGCGTGATCGCCCTGCGCGGCAAGATCATCCCGGTCTTCGACCTCGCGGCCCGGCTCGAGCTGGCCGGCACCGGGACCGAGCCCGGCAAGATCGTCATCGTCGAGACCGGCACCGGCCAGGTCGGCGTCATGGTCGACGAGGTCGAAGAGGTCCTGACGACGAAGTCCGACCAGCTCGAACCCGTCCCGACGGCCAACACGGACACGATCGAGGCGATCGCGAAGATCGGCGACCGCCTGGTGATCCTTCTGAACCCCGAGGGCCTCTTCGCCAGCGCGCCGTCACCCGACGAGCTCGCCGCCGCGTAGCGCCGATGCCCGGTCCTGCCACCACCTCGAGCGCGCGCCGCGTCGTCGTCGCCGACGACTCGCGGCTGATGCGGCGCATGCTGGCTGACGCGCTCGCGCGCCAGGGCTTCGACGTCGTCGGGACCGCCGCCGACGGCGACGAGGCGCTCGAGGAGTGCCGCACGCACCGGCCCGACGCGCTGACGCTCGACCTGCACATGCCGGGCCTCGACGGCCTCGGCGTGCTGCGGGCGCTGCGCGACGGCAAGGCCGAGCCCGTGCCGGTGGTCGTGGTGTCGGCCTTCTCCCCCGCCCACGGCGCCTACGCCGTCGACGCGCTCGCCGAGGGCGCCTTCGACCTCGTCGCCAAGCCCGTCCTCGGAGAGCCGCTGGAGACGTTCACGAGCGAGCTCGGCCGCAAGGTGGGCGAGGCTGCGCATTCGCACCGCGTCCGCCGTCCGGCGCCGCGCATCGCGGCGCGGCGACCCGCTCCGGCGCCCGCCGTCGTCACGCCCCGCACCGGCGCACTCGCCGCGCGCCGCACCGGGGCGGGCACGCTGCTCCTGATCGCCTGCTCGACCGGCGGCCCGCGCGCGCTCGGCGAGCTGGTCCCCCGCCTCCCCGCCGCCGTCGGCGCCGGCGGACTCATCGTGCAGCACATGCCGCCGGGCTTCACCGCCTCGCTGGCCACCCGCCTGGACAACCAGAGCGCGCTCAACGTGCGCGAGGCCCGGACGGGCGACGTGCTGGACCCGGGCACCATCCTGGTCGCCCCCGGCGGCTTGCACCTGCGCCTCTCCGACGATCGCCGCCTGCGCCTCGCCGACGACGCGCCCGAGGGTGGCTTGAAGCCGCGCGCGGACTTCACGATCGCCGACGCCGCCCGCCTGTTCACGCGCCGCGTCCTGCTCGTGGTCCTCACCGGCATGGGCAAGGACGGGCTCGAGGGCGCCACGGCGGTCAAGCGCGCCGGAGGCCGCGTGCTCGTCGAGTCCGAGGCGTCCTGCACCGTCTACGGCATGCCGCGCGCGGTGGCGGACGCCGGCCTGGCCGACGCCGTCTTGCCGCTCGATCAGCTGGCCGGCGCGATCGCCTCAGAGCTCTGACATGAGCCTGCAGCAGACCCAGCGCCGCGGCGCCCCGAAGTTTGCCCCGGTGGACGACTTCACGCCGTTCTGCGAGGCGGTCCGCGCGATCTGCGACGTCGACCTGCTGCAGTACAAGCGCGCCCAGATGGAGCGCCGCATCCGCACCTGGACGGCGCGCCGCGGCACCGAGGACCTGGCCGAGTACGCCCGGCGCCTGAAGACCGACGCCGCCGAGCTCGACGCCTTCCTGGACCGCGTCACGATCAACGTGTCGCAGCTGTGGCGCCATCTCGAGCAGTGGACCACGCTGGCCACGACGGTCCTGCCCGAGCTGGCGGTTCGCGGCCGCGTGCGCGCCTGGAGCGCCGGCTGCTCCTACGGCGCCGAGGCCTACACGCTCGCCGCCGTCTGCCGCGAGGCGATCCCCAACGCGCGCGTCGAGATCAAGGGCACCGATCTCGACCACCGCATGGTGGCGCGGGCGCGCAAGGGCGCGTTCAGCGCCGACGACGCCCGCGGGGCGCCGGCGGCGTCGATCGCGCGCTTCTTCCCCGACGGCCAGGCGATCGCCGAGCTGCGCCGCATGGTCTCGTTCGACACGGGCGACCTGCTCCGCATGCCGGTGCCGCGCGAGTCCTACGACCTCGTCATGTGCCGCAACACGGTCATCTACTTCACCGAGGACGTCCGCGACGCGCTGCACCGGCGGCTGGTCGAGGCGCTCAAGCCCGGCGGCTACCTCGTCGTCGGCACGTCCGAGCGCGTCGCCGACCCGCGCGGCCTCGGCCTCACGTCCCCGTTCTACTTCATCTACCGCAAGGCCTGAACATGGACATCTCCGAATACCTCCCCATGTTCCTCGCGGAAGGACGCGAGCACCTGCAGGAGCTCAACCTCTCCGTCGTGCGCATCGAGGAGCAGCCGGACGACCCGGAGACGGTCGACGAGATCTTCCGCATCGCGCACTCGCTGAAGGGCATGAGCGCGACGATGGGCTTCGCCGGCATGGCGGCGCTCACGCACGAGATGGAGGACGTCTTCGAGCTCCTGCGCCAGCGCAAGGGCGGGCTCGGGCGCGACGCCGTGACCGTGCTGCTGCGCTGCCTGGACGCGCTGTCGGAGGCCGTCGACGCGATCGAGTCCGACGGTCGGGAGCAGATCGTCCCCGAGCCGCTGATCGCCGAGCTGCGCGGCCTCATCCGCGACCGCACGCCCGACCAGTCCGCCGATCGGACCGGCGATCCCGCCGACGCCGCGGCCCCGCCCGCCGACGCCGCCGAGGACCGCCGCGTGGTGCGCATCGACGTCCAGCTCGCCGACGACGTGCAGATGCCCGCCGTGCGGGCTTACATGGTCCTCAGCGCGGTGTCGGAGAAGGGCGAGCTGATCTCATCCGCGCCGACGCAGGAGAACGTCGAGGCGTTCGCCGGGCGCGAGATCCACATCTGGCTCGCCAGCGAGGAGTCCGAGGAGTCGCTGAGCGCGCTCGCCGGCTCGGTGCCCGACGTCGCGGGCGTCCAGGCCGCCGTCGAGCGGCCTGAGCAGGCCGAGGCCGTCGACGCCGCCGCTCCCGGGTCCGGCGCCTCCACCAACCACAAGTCGAAGGGCGCCTCGTCGGTCCGCGTCGACGCCGAGCGGCTCGACCAGCTCATGCACTACATGGGCGAGCTGGTGCTGCACCGCACGCAGGTCGAGGGCCTCGTCGCCCAGGCCGACGTGCCCGGCCTCTCGCAGGCGATGCAGAACCTGACCCGCACCTCGCACGCGCTGCAGCAGATGGTCATGCAGGTGCGGATGATCCCGGTGGAGGCCGTCTTCTTGCGTTTCCCGCGCCTGGTGCGCGACCTCTCGACCACGCTCGACAAGCAGGTCGACCTCCAGCTGGTGGGCAAGGAGACCGAGCTCGACCGCACCGTGGTCGACGCGCTCGGCGACCCGCTCGTGCACCTCGTCCGCAACTCGCTCGACCACGGCCTCGAGCCGGCCGCCGAGCGCATCGCCGCCGGCAAGCCGGCCGCCGGCACGCTCGAGATCTCCGCCCGCCACGCGGGCGGCAACGTGATCATCTCCGTGCGCGACGACGGCCGCGGCATCGACCCGGCCCGCGTGGCGCGCAAGGCCGCCGAGCGCGGCCTGATCAGTGCCGACCAGGTCGAGACGATCGATGCCAAGGCGGCCGCGGAGCTGCTGTTCCACCCCGGCTTCTCGACCGCCGACGTCACGAGCGACATCTCCGGCCGCGGCGTCGGCATGGACGCGGTGCGAACCACCGTGCGCGAGCTGGGCGGCGAGGTGCTGCTGCACTCCGAGCTGGGCCGCGGCACGACCGCCCAGGTCCGGCTCCCGCTGACGCTGGCGATCATGGCCGCCATGCTCGTCGAGGTCGAGGGGCGCCCGTTCGCCGTGCCGATCGACCGCATCGAGCGCACCGTCCGGCTCTCCGACCACGCCGTGCGGTCGGTCGCCGGCGCTCGGATGCTCGTGATGGGCGACGGCGTGCTGCCGATCGTCGACGGCGGCGCGCGCCTGTGCCGGGTTCCGACGCCGGACGCCGATCACGGCGTGATCGTCCGCGCCGCCGACGCCCGCCTCGTGATCTCCGTCACGCGCCTGGTGGGCCAGCGCGAGCTGGTCACACGCCCGCTGCCCTCCGAGGTGACCGAGGGCGCCGCGCTGTCGGGCGGCGCCGTGCTCGCCGACGGCCAGATCGCCCTGATCGTGGACTGCGACGCGCTCGGCGAGGGCGCTCGCCCGCCCGCCCCCGCCCTCGCCGCCTGACCCTGAACGAGAGGAACCCCAGTGAGCACCCAGTTCAACGACCTTCAGCTCGACGCGCTGCGAGAGCTGGCCAACATCGGCTCGGGGACGGCGAGTACCGCCCTGTCCACGATGCTGGGCCGCGCCGTGGACATCTCCGTCCCGACCGCGGCAGCGCTGCCGTTCGCGGAGGCCGTCGACGCCGTCGGCCCGGCCGAGCGGCTGGTCACGGGCGTGGTGATCGGTGTGAACGGCGACATGCAGGCCACCGTGCTGCTGCTGCTGGGCACGGGCGACGCCGCCACCATCTGCTCGCTGCTCGGCGTGGACCCTGACGACGAGATGGCCGCCTCGGCGCTCGGCGAGATCGGCAACATCGTCGGCACCTCCTACATCAACGCGCTGGGCGCCATGACCGGCCTCGAGATGGAGCCCGAGCCGCCGCAGTCGGCCACCGACATGCTGTCCGCGATCGTCGCAACCGTGCTCGCCGGCCGCGCGTCCGGCGACGACATCGCGCTCGTGCTGGACTCCGACCTCACCGTCGAGGGCGAGGACTGCTCGATGTCCTTCCTGCTCGTGCCGTCGCAGGGCGGCGTGCAGGAGCTGCTGACCCGGTTGGGCCTGGGTGACTGATGGCCGAGACGATGGTCCGGATGGGCGAGCTCGCGTTCTCGGCGTGTGCGGGTGACGTGCTCGTGTCGCTGGGCCTGGGCTCATGCATCGGCCTCGCCCTGCTCGACCGCAGGGCGGCCGTCGCGGGCCTGGCCCACGTCGTGCTCCCCGCAGCCGACGGGCGTGCGGACTCACCCGGCAGGTTCGCCGACACCGCCGCGCCGGTGCTGCTCGACGCCCTGCGCGGCCTTGGCGCGCGGCGCACGCGCGTGGAGGCGGTGCTGGTCGGGGGCGCCAGCATGTTCTCCTTCGGGGGCAACGGGCTCGAGGTCGGCCAGCGCAACGACGCGGCCGTACGCGAAGCGCTCGCGCGCCTGCGCATCCCGATCGTCGCCGCCGAGACCGGCGGCAGCCGCGGGCGCACCGTCCGCGTGACCGTCGAGACGGGGCGCGTGACGGCCCGCGCGGCCGGCGACACCGAGGTCGCGCTGTATCCCCTTCTGGCGGTGACGGCATGAGCGGCCAGGTCCTCTCCCCCGACGCCATCGCAGCCCTCGTCGACGCGGCGAAGGAAGGCCGCCTGCCCGAGGAGTCGAGCGCCGATCGCGTCCGCCAGCGCCGCCTGCGGACGGTCGACTTCACGCGTCCGACCAAGTTCACGACCGATCAGGAGCGGCGCATCAAGCGCGCCCTTGAGACGTTCTGCCGCACGGCGTCCACGCGCCTCTCGGCCGAGCTGCGCATGCCGCTCGAGCTGGAGGTCATCAACGTCAACCAGCTCACCTGGGGCAACGCCCACGCACAGGTGCCGCCGCGTTCGGTCTCCTGCCTGATCGACGTGCCCGAGGTCGGCAACCGGATGCTGCTCAGCGCTGAGATGAACCTGGTCATGAGCGCGATCGAGCTGCTGCTCGGCGGCTCGGGCGGTGGCGACGGGTCGGCGCCGCGCGAGCGCCGGCTGACCGACATCGACTGGGCGCTGGCGCGCCACTTCCTCGAGCGCCTGATGGCCCAGCTCTCGATCGTCTGGTCCGACATCACCGAGGTCGAGCTCTCCGTCGGCGGTCTCGACATGCACCTCGAGACCGCGCAGACCGCGCCGGTGAGTGAACCGACGCTGTCGCTGACGATGGAGGCGCGCATGGAGCGCGACTCCGCGACGCTCGCGCTGTTGCTGCCGTTCTCGGCGATCGCGCCGGTCGTGCACCGCTTCTCCGCGCGCGACGACGTCGCCGACGCGGACGAGCGTCAGACCTCGGCAGTGCGCCGCGCCATCGGCCGCGTCGAGATGACGGTGCGCGCCGAGGTGGCCGCCGTCGACCTCCCCATCGAGCAGGTGCTGGCGCTGCAGGTGGGCGACGTGCTGCCCCTGAACGCGTGCGCGGAGGACGGCGTCACCATCTTCGCCGACGAGGTGCCCGTGCACCGGGCGGTGCCCGGCCGCAGCGGTACCCGGCGCGCGGTGCAGGTCACGGAGCGGCTGGGAGGCACGGCATGACGACCGATGAGGCGCTGGTCAAGCTCGGCCAGTCGACCACCAAGGCGATCTGCGGCGTCCTGGAGATGTTCGCGCCCGGGCAGATCACGCCCGGCGAGGTCGCGGTGGTGGCTCCCGGCAAGCACCCGCTCGAGGGCATCCCCGTCCCGGCGGTGGCGACGATGGTGTCCTACGTCGACGGCGTCACCGGCGGCTACCTGTTCGTCATGACCGCCGAGGGTGCGCGCAAGCTGGCAGCGGCGATGATGGGCATGGAGCCCGACGAGACCGCCGGCGCCCCCGAGCTGTCCGAGCTCGAGCTCTCGGCCGTCGCGGAGGCGATGAACCAGATGATGGCCTCGGCCGCGGGCGCCACGACCGCCGTGCTCGGCATCGAGGTCGAGATCGGCGTCCCGGAGACGCGCAGCTTCATGTCGACCGACGCCGCGATCGACGCCTACGCCCGCACCCCGCACGCCACGCGCGCGGCGGTCTCGGTCTGCGGGGAGCCGTGCCGGTTCGTGCAGCTGGTGCCCAACGCGTTCGTGGTTCGCATGACCCGCGCGCTCGACGAGGCCGAGTACACGACCGCCGACCCGGGCGGAGCCTCCGGCGGCGCGGCACGGGACGGCCCGAGGGACGGCACCCCGTCGCTGGCGGGCATCTCGGTGCGCGTCTGCGCCGAGCTGGGCCGCGCCCGCATGCCCTCCGCCGGGATCGTCGGCCTGCCGGCCGGCGCGGTCGTCGGGCTCAACCGCCAGGCCGACGAGCCGATCGACCTGTACGTGAACGGACGGCCCTTCGCCACCGGCCGCCTGATGGTGGTCGACGGGTCCGACTGGGCCGTGCGGATCGAATCGATCGTGGGACAGCCTGAGAACGTCAATCAGTCGAAGGAGGTGGCCTAATGGCCAGAGTGCTCGTCGTGGACGACGCAGCGTTCATGCGCAAGATGGTGACCGACGCCCTGACCAGGGGCGGTCACGAGGTCGTCGGCGAGGCCGGCAACGGCCTGGAGGCGATCGATCGCTTCCAGGAACTCAAGCCCGACCTCACCACGCTGGACATCACGATGCCCGAGAAGGACGGCCTGACCGCGCTCAAGGAGATCATCGAGCTCGACCCAGGCGCGCGCGTGATCATGTGCTCCGCACTGGGGCAGGAGTCCAAGGTGCTCGAGTCGATCAAGCTGGGCGCCAAGGACTTCGTCGTGAAGCCCTTCCAGGCGGATCGCGTGCTCGAGGCCGTCGGCAAGGCGCTGGGGTAGCCGCCGAGCCGCGTCCTGGACCCGGGACGCGGCTTCGGCGTGCGGCGGCTCACGGGCCGGCAGCGCGCACGGACTCGGGCCGGGAGGTTGCCGCCCGGGAGCCGGCGGGAGACGAGCGAGGCGGAGCCCTGGTCGTTGTTCGCCGACGTGCTCGCCCACGCCGCGAAGGCATACACCGAGCCCGCGTCCGCGAGCGCGCCGCCGTCATCAGCGGGCGCGCCGACGAGATCGTGGCGCCCTCGATCGCCACCGACGACCGAGCGCGTCGCCCACCGCGCCGTCTGCGGCGGTCGGCTTGGCGGTCTGCGCCCAGCCGTCGCCGGCGCGCGGAGCAGCACGAGCGCGGCGCCGCAGCGGCAAGCAAAGGCGCGTGCGGACCCGTGAGCGGCTGGTCCAACGCGCGTGGGACCGTCCTCGTCGAGGTCCTACCGTCGGGGGTCGAACCTCGCGCCTGCGCGAGCAGCGGCTGCCTGAACGCCTTGTCTGCAAGTGGCGGCATTCTGCGCGAGAGCTCGGACCGACCCGCGCGAGTTCAGGGCTCGATCTCTTCCCCGGCACCATCAGGCTCAGGCGGCTGCTCGCCGATGGTCGGATACGCCTGAGCTGACCTCGATCATTCGTCCAGCCCGGCGGCCAAAGCCTTGGGTCAGGACCACCGTGCCGGATGGACGGCTTGATCTTCCTGAAACCGGCGCCCTTAGGCGGGCTGCGGGATTGAGGTCTCGATCGCGGCCGGCCCTATCGGCGGCTGGCCGAACCCCTTGAAGGTTCGATCAGCCGCGTAGACGGATGTCCTACTGTGAACGTTCGCCCTTTCCCCTAGCTTGCTCTCAACGCGTTGATCGAGCGAGTCTCCGCCGGGTGTTGCAGCACCCAAGGCGGAGGGAAGGGGCAGTCGACATGGCCTGGAAGCGCTAAATACTACCAGCTAGCATCGACCTTCATGACGGGCGCCAACGGGCGCCCGTTGTCGTTAACCAAGCTCCGTATCGTCCGAAAACCGCGGCATCGATATCGGACAAGCGTCCAACTCAGGCGGCCGCGGCGCGCGGGGCGGCATAGTCCAGGACGCGCCGCTCGAAGTTCAGCTCGCGTTCGAAGTCAGCGTCGTCTGCGTGCCGGAACGTCACGGAGCGGCGCTCGAGGAGCGCGACGAACGTCTCGACGACGAGCGCGTCGAGCTGGGCGTCGGAGACGCGGCGAAGCTCCTCGATCGCCTGGCGCGACGACACGGGGTTCCGATAGGAGTCGCGGGAGGTCATGACGTCGTAGGTGTCGGCGACCGAGATGATCCGCGACGCGAGCGGGATCTGCTCGCCGACGAGCCCGTTCGGATAACCCTGGCCGTCGATGCGCTCGTGATGCGCGAGGATGATCTCGGCGACCGGGCCGTACCCCTCGATGCGCGCCACGAGGCGCGCGCCCTGCTCCGGGTGCCGGCGGACGATCTCGAAGTCCTCCTTCGAGAGCTTGGTGTCGGCGAACAGGATCGAGTCGGGGAAGATGAACTTGCCGATGTCGTGCA
>Ga0136617_10004147_pt1 | contig 12962 bp, 9 predicted proteins | sample AntDrymUQ3222106_2_FD_129672 | JGI IMG/M metagenome (GOLD analysis project Ga0136617, IMG submission 129672) | Polar desert sand microbial communities from Dry Valleys, Antarctica - metaG UQ322 (21.06) | ecosystem: Environmental > Terrestrial > Soil > Desert | place: Antarctica: Dry Valley...
ACTAGCTGGTTGATTGCGCGGGCGGCGACGGATACGGCCGTGGTGGCACCGGTGCCGGCCGAGGCAGGCAGGTCCGCGCTCAGCCCGACGGGCCCCGGCGCGTGGTCGCTGCACCACGCAGCCGAGGACCGCCGGCCTGAGCGTGCGGTCAGCGCTTGGCGCCCCGGCGGTGGTAGATCCGGCCGTTCTTCGTGCGGACCGTCAGGCGCAGCCGCTGGCGGCTCGTGATCGGGCCCGGGCGCAGCGCGCGGTAGGCGTACTCGAGCGTCCGGGTGTCGACGTTGTTGGGCAGGATCAGCGTCAGCGCGCCCTTCGCACGCGACTTCAGGCCCGTCTTCACGAGCCGCCGCCGTCCGTCGCTGCGGATGTGGTAGACGTCGATCCTGGCACCGACGATGCCGCGGCCCTTGGGCGTGCGCAGCACGCCGCGCGTGACGACACGGTTTCCGAAGACGCTCGTGTAGCGCCGGCGATCGCTGGACTTGCCCTTGACGAACCACATCCGCAGTCGCCCGGTCAGCGCTTCGGCACGCTCCACCGACGAGCCCGTCACGACGTTCGGCTTCGGGAACTCGACCGGCCCGAACGCGGTCGTCTGGTTGCCGGCGGCGTCTTCGACGGCGATCTCCACGCCATGCGGCCCCGGCGAGAGCTTCCTGACGTCGACGGTGGCCCCGGCACCCCTCACGAGCGGCGGGCAGGGCACCGGGACGTTGAACTGGTACGGATCGGCGTCGCTGGGATTGACGTCGGCGCACGGCAGCCCTCCGAGCGGGATCGCCTGGGTGATCTTGCCATCGACCTTGACGAGCGCGCGATACAGGCCGCCGCCGACGTCGGCGGCGTTGAAGTCGACGCGCAGCGTGCCCGAGAGATCGCCGTCGTCGAGTAGGCGGGCGTTTGCAACCACCGGCGGCAGCGGATCCGCCAGCGTGACCCACATGTGGGTCGCTGCTACGCTCAACGGCCGGCTGCAGGTGGCCCCGGCCTCCGTGCACAGCGCCCTGAACACGACGAACGTGGTGTTGAGCCCCTGCTTGTCGATCGGGCCGGTCAGGTCGGCAGTGCAGCTCGAGCCCGCCGCTTGCGGCGTGCATTCCTCCAGCGGCTGGCCGCTGCTGCCCGTCATGAGGTAGGAGATGTCGCGCTGCTGAACGTTCGGACCCACGAGACCGAGGGTGGTGCGTCGCGCGGTCACGCGGACGATGCTCGTGCCGGGCGGTGCGTCAAAGCGCCAGTTCGCGGTCGCGTTGCCCGGCGGCTTCGGGTTGGGGAGCATCGCCTTGAGCGCACCGTTCGCTCCGGCGCAGGTGTTGGCGGTCGCCCCACCCGGCGTGGAAAACGCAACCCATCCCGCGGCCGGGTTCGGCTGCCCGAGCGGGTCGGTGCAGGACGTGACGAGGTAGTCGTTGGCGCTCGCGACGGCAGGCAGGAGCAGCAACAGGCCCCACGCGAGGGCAGGCATTCGAAACGATTGCAGCATCGGGCTCTTCTCCAGGAAGTCGTGGCAGTCATGCCGGGGATCGCCCTGGCGACGTGCAAGGGCGCTGAGCGCCTTGCATTGTGACGGTCGTCGCGATTGTCATGTTTTCGGACCGATAATGCTTGCACGCCAAGATGCACGCATCCATGCCGGCACGGCCATCGATTCCTGCACATCGAGGTCAGAAGGTGGCCGTAACCCCGGCTATCGTGGACAACACGCCATGCCCGCCTTCAAGCTCGACGACATCTTCACCCCGGCGGCCGACCAGCCCAAGGCGATCGCCGAGATCTCCTCGGGGGTGCGTGCCGGCGACCGCTTCACGACGCTGCTCGGCGCGACCGGGACCGGCAAGACGATGACGATGGCCGGCGTCATCCAGGAGCTGCAGCGCCCGACGCTCGTCCTCGCCCACAACAAGACGCTCGCGGCGCAGCTCTGCAACGAGTTCCGCACGTTCTTCCCCGACAACGCGGTCGAGTACTTCGTCTCGTACTACGACTACTACCAGCCCGAGGCGTACGTGCCGTCCCGCGACCTCTACATCGAGAAGGACTCGGCGATCAACGAGGAGGTCGACCGCCTCAGGCATGCCGCGACCGCCGCCCTCTTCGCCCGCCGCGACGTGATCATCGTCGCCAGCGTGTCGGCGATCTTCGGCCTCGGCTCGCCGGAGACCTACGAGATGAACATGCAGGTCCTGCGCAAGGGCGATTTCGTCAACCGCGACGAGCTGCTCCGCAAGCTCGTGTCGATCCAGTACACGCGCAACGACACGGCGCTCGGCCGCGGGACGTTCCGCGTGCGCGGCGAGACGCTCGAGGTCTTCCCCGCCTACGAGGAGACCGCTTTCCGCGTGACGCTGTTCGGCGACGAGGTCGAGCGCCTGCAGCACTTCGATCCGCTCACCGGCGAGCTGATCGCCGACGACCTCGAGCATGTCGCCGTCTGGCCGGCGACGCACTACAACGTCAAGGAGGGGATGATCGAGCGCTCCGTGGCCGAGATCGCGCGCGAGCTCAACGAGCGCTGCACGGAGCTCGAGGCCGAGGGCAAGCTGCTCGAATCCCACCGCCTGCGCCAGCGCACGCAGTACGACATGGAGATGCTGCGCGAGATGGGCTTCTGCAACGGCATCGAGAACTACTCGCGGATCCTCGACGGCCGCCAACCCGGCGCCCGTCCGTACTGCCTGATCGACTACTTCCCCGAGGACTTCGTCTGCTTCCTCGACGAGTCGCATCAGACCGTGCCGCAGATCGGCGGCATGTTCGAGGGTGACCGCTCGCGCAAGCAGACGCTCGTCGACTACGGCTTCCGCCTGCCGAGCGCGCTCGACAACCGCCCGCAGAAGTTCGACGAGTTCCTCTCCATCACGCCGACGCTCGTCTTCGTCAGCGCGACCCCCGGCAAGTACGAGAAGGCGAACTCCGGCCGCGTCGTCGAGCAGATCGTGCGCCCGACGGGAATCGTCGACCCGATGGTCGAAGTGCGCGAGACGCGCAACCAGATCGACGACCTCATGAACGAGATCCGCACGGTCGTCGATCGCGAGGAGCGCACGCTCGTCACGACGCTGACGAAGAAGATGAGCGAGGACCTCACCGACTACCTGCTCGAGATGGGCTTCAAGGTCCGTTACCTGCACTCGGAGATCGACACGCTCGAGCGCATCCAGATCATCCGCGACCTGCGCCTCGGGGAGTACGACGTGCTCGTCGGCGTCAACCTCCTGCGCGAAGGTCTCGACCTGCCCGAGGTCTCGCTCGTCGCGATCCTCGACGCCGACAAGGAGGGCTTCCTGCGCGGCGAGACCTCGCTGATCCAGACGATCGGCCGCGCGGCGCGCAACATCGAGGGCAAGGTCCTCATGTACGCCGACAAGGAGACCGACGCGATGCGCGCCGCGCTCGGTGAGACCGACCGCCGGCGTGCGATCCAGCTCGCCTACAACCAGGAGCACGGGATCACCGCGGCGACGATCGTCAAGGGGATCTCCGACATCGCCGAGTTCCTGCAGTCCGAGTCCAAGCTGCCGGGCAAGGGCCGCAAGCGGCGCCGGGGGCGTGTGGGGACGGCGTCCGAGACGATGTCGCTGTCCGAGCTCGAGCAGACGATCGTCGAGCTCGAGGAGGAGATGCTCGCCGCGGCCGAGGAGCTGCGCTTCGAGTACGCCGCGCGCGTACGCGACGAGATCCGCGACCTGCGCCGCGATCTGCTCGAGGTGCAGGCGAACGAGGCGCCGGCCTGACCCCGAGCCACACGCCGCTCCAGGATGCGGTCCTGGCGTGGTACGACGCCAACGGCCGTGACCTGCCGTGGCGCCGCACGCGCGACCCGTACGCGATCCTCGTCTCGGAGGTCATGGCGCAGCAGACGCAGGTCGCGCGCGTGCTCGAGCGCTACGAGCGCTGGCTGCGGCGCTGGCCGACCGCGACCGCACTCGCTGCGGCGACGCCCGCGGAGGTCCTGACGGAGTGGGTCGGGCTCGGATACAACCAGCGCGCGCTGCGGCTGCGCGCGGCGTGCACGGTCGTTGCGCGCGACGGTTGGCCGCGCGACAGCGCCGGCCTGCGAGCGCTGCCGGGGGTCGGTCAGTACACGGCCGCAGCGGTCGCGTCGTTCGCGTTCGGCGAGCGCGTGGCGGCCGTCGACACGAACGTGCGGCGGGTCGCCGCGCGACTCGGCGCGGAGCCGGACGACCTGCTGCCCGAGAACCGCTACGTCGACTGGAACCAGGCCGCGATGGAGCTCGGCGCGCGCGTCTGCGCCGCCCGCGCGGCGCGTTGCGGCCAGTGCCCGGCCGCGCCCTGGTGCCCGTCGCGCGGGCGCGTGGAACCGCCGGTCCGGACGCCGCGCGCGCTACGGCCGCGCTTCGAGGACACCGACCGCTGGGCCCGCGGCCGCGTCGTCGCCGCACTCGCCGCGGGTCAGGGGCTGCCCGCGCAGATCGCCCCAGAGCGCCTCGCGCGCCTCCTGCCGGGCTCGAACGCGATGGTCTCGTGGAGCGCGGCCCGACCGGGATAGGACTCCCCCGCCAGCCGCGCTAGGGTCTTCCTCGCTCGTCTGTCCGCAAGACTCACGGAGGCACCGTTGGCCCTCGACCGTCAGTCCATCGAGAAGAGAGACTTCCCCTTCGGTCGCCGCGGGTACGAGCCCGCGGCCGTCGATGCCCACCTCGCCGCGCTCGCCCGCGAGATCGAGGATCTCAAGCGCGCCCAGGCCGCCGCGCCGCCGGCGTCACCGGCGTCACCACCGTCAGCCGCCGCTGCCGTTCCCGCGGTCCCACGGGAGTCGATCGCCTCCGTCGCGAGTGCACAGGTGCAGGCGATCGTCGAGGCCGCCGAGTCGAGCGCCGCCGCGATCGAGCGCGACGCGCGCGAGCACGCAGAGCAGGCGGCGCAGGATGCGGCGCGCGAGGGGCAGCGCATCCGCGACGAGGCCATCGAGCGTTCACAGGAGCACGTCGGCAAGGTCCACGAGTCGACCGCGCTCATGCTCCAGCTCGTCGATGCGATGGAGAGCGAGCTCGCTGCGCTCGTCGAGTCGCTGCGCACGGGCGCCAACCGCCTCAACGCCGACCTCTCGCTGCTGTCGGGCAACATGGGCGAGCTGTACGCCGCCGCCGGCCAGCCGCTGCACGACACGGCGTCCGCGGCCCCGCTCGTCGAGGATGTCGTCCTCGTCGAGGAGGCGGAGGCCGTCGTGGCCCTCGTGGAGGACGAGCCCGAGCTCGAGCGGGGCGACGTCGCCGCCGCCGCAACCGGCGAGGACGACCTCGAGGGCGCGCGCCTGATCGCGCTCAACATGGCGCTCAACGGCCAGTCGCGCGAGGAGACCGACAAGTACCTCGAGGAGAACTTCGACCTCAGCGATCGCGCCGCGCTACTCGACGAGGTCTACGCGACCGTCGAGGGGTAGCAGCCTGGCGCAGCGCCTGGCACACTGCGGCTGCGCCGAACGGCCCCCCGCACAGCGCTTGGTCCTGCGGCTGCGCCGAACGGCCCGAGCGCGGCGCGCCAGCGCGAGCAAGTTCATACGAATCTCGGTGCAAGTCTTTCGCGCCGAAGCCGGTTGTTTTGGCACGCGGGTAGGCGCGATGTCGGAAGTCCATGAACCACATCCACGGAGGGCTGGGGCGAGCGAGTTTCGCTTCGTCGTAGTGACGGGACGGCCAACCCTCGGTGCGTTCTTCGCCGTCTTGAGCGCTCGCAAGCCCGACGGCGTCAAGACGACGGCGGTGGATCTCAGCGAGAGCGCCGTCGCGCGGGCCTCACGCACGATCATGGATGCGTCGGTCGCGCTCGTCGATGCCTCGATCGATCCAAGCGAGGCACTCGAGGTCTGCCGCCAGCTGCGCATGCAGCGCGCGGACCTGCGCATCGGGATCCTCTTCTGCTGTCCGCACGCGGCGACGCTGGCGAGCCTGCGCCCCTTCCTTGCCATGGGCATCGGCAGCTTCGTCGATCTGCAGCTCTCCGCCGAGCAGATGCTTGCGGCCCTGCGCGGCATCGCACGAGGCGAGACGGTCGTCCGCCTGCAACTCGGCGAACAGGCGAGCGAGGCCCTGTTCAACGGTCAGCACGGGGACGAGGAGCTCTCGGCCGACGATCTCGCGCTCCTGGACCTCGTGGCGCTTGGATCGACGGACCTCGAGATCGGCATCCAGATGTGCCTGAGCCGCCACACGGTCAAGCACCGCATCGAGCGGCTGCGCCGCCGCGTGCACGCGCGAAACCGCGTCCAGCTCGCCGCCTATGCCGGCAGGATGGAACGCGCGCAGGCACAGGGCGGCTTGTAGGCGCCCGCGATCGCCTGCCGCTACGCGGCGTCGGCGACGCCGGAATCCCAGTGGCCCACGAGATCGCGATAGAGCGCCGATCGCTGCAAGAGATCGCCGTGGGTGCCATGCAGCGGCTCCGCTCCGTCGAGGACCAGGATCCGCTGTGCACGCAGCGCGGAGCTGATCCGGTGGGCGATGATGATCAGCGTGCCCGGCCGTCGCGCGAACGCCCGCTCGACGACGGCCTCGGCGGCCGGGTCGAGGTGGCAGCTGGCCTCGTCGAGCACCACGAGCCATGCGGGCGATACGTAGGCCCGCGCGAGCGTGAGGAGTTGACGCTCACCGGCCGACAGCGTCGATGGGACGAGCTCGGCGTCGTAGCCACCCAAACGCTTGACGAAGGCGTCCATCCCGAGTGCCCGGACCGCCCGGTCGACGTCCGATCGACGGGCGTCCGGATGCAGATAGGAGAGATTCTCGTACAGCGAGCCGGCGAATACGTACGCCTCCTGGGGGATCAGCACGCGGTGCTGTGCGAGCGTGTCCGGGTGGAGCTGATGCAATGGGACGCCTCCGAGCGACACCTCGCCGCCCTGTGGCTGGAGCACGCCGGCGATCACGTTGGCCAGCGTCGACTTGCCTACGCCGCTGGGCCCGACGACGACGAGATGCTCGCCGTGCGGCACGGCCAGGTCGAGGTCGCGGAGCACCGGCTCGGCGAAGGAGCCATAGGCGAAGGTGACGTCGCTCAGCCGCACGCCATGATGGGGCGGCGCCAGCGACGCGCTCGGTGCGGCATCTGCGTCGGTGACCGGGGCACGCGACGCCTCGGTGATCCGGCGCAGCGTCACCGTGAGCCACAGCCCCGGGCCGCTGATCCCGTCGACGAACGTCTGCAGCGCGGGCTGCACCCCGCGCAGCACATAGGTCAGCGCGCCGAGGATCACGCCCGCGGTCGCGCCCTGGGCCACGAGCCAGGATCCCGCGAGCAGGATCAGGACGACCGGCAGCAGGCCGCCCACCGCGACGGCGACGATCCGCACGGCGGTGAGGCGGGCAAGGGCACGCGTCGCCTGCGCCTGCGCATCGATGTGCTCACCGACCATCGCTTCGGCTCGCACCTCGGCGCCGCACGCGACGACGTCACGGATGCCGGTGGTCACCGCGCTCGTGCGCTCGGCCATGCGCTCCTCGGCCATGATGGAGTCGCGCTGGCGCGCCGCCATGTGCCGCAGGGCGGTGAGGAAGATGACGAGGCCGGCGACGAGCGGCGGCAGCACGAGCACCAGCATCTCCGGCATGAGCGTCAGCAGGCCGAGCAGCGCGCCGCCGGTGACGACGACGAAGTTCTGGCCGACGAGCAGGATCGACGCGGACGCATCCCTGGCGATCTCCACCTGCTGCGTCAGGCGTGCCACACCGGCCGTGTCGCCTGCGGCGCCGGCCGCCGTTGAGCGCCGCAGCGCGCCGGTCACGGTCAGCTGCGCGAGGTCGTCGCGAAACGGCTCGACGATCTGCGCCAGGCGCAGGAACGTCTCACGTGTCGCCCACGCGGCGATGACGGCGCTCACGCCGAGGAGGCTGAGCCAGATGAAGCCGCGGCCCACCCGGCCGGCCAGAAAGCCGTCGTCGAGCGCCGCGGCGACGAGCCGGCCGGAGAGGTAGGCGGGGACCGCCTGGATCGTGGACCAGCCCACCAGCAGCCTCAGCTCCCGCCCGCGGCCGCGCAACGGGGACAGCAGCAGGCGCCGGGCGGAATGCTCCGGCGCCGTCACGCGCCTGCTCCGAGCGGGACGATCGTCTGCGCGGCCGGCGTCGGCGGCTCGTCGGCTTCGAACAGCACGCGGTAGTCGGGGTTCTGCCACAGCTCGTGGTGTGGAGCCATCGCCCGCACGCGCCCGCCGTCGAGCCAGATCACGGCATCCATCCGCGCCACCGTCGACGCGCGGTGCCCGACGATCAGGCGGGTACGGTCGCCGAGCGCGCCCGTGAGCACGCGGCTGACGTGGTGCTCGGTGACGGTGTCGAGGCTCGCGGCGACATCGTCGAGCACGAGCACGCGCCCGGCGTGGGCGAACGTGCGCGCCAGGCCCATCCGCTGTATCTCGCCGCCCGACATCGGTGCCTGCGCCAGCGGCGTCGCGTAGCCCTCGGGGAGCAGCCGGATGAAGTCGTCGGCTCGTGCGGCGCGCGCCGCGTCCTGCAGCTGCTCGTCCGGCGTCGCGTCGTGGCCGAAGGCGATCGCGTCGCCGACCGTCTCGCCGTACAGCGCTGGCCGCGAGAACCCGTAGCCGACCGCGCGTCGCAGCTCCTGGCGGTCGATCTCGCGCAGCGGCGTGCCGTCGAGCAGCACCTCGCCCTCGTCGGGGTCGACGAGACGCCCCATGAGCGCCGCGAGCAGCGACTTGCCCGAGCCGGAGGAACCGACGACGGCGACGAGGGCGCCGGCGGGAACCACGAGATCCAGCCGGTCGAGGACGAGCTTGCCGCCCGACCGGACGGTCACCCCCCGCAGCTCGAGCCGCCCGCGACCGGCGGGCAGGCGGCGGCTGCCGTAGCGCACGGGCTCCTGCTCGAGGATCTCGACGAGCCGCTGGGCCGCCCCGCGCGCGGTCGTGATCTGTGCCACGACGCCCGTCAGCGAGTTCAGCGAGGCCGCCAGAAGCACGTACTGTGCGGCGGCGAGCATCTCGCCCGCGCTGATCTGCCCGCGTGCGAGGAGGACGCCGGCCATCCCGATCACGGCGATCTCGAGCATCGCGACGAGCAGCAAGTCCTGCGCCGTGATGCGCATGTTCACCTGCCAAAGGCCCATCCCGTGGCGGCGCAGCTCCGGCAGGGGCACGAGCGATCGATCGACCTCGCGCTCGAGCGTCCCCGCGGCGGCGATCGTCCGGGCACCGGAGATCGCCCCCGCGAAGCGCTCGGCGATCCGTCCCTGCACCGTCAGGTAGCGCGTCGTCAGCGCGGATGCGTCCCGGGCGAAGGCACGCACGATCAGAAGCAGCACGGGGATACCGGCGAGGAAGGCCGCGCAGAGCAACGGATCGATGAGCGCGAGCGCCACCGTGCCGCCGAGGCCGATGACCAGGCTCGCGCCGGCGCCGACGATGGCCGGGGCGACGCGGCCGGCCTCGGACGCGTTCGCGACGAGTCGCGTCGCCGTCTCACCGGGGCCGAGCGGGATGGCCGGGTGCGTCCCGAGCGCGAGTCCGTGGCGCAGCACGGCCCGGCGCAACCACGCCGTCGACCGCGCGATGGCGGCGCCGGAGGCAAGAACGTCCAACGCCGAGCCGGCCACGAGCAGTACGACCAGCACGGCGGACCAGGCCAGCCATGGTCCCGCCGAGCCGTCGCTCACGATGCCGTCGACCGCGTGTCCGAGGACAGCGGGAAACGCGAGCGAGATGCCGGACGTCACGAGGGCCGCGAGCGCCACGACGATCACCCACGCGCCCCCCTGGCGACCGGTCTGCAAGAGCAGTCGGTCGGCGGCGCGATAGGCGCGGCGGCGAGGCGCCGCTTCCTGCTTCCTCAGCCTCACCGTACCTCCCAAGAAAAATGCCTCCTGCACTCCGTGCAGGTGTATGGTCCTACCTAAGTACCTGGGGAGTCGCTCCGATCCCCTCGACCGGAGCGACTCTCCAGCCCCTTCTCTTAGTGGCAGAGGGCCACGCTGAGATTGCTCGGCGTCTTGGACTCACAAATGGCAACCGTGAGGGTGCTCCCGCCGCCGCCGCCGCCCTTGCCACCTTCCTGCTCGGTGGTGAGGCCCTGCAGATCGAGGACTGACATGTTTCACCTCCCTTCGGTCATTAGAACGAGGTCAGGATCGGTTCGGGCAGTGTCCGGATGGACCGCACCGAGGAAGGGGAGGTGGACCGGCTGGTCGTGGAGGGCCGCGCCGAGCCCGAGCAGGACGCCGGCGGTCCCTGTGGCCAGATCCATCGACAGCCGCAGGAGCTGATCGCCCGGGAACGCCAGGTGACCGCGGTAGCTCATGGCGTGCCAGTCCAGCCGGCGCACGTGCGTCGCGACGACGGGATCCTCGCCGGCGGCGCCGGGCGCCAGGCCGCGGCTGAGGTAGAGGATCATGCCGGCGCGACCGGAGAACAGCCCCGAGCCGACGTAGAAGCCGCTCTTCGCCGCTGAGCGAATCTGTGGGGCGGCCTGCGCGAACTGCTCGTCCTGGCGATGTGCGAGGTAGTCGTCGACGACGAACCCGATGCCCACGCTTCCGTCGGCGAAGTACGGCAGCGTGCGCCACTCCTCGTCGACGTGGAGGTTCCCGTACCGATCGGGGACGCAGCGCCGCAGATCCTGGCGGATCGCGATCGCGGCAAGGTCGAGCAGCCGGCTGTCGGCGCGGTGCTCATGCAGGCGCAGGAACATGAGCGCCGGGCCCGATGAGCCCTTCAGCAGGCCGGCGTAGGGCTTGTCGCCGCCGCTGGTCTGCGCGACGCTGTCCACGTCGCCGAGCCGCTCGGCAACGAGATCGGCGATCTCCCACACGCTGTCCCACAGGGCCGCGTCGTCGTAGCACGCAGCGAAGTGCGCCAGCGTCAGGCCGACGCCGGCCAGGCCTCCGCTCAGATCGAGGCTGAGCTGATCGCGCTGCCGGCCGAGCGCGTCGATGCAGATCTCCAATACCTTCATGGCGTCGTCGCGGCGATCCAGGCGGTCGAGCACGTAGGCCACGCCATGCAGCCCGTCGTACAGGCCGAGGGGCGTACCGGACGGCGGGTTCGTGGCCTGCTGCACGAGCCATTGCTCGTGCTGCGGCTCGCGCCTGGCGCCGGTCGCGTGCAGCGCGTAGAGCACCCCAGCGGCGCCGTAGGAGAGGCCCAGGCCGCTGCCGGCCGTGGAGAACTGCCGCGGGTGTCCGGGGAACAGCCGATCCTGGCGATCGGTCGTGGCGCTGGCGCGGATGGCTGCCGCCATCGAGTCGCGGGCACTACGCCACGTCCGCTCGTCCGGCTCGAGCCGGGGGGGACGCCTGCTCGAGGCGCCATCCGGCTGCTGGGCGACCTCGATGACATGCACCGCGCCGGCGAGGAACTCGTCCGGAATGGGAAACGCCTCGGCGATCGAGGCCGCGAGCTGCCGCGCCTTGCCGGGGTCGAGCGTGAGCAGCGCCGTGAGTTGCGGGAGAAAAACGAACAGGCGCAGGCAGGCCAGCGCGTAGCGGTCGACCGCCAGGCCGCTCTGGGTGGGGGGCGGCATGAAGGCGCTCGTGGCGAGCGTCTGGCGCGCGTCCTCGGCGGCCAAGGTGGCCACCTCCAGATCGATCAGCACGATCGACCCGTCGTCGCGGACCAGCATGTTGTTGGGAGAGAGATCGCCGAAGACGACGTCGCGGGAGTGCAGTTGCGCGACGGCGGCCTCTACACGCGCGCACATGTCCAGCGCCCAGGACGCGTACTCGACGGTCGCCGTATCGTCACGGGCACCGAGCACGCCGACGGGGTAGCGCTGGACGATCTGCGACTGAAGTGTCGAGCCCTCGACGAAGTCCTCGACGAGGAAGTGGTGGTCTCCGAGCGTGAAGTAGTCGCGCATCGCCGGCACGACGTCCAGCCCCGCGAGCCGCTGGAGCATGTCGCGCTCGCGACCCAGCCGCGCCACGGCGTCCGCGCCGTCCCAGGCGAGCCCGGCGTGGGGACGCGCCTCCTTGAGCACCACGTTGTCGCCGGTCGGCAGGTGCGTGGCGGCGTAGACGCCGCCGCCGTTGGAGAAGTGCAGCGCGCGGTCGATGCGGTACGGCAGGTCGGTGACCTTCGTGCTGTTGCGCGCATCGAGGTGGGCGACGAGGCACTCCGGCAGCGTGACCCAGTCAGGCACGGCGAACGTCGTGCCGCGCCGGTCGGGGACCAGCTGTCCGGTGCCGTCCTCCAGTGCGAGCTCGAGCTCGCCCCCCGCGCCGACGCAGTAGCGCTCGGCGAACCCGCCGTAGCGGACGTAGAGGGGTCCCGCGTCCCAGCGCAGGTCGCTCAGGATGTATGGCCCGGCCTGACCGTCGAGCAGCGCGCCGAGCTCGGTGAGCACGATCTCGAGCTGGGTCTCGTCGGCGGGATAGATCGTCACGAACTTGCCGCTGGCGCCGCGCGGCGAGTACTTCACGTTGCGCAGGAAGAACATCTCCCGGCTGCGGATGAACTTGAAGGGGATGCCCCTCGCAACGCAGTACTCCCAGATCGGGGCGAGGACGTCCTCGGCGTTGTCCATGCAGGCCGACGCATGGATCTTCCAGCCCTGCGCCGGGAGCACCGGGTCCTGCGGCGTGTACATCATCCAATCGCCGGACGGGATGCACTGCCAGCCCTCGGGCACCGGACCCTGCGCGAGCGCGAAGTCGTGGTCCGCGGTGGCCTTCAGAAGGAACGAGTCGTAGAAGATCGTGTCCGTCAGGCAGTACATCTCATATGCGTCGTCCACCGTGCTCCCCCAACGCTCGTTCCCTCGGATCGGCTCTGCCCCTTGGAACTACCCGAGCGTGTCCTCACCCCAATCTCCCGGACCTGGCCTCAATCGACGCCGGATCTACCTCTATTTGGTGGACCATCCTGGCCGTTTATGGGCTCTTCGCTACTTCGTGTGGGTGGTGGTGATGTCGAGTTTGCCGACGGTGAGGTAGATCATTGCGATGTAGTTGCGGGGGGAGCGGTAGCCGCGGGCGCGGCGCTTGGCGGCCTGGAT
>Ga0136617_10004148_pt1 | contig 12961 bp, 9 predicted proteins | sample AntDrymUQ3222106_2_FD_129672 | JGI IMG/M metagenome (GOLD analysis project Ga0136617, IMG submission 129672) | Polar desert sand microbial communities from Dry Valleys, Antarctica - metaG UQ322 (21.06) | ecosystem: Environmental > Terrestrial > Soil > Desert | place: Antarctica: Dry Valley...
CGTCGTCGTCGACTCGCCGGCCCAACCCCACGATGTCGATCGCGACGGCCTCGAGTTGTCCGCCGACGAGATCGGCGCCGACGCCGGAATCACCATCGCCGCCCAGGCCCACCGCCCACCGATCGTCGGCCGCGCTCGGCGACGCCGCCGGTCGCGTTCCAGCCGGTGACGGTTCGTGGCGTCAGTCGGCCGGCGTCGATCTGGCCTTTGCTATGACGGGTACAACCGGGACCGGCCAAGACGTTCGAGGCATACCTCGACGCTCCAAGGCAGCATGGTGGAACCGAGCCGGGCGTCGCGGTACATGCGCTCGAGGGGAAAGGTCTTCAGCATTGACTGCCCACCGCACACCCGAATCGCCATCGACGCCACCTCGGCGGCGTTCTCCATGACTGTGACGGCCGCCGCCCAACCGGTGGCGAACTGATCCTCGTCCGGGTCGATGACCGCTTCGTCGATGGCGCAGTGCAGGAGGGCCCGAGCCTGCTCGTAACGGATCTGCATCTGCGCCCAGCCGGCCTGCTTCACCGGGTGATCGCGTCGGGCGCCTCCCGCCTGACCGGCCAGGTCGCCGCGCAGGTATGCGGCGGTGAAGTCGAGCACACCTCGGGTGAGGCCGAGGTAGGTGGGGCAGAGGCACAGGAACAGCCAGGGGTAGCGGTTGGCCGCCTGGTTGTACGTTCCGGGCGGCATCCAGTCGTTGGACTCGGGAACGAACAGCCGGTCCATCAGCAACGTTCGCGACACCGTGCCTCGCATCCCCAGCGGATCCCAGTCGTCCACGATCGACACGCCATCGGCGTCAGCGGGCACTCCGAGTAGCCGGATTTCGTCCTCATCAGGCGCTAGACAGGTGACGTTGTAGAAATCGGCGGCGCCCGACAACGACGCGAAGATCTTCCGTCCGGTGACCAAGAAGCCACCCTCGACGGGCACCGCCCGCGTGCTCACACCGGTGGTAGCTCCAGGCGCGAGTCCCTCCGAGAACGGCTGGCTGTGGATGTGGCCGTGTTCCACCACGCCTCGGAACATGGCGGCTCGGATCTGCTCGTGACGCGCTCGCTCGGCGGGGGTGAGATCGAGTAGATCGGTGACCGGACCGCACCACAACATGGTGGCGTTGTGCATGTTGAACGTGAGGCCGGTAGCTCCGCAGTGCCGACCGATCTCTTCGGACACGCGCACGTAGTCAGCGAAGTCGGCACCGGCGCCGCCGTGCTCAGCGGGAACGCATGTGGCCAGCAGCCCGAGTCGTTTGAAGTCGGCGAAGCTCGGCGCGCGACTTGCCCGAAGCGCCGGCACGCTCGGGTCGAGATGACGATCCCGCACACCATGCCCCCGGTCGGCCGGTTGCGCGTGTGTGCCCGCCGGTGTGCTCCACCACACAGCTCACCGCATTTCTCTGCCGGTACAGAACGGCCGTCAGCCCAGGTGTTGCAGAGCGACCGAGCGTTTTGATTTCTGAACGTTCGGCGGCCTAGCGTCACCGTGAAGTTGTCAGACAACATCGAAGTCAACTTCAACGCGCCGCCCGGCGGCGGACCGGAACCCGGGGGAAGACGTGAGGGACATTCGAGCGGTTCAGTGGGTGGCGGCGCCGCGCTCCTGCCTGCGGCTGCTCGATCAGACCAAGCTTCCAGAGTTCGAGAAGTACGTCGACTGTGACCGCGTCGATCAGATCGTCGACGCAATCCAACGATTGGTCGTGCGCGGCGCCCCCGCACTCGGCGCGGTCGGCGCGCTGGGTGTGGCGGTGGCGATGTACGAGGGTGAACGCCACTGCTGGGACCGGGCCCGCCTCGATCACGAGATTCTTCGCGTCCGCGACGCGCGCCCGACCGCTGCCAACCTCGCCGTCGGTGTCGAACGGGTCAAGCCGCTGATCGATGACGGGGTGGATGCGGTCGTTGCTGAGGCGCTCGCCTACGTCGCCGAGGACGAGTGGGCCAACCGGCGGCTCTCCGCACTCGGGGCTGATTGGATTCTCGATCGCGTCGGACATCGACCGGTTCGGGTCCTCACACATTGCAACACCGGGTCGCTGGCGACGACGTCGTGGGGGACTGGCCTCGGGCTGGTCCGAGAGCTCCACGTCCGGGGCGAGCTCGGCTTGGTCTACGTGGACGAGACCAGACCGTTGCTGCAGGGCAGCCGGCTGACGTCCTGGGAGTTGACTCAGGACGGCATCGAGCATGTCGTACAGGTCGACGGCGCGGCTGCCAGTACGATCCTGCGCGGCCTCGCCGACGTTGCCATCGTGGGTGCCGACCGGATCGCCGACAATGGCGACACGGCCAACAAGATCGGGTCCGTCGGTGTCGCCCTGGCGTGCGCCGACGCCGGCATCCCCTTCGTCGTGGCAGCGCCGTCGACGACGGTGGATTCGGCCACGGCCACCGGCGAGGGCATCGAGATCGAGATGCGATCGTCAACCGAGGTCGTCGCGTTCGGCGGCTCGGCCACTGCCCCGGCTGGTTCCCGAGGATTCAACCCGGCCTTCGACATCACACCGGCCCGTCTCATCAATGCGATCGTCACCGAGCTCGGTGTCGTCGAGCCGCACGCAGTGTCCTCGATGCGCGACCACTTCGCCCGACGCGCATCGAGCGCGTCAACGTGAACGCGCCGCGCCCCGAGGCCGTGCTCGACCAGCTCATCGCGCGGTCCCGTTGCCTGGGTGAGGACCGATCGCTCGTCGTGTTCGGCGGCGGCAACACGTCGGCGAAGGCGACCGTGGCCGATCACCTCGGGAGAGAACGGCCGATCATGTGGGTGAAAGGCTCGGGCTCGGACCTCGTCTCGGCAAAGGCCGACGACTTCCCGGCGTTGCGTCTCGACGATCTCCTACCGCTCATGGAGCTGTCCGAGTTGAGCGATGACGAAATGATCGACCTCGTCTCGCGCGGGCTCGTCGACCCGGCGTCGAAGCGGCCGTCGATCGAGACGCTTCTGCACGCCTTCTTGCCGTTCACGCACATCGATCACGTCCATGCTGATGCCATCTGCGCCCTCACGAACCACGCCGAGGGTGAGCGCACCACCCGTGAGGCGCTCGGCGACGGCTTCGCCTACATCGACTGGGTCCGACCCGGGTTTCGGCTCAGCAAGATCGTCGGCGAGCTGTCCCATTACGACGGGGTCGTGCTTGCCCAGCACGGCCTCATCACGTGGGCCGAGGACTCCGACGCGTGCCTGGCCCGGACCCGGTCGGTGGTGGCGACGGTGCGTGACTTCGTCGAGGCCAACGCGATGCCGCAGACCGACGCGCCGGTTCGCTGCCCGGACATGCCCGCCGAGGACAAGGAGCAGCTTTTGCTCCACCTGCGCGGCTGCCTGTCGGCAACGGGCCACCGGATCCTGTGCGTCGATGAGCGTTTGCGACGCATCGCCGACCGGACGGACCTGGCCGAACTGATTCCCGCCAGTGTTGCCAGCGCCGATCACATGCTCCGGATCAAGCCATGGTCCTTGGCGCTGCCGACCGGAGCCGATGCCGATCGCGTTCGCCACGCCGTCGCCGGGTACGTAGCCGACTACGAGTCCTACGTCGAACGACACACCGACGCCATGCCGGTTGGCCACGATGGGCACGATCCGATGCCAAAGGTCATTCTCGTGCCTGGCGTGGGCGGCATCACCGCCGCCGCCGATCGCGTCGAAGCGGCCGCGCTCGCCGAGGTGGCGCTGCACACGCACGCCGTCGCGGCGGCGACGAAGGATTCCTTCGGCGCCCCCACGGCGATGGCAGAGTCCGAGACGTTCGCCTTCGACTACTGGCCAATGGAGCTGTACAAGCTGACGTTGCGGCCGGCTTTGAAGCCGTTTGCCGGTCGCGTCGTCGTCGTCACGGGGGCTGCGTCCGGGATCGGGCGAGCGGTCGCGCTGCATCTCACCGCGCTCGGAGCCAACCTCGTGCTGGCCGACATCGATGCCGCCCGCCTCCAAGCGGTCGGCGTCGAGTTGGTAGACGCTGGCGCTCACGATCCGCTGGTCTTCGCCGGCGACCAAAGTGACGGGGCGGTCGTCGATCGGATGCTGACCGGCACGATCGGCCACTACGGCGGGCTCGACGGGATCGTGTCCAACGCCGGTATCGGGGTCACCGGCGAGCTGCACGAGCTGACTGATGACGATTGGGACCGAGCCCTGCGGATCAACCTGACCAGCTCGTTCCTGCTCACCAGGGCGGCCATGCGGGCAATGCGGTCACAGGGGATCGGCGGGTCACTGGTGTACGTCGCCAGCAAGAACGCCTTCGGGCCGGGTGCCGGTTTCGGCGCCTACTCGGTGTCGAAGGCCGGGATGGTGCAGCTGATGCGGATCGCCGCGCTGGAAGGCGGCCCGGCGGGCATTCGGGCCAACGCCGTGAACCCCGACGCCGTGTTCGACAACTCGGGGCTATGGGACGCGGAGCTCCGACAACAGCGGGCCGCCGCCCACGGCATCGCTCCGGAGGAACTCGAGGCGTTCTACGCCTCTCGTAACCTCCTCCACCGGCGGGTAACTACGGCTGACGTGGCTTGCGCCGTCTCGTATCTTCTGTCGGACGACTCCTCGCGAACGACCGGCGCCGTGATCCCGGTGGACGGCGGCGTCGCCGGAGCCTTCCCGCGATGACCCTACTGATCGACAACAACCGCCGGCCACGCCGGAAGAACAGGAAAGGAAATGAGATGGCGAACCTACGGAGGGCAAGCACCCTCATGATCGGTCTGAAGCGCACCGCTGTCGTACTGGCGAGCTCGGTGCTCTTCATCTCAGCAGCCCGTGTCGAAGCATCCGGGACCACCGAGCCGCCCGACTCCACAGCGCCGACAGAAAGCACCGAGGGGACCGATGCCGGTGCGATCGCCGAGCCGCCAGCACCCTTCAGCGACGGCGAGGTGCAGATCGCCCTGGTACAGAACTCGGGAGCCGGCGACTACTTCCAGCAGTGGACGAGCGGAGCTCAAGAGCAGTCGGCTCTGGTGGGCATCGAGCTGCAGGTGTACGACGCCCAGGCCGACAACGCCCGCCAGGTCACCGACATGGAGACGGCCATCAGCTCCGGCGTCGACGGCATCATCGTCGACCACGGCCAGGCCGACACGATGTGTCCGCTCATCGTCGAGGCGACGGAGGCCGGGATCCCCGTCGTCGTCTACGACATCGAGATCACCGAGTGCGCTCCTGACGCCGTCGAGACGGCGCAGTCCGACGCCGACTTGGCCACGCTGGTGCTGACGCAGATGTTGGACGACCAGGGCGGGGACATCCCCGTCGGCTACGTGAACGTGCTGGGGATCGCCCCGCTGGACCGTCGCGACGTGGTGTGGCAGGAGTTCGTGGAGGAGAACAACTGGGACCAGCAGTTCTTCGTCGGTGAGTTCACCAACGCCGTCGCCACCGACAACGCCCAGCTCGTCGATGCGGCGCTGAAAGCCAATCCTGATGTCGTGGCGATCTTCGCTCCCTACGACGAGCTCACCAAGGGCACCGTCACGGCGATCATCCAGAACGAGATGGAGTCGCAGGTGGCGGCGTACGGCATCGACATCTCCAACGCCGACATCGAGGTGATGACGGCCACCGACAGCCCGTGGAAGGCGACGGCGACCACCGATCCCACTGCGATCGGCGCGGGGGTCGTGCGAACCATGGCCCTCGAGCTGGCGGGCCAGCAGGACTCCCGTGAGGTCGTATTCCCTGGCGTCCTCGTCACCCAGCAGTTCTTGATCGACAACGAGATCACGAACATGGACGTCCTGCGGGCCACCCTGCCGGAGCTCGACCTGGCCGATGTCAGCTCCGCGGACTGGATCCAGTCCCTCACGTTCGGCTGACTTCGATCCCGAGGGGGAAGGCGGACCTTCCTCCTCGGGATGCCGACCAACGCGACCATGCGACCGAATCCGAACACCGACGACATCCGGATGAGCGACATCACGATGTCGTTCGCCGACAACCGGGTCCTACGCGGCGTGTCGTTCGATATCACCGCCAACGAGGTGACCGCTCTGATGGGGGCGAACGGCGCCGGCAAATCGACGCTGATCAAGATCCTGTCCGGGCTTCATCCCGGCTACGCCGGCACCATCCTGGTCGACGGCGTCGAGCATCGCATCGACTCCACGAAGACGGGGCGGCGGCTCGGCATCGAGACCGTGCATCAACGCATCGGCGAGGGCATCGTGCCCGGACTCAGTGTCGCCGAGAACTTGCTGTTCGAACAGATCGCCCAGGGTGAGGTGTCCCGTTTCGCCTCACTGCGGCGCCTGATACCAGCCGCCCGGTGCGTGATGTCGTCGCTCGACCTCGATTGGAGTGATGCGTTCCTGCGCACGGACGTGTTCGAGATCGGCATCGCCGACCAGCAGTTGCTCATCTTGTCGCGGGCGCTGTCACGCCGACCGCGGTTGTTGATCCTCGACGAGCCCACCTCAGCTCTGTCGGCGACGGAGGCCGACCGCCTCTTCGACGTCGTCCGCCATCTACGCGATGCGGGTGTCGCGGTTCTCTATGTCTCGCACCGCCTCAGCGAGGTCGACTCGCTCGCCGATCGCCTCGTCGTTCTGCGTGACGGACGGACCCAGGGTGAGCAGCACGCGCCGTTCGATTGGAGCGTCGCCGTGAAGGGCATGCTGGGCGAGCAGGTCGTCTACGAGCAGGAGGCGCTGGCGGAGCGTCGAGGGGACGAGACCGTGCTCACGCTCTCGTCCGTGCAGCTCTTCCACCACAGTGCTCCGATCTCGATGGACATCCGCCGTGGCGAGGTGACCGGATTCGTCGGACTGATCGGGGCCGGCAAGTCCGAACTGGCGACCGGCGTCATCGGCGACAGGTCCTTCGTCGGCGGCACGATGACGTTGTCAGGCAAGCCGTTCCGGCCCAAGCGGCCGACTGATGCGATCCGCCGCGGCGTCTACTTCGTCCCCGAGGACCGGGCGTCCCAGGCGATGCTGCCCGGTTGGTCGATCACCCGGACCGTCACGCTGCCGTTCATCAGCCGTTTCGCGCCGCACGGATTGATCGCCGGCCGCCAGGAGTCGCGGGCCGGTCGGGCACTGGTCGAGACCTTCGGCGTCGTCGCAACGTCTGAGCAACAGCCGGTCGACGCCCTATCCGGCGGAAACCAACAAAAGGTCGTTGTCGGCCGGTGGATGCGCGGCACACCGAACGTGCTGCTGCTCGACGAACCATTCCGCGGCGTTGACATCGGGGCTCGTCGAGATATTTCCCACCGCGTCCGCGAACTGGCCGCAGAAGGTGTTGCGGTGATGTTGTTCGCCTCCGACATCGATGAGATCCTCGAGGTGGCCGACCGCATTGTCGTGCTCGCGGAGGGCGCGATCCGATCTGATTTGTACACCAGCGAAACCGGCCGGGACCAGATCCTGGCCGACATGTCGGAGGTTGCTTGAATGGCGTCGGCCACACCCCCTGGATCCGAGTCGGCTGGAATCGAGTCGGCTGGAGTCGACTCGGGACCGGCGTCTGTAGTTGGGACCGGTCCGCCGAGACGTCTGGACCGCTCGGCGATGTCGACATCGCGGACCACGACATCGGACGCGATCCGCGACCTGATGGTGAAGTACGGATTCATCGTCGTCACGGTGGCCCTGATCGTGTGGTTCGCTCTCTCTGAAGAGCGCTTCCGGCAGTCGTCCACGATGTTCTCGATGCTCAAGTTCACGTCGACCGTGGCGATCGCCGGCCTCGGCGTGACGGTCACCATGGTGGTCGGTGGACTCGACCTATCGGTCGGCGCGGTCGCCGGCATGTCGGTGACGCTTTCGGCGATGACGATGGTGATCTGGGCGCAGCAGGGCAGCGTCGCCATTGCCGTCGTGCTCGTGGCCGGCGCCGCGGTCGGAGCGGCCAACGCCGTTCTGATCGTCGTTTTCAAGATCCCTGATCTGCTCGCCACACTGGCGATGATGTTCATCATCCAGGGCCTCAAGCTGGTTCCGGTGGACGGTCAGTCGGTCTCTTCGGGCATGCGGTTGCGTGACGGAACGGTGGCCGAGGGAAGCTTCACCGAAGGCTTCCTCGATATCGACCGGGGCAAGATCGGGCCGGTGCCGTACCCGGTGGTCATGTTCGTGGTGCTCACGATCGCCGTGTGGTTCTTCCTGATCCGCACCAAGTGGGGACGGATCATGTACGCGATCGGCGCCAACCCGGAAGCCGCGCGGCTGACGGGAGTTCGGGTCAACCTGTACAAGGGTGCCGCCTACGTCATCTCCGGCGTGTTCGCGTCGGTCGCCGGACTGATCCTGGCGTCGCGTATCCGCCAGGGCGACATCTCGGCCGGCAACTCACTCCTGCTCGACGCCGTGGCCGTCTCGCTCGTCGGCACATCGGTGCTCGGTCTGGCCAAGCCGAACGCTTGGGGAACGGCACTCGGGGCCGTGCTCGTCGGGATCGTCATCACCGGGCTCACCATCAAGAACTTCTCCTACTATTGGCAGGACGTGGCCAAGGGTGTCGTCGTGATGGTGGCCTTGGTCTTCAGCTTCACGTTGTCTCGGCGCAAGGCCCGGTTCGTCCCGGCCGTCTGACGTCTTGAAAGGGAGCGATGGCGCACGACTACGAGCATCTCCGTACCGACACGGTCGTCGGTTACCTCGCCTCGGTGCCGGCGCTCGCCGAACGGCTCGATCTCACCGACGTGGCGACGATCGAGGAGGTCGGCGACGGCAATCTGAACCTCGTGTTCATCATCGAGGACCGAGCCGGCCGGGGAGTGGTCCTCAAACAGGCGCTCCCGTACGTGCGTCTCGTCGGTCCGGACTGGCCGATGACGCCGGAGAGGGCCCGTCACGAGCATGAGGCCTTGCGGACCTACGGCGCACTGGCGCCCGGGCTGGTGCCCGATGTCTTCGCCTACGATGCCGACCGTTACATCGTGGCCATGGAAGACCTCAGCGACCACCGCGTGTGGCGAGCGGCGCTGAACGACGGCGAACGCCACGATGGGGTTGCCGAGGCGATCGGTGGCTTTGTCGCGGCCGTGGCCTTCGGCACGTCCGTGTTCGGAATAGATGCCGAGGACCACAAGGCGGCCGTCGGCCGCGCCCTCAACCCCCAGCTGTGCCGGATCACCGAGGACCTCGTGTTCACCGAGCCGTACGCCGACATCGGGCGAAATTCGGTCGACCCGGACAACGAGGAGGATGCCGTCGCACTGGCCGGCGACTCCGCGATGGTCGCCGAGATCGGTCTCGCCAAATGGAAGTTCATGACGGCGGCCGAGGCGCTGATTCACGGCGACCTGCACACGGGGTCGGTGATGGTGCGCGACTCCGACGCAACCCGCCCCGTGTCGGTGAAGGCGATCGACCCCGAGTTCTCGTTCTATGGCCCGGTGGCGTTCGATCTCGGAGCGCTGTGGGCCAACTACGTCATCGCCGCGGCCAGGGCCCTGGCCCTCGGAGAGCCTGACCGGGCGCAGTGGTGCCTGGAACAGGCGCCGCCGACATGGTCGGCGTTCGAGAAAGGGTTCCTCGAACGCTGGCCTGGTCGGCGATCGCCGGAGGTGTTCAGCGACGACATGGGCGCCGCGGTCGTGAACGGTTGGCTCGGCGACACGTGGCTGTTCGCGGCGGCCAAGATGGCCCGGCGCATCGTTGGCTTGGCCAAGACCACAGACATCGAGACGCTGCCGGGACCCCAGAAAATTGGCGCGGCTCGCGGGGTCCTGCACGCGGCCAGGATGGCCGCGACCGAGCGTCACGCCGGGCGGTCGCCCAGTCGTTTCGGCGAGCTCGCCCTCGAGACCCTCCGCGGTGTCGCCACACCGTGACCGTCATTGCGTTCCCCGGCCACGCAGGCCGTTGATCGCCACTCACTCGCTGGCGCTCGCTCGCTCGCATCAGAGACTTGGTGCACCCTTCGGTTGCGGTCAGAACGGCCGCACGGTCAATCGTCGAGATGGTGAACGAGGTCGACGAGTCGGCGGGCGTTGTGGCCGAGATCCCCACGATGTAGCGCACCGCCGACCAGCAGCACGACGTCGCAGCCGTAGAACTGGACGATCTCCGGCATCCGTTGGATGGTCATGCCGCCACCAGGGCTCGGCCAGATCGGGGGCAGTTGACCCAGCGGTGAGCGACACAGCGCCCCGATGTCGGCACACTGTTGCGGCGCGAAGGAGAAGCGCCCGCCGTAGTTCGGGAAGATCGATATGTCAGCGCCGGCGAGCCGGGCGACCGTGCCGAATAGCACGCCGTGACGGATGCCGTGCTCAGGGTGGATCACGTGCGCGCCGAGGAAGGCCGGATGGGAGATGATCGGCACGGCCAGCTCGTCGTCATCGGCGAGCGCCCGCATCGCGTCGAAGCCACAGAGTCCGGGCAACACCAGCAGTGCACCGGCTCCGAGCTCGACCGCCTCGCGAGCGTCGGCGAGGATGCGGTCAGCCGGACTGTTGAGGCTTGGCGAGTAGATCGCCGCGGATCCGGAGCGGGCGTTGGCGGTGTGAACGGCGGCGGCCACGGCGGCCATCCGTTCCCGGCGCGGGGCCCACGGTTGGTCGGCGAGGCCGTGGTCGTCCTTGATGATGTCGAACCCGGCCATCGCCAGGGTTGCCGCCATCTCGGCCAGTTCGGCGGGACTGCGACCCATCGGTTTCAGCGCCGTCATCAGCAACGGCCGGGTCGTCGCGTCGAACCTCGCGCGCAATCCGTCGATCCCGAAGCGGGGCCCGCGCATCGCCGAACTGATGCTCGGTGGCACCTCGATGCCGACGAGACGGACGCCGTCGAACAGGGACACGTTGCCCCACAGCACATTGAGCAGCTGAACCAAACCACCGCCGGCAACGGCCGGATTGAACGAGACGGTGACCTCCTCGCTCGTGATCAACTCGACCACCCCGACGATCTCGTCCCGGATCCATTGCGGGGCGAGGTCGGCGGGGAACTCGATGGTCTGCTCGACACAGATCGCCTCTGCGACGGCCGCCGCGTGACCGCCGGATACCCGGTACGTCGCGACGAGCCGGTCCGCGTCTCTGAGAGCTGCTCGACACGATGTCGACGCCTCGTCGTTCACAGCGCCTCGGCTTTCGCATCGCTGTGCACGGCAAGCTCGCGTTGGGCGGCTACCGCGTCAGAGGCGATCCCGAGCTCATGGCCGACCAGATCTTCGACGGCGGCGACAAGGGCGTCGCAACCCATGTCGTACTCGTCGAGGAGGTGGCGCACCGAAGCTCCGTGGGCGTAGGTGTCGCGAAGCCCGAGTCGGACGAGGCGTCTGCCGATGCCCGACTCTGCGATCAACTCGGCGACGGCCGAACCCATGCCGCCCGTGAGGAGGTGATTCTCCATCGTGATCACGCCGAGCCGGCTCGACTCGATTGCCTCCCGGACGAGCGGATCGTCGAATGGTTTGAGCGTCGACACGTGAAGATGGACCGTCGTCACGCCTGTTGCCCGGATCGCCGGCATCACCCGCAAGGCCTCCTCGGTCATGATCCCCGACGTGAGGACGACGACGTCGGCCGCGCCCACGGTCCTGACGGCTCCGCCGCCGCCCTCAGCGAGGACTCGGGCCCGCGAGAGGATGAACGGCTCGTTGCGGGGAAACAGCCGGGGCAGCTCGCCGCGCAACATCCGGATGTAGACCGGCCCGGCAACGGCGTGGGCGACATCGAGCACAGTCTCCACTTCCGTGGCGTCGCCCGTCTCGAGCACGGTCATGTTGGGGATTGCCCGCATCACGGCGAGATCGTCGATGGCCTGGTGAGTGACGCCACCGGGAGTGGTGACTCCGGGCAGGAACCCGACCAGCCGAACAGGCAGGTTGGGATATGCGACCGACATCTGCAGCTGGTCGAGTGGGCGGCGGTACAGGAACACGGCGAACGTGTGCAACCACGGCTCGAAACCCTCGCGGGCGAGGCCGGCGGCGAAGCCGAGCATGTTCTGCTCGGCCATGCCCATCGAAAAAAAGCGGTCGGGGTAGGCGTCCCGCCACGGGCCGACCTCGCACGAATTCGTGAGATCGGCAGACAGAACGACGACCTCCGGTTTGTCCGCCGACCACTCGATGAAGTTGCGGACGTGTGGACGACTGACGATTTCGATCATCGCGGCTACTTCCCGTCTCCGTGCGATCGTTCGTCGGTCAGTCCCGTGTAGGCCGCGGCATACCGCTCGCGCTCGGCCGGCGACGTCAGCCGCAGGTAGTGCAGCACCGGGCGGCGCTCGTTCAACAGGTCGAGCCCGCGCACGGGATCGGTGTACGCCAGCACCGCGTGCGGCGAGTCGCTCGACCTGGTCATCGCGGCGCGGAGCGCGACCAGGTCGTGGCCGTCAACCCGGTCGACCGACCAGCCGAACGACTCGATGCGAGCGGTCAGCGGCTCGATGCTCATCACGGTCTCCATCGGACCGTCGCATTGGGCGCCGTTGACGTCGACGACGATGCGCATGTTGGCGAGGTGGTGGTACGAAATCGCCGCCAACGCCTCCCAGGTTTGACCCTCCTGGAACTCGCCGTCGCTCATGAATACCCAGACCCTGCCGGTGTCACCCTTCAGGCGGCGGCCGAGCGCGATGCCGCCACCTTGCGAGATGGCTTGGGCGAGCGACCCGGTCGTCGTTTCGAAACCGGGGGAGTGTTCGGCGCCGATCATCTCCACCGTCGATCCGTCGCGGTTGAACTGATCGAGCGCCCCCTCGGCCAGCCTGCCGCACTCGATCAGCGCCGCATACACGACGAGGGCATAGTGCGCGGGTGAGATGATCAGGCGGTCACGATCCGGCGCCGGCGTGCCGTGAGGCACCGCTCCCGATACTCGCGGTGTCGAGCGACCCGGGACAGCGAGAAACGGTGGCGGCTCGTACGGTGAATCCACGTCGGTGAGGTCGACCGCGCCGCTGTAGATCGTGGCCAAGATCTCGGCGGCAGAGCAGGCCTGGCTCATGTATCCGCCGTCGTTGGCGAGGACGTGGGCGAGAACCCGGCGGCGGATGCC
>Ga0136617_10004149_pt1 | contig 12960 bp, 6 predicted proteins | sample AntDrymUQ3222106_2_FD_129672 | JGI IMG/M metagenome (GOLD analysis project Ga0136617, IMG submission 129672) | Polar desert sand microbial communities from Dry Valleys, Antarctica - metaG UQ322 (21.06) | ecosystem: Environmental > Terrestrial > Soil > Desert | place: Antarctica: Dry Valley...
CCCTAGGAAACGATCACGTACGCGTGCATGACTCCTTGTCCCCCAGACCAGGGCCCAGGCAAAGTCGCGATGAGTGGCCGGTGACCTGCGGCGACATGCGGGTGTAGAAGGAGGTGCGGGCACGGACCCGACGTGATCATGAGGGTGTCTAAGTCCTTGATCACGTCAGGAAGCCCGTGCCCGCTCTGTCAGTGTCCCCGATCGTTGCTGCGCTGGACCAGTTGGATGTCGACCTCGATGAGGTGATCACCGTGGCATCCGCGCCTGTGGTGGCGTTGTCGCTGGTGGAGGCCTTGTCGCTGGTGCCAGATCCGCGGGCGGCTCGTGGAGTGCGCCACGGTGTTTGGCGGTGTTGCTGCTGGGGCGTGCGCGGTGCTGACCGGGGCGCGCTCGTTCGCCGCGGTCGCGGAGTACGCCCATGACACCGGCCGGGCGGTGCTGGCCGCGCTGGGCGTGGGCGAGGTGGTGCCGCATGAGTCGACCCTGCGCCGAGTCCCGCAGAAGATCGACCCGGTGTCGTTGGAGGCGGCGTTGCGGGCCTGGGTGCTGGCCCAGTTCGAGACGCGGGCATCGCCGGTGGGCACGCCGCTGCGCGAACAACGTCGGGTCCTGGCCCTGGACGGCAAGACCCTTCGCGGCGCCCACGTCCGCGCCACCGGCGGTGGGGTGTACCTGCCTCACCTGGTCTCGGTGCTCCCCTCCGATGACTTCGGCCAGTAGTTCGCGCTTGCCGGCCTCGACGACGGCTTCGCCAACAGCACGCCGAAGGCCCACTTCAGCCGCCGACGCAGCGGCCGCCGGTGTGGGATGCGAATCCTGCGGCCGCGGCGTGGAGACAGTCAGCCGCTCGGGCGTGCGCGCAGGAGCTCGGCGGTCTCACCGGTTGTGAACAGTCGGGTTCGATGCTGTGTCGAGGGGCTTCGGGCCGGGCCGTGGCAGCCGGTCGCACCGAATCCCGTGATAGCGCTTCAGCTGTTGCCGGGCGGCGTCACCTCAACCCTCTGCGAGGCCACCATGGCCCTGCTCACCAGCCCGCAGCCGGACACACTGGCCATCCCGGAACTGATGACGGCATGATCTGACCTGCAGAGCCTCACCCGCACCGAGTTGCACCACTCGGCGGGACGTGACCGTGCGGTGTAGAGGCGGACGCACGAGTGCGAGGGACCACGGTCGTCACCGGATCTGGGAGTCGCGATGGGCATGTGGCAGGGCCGGGTCGTCGACTGGTCGGCGGGCGAGGGCTTGCGCGCGGTGCAGCTGTTCGAGCGCGCCTACGCCGACCGCGTCGCCGCCCGCAGTGTCACAGAGCGGGTGGGCGTGAACTGGCCGCTCGACGCGGACCGACTGTCCCCGACGGCGCTGTGGACGGCGGTCCTCGCCGCCGCGGCGCAGCGGGACCTGGTGCTGGATCTGGCTGCCGAACTCCTCGAAGACCCGGCGCTGGCCGTGTTTGCCGCACCCGCCCGGGAGCTGATCGGCGACGCGGCGGGGCTGGTCAACGCGCGCCGCGTCGGCCGGCACGGGATCCCCGCGACGGAGGAGTCGGCGCGTGCGCTCCTGGAGACGCTCGACCTGCCGGATGCCGCGAACGCCATCGTGCCCGCGGCCGACGGCGAGCTGCAATCCATCAACACGGCGCGGGACGGCTGGCAGGGGATCAGCGAGGCGATCACCGTGCTCCTCGACGCGCGCCGCCGCGTCGCGGTGGTGCAGCGCGGCGGTCACTCGATCGGCACCGGGTTCCTCGTCGCGCCCGACTGTCTCCTCACCGCCGCGCATGTGCTGCGCCCGGGCGGCCTGCCGGTCGCCGCCGACATCGTGAACGTGCACGCCGTCTTCGACTTCGTTCCCTCGGGCCGCACCGAGTCCGAGACCGGTGTGCGGGTCCCGGTCGCGCAGCTGCTGTGCGCGAGCCCGCCGACCGACGGCGAGGAGGGGGGCCTGACCCAGGACTGGGACGCTCCCGCCGACCGGCTGGACTTCGCGCTCTTGCGGCTGCCACGCCGCGTCGCTGACGACCCGACACCCGACACATCGGTCCGCGGGCACTACCGCCTCGACGAGTGGGAACCGGATCTCGCCCGGTCCACCCAGGTCAACATCTTCCACCACCCGCTGAAGACTCCCCAACAACGGTCCCTCACGACCGGGCCCTTCGAGTTCAACCCCGCGGGCACGCGGACCCGACTGCGTTATCGGACCAATACGGAGCCCGGATCGTCGGGCGCGCCCCTCGTGGACGACCGCGGCAGGCTGCTGGCGATTCACCACTTCGGGACAAAGGACCGAAACCAAGCGGTGCCGATCTGGCTCATCGCCCGTCAGGTGCGGCCGTGGCTCTCGACGTCCGAAGGGGCGGTCGCACCGGTCCCGCTCGGCGCGGCCGCCGTCCCCCCGCCCGCGGCGCCGCGGCCCCACGAGGTGCTGCAGATCAACCGCCGCCCGCTGGTGAACCGCAACAAGCTGAGGCACAAGGTCTGGGAAGCGATGACCAGCACTTACGCGGCGCGCTCGCTGGTGATCGTCGGGGCGGGCGCGAGCGGGATCTCGTGGTCCTATCTGCTGCTCGCGCACATCGCCGGGCAGTCGGCCCTCGTGCCCGATCTGCGAGCGACAGCGCCCAAGGGCATGGAGGCCGTGTTGGTCGATCTCCGGGTGGACATCCTGAAGCCCGCGGCGGAGCGGCGCGCTGCGCTCGTGCGGACCATCAGCCGCCGGCTCGATCCGCTGGTCTCCGACGAGGGGATCGCCCAGGTCGCCCGACAGGCGGTCGACTTCCGCGAGTGGTGCTGGCCGCGCCTGGCCGGCAGCGAGCGGCAGTGGTGGATCTTCGTAGACAGCATCGACGAGATCGCCGAGGTGGCGCGGCACGGCATCGACGAGATCCTCAACGTCCTGGTTGATCTCGCGAACGACCCGCAGACGAACCTGCGCCTCGTGCTCGCCGGGCGCGAGGCGGACAAGCTGCGGCACGACGCCCTGCGGTGGGCGGAGAGCGACCGGGCGGCGGGCCTGACGCGGGACGAGGTCGAGCGGTGGCTCAAGGCCAGGGCGCAGCAGAGCGCGGGGACGATCGCACAGGACCGCCTCGACGGCTTCCTCGACACGTGGTTCTCCGGCTCGACGAGCGCGCGGGCCCCTGACGACCTGGCGCTCGCCCTTCCCGACGCTGTCGCGGCGGTGTGCTCGTGACTGCGCCGCCGGCCCCCGGTGGGCTGCCGGCCCTGCTCGCCTCGCCGGTCGCCGAGAGGATCGCCGTGTTGGCCACGTTCGCCCCCGAGAACGTCCCTGAGCCGATCCGGCCGGACGTGGAGATCGCCTGTGACGTGCTGGCCGACCGTGCGGGCCACCCGGAGTGGATGCTCAAGGAGCGTCACCGCATCGACGTGCTCGCCCGCATGCTGCGCGCGGGCGGCCGGGACCGGCTGCGGCGGGTGCGCGGCCAAGAGCCGCCGCGCGATGCGGGCAGCCCGTTGCAGCGCATGCTGGACGCGGTCATCGCGGGCGCTGCGGTCGAGCCGGAAGTCCTGACCGAGGACGAGCTGATCGCGGCGCTGCGGGTGGGCCGGTGGGGTGCCGCGGCCGGCTCATACGGCGGCATGCCCGAGCTGCTGCCGAACGGCTTCTGGCGCGAGGGCCTGGAGGGGCGGCTGGCGCTCCTGGAGACCATGCGGCCGGTGCATGAGCTGACCCGCGACGGGTGCGTCGGTCGCCGAGCCGAGCGGGACCGGCTGGCAGCGCACCTGGACGCGCCCGGATCGTCGATGCGCGGACTGCCCGCGCTGCTCGTGTACGGCGTCGGCGGCGTGGGCAAGTCGACCCTGGTCGCGCAGTTCGTGCTCGACATCGTCTCCTCCGACCGCGGCGGCGCGTGGGCCTACCTGGACCTCGACCGGCCGACGCTGTCGTCGTTCGAGCCGCTCTCGCTGCTCACCGATGTGATCCGGCAGGTCGGCGCCCAGTTCCCGGCGGCGAAGCGGTGGCTCGTTAAGCTCGGCGACGAACTCGACGAGGGAGCCAAGGGAGCCGGGTTCGAGTCGGACTACGCCGAGGAGTGGCGAGAGGCCATCCCCGTGCTGGCGGCGGCCGTCGACGGCGCGTGCGGCGGGCGGCTCGTGGTGGTGCTCGACACGTTCGAGGAGCTGGAACGCGAGGAGGCGCGGCGAGGCGAGGGCCGCCTCGGCGACGCGATCTACCGGATGCTCGTCGAGCTGTCGGACCACGTCCCCTACTTCCGGCTCGTCGTGTGCGGGCGAGCGCCGGCCCGGACCTTCCTCGCCCCGGACAGGCCCGACCAGCTGCTGCACGTCGAGGTGTTCCGCGGCGACGCCGCGGTCGAGGTGGTGCAGCACCTCTACCGGCAGGAGCGGGGGAAGGTGCTCGCCGGCGGCCCGGCCGCCGCCGAGCCGCTCGATCTGGACCTGGCCGCGACGGTCGTGGCGACCGTCGGCGGCAGCCCGCTCGCGCTCAAGCTCGCGGCCCGGGTCCTCGCGCTGGAGGGCTACCCCGGCCTCCTGGACGCTGCCGACCGGGCCCGGGCGGTCGGGTGGGTCCGCGAGGACTTCGTGCGGGGGTTCCTCTACCGGCGGGTCCTCGGCCACATGCAGGGCATCCGCCGCGCTGACGTGGAAGCATTGCGCGAGGTGGCGACCGCGGCCCTGGTCCTGCGCCGGGTCACCCGCGACCTGCTCGCGGCCGTGGTGCTGCCGGCGGTCGGGCGCACCGACCTCGATCCCGGGGCGGTGCTGGCCGGGCTCGGGGCCGAGACGGCGTTCGCCGACCGCGACGGCCACGGCTTCCGCCTCCGCGAGGAGCTGCGGTCCCCCGCCCTGCTCGCGCTGCGCTACGACCGGCCCGATCTCGTCGACGACGTGCATCTCAGGGCGGCCACCTGGTTCGCCGCCCACCCGGAGCAGCCCGACGCCACCGACGAGCAGGCCTACCACCTGCTGGCGGTGGGCGACGTCATCGCCGTGGGCCGGCTCGATCCGGGCGCGATCCGCGCCGCCGAACGATCAGCGGCCGATCTCCCGGCCGAAAGCCGGCAGCTAGTCGCCGACACCATCGCCGATCCCGCGTCGCTGGAAGGCTCCGTCGCCCGCCGGGCCAGGGAGCGCGAGCGGGAGGCCGCGGTGCAGCGCGCGCTCGACGCGGGCGCGCTCGACGAGGCCGCAGCCCTGCTCGGCGATCCCGCGTCGTGGGGACCGACGACGACGCTGCACCGCCACGCCGCCGCGATCGCCGAGGCGCGCGGCGACCTCACCGAAGCCGTCGCCGCCGCGGAGCGTGACGTCGCGGCCGGGGACCGGGCGCGCGAACCGGAGCGGTTCTGCGCCGCGGCCATCCACCACGCGCTCGCGCTGGAGCGCGGCGGCCGAAGTGCGGCCAGTACCGCGGCGCTCACCGCCGCCGACGCCGAGCCCTGGCTGGGCGGCCAGGACCTGCTCCGGCTGGAGGTGCAGCTCAACCGGCTTGCCGTGCTGGAGCGGGGCGGGCTCGACCACGACCGGTGGCTGCTCGAGCTGGACGCGCGGACACTGCTGGCGCGGGCCGAACCGGCGGCGGTCAGGGCCCGTCCGGCGCTGGTTCGGCTCCTGGCCGCCGCCCTGGGGCGGTCCGAGGAGGCCTACGTGCTGGAGGCCGTCCGCTCGGTGGGGCTGGGGACGACGACCTACTCCTCGTTCCTGCGGGACCTGGCCACGGCGCTCGCGGACTGGGACGGCAGCGGGCCTGAGAGCGGCGCGGTCGCCCGCGCGGTCGGGCTTCCGGCGGTCGAGGGTGATACCCGCAGCCACCTCACGGATCTGTGGTTCAGCGCCGTCGCCGGGACGAGCCGCGACACCGTCCCCCTGCTCGACCGGGCCTTCAGTAGGAAGCAGCCCGGCCCGGCGGTGGTCGAGGCCCTGCGCCGGATCTACCTGTGGTGGGGCATCGACCCGCAAGACCTCGCCATCACTGACCTCGCGGCCGAACCGCCGCTCGACCTCGACGCGGCTGTGCCGAAATTCGCTGATCCCCGCGTGCAACGGCTGGCGCAGGTCCTGGCCGGAGCGTTCCCCAGCGACTCCGACGTCTTGCTGCTCGCTTCCCGGGCGGGCGTAGATGCGGCGATGATCGACCTCAACCAGACGGCCCGCTTCCGCGCCTACGACCTGATCGGCGTGGCCGCGCAGAGCGGCAAGCTGCGGGACCTGGTCGACGCGGCCCTCGCCGACCCCGCGGCGGCGGGGTTCCACGACGCGATCCGGGACGCCGTCGGCCGGACGGACACGGAGGGTGGTGGTTCCGGTGGGTCGACTGGTTGAGCTCCTCATCGCGCACACCGGCGAGGACGGCGCTGAGTACGGCATGGTGCGCTTCCGCACCGAGCTGGCCGAGGTCGCCGACCATCCGCCGCGGTTCGCCGCCGACCGGAACGGCCTGATCGACACCGCACCCCGCACCGTCACGGCGACGGGGACGATGTCGGTGGCGCGACCCGAGTTCGACGCGTGGGCCGCGTCCGGCCCGTTCGGGCTCCCCCCGGTGGGGATCGCGTCGCTCGACGGCTCCCCGTTCCTGCCCCAGCTCCAGAGCGCCGTCGCGCCGATCCGGCAGTGGGGTGCCTTCGACTGGGTGGCCGGGCGCGTCGTCGTCGAGGCGCCGCCGGAGATCGCGAGCCTGCCGTGGGAACGGGCGCTGCCGCTCGACCGCACCCGCGTGGCGCTGCTGCGCCGTCGTCGCGGCGCGGCGCCCGAGCTGCCGTACGGGCGGCTGCTGACCCCCGAGCTGCGCTTCTGCGCGGGCGGCCTGCTCCGCGACGACCTGCTTCCCCCCGACCTGGTGCAGCAGCTGTCGGATCGACGCCCCGGCGTGCGCTGGGTGGGCGAGCCGTCCGACGCCGATCTGTGGCACCTCTCGGCGCCGGCCCCCGCCGACGCCGAGGGCGCGATCGATGCGCTCGGCCCCGGCGGTGGGGCGGCCCCCCGTGTGCTCGTCGTGCACTTGCCGATCGGGCCGGTGCCGCTGGTGCAGCGCCTGGTCGACGCCGCGTGGCGGGCCGGCCTGTGGGCGGTGGTGGTGGCGCCGGTGCCCCCGCCGTCGACCGCCCCGTTCTTCCAGACCTTCTACCGGAAGCTCCTGCACAACTGGCCGCTGGAGTTCTGCCTGTCGCTCGCGTCGACGATGGCCTTCGTCGAGGGCGCGCAGGTGCACGTCCGGCCCGGAGGCGAGACGGCGCTTGCCCTGACGCGGATCCCGGCCGAGATCGTGGTGTCGTCGACCCGGGCCATCCGGGGCGAGGTTTCCTCGACCCCCGATCCGGTGCCGCCATTCGATCCGTGGGAGTCACCGGACTTCGGCGGGGGCGGGCTGGAGGGGGTCGACGGTGCTCCGTCACCCGCCCGCCCCTCCACGGCGCGCGACCGGCGGGTGTCGGCCGACCTGACCGCGGACCTCACGGCGGTGTCCGAGTCAGCGGTGCTCGACCGCACGGCCGGCGACCTGGCCGAGGCCGCGCAGCTGGGCTTCGACGAGGAGATGCACGACCTCGACCAGCTCGACGCGGCCGCCCTCACCGTCGACGCCACGGTGCAGGAGGTGCAGGCGGCGTCGGCCGAGCTGGCCGCGACCGTCGCGGAGGCCGTGCCGGGTCCGCGGTTCCTCGCCGTCACGGTGGCCGGCCGCGGCAGCCAGGACCCGGTGCCCGACCGGGTGGCCCTACGCCTGGGGCGGGCGTACGACCTGCGCGTCGCGATCACCCCGCACGTCGCGGGCGCCCAGGTCGCCAGGGCGTTCGACGAGTCGAGCCTGGCCGCCGCGTTCCGGGCGCACACCGAGGTCGCGCTCGAAGTCGTAGTCTTCGCACCGGACAGCGACTTCGCCGTCCCCGAGAACACCGGCTCGATCCTGCTACCCCGGGTGGGGGCCTCGACGACGGCCGTCATCGCCGTCACCCCGCTGCGCGCCGGCCGGCACAGCCTGCGCGTTGCGGTCTACCGGGAGAGCACGCTGCTGCAGTCGGCGCTGGTCGAGATCGACAGCGCCGACGGGCACTCCGACGAGGTGCGCGACGAGCCGGTCGTGCGGACTGCGCCGGACTGGGCGGCCTCCGGCGACCTGCAGCTGCTGGACGAACTCGACGCGCCAGCGTTCAGCATCTTCTGCAACGCCGTGCCGGACGGCTCCCACTGGATCGGCGTGTTCTCCTCGGACGGGGACCCGCCCTCGATGCCGCTGCGGTCCGGGCGGATGCGCGATTTCCGCCCCGAGCGCCTGCAGACCGCCGTCTCTGTGTTGCGTGACGCCATCCAGGCGGTGCACGGCACGGACACCTACCTCTACCCGAGCGCGCCGGTCGGCGATCCCGCGGTCGCAGCGTTCGGCCGCGATGCGATCGTCGACCTAGCGCGGCACGGGTGGCAGCTGTACGACTCGCTGTTCCGCTCCGTCCCCGTGAAGGAGTTCTCCGAGGAGCGGCGCATCGCGTTCGAGGCCGCGCTGGCCGACCCGAAACCGGGGGTCGTCTCGGTGGCGGTCTGCAAGTCGTCCTGGACGCTGCCCTGGGCTGCGGTCTACGACAAGCCCATCGACGGGGGAAGTCCGCGCCTGCAGCTGTGCGAGGTCTTCGCCGATCAGCTCGGCAACAACGTCTGGGACGAGCAGGGAGCGCTGGTCGGTGCACCGAAGGACCTGATCGACGATCCCGCTGCGTGCCGGGCGCTGCCCTCCTGCCCGCTCAACACCCCCCGCCGCCGCAAGGTCACCGTCTGCCCGTTCGGGTTCTGGGGGATGCGCCACCAGATCGAGCAGCCACTGCAGATGATCTCAGCCACGGCCGACGGCGAGGTGCCGGCAGAACTGGGCTCCGAGGGCTTTCTGCAGACCTCGGCCATCCTGCACAGGCCCGGGGATGCCGTCCGTGCCGGTGGTGGCGCGTTCCCGTTCCAGCGGTTCCAGGACCACATGGACGCACTCGCCGGGATCGCCGGGATCGACTTCAAGTTCTGGGAGGACCGCGACGACGTGCTGGACAACTTGTTCCTCTCCGAGAACGGGTTGCAGTTGGTCTACTTCTACTGCCACGGCCGAAAGGTCGACGGTGTCTACTCCCTGCAGGTCGGGCCGCTTGGCGAGGACACCGGCACTACCATCGTCGCCGCCAACATCGACAACGACGACGTGCTGTGGGGGCGTGACGGCACACCGCAGCCGCTCGTCCTGCTGATGGCCTGCGAGTCGTCGGCCGCGCGGATCGAGGTTGCGAACGACCTGTTCGACAAGCTCAACCGCATCAACGCCGCCGGTGTCGTCGGCGCGGAGATCGACATCGGGGTACGGCTGGGCCGCGAGACGGGCCTGGACCTGATGACACGCGTCGCCGGGGGCGTCTCGGTCGGCGAGGCGCTTCTCCAGATGCGCCGCGACCTGCTCCGGCGGTGGAACCCCCTCGGCCTGGTGCTGACCGCCAACGCCCCGGCGGCCCTGCACCTGTGCGCCGCCCCGGGCACGGGCACATCACAGTGCGCCCGCTACCACCGGCGCCACGGGTAGCCGCGGATCACGGCGCGGCGATGACGCCCACCCACACGCTGTGCGCCACGGCGGAGCCGGTGATCTGGCTGTGGGCGCCACTGAAGAAGTCACCGCCGAAGATGGTGCCGTCAGCCATCAGATTGTAGACCTGACCGGGACGGAAGTCGTAGACGGCGTTCTCATCGCCCATGTCGAGGTCGTTGAGCTTCGGGCCAGGGCCCTGGATGCCGAAGGCACCCAGGCCGCCGACCCGGGGCAGAACGGCGAGGAAGTCGGGCGCGCCATGAAGACCCGCGGCCTTCGGGTACCAGAACCCCACGGCCTTGTCGTGGACGGAGCGGGTCGTCAGCACGGGCCCGCTCACGTCGTCGCGCTCGATTAGTGGATGGAAGTACCCGGGCCCGCCGACGTCGGGGATCGTCGAGCAGTACGACCACAGGGACACTGCACCCTGGACGAGCGCCATCGAGCTCACCGGACGGACCGGTCCCGACCCGCCGGGTGGGCCGGCGACCATGGCTGTGACGACGATGCAGCCGAAGCTGTGCCCGATCATGTGGAAGCGCACGTCCTCTCGCCCCGCCGGGCGCGGCACATGCTGCAGGGCGCGCAGGAACTCGTGCCCCCCGTTCTCCCCGACGGTGCGGGCCCGCGCTTTCATCGTCCAGAACGAGAGCTGCTTGAGCGGGGTGAGCAGGTCACCGAAGGAGAAGCCGCCGCCGAAGTCGACTTCCTCGTCCAGTGCCGCGAGGTAGGCAGCGTCCGGGTCGAACGACTCGCGATCCGCGTCCGGAGCGGCACCGACACCGTCGGTGCCCAGTCCGAGCGCAAGGTTCAGGCTCAGGTACGCCTCCCGAACGTCGTCCGGCAGGGCCGGCGGGATCGGGTCCTCGGCCGCCGAGGTGAGGATCGTGTGCAACGCCGCGGTGCCGTCTACGCCGGTGCCCAGGCGCTCGGCCCACTTCGTCACCTGCGCCTCGACGTCGACCGGCGGCGCCGTGTCGGTGTCGAAGCTGACGTCTTGGAAGTCCTCCTCGCCGAACGGCTCGCTCGGCCAGTGCACCCCCACCAATAGTGCCCGGAAATCGGGGCGCTTCTCGCGGATGCGCCTCCGGTCCTCCGCGCGGTCGAACATCGCCCTGATCCACCGCTGGTACTGCGCGTTGGCTGCGGGAAGGTCTCCGCGCCAGCCGTGGCTGATCAGGAAGACGTCGGTCACGTCCGATGAGGCGAGCTCGCGGGTGATCACGTCGGACATCAGCCCGTCGGGATCGTCGGTGCGTTCGCGACCTTTCTCGTCGAACGAGATCAGGTGGTAGGTGACGTCCGTGTCGATGACGGCGATCGTGGGCATCGGATTTCTCCCTCGGGTTCAGACGGCGAGCCGTGCTGCCGGGTCGCCGAACACGACGTAGTTGCGGGCGTCGGTGGCGGAGGTCCAGATTCCGCCGTAGCGCGCCAGAGCGGTGGTGTCGCCACCGACGACCTTCGCGAGCAGTTCGGCGAGATCGACCGCGAGCTCGCCGGTGCGCACGTTGAAGTCGTCGAACGCAGCACCGACCCTGCGGCCGTTCATCAGCCGGGTCAGAGTCGAGCGGAACGTCTGGGTCGAGTCGGCCCGCCCCGTGCCGAACGAGTAGCCCCAGGCCCGGTCGACGTGCGCCATCACCGCGAGCATCCCCCGGTCGAGTAGCGCCTGCGGGAGCGCGGAGACGAACGGGAGCGCCGCGATGGACCGGGGAACCTTCGGGTCCACGCGGTGGCCGAAGTCATCCGCAGCCGGGGTCCCGCCGCCGTAACAGGCGAAGAGGAAGGCCATGCGCCCGGTGAGGTCGGCACCGGCGCGTACGTCCGCGGCTGTGAACACGTCCGCGGGCCGCACCGGGTTCCCCGGCCCCCGCCATCCGGAGCAGACGAGCGCACCCTGCCGGTGCCGCTGCTCCGGGTCCTCGAGGGGTAATCCGAGACCGTGCCCGGCGGTGAGCAGCAGCGCGGGCCCGTCGTCGTCGACGAGTGCGGCGAGCGCAGCTGCCGTGGCGTGCTCGCCAGTCGTGCTCGTGGTCTGCCATCCGACCTTGTCACCGAGCTTCTCCTGCAGGGGCTCGACGAGCCTCCGCAGGCTGAGTGCCGTGGCCCGGTCGCCGCGGTTGGTCGGTCCGAACAGTGCCAGTCGCTTGGCGGGCCCGCCGCCGCCCTCGCTGCGGAGCACGGCGTCCGAGTACCGCGCGTAACCGGCCATGTCGTCGAAGTGGAGCCGCCCGACCGCGCGCTGCAGGTCGACCCGGTACTGGAACTCGAAGGGGATCTGCTCCGGCCCACCCACGAGCAGCAGGTAGAACGGCATGTCCTGCGGGTCGGCGGGTCCCGGCCCGACGCTGTGGCGGGCGAGCCAGTCCGCTCCCGTCTCGTTGCGGACGCCGCCGGCGCCCACGTACTCCCGATATAGGTCACCGGCGGCGGCCTCGCGGCGATCGAGCAACGGGGCCAGCAGACGCCGCTGCTCGGCGACCAGGTCGGCGTCCTCTTGCCGGCCGGAGAACACGACCCCCCAGCCGGCCGAGGCAAGGTCGTCTTCTGTGACACCCTCGACCGTCTTCTGCAGGCCGTCGTCGAGCTGCAGCTGACGCTCCCGCGCCGCCTCGTCCGCCTCCGCGTCGGACGGTGGGGCCTTCAGCGCCTCCGCGAACTCCACCGTCGGACGTGGCGCGACGAGGTACTCGCCGGTCCGCGGATCGATCCCGTTGACGACGACGAGATCGTCATCCTCGGTTGCGTTCACGTCCGGCTCCCGCTGCGGCATGGGCCCACGTCCTCCGTCGGCGGTCTCGGCGCTCGCTGGCGAACAGCACTCAACTCGCAGTGACCATTCACCTCGTTACCGGAGGCTGCCGTGGTGCCAGCCCCACTGCAGCCGCGGCGAGCGCGTGGAAGGCGCCGGCCAGGGAGCCACCTGGACTCGAACTTGCCCTTAGTGCGAGGTGAGGTTTGACAGCACCAAGCACCTACAATATCGGCGCCCGACCCGCGGCCATGCTGTTGCCGCCTCGGGAGCTGGGTCAGCAGCGGTGAAGTGACTCCCGTCAGCCGGACACCTCGTTCTGTGTCGTGATCTGCTGTTTGGAGCGTTCCCGATTTTATTGACACCGGTTTAGGCCGCCAGGTCGGTGAGTTTTCTGGATCCTAGCTCGTATTCGAGTGGTGTCAAGTAGCTGAGCGTGGAGTGTCGCCGCCGCCGGTTGTAGTAACCCTCGATCCACAGGAACGTCTGCTGCCGAACCTCGGTGACGTCGTTCCACGGGCGGGTGTGAATGAGCTCCCTTTGGGGCTCTCCTGACGTTTCTGTGGGTTGATTTCATGATCGTCCGGGGAGGGGTGGGCAGAGGCCGCCGCGGGTGAGGTCGGCCATGGCCATGAGGGACTCGGGGCTCAGGCCGTAGGAGCGGC
>Ga0136617_10004150_pt1 | contig 12959 bp, 12 predicted proteins | sample AntDrymUQ3222106_2_FD_129672 | JGI IMG/M metagenome (GOLD analysis project Ga0136617, IMG submission 129672) | Polar desert sand microbial communities from Dry Valleys, Antarctica - metaG UQ322 (21.06) | ecosystem: Environmental > Terrestrial > Soil > Desert | place: Antarctica: Dry Valley...
AAGGTTACTTTCCGGGCGGCATTCGGCGGCAACTCCTCCGCTGCATTCACCACCGCCACATTCTCACTCGTTTGATATTCGAAAATCCGAAGCTTGGCCGCGCGATACTCTCCTAACGAGCGATAGCGGTCGAGGTGGTCGGGCGCAAAATTCAACCAGACACTGATCTCCGGCTGGAAGGTGGTGATCGTTTCCAACTGAAACGAACTCACTTCCACCGTGAGCACATCGAGATCACGACCCTCGCGCGCGACCTCGGAGAGCGGCTTGCCAATGTTCCCACAGGCAATCGTGCGCTGCCCGCAGGCATTCAACATCTGCGCGAGCAGCTCAGTCGTCGTCGTCTTTCCGTTCGTACCGGTCACGGCCACCACCGGCAAACCGCAGGAGCGCCAGCCCAGCTCGAGCTCACCGATCATTTCCACTTTGCGAGAAGAGAAGCTTTGCGCGAGAGCGGAAGCCGGATCGATTCCCGGGCTCAGCACAACCAATTCGTAGTGCGCGGAATTCCGTTCCGCTTCGGGTCCGCAGATGACTTCGATGGCGCGCGCGCGCATTCCCTCGATCGTGGTCTTGAGGATTGTTTTCTCTTCGGCGCTATCGAGCACCGTGACCGCGGCGCCTTCGTCCTTGAGCAAATGCGCAGCCGCCGTTCCGCTCAGTCCCGCCCCCAGAACTGCCACCTTTCGATCCGTGTAGCGCACAAGTTTACCTCAATTTGAGCGTGGCCAGTCCGAGGAGAGCGAAGACCGCGGAAAGAACCCAGAAACGCACGATGACGGTGTTTTCCTTCCAACCGCTCAACTCGAAATGATGATGAATGGGCGACATCGCGAAAATGCGTTTGCCGGTCAGTTTGAAGCTCAGCACCTGGAGGATGACCGAGGCCGCTTCGATCACGAAGACGCCGCCCACCACCGCGAGAAGCAGTTCCTGTTTGCAACAAATCGCGACGACGCCGATCAATCCGCCAATCGCGAGGGAACCCGTGTCGCCCATGATCACTTTCGCGGGATGGCAGTTGAACCAAAGAAAACCCAACCCGGCACCGACGAGCGCGGAACAAACCACCGTCAATTCTCCGGTGAACGGGTAAAACGGCACCTGCAGGTAATCGGCGATCCTGAAATTACCGGCCGCGTAGGTCAGCAACGCATACGCGAACGCAACCGTGATGGTGCACCCGATGGCCAGACCATCCAGACCATCCGTGAGATTAACCGCATTGGACGCGCCCGCGATTACGACCGCAAAAAAGAGGAAGGTAAACAAACCCATGTTGGCGATGACCGGCATTTTGAAAAACGGGAGGTAGAGCGAACGAGCCTGCACTTCGAGCAGCGGACTGGTGAGAAAAACTGCCGTCACGACCGCGGCGACGCCAAGCTGCACGAGCACCTTAACGCGGCCGCTGATTCCATCGGATTTCTTCTTCGTGACTTTCAGGTAGTCGTCGGCAAATCCCACCGCGCCGAGCACCACCATCGCGAAAAGCGCGAGCCAGACGAAGCGGCCTTTGTCGAGATCGACGCGCGCCCACAGGACGCTGGAAATGAAAACAGCGGAGATGATCAGGACGCCGCCCATCGTCGGAATGCCTTGTTTTCCACCATGCAGCTCGGCCAGGCGATGCACTTCCGCCGCAGTCCGAATGGGTTGGCCGATCTTGAGTGAGATCAGCTTGCGGATGATGAAATTCCCGAAGATGAGCGAGATCGTGAACGCCGTAATGGCGGCCGCCACGGACCGAAAGGTGACGTAGCTGAATACATTCAAGCCAGCGACCTCATTACTCCAGAGATGGAGGTAGTACATCATCGCGCGAGCCCCGCGGGTTGCAGTTTGTGGAACGCCTCGAGCACGCGTTCCGTCCGCGCGGAGCGGCTGCCTTTCACGAGCACGAGGTCGCCCGAGGCGGCCGTTTCGGCGAGAAGTTCCGCTGCCTCTTCCGGCGTCGCGACTTCTGTCGTGTTTTCGAGGCCCGCCGCTCTGGCCGCCTCGGCCATTTTCCCCCCGAGATCTCCGATCCCGATTAACTGATCAACGCGGAAAGCGGCGGCCGCTTCACCCACTTCCGCGTGGCCGCGGTCCGCCTGCTCGCCCAGTTCGCTCATGTGGCCGAGGACCGCGATTCGCCTGCCCTCCGTTTCGAGTTCCACGAGGGTGCGCAACGCCGCTTTCATCGACTCTGGATTGGCGTTGTAGCTGTCGTCGAGGAACTGCACGCCATGAATCTCGCGCACCTGGAGGCGCGCCTTGGTTAGTGGCGTCGAAGCCAGGCCCGCCGCGGCATCTTCGATCGAAAGACCGAACGTCCGAGCCGCCGCGATGGCCAGGATTGCATTCTGGACCATGTGCAGCCCGGGGACAGGGAGCTGCGCGCGACACCGGTGGGCGCCTTCCAGGATCGTGAACTCCGAGCCGCTCGCGCTCTGGCTAATGTCCTCCGCGCGGAGAGTGCCGCTGTTGATGCCGACAAAAATCGACTTCGCACGTGTCCGCCGCGCGATTGCTTCACTGAAAGGATCGTCCGCACTCAGAATCAACGTTCCATTCGCACCGACGGCCTCGGCGAGTGCGCCTTTCTCCTCTGCAATCGCCTCGCGTGAACCCATGAATTCGATGTGAGCGATGCCAACATTCGTGATGATGGCGACATCAGGCCCAGCGATGGCGGCGAGGGCCGCAATCTCACCCGGATGGTTCATGCCCAACTCCCAAACCGCGATCTCATGCTCCCGGCTCGCGTCGAGGATCGTGCGCGGCAGACCTACGTGATTGTTAAAATTGCCCTCTGTTTTCGTGACGCGAAAACGACGTCCAAGCGCAGCCGCGACAAAGTCCTTTGTACTCGTTTTGCCGTTGCTGCCGGTGATCGCGATGACTTTCAGCGGTAAAATTTTGCGGTAGCCGGCAGCAATCTTCTGATAGCCCAAGAGGGTGTCGGCAACGCGGAAAAGCGCGAAGTTTTCCGGCGCGTTTCCCTTCCACTCCCGGTCCACGAGCGCGCCGATGGCGCCACGTTCCGCTGTCTGTTCGACGAAGCGATGACCGTCAAAGTTTTCGCCGCGAATCGGGACAAAGAAATCACCGGGCTGAATCGTGCGCGAATCGGTATTGATCCGGGAAATCGTTCGATTGGCGTCGCCGGAGGTAAGCTCTCCGCCGGCGTATTCGGCAATCTGAGATAATGGGAGCGTGTCCATTGCTAAAACATGACGCGGGAATTCTGGGAAACGCGCGTCATCCGAACTCGACCGGGTTATTCTCCAGCGCGCGTCGCGCGACTTGAATGTCGTCGAACGGGATCGTGTTGTCGGCGAACTCCTGGTAGGTCTCATGACCTTTGCCCGCGATGAGGACGATATCGCGCGGCTCCGCGAGGGCGATGGCGCGCGCGATCGCTTGGGCGCGATCCGTGATTTTCTCGTAGCGATCGGAGCGAAAGCCTTTCTCGACTTCCGCAAGGATCGCGTCGGGATCTTCCTTCCGCGGATTATCTGAGGTGATGATGCTAAAATCGGCGTTCTGATCGGCGGCGCTGCCCATGAGCGGGCGCTTCTGGCGATCGCGATCGCCACCGCAACCGAAAACGAGGATCAACCTGCGCGGCGACAATTCGCGCAGCGTCTTCAGGACATTGAGCAGCGCGTCCGGTGTGTGCGCATAATCAACAAAGACCTGGAACTGGCGCTTCGCCGGGACCGCTTCCAGCCGCCCGGGAACCTGAGGCGACTTACCGAGACTGAGGATTGCGTCGCGCAGACCAATGCCGAGGCTGTTTGCGGCGGCGAGGGCCGCGAGTGAATTGGCGACGTTGAACCGTCCGATGAGCGGGAGCCGAACGAGGTAACTCTTTCCGCGCGCATCAAGCTGGTAGGAAGTTCCCGCAAATTCCGGACGGTAATTCGACGCTCGGAACTCCGCCCTCGCGCCCATCCCATAGGTGACCACCGGAAAACTCTTATCCAGTCGCTCGATCAAACGTTCCCCGTAGCGATCGTCGATGTTCACGACTGCGACGGGCTTTTTTTTTCCCTGTTGCGTCGCGAGATCGGTGAAGAGCCCCAGCTTCGACTCGAAATAGCGCTCCATCGTCCCGTGAAAATCGAGATGGTCTTGCGTCAGGTTCGTAAAGACCGCGGTGTCCCATTCCAGCCCGCGCGTCCGCTCCTGCGCGAGCGCGTGTGAGGAGACTTCCATCGCAGCCGCTTTGCAGCCCGCATTCACCATCTGCGCGAGCAGCTCCTGTACTTCGAGCGCCTCGGGCGTGGTGCGAACCGCCGGAAGAATGCGCCCCGCGATTTCGTACCGAACCGTTCCGATCAATCCGCAGCGCATCCCCGCTTTTTCACAAATGTGCCTGATCAAAAAGGTGGTGGTGGTCTTGCCGTTCGTGCCAGTGACGGCTGCCATCTTGAGCTTGCGCGTCGGGCGTTCATAGAAAGTCGCCGCCAGATCAGCGAGGGCCACGCGTGCATTCTCGACCTGCACACAGGTCGCGCGCGCGTTCTTCTCCTCGCGCTCGGTTACGATCACCGACGCCCCTTTCTCGACTGCTTGGTCGAGGAACTGATGGCCATCGCTTTTTTCGCCGCGCAGGGCAACGAAAAGGCTATTCCTTTGGACTCGCCGCGAGTCATACGCGATGCCTTCCACGTTGCGATCAGCCGGCCCGGTGATCCCACGGGTCGAGACGGCTGCAAGGAGAGTCTTGAGCAGCATGAGGTGTAGGCAAGCGAACGCGGAGCGTTCAACGGCGTGCGGCGTTGGTTAAGGCGACCTGATTCGCCGGGGCCGGGTTGCTGAGTTCCTCATGCGGCTCAAGATCAAGATAACGGGCGGCTTTCTCGGCAATGCGCGAGAAGATCGGCGCACAGATAGTTCCGCCGTAATTCAATTCGCCCGGTTTCGTGTGCGCATCATCCAGCACGACCAAACCAACAAGTTCCGGACGCTCCGCAGGCAGATAACCGGAAAACGAGACCACGTATTTGCCCTGCTCGTAGCCGCCTTTTGGATCGACCTTTTGCGCCGTGCCGGTCTTCCCGCAGATGGTGAACCCCGGCACCGCGGCGGCGGCGGCCGTACCCCGATCGCTCACAACTCCGCGCAAGGCGCGGCTGACCTGCAGGGCCGTTTGCGGCGAAATAACCTGGCGCAACATCGTCGGCTTGAACTCACTGATCGTCTGGCCATCCGCGGTTGTGATTGATTTCACGATGCGCGGCGTCATCAGCTTGCCGCCGTTCGCAATCGCCGCCATCGCGGTGACCATTTGCAACGGCGTTACTCCCACTTCGTGTCCCATCGGGATGCGCGTGATCGAAATCTTGTTCCAGGAATGCGGAGGCTTAATCCGTCCGGGAATTTCGCCGGGGAGCTCGATGCCGGTGCGCTCACCGAATCCAAAACGCCGGATGTATTCGTAAAATTTTTGCTCGCCGACGGAGAGCGCCAGTTTTGCCGCGCCGATGTTGCTCGATTTGATCAAGATATCCTGCACGCTCAGCTCGCCGTAGCCGTGATGATCATGCAACGGGCGACCGCCGAAATTCCAAAGGCCGTTCTCGCAGAAAATCGTCGAATCGGGCTGCACTTTGCGTTCATTCAAAGCCGCCGCTGCGGTCACGATTTTGAAGGTCGAGCCCGGTTCCATCATGTCGGTGATCGCCCGGTTCTTCATCTCCTCCGGCTTCGCGTCGGCGCGGAGGTTGAGGTCGTAGTGCGGACGGTTCGCCATCGCGAGAATTTCGCCCGTCTCGGGCCGCATCAGGATGATAGTGGCCTTCTGCGGCGTGTATTCGCGCATGGCCGCGTCGATTTCGTTCTCGACGATATTTTGCAAATTCAGGTCGACGGTCAGATGCACGCGGTAGCCGTCGCGCGAAGGCCGTTCCAAACCGCGATAGGGCACTAACTCCTGGCCGGCGCGGTTGCGCTCGATGAAGCGATAGCCGTCCTGCCCGTGAAGATACCGCTCCATCGAGGCCTCTACCCCCTGGATGCCGCGGTGCTCGAAATCGGTGAACCCGATCACGTGACAAAGCATCGAGGTGTTTGGATAAACGCGGGTCGAATCGCGCTCGAAATAGACCCCGCGCAGATTCTGCGCGCGCAACTTTTGCTTTAACGCCGCCGTCGCTGCTTGCGAGACTTCGCGCTTCAGGATTACATAGCGCCGCCCGCCGCGGAGTTTCTCCGCCAGCTCCGCCACCGGCAACTCCAGCACGTTTGCCAGCAAGGAGGCGACGGCATCGACATCGTTCACGTGGGTGGCATCCGCCACCACTGTCTCGCCCGGGACGTTGTGTGCGAGAACTTCGCCGTTCGCGTCAAGAATGGCGCCGCGCTCCGCGAAAATCGGCTGCCGGTGGCCGTGCTTCTCCGCCGCAAGTTCCGCGTACTCCTCGTGCTTGATCATTTGCAAGTAGACCAGCCGAAAGGAGAAGAGGCTGAACAAGCCGATAAAGGCGAGGCAGACCAGCGCGCAACGGATACGGCTGTTCCACTTCATCTGCCGGGACGCTGATTGTCGTTCTGCATGATGCGGTCCTCACCGAGAGGACCCAGGGGCAGGTTCAGGCGGACGATGTTCTGCTCTGCGATCGGGATCATCTTCAGATAACCCTCCTTCAGGCGGCGCTGCAGCGCGGAACGTGAGGTCAGCGCAGCGATCTGCACATTCGCCACGTCGATCTGTGAACGCGCGGTCGCGAGTTCAATCTCGAGTGCCTTCCGGCGGTCACCGAGGTGCGAAAGCTGGACGGTGAGATAAACATAGATAAGCCCGGCGACAGCGAGGAATCCGGTGATGACGATCCAGCGCGCCAGCGAGGGCGCGTTGATGGGGTTGAATTGCTTGCGGCGCGTGCGTTGCATTAGATTTTTTCGGCGACGCGCAACTTCGCGCTGCGCGAACGAGGGTTGTTCCGCTGTTCGTCTTCTCCGGGTTCGACCGGCTTCGAAGTTATGAGCCTGAAGGCATAATTGGGATTCGGGCGCGGGGCGGGCCACTCCGGCCGATCGATTGATTCGCGGCTGTGATCGCGGAAGAAATGTTTCACGATCCGGTCTTCGAGGGAGTGAAAGGTAATGACCGCGAAGCGCGCTCCGGACTCGAGACGAGCGGTCAGCGCCAGCAATCCTTCCTCCAGCGCGTGGAGCTCATCATTGACCTCCATCCGCAAGGCCTGGAACACTTGCGTCGCAGGATGCTTGCGACCGTGGCGCCAGACGATCTTTTCAACCGCGCGTGCCAGTTGAACGGTTTCGCGGAACGGAGTCGTTTTGCGTTGCTTCACTAATTGACTGGCAATGCGGCGCGCCGCCGGTTCCTCGCCAAGGTCGCGGAAAAGCTGCGTCAGTTCCTCTTCGCCGTAAGTGTTGACCACGTCGGCCGCCGTCAGCTCGCGGCGCGGATCCATTCGCATGTCGAGCGGGCCGTTGCGCATAATGCTGAAACCGCGTTCGGCATTCTCCAACTGGCGCGACGAAACTCCCAGGTCGAGGAGCGCGCCGCCAAGGCCAACGATTCCGAGCTGGTCGAGAACCATTCCGACTTCGCGGAAATTCCCCTGGCGCAGCGTGACGCGACCGCCGAAGCGGGAGAGCCGTTCGCTGGCATGACTGATCGCATCGGGATCTTGATCGAGCGCAAGCACATCCGCGCCAGTCTGGAGGATCAGTTCCGAATGACCTCCGCCGCCGCAGGTCCCATCGACCACCAAAGCGCCGGGGCGCGGCGCCAGCAGGTCGATCATCTCAGCCGCGAGAACCGGACGATGATATGTGAAATCCTCCATCTCTTGCGCCTCCTCCTCGATGATGAGCGGCCCGGTCGCGAACCAGACCGGCCGTTCAAAAAGCATTGCGTTCATCATGCCGAGGTTCGCCGCGTTACAGACCGATCACGTCCGCGACCCGCTGATAGGTGGCTTTCTCCTCTTTGTGCGCCTGCGTCCATCGCGCCGAGTTCCAGATCTCGAAACGTCCGCGCCCGCCCACAAGCGTGATCTCACCTTTCAAACCAAGAAGCCGGCAAAGGTCTTCCGGAAGCACCAGCCGCCCCTGTTTATCAGAAGAAGCGTGTTGCGCGCGGGCGTGAAGATTTCGGAGGAAGACGCGCCGTTCGCGCGCAGGGACATCTGGGTTGGAATCTGCTTCCCCACTCACGCGAGCGAACTCCTGTTGCGACATAACAAGAAGGAACTCTTCCTGAGCTTCCGGCAGGATGATGAAGTCTTCGCCGTCGCCGCGACGCCAGCGGGATGGAATCGTGATACGCTTCTTCTCGTCGAGCGAATGACGAAATTCGCCGGCATAGAAAATTTGAGGCTGTGAATCGTTGTCCATGCACCGGTGGAGGACTGTTCCATTCTAATCCACTTCCCCCCACTTCTAACCACCTTCCGTATCTAGGGTCAATGTTTAATTGCCCCTTTGCGCCGAAAATTCCGGCGCGTAAATTTGACCGATGTTGACGCGCATCCTTTCCCTCGTGTCCGCCTGCTTGCTCGGAGTGGCGCCTTCGATCAACGCCCAGTTGCAGGATCGCGGCGCGGCTGAAACGGTTCGCGTCACCGTCTCGGTAAACGAGGACGGTTCCCGCACGTCTTATCAATTCGATCCGGCCAATCGAAAGGCAGAGGCAACCACAACCAGTGCCGCCGGAAAACGCCTCAGCAAAATTCGATACAATCTCGATGACGCCGGGCGGTTTGCGGCCGGCGAAGTTTACGACGCCAAGAACCGGCTGCGGTTTAAGACACAGTATAAGTATAACGCCGTCGGCCAACTCGTGCAGGAAACGCAGCTAACCAAAGATGACGCCGTGCATCACAAGATCGTCTACGCCTACGATCAAAACGGGAAGCAGACCGGTTATTCCGTTTTCGATCCCGCCGGCAAACTCTTAGGGCAGACTACGCCTGCTTCTTCCGCGCCCAGCCTCACAAAGAAGAAAGTTCGGTAAGCTTCCCGATAAAACTTGGCGCCTCGCGGAGCCGGCGCCGTTGTAGCTGCCGTCCGTCTCGGCGGCAGGGCCTAACAAAGGTCTTACCGCGAAACAACACCACTATCGCCCAGGACGGGCGCAGCGGTGCCCCCTTGCGAGAGTTACCAAAGGAGTCTAGAAGAGTTTCGCATGATCGAATACATCCAGAAGGGTGGTCTGCTCATGTGGCCCATTCTGGTTTGCAGCATCATTTCGATCGCTGTCTTCGCGGAACGGCTCCTTTATTTTCATCGCGCGAGCATCCATGTGGGCGAATTCCTGCAGGGACTTTCGAACCTCATCACCCGCCGCAATTTCGCGGAGGCCCTGCACGAATCGGCGGGCACTCCCGGTCCGGTAGCACGAGTCATTCACTCCGCCATCATTCGGCATGATTCCCCGCGCTCCGAGCTGCGTGAGATTGTCCAGGAGACAGGACAACTGGAGGTACCGAAGCTGGAGCGGTTCCTCGGCGTCCTCGCGACCATCGCCTTTCTAACCCCCGTGCTGGGTTTACTCGGAACGGTCGCAGGAATGATCGACGCCTTCGGCGCCATCTCATCCAATGGCGGCTACGCGACGGTGACAGAGCTTTCGACTGGCGTTTATAAGAGTCTCCTGACCACGGCCGCCGGACTGGTCGTGGCGGCGCCCACGTTTGTCGCGCACAGCTACCTCTCCTCGCGCGTGAACACGTTGATGCATGAAATGGAACGCGCCGGGATCGAAGTCGTGCACATGCTCACAGTCCCTGAACCGGCAGCCGACATCATCACCTTCCAGCAGCCCGCCGCGCTCGCGTCCGGAGAGCGCGATCGCCGCGCGGACCGATAATTCTCGCCAGCGCCCTCCGGCTGATGAAGCTCAACCGCACGAAGGAATATCACTTCGGCTGGCTCGCGGTCATTTCGATGGTCGATGTCGTGTTCCTCTTAATTTTCTTCCTGCTTCTCAGTTCGAACTTCATTCTTCAGCCTGGCATCTCCATCTCGCTACCCCTTTCGCGGTTCACGCTGGGGCCGCAGGTGAATCCGCAGATCATCAGCATTACCGGTGGCCCCGCACCCGCCGTTTATTTCCGCGATCAAAAGGTGTCACTCGAACAGCTCGGACCGCTGCTCGATTCGGCGCGGAACGAAGGGCGACCGGTAATCATCAAAGCGGATCGCCTCACGCCCTACGAAGCAGTGGTGGCGGTCACAAGTGCGGCGCTCGCGCATGGCATCACGTCGGTCTCGCTGGCGAGCGCGCCTTCGAAATGAGGGCGATCAAGACCGGCACGGCAGAATTCACGCCGCTCTTTGACTGGAGCCCTCCCCGCGGCCGCAAGCTTTCCCTGATCAGCTTCATCGCGGCATCCGTCGCGCTGCACGCGTTCTGCTTTTATGTCTTCCAGATCATTTATCCTCCGACGGTTGCTCTCCTCCCTCCGCCGGCGCGGGTCAATCTCATCACGTCCGACACCGAAGATGGACGGGTCCTCCTCCGCTGGGTCGAGTCGGAAGATCCCGCGCTCTCGTCGACCACACAGCGCGCTCCCGACGCGACCGCGTTCGAGCCGCCGGTGCCGGCCCACGTCCCCTCGTATTTCGACAGACAACCGGCCTTGAAAGAGGCGCCTCCCTATCACGCCGATCTGGGAATCCCGAGCTCGCGCCCTCCCGGTCCGGTCCCACTCCCACGCGCTCCCGCTGCGGCCGCTACGACCATTGCGGCGAAAACTCCCACGACCCTGAAATTTTCAGGCGACCTCGAGCGCTTGGGCACGCCGACCATTCCGTCTCTCCGCTTTAGTGCTTCCACAAAAGAGCCTCCGCGGGTTGCGCGCTTCCGCGTCGGAATCAGCTCTCGCGGTGATGTGCGCTACTGCTTTCTCCAGGAATCGTCGGGCGATTCAGCGCTCGACGGGCAAGCGCGAGGTGTTGTTATGCGTTGTCGCTTTGCCCCTACCGAAATTCGCGAATCGACTATCGAAAATTACCTGACCTGGGCCACGGCGGAAATCGAGTGGGGCAACGATCCCGCCTCTTCCCCCGATCCAAGCTCATCGCACGCACCATGATCCGTGTCAGCCTGACGGCACTGGTCACGATCTATCTGCTGGTTTTTCTTGCGGCGGTTTTTCTCCTCTGGATATTCGGGGAGTGGAATCGCCGCCGGCTCGAACGGCGGGCGTTGCGTTATCGATTGCGCTGTGTGATCTGCGCCTTTGAATTTGAAGATCGGACGCTCGCATTGCTTCCGCGGTGCCCGCGTTGCGGCAGCTTGAACGAACGATTTAAACCGGAGCAAATTTGATATGGGAATGTGGATTGGCAGAAATCGGAAGGCGCGCGTCACCTACGGGTTTGATGAAATCGCACTCGTGCCGGGCCGCGTTACGATCAATCCGAACGAGGTCAACACCCGCTTCCGGTTGCCAAGACGTGGAGAGGATCCGATCGAACTAAAAATTCCCATTCTCGCCAGCGCCATGGATGGAGTTGTTGATGTCCGCTTCGCGATTGAGATGAGCAAACTCGGCGGTCTGGCTGTTCTGAATCTGGAGGGAGTCCAAACGCGTTATAAAAATCCGCAGGAGGTCCTGCAAAAGATCGTCGACGCTGACAAATCGGAAATTACCGGGCTGCTCCAAAAGATTTATCAGGAGCCCGTGCAAGAAGACCTGATCGCGGCACGCATCCGTCAGATCAAGGATTCGGGCGCGACCGCCGCCGTCAGTTCTATTCCCCAGCGAGCGGAACAGTTCGGCGCCATTGCGCAGGAAGCCGGCGCCGACGTTTTCGTGGTGCAAAGCACCGTCTCAACGGTCGAACATATTTCCACCGAGTACAAGTCGCTCGATCTTGCGAAATTCTGCGGTGACATGCGCATCCCCGTGGTGGTTGGCAACACGGTCGGCTACGACGTCACGTTCGCGATCATGGAATGCGGGCCTGCGGCAGTCCTGATTGGCGTGGGACCAGGCGCGGCCTGCACTTCGCGCGGCGTCCTTGGGCTCGGCGTGCCGCAAGTCACGGCGACGGTCGACTGCGCGGCCGCACGCGACGCCTATTTCAAAAAGACCTCGCGTTATGTGCCGATTATCACTGACGGCGGCATGAGCAAAGGAGGCGACGTCTGCAAGGCCCTCGCTTGCGGCGCGGACGCCGTCATGGTTGGAAGCGCGTTTGCAAAGGCGCACGAGTCTCCCGGTTGCGGCTACCATTGGGGGATGGCGACCCCTCACGCGAACCTCCCGCGCGGCACGCGGATCAAAGTCGGCGCCACCGGCCCGCTCAAGCAGATCCTTTTCGGTCCCGCGGAAGTCGATGATGGCAGCCAAAACCTGATCGGCGCCATCACCACCTGCATGGGCAACGTCGGAGCGCGCGACATTTCGGAATTTCAGCAGACCGAAATTATCATCGCCCCGTCTATTAAAATTGAAGGCAAGCTGTTCCAGACGGTGCAAAGCGTCGGCATGGGAACGCGGTGAGAAGGCATATCTTCTTTGAATCCTCGAAAGGTTAAATCGTTGCCAAGCTCCTTCTCTCCTTTCACGATTTAACCAATCCCAGTTTCTCCCTATGAACGATCGCAGAGTAGTCATCACCGGTATGGGCGCCATCACGCCGGTCGGAAACGACGTCGCTACCTATTGGGACAATTTAAAGAACGGCGTCAGCGGCATCGGAATGGTCGATGCCTTCGATACGACCGGGTACGACTGCAAGATCGGCGGACAGGTCCGTAACTTCGATCCAAAAGACTTCTTTAAGAATCCGAAGGACGCGCGTCGCACCGATCGCTTCGCCCAACTGGCGATGGCCGCCGGTGTCATGGCCATGACTGACAGCGGGATCGACTTGGAGAAGGTCAACCGCGAACGCTTTGGGGTCATTGTTAGCAGTGGCATCGGCGGGCTGAAGACGCTCGAAGATCAGCACAGCAACCTGGTTTTCAAAGGCCCGACCCGCCTTTC
>Ga0136617_10004151_pt1 | contig 12959 bp, 15 predicted proteins | sample AntDrymUQ3222106_2_FD_129672 | JGI IMG/M metagenome (GOLD analysis project Ga0136617, IMG submission 129672) | Polar desert sand microbial communities from Dry Valleys, Antarctica - metaG UQ322 (21.06) | ecosystem: Environmental > Terrestrial > Soil > Desert | place: Antarctica: Dry Valley...
GCCCAGCCCAGCACGGTGGCGTAGGCCAGCGGCAGCTCCTCGTAGGCGCCGACGTGCACGGTCGTGGCGGCGTGGCCGCCGGCCACCTCGGCGACGGCCTCGGCGTCCGGGCCGACCGGGACGCCGAGCGCCACCGGGATCGCCTCGCCGAGGTCGAGCGGGAAGACGCCGAGCAGCCCGCCCTCCAGCGACCAGCCCTCGGCGCCGGCGCGGGCGACCGCCGCGCGGGCGAGCGCGCCGACTCCGGGGCCGATCGCCTCCACCGGCACCGTGCCGGTCGCGCCGCCGATGCGCACGGCGTGCTGGGCGGTCAGCGCCACCGTGTAGGGCAGCATCGCCGCGGCCCCGATCAACCGCTCGAGCGCGCGCAGGCTGGCCTCCTGCTCGGTGATCTCGCGCCGGACGCGCTCGTGCTGGGCGGCCAGCAGCGCGGCCACCGCCGCCGGATCGGAGGCGGCGAGCACGTCGCGGATCGCGGCCAGCGGCACGGCGAGCCCGCGCAGCAGGGCGATGATCGTGGCCGTGCGGACCTGGGCGCGCGCGTAGTAGCGGTAGCCGGAGTCCGGATCGACCCAGACCGGCTCCAGCAGGCCGTCGTCGGCGTAGCGGCGCAGCGCCTTGACGCTCAGCCGGCTCGCGCGGGCGAGTCGGCCGATCGGCATCAGGTCGTCGGGCGTCACGCCACCGGCCGGCGCAGGCGGGTGCGCAGGCGTTCGGGCTCGGTCGTGCGCGGGTCGTCGAGGTAGATCTCGTGGTGGCGGCCGCGCGGGTGCAGGCCCTGCTCGGCGATGAAGGCGTGCAGCGCCGCGATGGTCGGCGCCTCGGCCTCGTAGGGGCCGAGGTGGAGGATCTCGGCCACGCGGCCCTCGTCGAGTAGCTCGCGGCGCAGGGGCGCGGGCGGCGCCGGCGCACCCGCCTCGGGGGCCGGCACCATCAGCGTCCACTCCCAGGCGTCCGGAGACTCCAGGTCGAACTCGCCGCCGCCGTGCGAGCTCCACAGGCCCTCCAGCGGGGCGTCGGCGCCGAGGGCGGCGGAGAGCGCGCCGACGGCCTGCAGGAAGGCGGGCGTGCCGGCCGGCCCGGTGCCGTCGATCATGAGCATGGCCCGTGCGGGGGCGTCGAGCAGGGTGGGGGCGGTACGCGTGTCGGTCATGGCCCCGATCATGCGGTCTCCCCCGCCGGGAGAGTCAAGCGCCGCCGTCGAGGAGCGCCAGCAGCCCAGGCTCGTCGAGCACCGGCACCCCGAGCCGCTCGGCCTTCTCGAGCTTGGAGCCGGGCGACTCCCCGGCCACGACGTAGCTCGTCTTCTTCGAGACGGAGCTGGTCACGCGCCCGCCGGCGCCCAGGATCCGCTCGGTGGCCTGCTCGCGCGTGAGGTCGGGCAGCGTGCCGGTGAGGACGACCGTCTGACCGGAGAGCACGCCCTCGCCGGGCGGCGCCCCCTCGGCCTCGAGCTGCACGTGGGGGCGCAGGGCGTCGATCAGGCCACGCATCTGCGGATCGGCGAGCTGGTCGTGGATGAGCTGGGCGACGATCGGGCCGATGCCCGGCGTGTCGGCGATCTGCTCGGGCGAGGCGGCCAGCAGCGCGTCGATCCCGCGGAACTGCTGGGCCAGGTTGCGGCCCGTGACATCGCCGACGCCCTCGATCCCGATCGCGAAGAGGACCCGGCCGAAGGGGCGCTCGCGCGACATGGCGATGGCCCGGATGAGGTTGTCCGCCGAGATCTCGCCCACGCCGGGGAGCTCGAGCAGCTGCTCGCGGGTCAGCGCGTGGTAGCCGGCCGCCGTGCGAATCAGGCCCGCCTGCTGGAGCATGGCCACCTGCTTCTCGCCCAGACCGTCGACGTCCATCGCCGCCACGTAGTGCTTGAGCAGCTGCCAGCGGCGGTCGGGGCAGTCGCGGTTGGGGCACTTCGTGAACACCCGGCCCTCGTCCTTGACCGTCGGGGTGTCGCACACCGGGCAGCGGGCGGGCGGGCGCTCGGGCGGATTGCGGTCCTTGCGCTCCGCCGCGTGGGGGGCCGGCGAGAGCACCTGCGGGATCACGTCGCCGGCGCGCAGCACGATCACGTCGTCGCCGGCGCGGATGTCCTTGCGGGCCAGGTCCTCCTCGTTGTGCAGCGTGGCGAGCTTGACCGTCACGCCGCCCACGTGGACCGGCTCCAGCTGGGCGAACGGATGCAGGTCGCCGAACTTGCCCACGTTCCACATCACGGCGTGCAGGTGGGTCACCGCGGTCGTGGGCGGGAACTTCCACGCCACGGCCCAGCGCGGGTCGCGCCCGACCACACCGAGTCGGCGCTGCAGCTCGAGGTCGTCGACCTTGACCACCACACCGTCGATCTCGAAGTCGAGCGCCCCGCGGCGCTCCTGCCAGGCCTCGCACTGGGCCACGACGTCGTCCTCGGTGGTGAGCGTCTTGACGTCGCCGTTGACGCGGAAGCCGTGCGCCCGGAGCCAGTCCAAGCCCTCGGAATGGCTCCCGAAGCGAATGCCCTCCGTCTTGCCGATCCCGTAGCACCACATCGAGAGCGGGCGGTCGGCGGCCAGCGCGGGGTCGAGCTGGCGGATCGTGCCCGCCGCCGAGTTGCGCGGGTTCATGAAGGTGGAGAGGCCGCGTTCCGCCCGCCGCTCGTTGAGCGCGGTGAAGTCGCTGAGCGCCATGTAGACCTCGCCGCGGATCTCGATCGACGGCGGCGCGTCGTCGAAGCGCAGGGGAATCGAGGGGATCGTGCGCAGGTTGTGGGTGACGTCCTCGCCGACCTCGCCGTTGCCGCGCGTGGCGCCGCGCTCGAGCACGCCGTCGCGGTAGATCAGCGAGATGGCCAGGCCGTCGATCTTCGGCTCGGCGACGTACTCGAAGGCGGGATCCTCGATCCCCTCGCGCGCGAGGTGCGAGCGCATGCGCGCGATCCATGCCCGCAGCTCCTCGGACGAGCGGGCGTTGGCGAGTGAGAAGAGCGGCTGCGGGTGGCGGACCTTCTCGAGCTTGGAGACCGGCTCCGCGCCGACGCGCTGGGTCGGCGAGTCGGGCGTGAGCAGCTCGGGGTGCTCGGCCTCGATCCCGCGCAGCTCGTCGAGCAGCGCGTCGTAGGCGTCGTCGCCGATCTCGGGATCGTCGAGGACGTAGTAGCGGTGGCCGTGGTGCTCGAGCTGCTCGCGCAGCTCGGTGATCCGCTGCTCGAGCTTGCTCACTCCACCTCCCGCGCGGCCGGTCCCAGCAGCCGCGCGAGGTCGCGAGCGGCCAACGTCTCGATCCCCGGCTCGTCGGTCAGATCGAAGTGCAGCGGCGTCACCGCGATGCGGCCCTCAGAGACGGCGGCGAGGTCGGTGCCGTCTTCGTGGCGGTAGCCGGGCGCGTCGTTGTAGATCCGGTAGCGGCGCCGGCCGCCCTCCTGCTCCTGCAGGACCAGCTCGTCGCGATAGATCCGCTTGCCCAGCCGGGCGACCTCCACGCCGCCGACCTCCCCGGCGGGCACGTTGACGTTGAGCAGCGTGCCGCCTGGCAGCGGGACGGCCTCGAGCTCCTCCACCATGCGCGCCGCGAAGGCGGCGGCGGCCGTGAAGTCGAACACGCGGCCGAGCCGGAAGTCCATCTCGCCGGCGTCGGACTGCTGGGAGACGGCGACCGCGGGCAGCCCGAGCAGGATCCCCTCCAGCGCGGCGGCGACCGTTCCCGAGTAGGTGATGTCGTCGCCGAGGTTGGAGCCGTGGTTGATGCCCGAGACGATCAGGTCGGCCTCGAAGCCCTCCACGAGGCCGAGCGCGGCGAAGCGCACGCAGTCCACGGGCGTCCCGTCGGTGGCGTAGCCCACTGTGCCGTCGCCGAAGTCGACCTCCTCGACCAGCAGCGGGCGCCGGGTGGTGATGCCCCGGCCGATCGCCGAGCGGTTGGAGTCGGGTGCGATGACGGCGAGCTCGAGCCCGTCGACCTCCAGCAGCGCCTTGCGCAGCGCCAGCAGCCCCTCGGCCTCGATGCCGTCGTCGTTCGTCAGCAGGACCCGCACGCCGGTGCAGGATATTCCGCTAGTAGTTCCCGGAGATCCGGTCCCAGGCGCGGCGCAGCTTGCCGCCCGCGCCGGGCTCGTCGTTGCCGGGATCGACGACCGCGGGGTTCTCGCTCGGCTCGGGCAGCGCGGCGGCGCCCGCCGCGTCGACGGTGAGGACGACGCCGCGCACGTGGAGCCGGTCGATCAGCTGCGCGTCGGCGAAGCGGTGCCCGCCGGGACCGCGGCTCGTGTCGATCACCAGCCCGTCGAAGATGTCGGACTCGGCGTCGGCGAGCACGTGGGCCACGGTGCCGACCTCCGCGCCGTCGGCGCTGAACACCGGCACGCCCGCGGGCAGCTCGAGGTAGGAGGTGGGATCGCCGAGGTCGGGCATCGCGCCGCGCCCAGTATGCCGCGCCGGTGCCGCCAACTGCAACAACTGCGCTTTGAGGCAGTGACAGTTCTCAGCCCCACGGCGACGCGGTCAGCGGGCGAGGTGATGATGGCGCGCATGGACGCCAGCCAATGTCACCCGCTGCCGGATCGCCGCGACGTTGACCGCGGTGTCGCCGGCCAGCGTCACCCGCTGCCGGATCGCCGTGACGTTGACCGCGGTGTCGCCGGCCAACGTCACCCGCCGTCTGATCGCGGCGACGTTGACCGCGCTGACGCCGGTCAACGTCATCCGCCGCCGGGCCGGCGTGACGTTCACGTCGATTGGCGGCTCGCGGAGCTCGCGGCGCGGAGCGAGGGTGTCGTGGATCGCGCCCAGCTGATTGCTCTCGGATTGACGAGCGACGCCATCGACCGCCGCACTCGGACCGGGCGGCTGCACATCCTCCACCGCGGGGTCTACGCCGTCGGCCATCCCGCAGTCACCGAACGCGGCCGGGCGCTCGCCGCCCTCCGCGCCGGCGGGCCGCGCGCCCACCTGAGCCATGGCAGCGCGGCGTGGGCGTGGCGGATCGCCGACCGGCTCGAGGATCCGCTCGAGCTGTCGCTCACCAGCGGCGCGCGCCGGTCGCGAGCCGGCGTGACGATCCACCGGACCAGACTGCAGGCGGGGGACGTCGGGGCCCGGGCCGGCCTGCGCGTCACCACGCCGCTGCGCACCCTGACCGACCTCGGTACGAGCTTGACCGGCCGCCGGTTCGAGCGCCTGTGCTCCGAGGCCGCGTTCCTCAAGCTGGTCACCGCGCAACAGCTTGAGGCGGCTGGACTCGTCCCTGCGGCTCCCACGAGGAGCGAGCTCGAGGTCAAGATGCTGGAGCTCGTGCGCGCCGCCGGCCTTCCGCTGCCTCAGGTCAATCGTCCCCTGCCTCCGTTCACGCCTGACTTCACCTGGCCCGAGGAGCGCGTGATCGTGGAGACGGACGGCTGGGAGGCGCACGGCCACCGCCTTGCGTTCGAGCGCGACCGCGCTCGCGACGCCGTCCTCCACGCGAACGGCTACGTCGTCCTGCGATTCACCTGGCGCCAGCTCAACGAGGAGCCGTTCATGGTGGTGGCGCGCATCGCGCAGGTGCTGGCGCAGCGCCGAACGGGGCAAGTACCCCGCGCACCGCTGACTGCCACCGGACCGCCGCCATGAGCCCACGGAGCCGAACCGCCCCACCACCCACTCCTCACCGGCGCCGTTGACCGGGAGCCCTGAAGCCTGCCCCAGAGCCACCCACTTCCCGCACCGCACCGTTGACCGGGAGCCCTGAAGCCTGCCCCAGAGCCACTCATCCTCCCGCACCGGCGCCGTCGACCGGGGGCTCTCGACCCCACCCAGAGCCACCCACGTCCCGCACCGGCGCCGTTGACCGGAAGCCCGAGCCGCCGCCGGCGTGGGATGCTCTCCCAATGCTTCCCGGCCAGGCGACCCGAGCGCGGCGCGCGGACGAGCGCAGCGGGCCTAGCGAGGTCGGGGAGGAGCCCGACCCGCGGTTCACCTTCGCCAACGAGCGGACCTTCCTGGCCTGGAACCGGACCGCCCTGGGGCTGATCGCGGCCGGCGCAGCCGCGGCGGCGTTCCTGGAGTCGGGCCTGAGCGGCGGGCGGCTCGTGGTGGCGCTGCCGCTGATCGTGCTCGGCGCGGTGCTCGGGGTGTTCTCCTTCCGCCACTGGGAGGCCAACGAGCGCGCGATGCGCCTGGGCGAGCCGCTGCCGTCCACGCGCATGCCGCGCGTGCTGGCGCTCGCCATCGCCGTGATGGCCCTCGTCACGGCGGTCCTCGTCGTCGCCGATCTGGTGGCGGAGTGAGTTCAGGGCTGGCGCAGCAGCGCACGTCCCTCGCCTGGACGCGGTCGGCGCTGGCCATCCTGGCCATCGGCGCCGCGCTGGTGAAGGCGGCGTGGGAGGCCCGCGCCCCGGTGCTCGTGGCCGCGTCGGCAGCCGTCCTGCTCGTCCTCGCCGGCCTGGTCTGGTGGGCCGGGGAGCGCGAGGACCGCCGGCGGCGGACCGGGACGGGCCCAGCGGCGGCGCGCGCGAGCCGGCCGCTCCTGCTCCTGCTGCCCGTGGCGTCGGTGATCAGCGCCCTGATGGCTCTCGCCGTCGCGCTCTCGACGGGCCACTAGATGCCACGGTTCGGGAAGCGCGCGGACACCGTGGTGCATCAGGAGGAGCCGTTCAACGCGGAGCCGTCACGCGGCGCGCTGGCCGAGTCGGCGATCACCGCGCACGACGCGTTCTACGTGCGCAATCACGCGCCGGTCCCTGAGGTCGACCCGCGGGCGTGGCGACTGCGCGTCGGCGGCCTGGTGGGAGCCGCGCTGGAGCTCTCGCTCGACGACCTGCGCGGCGGGCGCTTCGAGCTTCACGAGCTGCCCGCGACGCTGCAGTGCGCCGGCAACCGGCGCTCCGGGCTCTTCGGGGTCAAGGCGATCCCGGACGAGGCGCCGTGGGGCCCGTGCGCCACGGGCACCGCGCGCTGGGCGGGCGTGCGCCTGGCCGACGTGCTCGCCGCAACGGCTCCCGCGGCCGAGGCCCGCCACGTCGCCTTCGTGGCCGCCGACGCATGCGCGGAGGCCGACCCGCCCCAGCGCTACGGCGCGTCGATCCCGCTCGCCAAGGCCCGACGTCCCGAGGTCCTGTTGGCCTGGGCCATGAACGGCGCCCCGCTGCCCGCGGCGCACGGCGCGCCGCTGCGGGTGGTGGTGCCGGGCTACATCGGGGCGCGCAGCGTCAAGTGGGTGGACCGGATCGAGCTGCGCGCCGAGCCGTGGGACGGCTACTTCCAGGCCACCGCCTACCGACTGCTCCCGCCTGAGGGCGTGCCGGCGCCCGGCGTGGGTGTCCCGCTCGGCGAGGTCGCCTTGAACGCCGACGTGCTGGTGCCCGGCGACGGCGCCTCGGTGCCGGCCGGGGCGGTGCGCGTGAGCGGCTACGCCTTCGCGGGCGGCGAGCGCCACGTCGTGCGCGTGGACGTCTCGGCGGACGGCGGCGCGACCTGGAGCCAGGCCCGCTTGGGCGACGACCTCGGCCGCTGGGCGTGGCGGCTGTGGGAGACCGAGCTGGAGCTCGCGCCCGGCCGCCACGAGCTCGCCGTCCGGGCCTGGGACAGCGCGGCCGCGACCCAGCCCGAGGACCCGGCCACGGTCTGGAACCCGAAGGGCTACGTCAACAACGCGTGGGGCCGCATCACGGTCACGGCGGTGGCGGGGGCGGATAGCGCACCGACTCCAGGTAGAGGCCGTGCGGAGGTGCCGTGGCGCCCGCCTGCGAGCGCGGGCGGCCGCGCAGCAGGCGGGTGAAGTCGCCGGCGCTGCGGCGGCCGGAGCCGACCTCGAGCATCGTCCCCACCAGGACGCGGTTCATGTGGCGCAGGAAGCTGTCGGCCTCGATCCGGAACACGAGCACGTCGCCGTCGGCCCGGGTCCAGGACGCGTGCCGCACCTCGCGCACGAAGTGACGGTGCCGAGTCTCGGTCGGCGTGAAGGCGGTGAAGTCGCGCGCGCCGGCCAGCGCCGCCGCGCAGGCCTCCAGCGCCGCCACGTCGAGCGCACGGGGCCACCACAGCGCGCGGCCCTGCTCGAACGGCGAGCGCGCCCGCCGGGCCAGGATCCGGTAGGCGTAGGTCCGGCTGACCGCGTCGTAGCGGGCGGAGAACCCGTCCGGCGCCGCGGACGCCTCCAGCACCGCGATCTCGTACGGCAACAGGGTGTTGACCGACCGGACCGCGGGCGGCGGTCCGGGGAGGGAGACCACCTGGCCGAGCGCGTGCACGCCGGCGTCGGTCCGCCCCGCCGCCGTCAGCGCGACCGGCGCGCGCAGCACCGTCTCGAGCGCGCGCGAGAGCTCGCCGGCCACGGTCCGCCGGCCGGGTTGCGCGGCCCAGCCGGCGAACGGGCCGCCGTGGTACGCAACCGTGAGCTTCGTATGCACGGGAGATGAATGGTGCGGCTTACTCACCCTCGCAAGCTCGGGGTGAGCGCCTCGCTTACACCAGTTCCAGGTACACGAGCTCCGTGGCGTCACCGGGACGCGGGCCGAGCTTGAGGATCCGCGTGTAGCCGCCCGGGCGCTCCGCGTAGCGGGGCGCGATCTCGTCGAACAGCTTGTAGATCACGCCCTTGTCGGGGTGCTGGAGGGTGGACATCGCCTGGCGGCGCGCGTGCAGGTCGCCCTCCTTGGCCAGCGTGATCAGCTTCTCGAGCTCCGGCTTGACCGCCTTGGCCTTGGCCTCGGTGGTCTTGATCCGCTCGTGGTCGATCACCTCGACGCACAGGTTCGCCAGCAGCGACTTGCGGTGCGCCGAGTCGCGCGAGAGCTTGTGACGGGTCTTCTGGTGGCGCATCGCTCAGTCCGTGCGCAGGCCGAGCCCGCGCTGCGACAGCGTCTCCACGACCTCGTCGATCGACTTCTTGCCGAAGTTCGGGATCGCCGCCAGCTCGCCCTCGGACTTGCCGATCAGGTCGCCGACGGTCTGGATCCCCGCGCGCTTGAGGCAGTTGTACGAGCGCACGCCCAGCTCGAGCTCCTCGATCAGGATGTCGTCCATCGGGCTGGCGCCCGGGCGCCCCGCGGCGCCCGCCAGCGTACCCGCGCTCGCACCGCCGGCGCCGTTCTCCAGGGCCGAGACGCCGCCCGGGCCGGCGCGCAGCTCCTCGATCCGGTCTTCGTCGGTGAAGATCGAGAGCGAGGAGATGAGGATCTCGGCCGCCTCGCGCAGCGCGGCCTGGGGGTCGATCGAGCCGTCGGTCTCGATGTCGAGCGTCAGCTTGTCGAAGTCGGTGCGCTGCCCCACGCGCGCCCCCTCGACCGAGTACGCCACGCGGCGCACGGGCGAGAAGATCGAGTCGATCGGGATCACGCCGATCGGCTGGTCGGGAGACTTGTTGTCCTCCGCCGGGCGGTAGCCGCGACCGCGGCCGATGGTGAGGTAGAGCTCGAGCTTGGCCTTCTTCTCCAGCGTGGCGATGTGCGCCTCGGGGTTGAGGATCTCCACGCCGGACGGCAGGTCGATGTCGGCCGCGGTGATCTCGCCAGGGCCGGTGACCACGAGCGGCGCCTCGACCTCGGTGGCGTCGGAGTGCATCCGGCACACGATGCCCTTGAGGTTGAGCACGATGTCCGTCACGTCCTCGGACACGCCGCGAATGGTCGAGAACTCGTGCGCGACGCCCTCGATCCGCACGGACGTCACCGCCGCCCCGGCCAGCGAGGCGAGCAGCACGCGCCGCAGCGAGTTGCCGAACGTATAGCCGAAGCCGCGATCGAGCGGCTCCACGGTGAAGGAGCCGCGATTCTCCTCGACCGACTCGGCGGTGATGCGGGGGATCTGGAAGTCGAGCATCAGGGTCCTAACGTCGTCACTTGAACTTGGGAGCCCGCCCCCGGCGCGCAACCCCGCGAGCGGGTTGGCGCCAGGACACGCGCGAAGCCTTACTTGGAGTACAGCTCGACGATGAGCTGCTCCTGCACCGGCGCGGCGATCTCCGCGCGCTCGGGCTTGCGCAGCACCTTCGCCGTCAACGCGTCGTGGTCGGCCTGCAGCCAGGCGGGCACCTGGGCGACGAGCTCCGTGGCGTCGCGGATGACCTGGTTGGCCCCCGTGTCGGCCTTGATGGCGATCACGTCGTTCGCCCGCACCTGGTAGCTCGGGATGTCCACGCGGCGCCCGTTGACCGTCCAGTGGCCGTGCAGGATGAGCTGCCGGGCCTGGCGGCGCGAGGCGGCGAAGCCGAGCCGCACGAGCACGTTGTCGAAGCGGCACTCGAGCATCCGCAGCAGGTTCTCGCCGGTGATCCCCGGCTGCCGCGACGCCTTGGCGTAGTAGGTCCGGAACTGCTTCTCGAGCACGCCGTAGTAGCGGCGCGCCTTCTGCTTCTCGCGCAGCTGCACCCGGTACTCGGACTGCTTCTGGCGGCCCCGGCCGTGCTCGCCGGGCGGATAGGAGCGGCGCTCGACGCCGCACTTGTCGGTCAGGCAGCGCTCGCCCTTGAGGAACAGCTTCTGTCCCTCGCGGCGGCACTGCTTGCACTGGGGAGAGGTGTCGCGTGCCATGGAATCAGACCCTGCGCCGCTTGCGGGGGCGGCAGCCGTTGTGTGCCTGCGGAGTGACGTCGCGCACGCCGGTGACCTCGAGGCCGGCGGCCTGCAGCGACCGGATCGCGGTCTCGCGGCCCGAGCCCGGGCCCTTCACGAAGACCTCGACCTTCTGCATGCCCTGCTCGATGCCCTTGCGCGCGGCGGCGTCCGCCGTCACCTGGGCCGCGAAGGGGGTGGACTTGCGGGAGCCCTTGAAGCCGGCGCCGCCGGCGGACTCCCACGCGATGACGTTGCCCTCGCGGTCGGTGAGCGCGACGATCGTGTTGTTGAAGGACGTCTTGATGTGGGCCTGGCCGATCGGGATGTTCTTCTTGACCTTGCGGCGGCCGCGCTGCGGGCGGCGGGGAGCGGGACTCACCTACTTCTTCCCCGCCTTCTTCTTGCCGGCGACCGACATGCGCTTGGGACCCTTGCGCGTGCGCGCGTTCGTCTTGGTGTTCTGCCCGCGCACGGGCAGGCCGCGCCGGTGGCGCATGCCGCGGTAGCAGCCGATCTCCATCAGGCGCTTGATCGCCTGCGAGCGCTCGCGCCGCAGATCGCCCTCGACCGCGTAGTCGGTGTCGATCAGGTCGCGCAGCTTGGAGACCTCGTCGTCGGTCAGGTCGCGCACGTAGGTGTCGGGGCTGATGCCCAGCTGCGCGAGCATCTGGTTGGACGTGGGGCGACCGACCCCGTAGACGTACGTAAGGCCGATCTCGACGCGCTTGTTGAGGGGGATGTTGACCCCGGCGATGCGAGCCATCGGCGCCTAGCCCTGCCGCTGCTTGTGGCGGGGGTTCTGGCAGATCACGAGGACGCGTCCGTGCCGGCGGATGATCTTGCACTTCTCGCACATCGGCTTGACCGACGGTCGTACCTTCATGGTCCCTTTCGGTGGTTGAGCCGGAGGGAGTGGCTCTGGCTGCCGTGACGGCCGCCGCTACCATCCCGCGGGTCGGACTGGCACGCCGAGACTCAGCGGCCCCAGACGCGACCAGCGAGTATAGCGCCCACCGCTGCTCGCCCGCCCGGTGGCCGGACCCGCCGCACCGTCTTCGAGTTCGACCGCGTGGACACCGCGCGACGGGCCGATTCGGACCGCCGGGAGGTTGTCCGCGGCCGCTCGCGGCGCGACGCTGTCCGGGCAGGTCCTCCTCGGATACCGGCGGGCGCCGCTCGGACGGGGCGGCGCCCGCCGTCCGATCCGCGGGCGGCGCCGCGCCGCCGTCATCATGCGCCGATGCGGCTCCGGCTCGGTCTCGCGCTCGTCCTGCTCTGCCCCGCGCCGGCCGCTGCTACCCAAACGACTTCGTCGTCGGGCACAGGCGACCCGCTGGCCGACCACTCGCCGGTGGTGGTCCACGCGCGTGGCGACCGCTCGCCGCTGACCTCCGTGCGGGCCTTCGCGGGCCGGGTTCCCGGTGTGCGCCGCGGCCGCGTGCGGCCCACGATCTACGGGCGCCGGGTGGGCCCCTGGTTGCAGTACTGGCTGTTCTTCGCCGGCAACGGGCAGGACCGCGGCGTGCTGCGCACCGGCCGGCACGAGGGCGATTGGGAGCTGCTGCAGTACCGGCTGCGCGGCGGACGCGTGGTGCAGGGCGTCTACAGCCAGCATGCGGGCGCCGAGCGCTGCGGCCGCGGACCGCTCCGGTTCGCGGGCCGGCGACCGGTCGCCTACCTGGCCCACGGCTCGCACGCCGCCTACTTCGTCCCCGGGCTGCGCGATCGGATGTGGCCCGATCCCAACGACGAGGCCGACGGGCGCGGGCGCCGGATGCGACCACGGCTGGTGCGGATCTCGACGGACGACCCGCCGTGGATGCGCCACCGTGGCTCGTGGGGCGGGAGCCGCGCGGGCTGGGTGCCGGGCGAGATGGACTCCCCGCGAGGTCCGGCGTTTCAACCCCATGGTCGCTGGTCCGACGCGGCCGGCTGGGCGGCCGCGGCCCGGCCGTGCCGGGGGCGCCGGTGCGACGCGCGCGGCGAGTGCGACGGAGGGGAGACCGCGGTGGCCGCCGGGCTGGCCGGCGGGAGCCTGCTGGCGGCGCTGCTGGCCGCCCGCCGCCGGGTGCGGCGCCGCGCCCCTGCCTCGTCCTGAGGCCTCGTCACCGGCCTTCGGCCTCGGCGATCGCAGCGCGCTCTCGCTGCCCGCCGGCGCCGGCGCCACGAGCCCCGTGATGTGCGTGAACCTGGACTACCCGACCTTCCGCCTGCCGGTCCGGTCGCTCGACCCCCAGGGGCAGGCCGACCTGATCATCGAGGTCCGGTATCCGAAGGGAGCGGACAAGTCCTGGAAGGGCGTGCGCACCGAGAGCGGCAAGGCGGCCGAGGGCTGGCGCCTGACGTCCGACATCGACCTCAAGCCCGACACCTGGGGCAGCACGAACGACTGGCGCCACGTGGAGCTGCGCTTCACCACGAAGGCGAAGCCCGGCGCCCCGGGCTGGCTGATCGA
>Ga0136617_10004152_pt1 | contig 12957 bp, 8 predicted proteins | sample AntDrymUQ3222106_2_FD_129672 | JGI IMG/M metagenome (GOLD analysis project Ga0136617, IMG submission 129672) | Polar desert sand microbial communities from Dry Valleys, Antarctica - metaG UQ322 (21.06) | ecosystem: Environmental > Terrestrial > Soil > Desert | place: Antarctica: Dry Valley...
ACTTCCTTGTCGCCGGCACCGTCGCGGCTCTCGTGCTCGGTGTGGGCGGCACCCAGCTCCTCCCCGGTGGGGCACCCCGGGCGAGCGCAAACGGACTGACCGGCTACAGCGGCTGCGACGAGCTGCTCGCCCACTACCGGGCCGAGCTGAAGCGCGCGGCCACGGCGTACGGGATCGGCTTCGGCTACGGCGGGATCGAGGACGCCGCCTCCCCCGCGGCCGCGGGCGCCGCGGAGCGCACCGCCGGCGGCGGGCCGGACGCGGTCGGCAGCGGACCGTCGGGCACCAACGTGCAGGAGCAAGGGGTCGACGAGCCAGACATGGCGAAGCTGCAGGACGGCCGCCTCGTGGTGCTCACCGGCAACCGGGTCCGGATCCTGAGCGCGGACGCCCAGCCACGCGTGCTCGGCTCGATGCGCATCGGCGGGGATCAGACGTACGGCGGGGAGCTGCTGCTCGACGGCGACCGCGCCGTGGCCCTGGTCCCGGGATGGCGCGCCGACCCGTTGCCGCAGAAGGGCACCTCGAGCGGCATCGCGGAGGACTCGCGGCTCTACCTACCGGGGACGCCCACCACCCGGGTCCTCCTCCTCGACGTCTCGACCGACAAGCCGCGCTTGATCGAGGACGCCACGTACGACGCGCAGTACGTCAGCGCGCGCCTCGTGAACGGCACCATCCGCCTGGTCACCACCACGCGGCCGCAGCCGCCGGTCTACCACCCGAACGGCCCGGCCATGTCGGAGCGGAAGGCCCTCGCGACCAACCGGCGCCTCGCCGGCACCGTGAAGCTTGCCGACGTCCTTCCGCAGGTGGTCCGCAGGAATGCCAGCGGCAAGGTCCTCCAGCGCGGCAAGGCCGTCAGCTGCACGAAGACGTACCACGCCCGCACGCCGAACGGCGTGAGCACTCTGCTCGTCACCACGCTGCGACCGTCGGACGGGCTCGCCGCCACGGACAGCACTGCCGTCACCACCGACGGCGACCTCGTCTACGCCTCCGCGGACCGGCTCTATGTGGCCACCAGCCGCTGGGGGACGGTCGGCCCGGTGATGCCGATGCTCAGGTCAGGGGCGCCAACAGTCCAACCGAAGTTCGACGAGGTCACCACCGAGCTGCACGGATTCGACATCTCGTCCGCGACCACGACCCGCTACGTCGGGTCCGGCTCCGTCCCCGGCTACGTCCTCGGCCGATGGGCGCTTTCCCACCACGAAGGTGCCCTGCGCGTGGCGACCACCCGTCAGCCCCCGTGGGACGGTGAGGGGGTCGGCAAGACCTCATCGATGGTCGTCAAGCTCGAGGAGCGCGACGGCGACCTCGTGGAAACCGGCCGGGTCGGCGGACTGGGCAGGACCGAGCAGATCCGCGCCGTGCGCTACTTCGGCGACATCGCCGCGGTAGTGACGTTCCGCCAGACCGACCCGCTCTACCTGGTCGACCTGTCCGGCAAGCCACGGGTGCTCGGCGAGCTCAAGATCCCCGGGTTCTCCACCTACCTGCACCCGATCGGCGACGGACTGCTGCTCGGTCTCGGCCAGGACGCCGACAAGAACGGCACCGTCACCGGCGTACAGGCCTCTGTCTTCGACATCTCCGACCTCAGCAAGCCGATCCAGGTCGACCGGCTGCGTCTCGGTCAGGGCTACTCCCCTGCCCTGGATGACTCCCGGGCCTTCACCTACGACCCCGACCGCCGGCTCGCCACCTTCGCGTTCACGAGCTACAGCTTCACCAAGGTCGAGAGTGAGATCTCGACCGCCCTCGGCATCATCGTCGACGAGGACGGGAGCCTGCGCGAGGCGGGCCGGATGCCGATCGACCCCGGCGTCTGGTCCGCGCGGGTGCTCGTCGACGACGACCAGCTCTTCGCGGTGGGCGAGAGCGGCGTCGTCGCCGGTGCCGCCGACACGATGACACGCACCGGGTCAGTCCGATTCTGACACTCGGTCAGCGGTGCCGGTCCGCCGCCTGCTGCACGCGTTCGACGTACTGCGCCCACCACTCGGCGTCGCCCATCTCGTCGTGGTCGCGACCGGCCCGCCCGTCGATCATCTCGCGCACGATGTCTGCGTGACCTGCGTGCTGCGCCGTCTCGGCCACGAGGCGCACCACCAACGACCCGAACGTCGTCTCCCGCCGCTCCTCGGGCCACCACGCCACCCTTGCCGGCGCGTCGAGGGCCAGCAGCTCGATCGACTCGTCGGAGTGCTGCCAGGCCGCCCGGTAGAGGGCAACCAGCTCCTCCCGGGTCTCTTCTGACCTGGCCCACATGTCGGCGCTGTCCCAGACCGACTCATCCTCGTACCACGGCAGCCGGACCGGGGACGGACGCCCGACCGAGTCGCCCAGGTAACCGAGCTCGACGCCCGCGAGGTGCTTGACCAGCCCGAGCAGGTTCGTGGCACTGGGCGTGACCGGGCGGCGGACGTCGTAGTCGCTCAGACCGTCCATCGCCCGGAGCACACTCTCCCGCGACTGCTGGAGGTAGCGGTGCAGGTCAGCGGCCAGACCGCGCATCAAGGGCTGCGTCCCAACGTGGCGAGCAGCTTGTCCTGCTCGGAGGCGTCGTCCGCGACAGGAACAGCCGGTCCGCAGACCCCACCCATCCGCAGGTTGTCGCCGAGGCTCTCGACGAATTCGGAGTTGCGGGTGACCGCCTCCTCCGGCAGCTTCTCGTCTTGGCCAGTGGCGCGGGCGATATCCCAGCCGTGGATGAGCAGGTCAAGGCCGAGGAACTTGTCGACGGTCTTCTCCACGCTCGTGCGCCCGAACATTCCGTCGTACTCCATGCCCGCCCGAGCCGGTTCGTCGAGCAGCGCCTGCATGGCGTCACGCGCCTCCACCCAGGCCGCGTGCGGGTCGTCCTGGACCGACTTCTCGAAGACCAGCGGGTGACCGGCGTGGCCCGGCATGTCGCGGTGCGAGTCGATCAGGTGCTGGAGCACGTCGCGGGCGGTCCAGTCCTCACACGGTGAGGGGTCATCCCACCGCCCCGCCGGGACGGCGTCCACCCGCCGGGTGAGCTCGCGGGCAAGAGCGCTATACCGCCCGGAGATCTCGCTCATGGCAACCACCCTGTCAGAGGAAGTCGACATCGGCGAAGGGCTTCCCGGCGGACAGCCGGGCATATCCGGGACCGCGGTCGAAGAACGGCTCCTCCCCGGTACGACGGGCACGCACCTCTATGCGGAGGGCGTCGGTGGCCGGCCCGTCGAGAGACACCGACCCGTCGACGACCGACAGCACCACCCCGTAGTCATCGCGGGCGCCCTCGCCGCTGACCTTGCCCCACTGCACGTCCCGCACCACCGCAGCCGGGTCGCGCTCGAGGGGATCGCCCCAACCGCCACCACCCGTCGTACGGATCCGGATCGTCTCTCCCGCGCGCACCGGCTCGGCGTCGGCGAGCGCATCGACCTCGCGCTCGGCCGGCCCGCCCGGGTCGATGGTGACCTGGAACGACCGGCCCGCCCTGCCGCCCTTCACCCCCCAACAGGCCAAGATCGAGCGGTCCGCGATCGACATGAAGTGGGCGTCCTTGCGCATCCGGATGTGCTTCTCGTAGCCGAGGCCGCCGCGGAACTCCCCCGGCCCGCCGGAGTCGGCGAACAGGCCGAGCCGCTCGACGAAGAACGGGAACCGCGACTCGGTGAACTCCGTCGGCAAGTTGCGCGAGTCGGGCACCACGTGGATGGTGTCCTCGCCGTCGGCGTAGTAGCGCCCGCCCGAGCCGCCGCCGAGCACCTCGCGCATCAGGTAGGGCTCGCCGTCCAGATCCGAGCCGTAGACCCCGGTGTAGCGGATCGTCTCCTGGTCGGCCGGCATCCGCCCGTCGACGGCCTTGGCCACCACCCCGGCCAGCACCCCGAGCAGCCGCAGGATGACGAACGTGCGCGCGTTGGTGGGGGCCGGGAAGATCGGCGTCAGCAGCGTGCCCTTGGGCGGAAACCGCATCTCGATCAGCGGCACAATGCCCTCGTTGACGTCGAGCTCGGCCATCCGCTCGGGTGTGTCCGCGAGGTTGCGCAGCACCGGGGCGAGCCACTTGGCCAGGAAGTTGCCGTCAGCGTAGTCGCCGCAGTGGTTGATCGGCCCCTTCGCCTGCGGCGACGTGCCGGTGAAGTCCAGCACCAGCTTGCCGCCGTCGTCGCTGGTCTTGGTCATGGTGATGCGCTGCGCATGCAGCCGCGGCTCGTCGACGCCGTCGTGCTCGGCGTAGTCCTCCCACACGTACTCGCCGTCGGGGATCTTGGACAGGATCTCGCGCCGGTAGGTCTCGGTGGTCTTGTCGATGATCGCGTCGAAGCACGCATCCACGGTCCCCCGGCCGTAGCGGTCGAACATCTCGGTGAGCCGGCGCGACCCCATCAGGCAGGCCGAGCACTCGGCGTCGAGGTCGGCAGCGAGCGAGTCGGGCATCCGGGAGTTGCGCGTCATGATGCGCAGCGCCGCCTGGTTGGGCACGCCCCGGTCCCACAGCTTGATCGGCGGCACCATCAGGCCCTCCTCGAACACCGAGGTGGCGTGCGAGGGCATCGACCCGGGCACCGCACCGCCGATGTCGTCGTGGTGGCCGAACGCCTGCACGAACGCGACAACCGCATAGCCGCCGGGCGCCGACGCGTCCTCGACGAACACCGGCACCGTGACGCACAGGTCCGGCAGGTGGCCGATGCCGCCCTCGGACTCGTAGACGTCGTTGTGGAAGAACACGTCCCCCGGGCGCATCGCCTCCACCGGGAAGTCGCGGACGATCGGATGCACGAGAGCGGAGTAGGACCGTCCGGTCAGCTTGCGCAGCTTCGCGTCGTGGATGCCGGCACGGAAGTCGTGGGCGTCGCGGATCATCGGTGACCGGGCGGTGCGTCCGATCGCGGTCTCCACCTCCATCTCGATCGAGGCGAGCGAGCCCTCCACGATCTCGACCACGATCGGGTCGACGCCCTTGCTCATCGCTCCCCCTCGCGCGTCACCAGGATGTTGCCGAACCCGTCGATGCGCGCCATGAAGCCCGGGTGCACGGGCACCGTCGAGCCGAACTCCTCGATGATCGCTGGGCCTTCGATCGTGTCGTCCGGGGCCAGGTCCGGGCGCCAGAACACCGCCGTGTCGACCCAGGAGTCGAAGAAGACAGGCCGGGTGCCGGTGCAGGCCCTGCCCGCGTCGCCTTCGGCGTGCGGGAGCTCGCGCAGCTCGGGCCGGGCGATCGGCCCGATGCCGGAGACCCGCACGTTGACCCACTCCAACGGCTGGCGCGGGTCGTCGGCGAACGAGTAGCCGTAGAGCTGCTCATGGGCGGCGTGGAAGCCGGCCGCGACGGTCTCGCCGAACGCGTCGTCGACGGGCCCGTCCGGCACCGGGACGCGCACCTCGAACGCCTGCCCGAAGTAGCGCAAGTCCGCGGTGCGCGCGAACCGGTGCCGATCGGAGGCGAAGCCCTCGCGCACCAACGCCTCCGCTGCCTGGGTCTGCAGGACGTCGTACAGCTTCTGAACGGTTGTCGGGTCGAGATCGGCATGGCGGGTCACTGCCGTCAACACGTAGTCGTTCCGCACGTCGACGGTGAGCAGTCCGAACGCCGACACGTTGCCCGGGTTCTGTGGCACCAGCACCCCCGAGAGTCCGAGCACGTCGATCAACCGGCACAGCAGCAGCGACCCCGACCCGCCGAACGTCGCCATCGTGAAGTCACGGACGTCCAGTCCCCGCTTGACGGTGACCTGCCGGAGCGCGTTGGCCTGATTCCACGCCGAAATCTCCAGGATGCCGGTCGCGCACTCCTCCAGCCCCAGCCCGAGGGAGTCGGCAAGGCGCTTGAGGCCGGCGCGCGCGGCCTCGACGTCCAGCGCGATCTCCCCGCCCAGCAGGTGCGGCGGGATCCGGCCGAGTACGACGTGTGCATCCGTGATGGTGGGTTCCGCGCCGCCCTTGCCGTAGCAGAGCGGCCCCGGGTCGGCACCGGCCGAGCGCGGGCCGACCTTCAGGGTGCCCTCCGGGGAGATCCAGGCGACCGACCCGCCGCCGGCACCGACGGTGACCACGTCGATCATCGGGATCTTGCTGGGGTATTGCCCGACCGTGCCCTCAGTGGTCAGCGTCGGCTCGCCGTCGAGCACCACCGAGACGTCGGTGGACGTGCCGCCGCCGTCGCAGGTGAGGACCTTGTCGAAGCCCGCGACGCTGGCGATCAGCGCGGCGCCCAGTGCCCCGGCGGCCGGACCGGAGAGCACCGTGGTGATCGGCTGGTGCACGACCTCGTCGGCCGAGAGGACCCCGCCGTTGGACTTCATCACGTAGAACGGCACGCCCGGGGCCAGCTCGTGCAGCCGGTCCTTGATGTTGGCGACATAGCCGGCCATCTTCGGCTTCACCGCGGCGTCGACGAGCGTCGTGACGGACCGCTCGTACTCGCGGTACTCCCGCAACACGTCGCTGGAGATCGACACGACGGCGTCCGGGTGCTCACGGCGGAGGATGTCGCGCATCGCCAGCTCGTGCTCGGGGTTGGCGTAGGAGTGCAGGAAGCACACCCCGAGCGTGCTGATGCCCTGGTCGCGGAACCACCGCGCCACCGCCACCGCCTGGTCCTCGTCGAACGGGCGCACCTCGTTGCCCTGGAAGTCCAGCCGGCCGCCGACCGTCTTCACCCGGTCCGCCGGGACGATCCGCGGCGGCTTCACCCAGAAGTAGGAGTTGCCGTAGCCGTCGGGCACGCTCTGCCGGGCGATCTCCAGGACGAACTCGTAGCCCTCGGTGGTGATGAAGCCCAGCGTGCCGACCTTGCCCTCGAGCAGCTGGTTGGTCGCGACCGTGGTGCCGTGGCTCACCGACGTCACGTCGGCGCCCCCGGCGCCGAGCAGCGCCAGCACCTTGCGAACGCCCTCGAGGAAGCCGTCCGCGGGGTTGCCGGGCGTCGAGGGGGTCTTGGTCGTGACCATCTCGCCGGTCGCCTCGTCGAGCGCGACGACGTCGGTGAACGTCCCGCCGGTGTCGATGCCGATCCGGATCGCCCGGCTCCGGCTACCGCTGAGGCCCGCCATGGGCGACATTCAACCGCAGCCCCTTCAACCACGGCCCCTTCAACCCTGCCTCAGCCCGGCGCGACCGCCCAGCAGCCACGCCCCTGTGCCTTGGCGACGTACATCGCCCGGTCGGCCGCCGCGATGAGCTCCTCGGCCGAGAGGTGGTCGCCGGCGGCGGCGATGCCGATGCAGGCCGTGATCGAGGCGTTGATGCCCTCGAAGTGGAACGTCTGGGCCAGCCGCTCCAGGATGCGCTCCGCCACGGTCGTGGCCTCCGCGAGGGTCACCGCCTCGCCGCAGACCACCAGGAACTCGTCTCCACCCAGGCGCGCCACCAGGTCACGGGACCGGGCTGCGCCAGCAAGTCGCTCGGCCACCGCGGCGAGCAGCCGGTCGCCCGTGCGGTGACCGTAGGCGTCGTTCACCTCCTTGAAGCCGTCCAGGTCGACGAAGAGCACCACCGGCGCCAGCCCGGGTGCCACCGAGGGCAGCTGGGCGTCGATCTCGGCCAGCACGCGGGCGCGGTTGGCGACGCCGGTGAGCAGGTCGTGGGTGGCCTGGAACTCGAGCTGGCGCTGCGAGTCGTGCAACGCGACGCTGACGCCGACCGACTCGACAAGAGCAGCTGAGATCGCCGCGAGCAGCTCCAGCAGCGGGATCGCGGTCGAGATGCCCGGTTGGGGCTGCTCGTCCACCAGCAGGATGAGTCCCTGGCGGCGGCCCTTGGCGACCAGCGCGACCACGGCCAGCGAGGTCACCCCGCTTCGGCGCAGCAGCGCGGTGGCCTCGAAGCTCTCTCCCGCGTCGACGCCGGCGGCGTAGCTCGAGGTGGCCCGCGAGACGTAGTCGGCGAGCTGACGCAGTGTCGGGTCGGGCAGCGACCGCAGCAACTCGGCCATCGTCCCCCGTGCCGACGCGGGCACCAGACGGTCCCCCTCGTGCAGGAAGAGGCACGCGCTGCCCATCCCGGAGAGCCGCATCGCGGCGGCCAGCGTGTGCTCGACGATCTCGACCGGATCATCGAGGCAGGCCAGCTCGTAGCCGTAGCGGGCGAGCAGCTCAGCGTTGTCCTCGACGGGCGGTCCGCCGAGCTCGTCGAGGCGCACCTCGAACGCCCGCGCCACGGACGCGATCCGCTCGACCTCGTCCTCCGCGAGCGGCTGGTAGGTCTCGACGTTGAGCACACCGCACACCCGGGCGTCATGCCGCAGCGGCACGCACATCTCGGCGACCACCTGTGGGACCGCACGGATGTAGTCCGGGTGGCCCTCGATGTCGCGCAGGACAACGGTCTCACCGGTCTGCAGGGTAGACCCGAGGACCCCCGCACCGGCCGGCAACCCGTCGTAGACCTGCCAGTAGCCGCGGTAGGCCACGCAGCGCAGCCGTCCACCGCGCTCGAGGTAGACAGAAGGCAGCGGGAAGCCGAGCGCGGCGCAGTGCTCCACGACGGCCTCGGCCGCACCCTCCACGGTGGCAGCCTCGTCCAGCGCCTCGGTCAGCGGCCGCAGCGTCTTGTCCATCTCAGTCGACGATCTCCCCGTCCGGAGCCTTGTGCGGGAACGACGTCGCCGCAGGGCGCACCAGATCATCGGCGTATCGGCGGATCAGGTCAAGGTTGCGATCGGCGAGGTGGTCGAAGACCTGGGGGACGCTGGACCCCGGCGTCAGCGACGACATTGCCGTGGCCGGGTCGAGCCGCGCCGCGACCCAGCACTCGTGGGTCGCTGCCCGGGCAACGACCTCGGCGATCGGGGTGACGATCATCGAGTTGCCGAAGTAGAGCACGCCTCCAGGGTCGCCCCCGGTCGCGTTGGCACCCACGACATAGACGTGGTTGTCGTAGGCCCGGGCCCTGTTGGTCAGCTCCCAGATGTCGGCGGAGCGGAGCAGGGCCGACGGCCGGACGATGACCTCCGCGCCCCGCACCGCGGTGATGCGCGACAGCTCGGGGTAGTCGCCGTCGAAGCAGATGATCATGCCGATCCGGCCGAGGTCGGTCTCCACCACGCACACCTCGTCACCGGGGGTCACCCAGCCGCCGCGGGAGCGCATCTCGGTGCAGAACGGGTGGGTCTTGCGGTAGACGCCGGCCACTTCGCCGCCACGGTCGACGTGCACCGCGGCGTTGTAGACCACCCCGCGCTCCGGCCCACGCTCGTAGGTGCCGACGACGACGTGCACCCCCAGCCGGCGCGCGACCTCCTGCAACGGCTCGGTGACCGGTCCGGGAACGGTCGAGACGAGGTCCCAGAGCTCGTCCGGCCCGATGCCGGGGGTGAATCCGGTGGTCACGGACTCCGGCAGTACGACGAGCTCGGCACCGCTCGCGTCGACGCAGCGCTCCACCCACTCGACGGCCTTGGCCAGGTTGCCCTTGACCGTCTCCGGCGTCAGCGGCCCGGGCAGCGGCGCGAGCTGGATCGCGGCAGCGGTGAACGCCTTCATCGGACTCTCCTCCGGTCGACCACAGGCTATCCGCCCGGTGGCACCGTTCCAACGCACGATCAGTGCCGGCGGCGGCTCACCAGGGCACCGACCACCACTCCGGCGAGCGCCACTGCGGCGCCGAGCACCGAGCCCTTCAGGAAGTCCGGTCCGAGCAGTCCGCCTCCCGCAGCAGCAGTCGGTGCAGTGAAGACTCCCGCCGTCGCCGTTGTCGCGAGCTGACCATCGGTCGCCTTGTCGCGGGGTGCCGGCACAGCTGGCGCCTTGCCGGTCAGCACGTCGTCGACGGCCTTGAAGAACTCCCCGGCCGTCTTCTTCGCCACCCCCGACAGCACCCGCTGGCCGACCCCGCCGACGACTCCACCCACGATCGCGTCGGCGTCGTAGTCCAGCCGGGTCGCCCCGTCGGCCTCGGCCAGCGTCACCTTGACGTCAGCGCTGACCGTCCCGGGGGCGCCCGCTCCGGACGCCTTGAGCGTGAACGAGCCCGGCTGCTCCTGGTCGGTCAGCGCCACATCGCCCTGGTAGGTGCCCTTGATCGAGGCCACCCCCGCGGTGATGGTCATCCGGTAGCGGTCCGGTCCCACCTCCTCCAGCTGCTGGCAGCCCGGGATGGTGCGCACCAGCACGGCCGGGTCGTTGAGCGCCTCCCACACCTTCTCGCGTGGGGCGTGCAGGGTCGCCGATCCGGTCACCTTCATCGGGACTTCCTCTTCTTCGCCGGAGCCTTCTTGACGGGACTCTTCTTCGCCGGAGCCTTCTTCACCGCAGCCTTCTTCACCGCAGCCTTCTTCACCGCAGCCTTCTTCACCGCCGCCTTCTTCACCACAGCCTTCTTCACCGCAGCCTTCTTCACCGCCGCCTTCTTCACCACAGCCTTCTTCACCGCCGCCTTCTTCACCGCCGCCTTCTTCTTCACGCCGGTACGCCGGGGGCCGGCCGTAGCAGCAGAGGGCCGTACCAGCGTCGGGATCTCCCCGGCCGCGTGCCGGCGCCGCAGCTCGAACAGCTCGCTCGGGGAGATGGGCATCGACCGGATCACGAAGCCCTCCGCGTCCTCGATGGCCGCAGCGAACACCGCAGCCGACGGGATCACGCCCGCCTCACCAGCGCCCTTGATGCCGAGCGGGTTCAGCGGCGAGCGGGTCTCCAAATGGTCGATCTCGATGGTCGGCACCTCGGACGCATAAGGCATCAGGAAGTCCATGAAGGACGCGTTGAGCAGCTGCCCGTTCTCGTCGTACTCCATCCGCTCGTAGAGCGCACCACCCACGCCCTGGGCCACTCCCCCGTGCACCTGACCCTCGACGATCATTGGGTTGATCAGCGGTCCGCAGTCGTGCACGACGCAGTAGCGCAGGATCGCGGTCTCGGCGGTTTCCGCGTCGTTCTCCACGAGCACCGCGTGCATCCCGTTGGCGTAGGTCGAGCCGACCGGTGAGTAGTAGTCGGTGCCCTCGAGGCCGGGCTCCTGGTCGACGGCGATCGGCGGGCCCGTCGTGTCTCCCACGGCAAACTGCGTCGCGGCCTTGGACGCCTCGTCGAAGGCGTAGCGCAACGGGTTGGACAGCACCGCGACCGTCGCCAGCGGGATCGCAGCCTTGGGCGAGCCCTTCACCCGCACCACACCGTCGACGATCTCAAGGTCTCCCGGGTCGGCCTCCAGCGCCTCCCCCGCGATGTCCAGCGCCTTGGCCCGCACCTTGCGCGACGCCAGCGCGATCGCGTTGCCGCTCATCACCGCGGCGCGCGAGGCGAAGGTGCCGACCGCGTAGCCGAACCGCCGGGTGTCGCCGGTGACCACCTCGACGTCCTCGAGGGGCACCCCGAGCTCATCGGCGGCGATCTGGGCGAACGACGTGAAGTGCCCCTGCCCCTGCGTGGTCAGCCCGGTCGCCACCTTGACCTTGCCGGAGGACTCCACCACGACATGGGCACCCTCGTAGGGACCCACCCCGGTGCCCTCGACGTAGCAGGCGAGGCCCACCCCGACCTTTCGCCCTTCCGCCCTGGCCCGCTCGGCGTACCGCGTCATCTCGTCCCAGCCGATGAGCACCTTCAGCTTGTTCAGCGAGGCCGGGAAGTCCCCGGAGTCATAAATCAGCGGACGGCCGTCCTGGAATGTCATCTGGTGGTCGTAGGGCATCTCCGCCGGGGTGATGAAGTTGCGCCGCCGCACCTCGGTGCGGTCCAGGCCGAGCTGCTCGGCGATCGCGTCCATGGTGCGTTCCATCGCGAAGACGCCCTGCGGCCGGCCGGCACCGCGGTAGGGCGTGACGATGACCGTGTTGGTGTAGAGCGACCAGAACTCCACCCGGTAGGCGCCGGGCTTGTAGGGCCCGAGCAGCTGGGTGGAGGTGATGATCGGGACGATGATGCCGTAGGGCGTGTAGGCACCGTTGTCGTGCCAGAACCGCACGTCGAGGGCCAGCAGCCGGCCGTCGTCGTCGAACCCGACCTTCACGTTCTGGATCTGCCCGCGCTCGTGTGCCGAGGAGATGAAATGCTCGCGCCGGTCCTCGACCCACTTGACCTCGCGGTCGAGCTCGCGGGCCGCCCACGGCACCATCACCTCCTCCGGCCAGGGGTGCATGATCTTGGCGCCGAAGCCGCCGCCGACCATCGGGGCGATGCAGTCGACCTTGTTCAGCGCCAGCCCCAGCTTGGCGGCGACGGCCCCGCGGACACCGGTCGAGGTCTGGGTCGAGGAGTAGACGCGCATCGAGCCCTCTGCGGCGTCCCAGCGGGCGTAGACGCCCTTACCCTCCATCGGCATCGACGCGCTGCGCTCGATCTCCAGGTCCAGCTCGAGGACGTGCGGTGCGGAGGCGAGGGCCGCGTCGACGTCGCCGACCTGTTGCACCAGGTGGGCCGCGACGTTGTCGGGAACGTCGTCGTGGACGGTGCGCTCGGCGCGGCGGGCGTTGTCGACGCCGACGACCGGCGGCAGGAACTCGTAGGAGACGACGACGCGCTCGGCGGCGTCCTCAGCGAGGTAACGGTCCCGCGCGACAACCATGACGATCGGCTCGCCGACGTGGTTGACCTCGTCGCGGGCCAGTGGGTAGCCGGTGCGCGGCCCGGTCAGCGCCGGGTGCGGGATCAGCAGCGGGAGCGGCTCGCCGGCGGCACCCGTCAGGTCTTCGTGGGTGTAGACCGCGACCAGGCCCTCGACGTCGAGAGCCCCGGTGATGTCGATGTCGGTGATGCGCGCGTGCGCGTGCGGGCTGCGCACGAAGGCGGCACCGAGCGCGCCGTGGCCGAGGTCGTCGAGGAAATGCGCCCCGCCGGTGACCAGCTTGGCGTCCTCGACCCGCTGCACCGGCTCCCCGAACAGCTTCGTCGTCACCGCTGCCCCCCCGACTTGTCAGACTCACGTTCCGGGGAAGGGGCGCCAGAGTCTGACAACTGTCGGTGGAGCTCGGCGGCCCGCAGGGTGGCCTTGACGATGTTCTGGTAGCCGGTGCAGCGGCACAGGTTGCCC